>Ga0102851_10001363_pt1 | contig 13884 bp, 7 predicted proteins | sample Mud3Dept3metaG_FD_79558 | JGI IMG/M metagenome (GOLD analysis project Ga0102851, IMG submission 79558) | Freshwater wetland microbial communities from Ohio, USA, analyzing the effect of biotic and abiotic controls - Mud 3 Core 4 Depth 3... | ecosystem: Environmental > Aquatic > Freshwater >... | reverse complement strand
TCAACTTCAAGGCGGGCGACACCCGCGCCAACAACGCCATCGTGGTCGGGCCGGCGGACGGCTCGGTCGCCCTCACGGTGCGCAACGACTCGTCGGGCCCCGTTCACTTCATCGTGGACGTCACCGGCTACTTCCAGTGAGGGGGGCCCCGGCCGCCGCCGGGGTCACCGCGTGGACGAAGATGCCGAGCCTCCTCTCGTCCGTCCCCCCGACCTCGGCGGGGACGAACGGGGGCTCGACCCGCACCGAGATCCTCTTGAAGCCCGCCACCGCCGGGAGAGGCAGGACGCTCTCCCGGCGACGGCCGGACGCCGCGACCGACCTCTCGACGAGGACCCCGTCCACGTAGAAGGCGACGTCCGCCCGGTAGCCCGGGTAGGCCGGGTCCCCGGCGTGCCACTGGATGCTCACCGCGGGGGCTGTGGTGTCGATCGAGAACGTGGCCTGGGGCCGACTCCACCGCCCGTCCCCTTCCTGGGGGAGCATGCCCATGCCGAGGCGCCAGCGCAGGCGATGCCACTGGTGATCCACCGCCAGCGAGGGCAGGGAGAGCGCCTGGCCCGCGAGGCCGACGACGACGACGACCGCGAGGAACGCCGTGGTCGCCCGGGGACCGACGCCCCTCGGGGCCGAGGCCGGCTCCCCGGCCGGACCCGGGGCCATGGCGGCGCGCGCGGCGAGGCCGACGACCAGCCAGCCGAAGACGAGCGCCTCCGAGTTGTAGAGAGCGGGCCCGAGCTGCAGCGCCCCAGCGAGGACGAGGAGGCTGACCAGCCACTCCCCGGAGCCGGGCCGGCGCAGCAGCGCCGCCCCCACCCCCACGAACGGCACGACGAGGGCGACGAGGGCCGGCAGGCCCAGCTCGACCCCCGTGTTGAGGAACTGGTTCGGCGCGTACGAGGTCAGCAGGTAGTCGAGCACCTTCATGTCGGGGGCGAGAAGGGCGCGCTGCTTGCTGACCTCCGCCGGGGCGAGCCCGGCGCCGATGCCGGAGAGGGGGTACTCGCCCATCACCCGGAAGGCGAAAGGGTAGGCGTGCAGGCGCTGCGCGAACAGGTGCCCGACGAGGCCCTCCTCCTCGACGCCCGCCTTGAGGCGACCGAGCGGCGTCGCATAGGTCGGGGGAGTGGCCCGGTAGACCGCCCACCCGGCCCACAGGAGGAGGGCGGTCGCCCCTAGCGAGACCAGGGCGCCCCGGGCGCGCCATCGGCGGACCACGAGGACCCACCCCCACAGCACCGCGGCGGCGAACATCCCGAGGAGCGCGGTCCGGCTCCCGCTGGCCACGGCCGCGTGCGCCAGGAGCAGGAGGCTCGCCGCCGTCCGCGCCCCGGCCAGGCCGCGCGCGGCGCCCCACGCGGGAAGGAGCAGCCAGAACGCCAACGTCGAGTCCCCGAGCGCGTAGCAGAACGAGGTCACGCCGTTGAGCCGCCCGGGCGGGATGGCCCCCGCGGGGCGGAGGAAGTCGGCGTCGACGTGCTGCTGCACGACCAGGGCGGCTCCGTTGGCCAGGAGGGCCAGGAAGACGGCGACGCCCAGGGCCCGGCGGCCGAGGTCCGTGGAACGCCCGAAGAGGAACAGCCCGAAGGAGAGGAAGACGGCGGTGGCGCCGATCGTGGCGCGAACGAGCGCCTCGTCGGACGAGAGGCCGAAGGCGTTGATCTGGTAGGCGTGGTAGTCGAATCCGGGGGCGGGACGGAAGGAGCGGATCCGGGCGACGGCGAACGCGAGCGAGATCACGGACCACGCGGCGAGCGATAGCAGGGCGAGCCCGGGGAGGTCCACGAGAAGGCGTCGCTCGCCGCGGCGGAGCCGATGGAGGACCCACACGCCCACCGAGAGAGCGACGAGGCCGAGCCCCAGGTCGAGGTTGAAGCCGCCGCTGTGCGTTCTCACGAACCCGAGCAGGAAGGCGCACAGGCCGCCGGCGAGGGGGGCGAGGGGCGGCCGGAGCGCCGCGACGGCCCCGAGGACGACGTACGCGGCCAGCCAGCGCCGGAGCTCGCCGGGCCCCCGGTGGAGGGAGGACGACAGGAGCACTAGCGAGAGGGCGAGGGCGAGAAGAGCGTAGACGAGCAGGACCGAGCGGCGCACCTCGAGCTCGATCGCCGCCCACGCGCCCCAGGCCGCCCCCCGTCCGCCGCCGGTCACGGCCCATTATCGCCCGCCGGCCCGGGATCGACGCCGGGGTCCCGCCGCCCCGGGCCTCTGGTGATGCGCCTCACAGGCGGCGCGACCGTGGTCGGACGATGCTTCGTCTTTCAACGAGGGAGCGTGGACGATGAGGCGAGTAGCGCTGGCCGTGCGGGTGGTGTCGGCAGGGGTTGCCCTCGCGTCGGCGCCGTGCCTCGCCGCCGTCCCCGCCGGGTTCACCGACAGCCTGTTCGTGAGCGTGCCCGCCCCGACAGACGTCGCGTTCGCCCCCGACGGGCAGGTGCTCGTGACGTCCCAGGGCGGGACGCTCCAGGTGTTCGATCCCGGGGGAGCGCTCGTCGGCAGCCAGAGCCTGCCCGCGAGCCAGATCTGCTCGAACTCGGAGCGCGGCCTCCTCGGCGTGGCGGTGGACCCGGGCTACTCGGCGAACCGCTACGTCTACCTCTTCTACACGCGGCAGAAGCCCGGGGGGGGCTGCGGCACCGCCTCCCCCATCACCCCCCTCACTCCGGTCAACCGCGTCTCCCGGTTCCTCCTTCCGGCGAGCGGCGTGCTCGACCTGGCGAGCGAGAAGGTCCTCGTCGACGAGATGCCCTCGCCGGCCGGCAACCACAACGCGGGGGACCTGGCCTTCGACCGCGACGGCAACCTCTACGTCAGCATCGGCGACGGGGGCTGCGACTACGCGGGGGGAGGCTGCGCGGGCTCCAACAACGCCTCCCGCGACGAGAACAAGCTCACCGGCAAGGTCCTCCGGCTGAAGGTGAACCCCGACGGCAGCACGAGCATCCCCCCCGGGAACCCGTTCCAGGGCACGGACTCCGAGCGCTGCGCGCTCACGGGGGGGACGGTCACGCCGGGCAAGGTCCGCTGCCAGGAGACGTGGGCCTGGGGCCTCCGCAACCCCTTCCGCTTCGCCGTGGACCCGAACGGCACGGGAAACCGCCTCTTCATCAACGACGTGGGCCAGAGCGCGCGCGAGGAGATCGACGCCGGGCAGGCGGGCGCCGACTACGGCTGGAACTGCAAGGAGGGCACGCTCGTCACCGGCGCGTGCAGCTCGGTGCCCCCCGGGGTCGTCGACCCCGTGTTCGAGTTCCGCGGGGCCGTGCCCGGCACGACCGCCACGGGCTGCGCGTCGATCACCGGGGGCGCGTTCGTCCCGAACGGCTTCTGGCCCGCCGCGTACGACGGAACGTACCTCTTCGCGGACTTCGTGTGCGGCTGGATCTTCCGGCTCTCCGCGGGCGCGCCCTACGCGGCCGCCGACTTCGCCACGAGCCTCGGCGGGAGCAGCGCCACGTCGCTCGCGTTCGGCCCCATGGGCCCGACGCAGGCCCTCTACTACACGACCTACGCGGCGGGCGGCCAGGTGCGGCGGATCGCCTACGCGCTCCCCGGCAACAACCCCCCCACCGCGGTGGCCTCGGGCGCGCCGCTCACCGGGCCGGCGCCCCTCACCGTCACCTTCAGCGCGGCCGGGAGCAGCGACCCCGATCCCGGCGACACGCTGACGTACTTCTGGAGCTTCGGGGACGGGAGCCCCGACGTGCAGACGACGAGCGTCACGGTGCAGCACGTCTACTCGGCGGCAGGCAGCTTCACCGCCACCCTGCGGGCGCGCGACGACAAGCTGGCCTTCTCGGCCCCGGTCACCCTGCTCGTCCAGCCCGGCAACACGCCGCCCCTGCCGGCCATCCAGGCCCCCGCCGCCGGCGCGACCTTCACCGTGGGCCAGGCCGTCACGCTCACCGGGACGGCGACCGACGCCCAGGACGGCACGCTGCCGGCGAGCCGGTTGTCGTGGACGGTCCTCCTCCACCACGACACGCACGTGCACCCCTTCCTCGGGCCGGTCTCGGGCAACGACGTCGTCTTCACCGCCCCCGCGCCGGAGGACCTGCCCGGCGCGACGACGAGCTACCTCGAGGTCCGGCTCACCGCCACCGACCTGAGCGGGGCACAGGCCACGGTGACGCGCGACCTCCAGCCCCGCAAGGTCGGCGTCACGTTCGCCACCGTCCCGCCCGGACTGGCCGTCAGCGTCAACGGCTTCACCCTGACCGGCCCGCAGACGGTGACCTCCTGGCAGGGCTGGACGCTCCTCGCGACGGCCCCTTCGTGGCAGACGGCTGGACTCGACACCTACGTCTTCTCCTCCTGGTCCACGGGGCCCGGCAACCCCGTCGCGATCGCGACGCCGGCCGCTCCCGCCACGTACACGGCCGTCTACCAGCGGTCCACCCCGGCCGGCCCGCAGGGATTCTCCACCCTCGCCCCCTGCCGCCTCGTCGACACGCGCCGGCCGACCGGCCCTCTCGGCGGTCCTGCCCTGCCGGCGGGCGCGGCGCGCACCTTCGACGCCCGCAGCGCCTGCGGTATCCCGGCGACCGCCCGCGCGATCGCCGCAAACGTGACCGTCACCGGCCCCTCCGGCCCGGGGCACCTCCGCCTCTGGGCGTCGGACGAGCTGATGCCGGCGAGCAGCGCCGTCAACTTCACGGCCGGCCAGACGCGGGCCGCGGTCGCCCAGCTACGGCTATCGGCGGGCGGCTCGTTCTCGGTCTTCTGCGGCATGCCCGCGGGCTCGACCCACGTGGTCGTCGACGTCACCGGCTACTACGAGTAGCCCGGCCGGCGTATGCTACGCGCCTGAATCAGACCACGCCTGACGCGGCGGCGGCCGGATCGGCGCGGACCAGTCGCGATCACGCGCCGGAAGGAGGAGCCATGAGGAGAAGCGCCCTTTCGGTCCGTGTCCCCTGGCGAGTCGTCGGAACGGTGGTGCTGGTCGCCGCGGCCCCCTTCACCCTGCACACCTACACGGCCTACGCCCAGATCCAGGCCGTGAGCAACCAGAAGGAGCAGCACGCCGCCGAGGAGGCGTCCCGGCGGGCGCAGGAGGAGGAATCCCGCCGCCTCGGGGAGGCGATCGTCGGGATGCGCGAGTCCCTCGCCGGCCGGCCCTTCGACCCGGGGTTCCGCGAAACGGTGAAGCGGAAGCTGCTCGACGTGCCGGTCGAAGCGCTCCGGGACATCGAGCGGGACGGCGCTCGGGGCGACCTCGGGGCGGCGATCTCCGGGGGGGGCTCGGAGTCGGCCGACCAGGACCTGCTCCTGCTGCCGTCCCGGGTGGCCGAGCCGGCCGCCGTCAGCGGCGTCGCCCAGACCGGCTACGTGTACGTTCCCGTCACGCCGTGCCGCATCGTGGACACGCGCCTGTCGCCCGCGGGCCCTCTCCCGCCCGGCGTCGTTCGCCCCTTCGTCGTGAGCGGGGCGAACGCTACGCTCTTCGAGGCCCAGGGAGGCAGCGCCACGGGCTGCGGGATCCCCGCCGGGACCGCGACCGCCGCGTTCGTCAACTTCGTCAGCGTGGGCCCGGCCGGGCCGGGCAACCTCCGGGCCTGGGCCTACGCCGCCACCATCCCCGCGCCGCCGCTCGCCTCGATCCTGAACTACGCCGCCGTCCCCGGAGCCCTCAACATCGCGAACGGGATCGTCGCGCCCCTCTGCGACCCCCTCGCGACGACGTGCACTTACGACCTGCTCGTCCGCGCGGATGCGAGCTCCACCGATGTGGTCGCGGACGTCTTGGGCTACTTCCGTCCGGCGCCAACGAGCTTCGTCGTCCCGGGAGGCTCCGCGTCCCTCGTTCCCATCGGCACCTCGTGCACCCCCTACTCGGGGGCCCTCGTGGGGGTGAACGTCCCGGCGCCGGGAAAGGTGCTCGTCGAGGCGAACCTCCAGCTCGAGATCAACCACACGCAGTTCAGCTTCGAGTTCCTGACCCTGAGCATCGGGAACAGCCCTACCAGCTGCTCCGGCGGCGTCGGCGACATCTCCTACGTCTCCATGAACACGCAGCCCACGGGCTACTACTACCCGTCGGTCGGAATCTCTCGGCTCTTCACGGTCTCGACCCCCGGCACCTACTACTACTACGTCAACGGGTACTCCAACCCCGGAGATCACAGCAAGTTCTGGAACGCGGGCGTGAAGGCGACCTTCCACCCGAACTAGGCGGCAGCGGCCGGGGCTCGCGTGACCGCGAGGGCAACCGCCGCCGCGATCCTCGTCGGGAGCACAGCCGCGGCGCCGGCGGTGTTCGCGCGCCACACGGTGGACGGCTTCGAGGCGGTCAAGGCGTGGGCCCTCCTCACGGCGGTCCTGGCGGTCGCGGCTCTCGCTCCCCGGCGGCTCGATCCGCGGGAGGGCGCGCCGCCCCGCCTGCGGCGGGCGTCCGCGATCGCCCTCGCCTACCTCTCCGCGGCGGCACTCACCACCGCCTTCTCGACGAGCCCCCTCACGTCGCTGCTCGGCGCCGACGAGAGCCACGCCGGCCTCGGCACGGTCGCGGCCACGGTCGCGCTCTTTCTTGCGGCGCGCGGCCTCGGCGGTTCGAGCCGGGGGCGCGCCGCGCTCCTGACGGCGGTGGCCGCCGGCACCGCCGTGGCCGCCGCCTACGGCGCCGTGCAGGCGCTCGGAGCCGACCCCCTTCCCTGGACGCGCGTCGCGGGGCTCTCCGGGTGGTCCCGTCCCTTCGGCACGATGGGGCACCCGAACCACCTGGGCGGCCTGCTGGCCATCGTCCTCCCCCTCCAGGCGTGGACGGCCGGCGCCGCGTTCGTGCGCGGGCGGCCGCTCGCCGGCGCCGTGGCGAGCGCTGGCGCGGCCCTCTCGGCGGCCGTCCTCGCCGCCACCCTGTCCCGGGCGGCCTGGATCGCCGCGGTGGCCGGCCTGGCCGTCGCGGTGACCCTCGCGGCGCCCGCGGTGAGACGCCTTCGGCTCCTCGCCGCGGGCGCCCTTCTCCTCGCGCTCGGCATCGGAGGCCTGCTGCTGCCGGAAGGGGCGGGCCGGGGACCCCTCCGGGGAGCGCTCGCGGAGCGCGTGCGCTCGCTCGCCACGCTGGGACCGCGCCTTCCGATCTGGCAGGCGGCGGGAAGCGTCTTCCGGGAGTCCCCGTTCCTGGGCAGCGGCCTCGACACCTTCGCCCTCGCGTTCCCGCGCCACCGGCCGCCGCTCTACTGGACGCGCGAGTACGACGCGACCCCGACGAAGGCGCACAACGACCTGCTCCACGCCCTCGCGACGCAGGGCCTCGTCGGAGGCCTCGCGTGGCTCCTCGTCGCCGCGGGCGGGGTGGGCCTGGGCGTGGCCGCCGTGCGCCGCACGACGGGCCTGGAGCGCGGGCTCGCCGCGGCCCTCCTCGGCGGCTGGGTCGCGTTCCTCGTGCACGTCCAGGCGAGCTTCTCGGTCGTGGCCCTCGCCTCGGTGCTGGTCGCCGGGGCCGTCGTTCTCGCCGGCCTTCGGCCCGCGGCCGGACGGCCCCTCACGGCCGAGGACGCGGGCGCGGGCTTCTGGATCCCGACCCTCGCCGCCGCGGGTGCGTTCGTCCTCGGCTTCTCGTCCGATGGGTCGTCCCTCGGCTTCGGTCGGGACGGCCTCACCGTGCTCGCGGTCGTGGTCCTGGTCGCGGCGTCACAGGCCTGGGCGGTCCATCGCGTGACGAGCGGCCTCGCGGACACGGGAGCGGACGGCTGGGCTTCGGCCGTACCGGCGGACGCGCCGGCGGCGCGCCCCGTCGCGGTGCTCCGGTCCACGGTGTGGATCGCCGTCTGCGCCGCGGCGTGGGTCTTTCTCGTCCTCCGTCCCTTCGGGGCGAGCGTCGCCGCCCACCGGGCGGCGACCGCGTCGACGACGGGAGAGGCCCTCGCGCTCCTGAGCACGGCCCACCGCCTCGACCCGCTCCGCGTCACGTACCTTCGGCGCCTCGGCCTGGCCCTGTCGAGCGCCGTCCCGGAGGCCGGGCCGGGCCGAACGGAGTCGCTCGAGCGAGGCCGCGAGGCCCTCCTCCGTGCGGTCCGGCTCGTCCCCGCGGACGCCTACGGCTGGGCGAGCCTCGCCGTCTGCGAGACCCGCCTGGCGGTGGCGGGCCGGCTCGACCGCGACCAGCCGTTCCGGTCGCTCGACGAGGCCCTGCGCCTCGACCCGTCCAACGTCACCTTCCGGGTGGCCGGCGCGAACGCGGCGCTGGAGCTCGGCGACCTGGAGCGCGCGCGCCGCTACGCGGGCGAGGCGGCCGGGAGGCTCCCCGACTTCGCTCCCGCCCGGGCCCAGCTCGCCCACGTCGCGGCGCGGGAGGGTCGCCTCGAGGAGGCGATCGGCCTTCTGCGTGACGCCCTGCGGTCCGAGTGGTACGGGCAGGACGACGCGCGACGCGTCGCGCAGGCGAACCTCGCCTCCCTCCTGGTCCGGGCGCGGCTCTACGCCGAGGCCGAGCAGGTGGCACGGGCGCTCCTGGCCGAGGCGCCGGCCTTCGCTGCGGGCCGGTACCCGCTCGCACGCGCTCTCGAGGGCCTGGGCCGGACGGCCGAGGCGGTGGCGGAGTACGAGGCCACCCTGCGCCTCGACCCGGCTCACCGGGGCGCGGCGGAGGGACTCCGCCGGGCGGGATCGCGCGAGGCGGGGCCTACTGAAAGTAGCCGGTGACGTCCACGACGAGATGGACGCTCCCGCTCGTCTGTCCGACGTAGGCGGCCAGGCCCCCCGCGGCGTCCAGCCCGACGACGGCGCTGGTCGCCCGGGTCTGGGCCGCAGCGTAGCTGACCGTCGACGAGGGTGGCGGGGCCTGGTCGCCGGGAAACAGGCTCAGGTGACCGGCCACGGTGGGCGACACGACCGTCACGTTCACCGCGAGGGCCGTGGCACCGACCGGAATGCCGCACGATCCCGCGGCCGGGAAGCGGCGGCTGGTCCCGCCCGGCAGGGCCAGGGCGGAGCCGGTCGGTCGTCGGGTGTCGACGAGCCGGCACGGGGCCAGGGTGTAGAAGCCGGTGAAGGTCACCGAGCGCAGGTAGTAATCCTGAGCGACGCACTCCCAACGGCGAGGGTAGAAGACGAGGGACGCGGAGGCGGCGTCCCGGGTCATCCGGCACTCGTCCAGGCGCAGCACCTTGTAGGGACCGTCGGACGGAGGGCGTGTCGACAGCACGGCCGCCTCCCGGACCTTCAGCTGTGCCGAGTAGTCCTTCATGGCCTGCCGGGCCGAGCCTTCGTCGGGAGAGGCCACGTTCACGACGGGCAGGCGGTGCTCCGCGAGGAAAGGGACGGCCAGGAGCTGCAGGGTCCGGAGGTCGTTCCTCACGAAGAGCACTCGGGCTCCCTCCGCCCCGCGGACGACGTCCTCGAGGAAGCGGGTCTGCTCGCTCGAGGCCGGCTGCCGGTAGAGGGCAGCGTCGTAGGTCAGGTTGAAGGCGATCCCCGCCAGGGCGAGGACGGAGGCCGCGAGGCGCGGCATCGTCGCCAGCCCCACCCCGAGCAGCAGCATGACCGAGGGGACGAAGACCGGGATGTAGTAGCGGGAGGCGTAGTAGTTGACCGGCGTGTCGACGCGGAAGAACGTGTAGACGCACAGCGACCACAGCGCCGCGGCGAGGAGGAAGCCCTCGCGGCCAGAGCCGCAGAGCCGGCGCGGGCGCCAGACGGCCTGGACGAGCAGCGCCGGCAGCCCGATCACCCCGGTGGCCAGGGCCATGCTGACGACGTCGAGGTGGAGGAGCGCCTTCCAGCCCGTACCCGCGTACTGGGATCGCAGCGTCCAGGCCGCCAGGTTGAGCGGATCGTGGACGAAGCGGTCCGTCCATCCGAGCTGGTAGCCCCGGTACGCCGTCCAGCCCGCCATCATCAGAAGCAGCAGCCGGAGCGCCCGCGGGAGAAGCGCTTCCTCGCGCGGGCGCATCTCGAATGGCCGGGGCGTCGTCAGCCCCCCATAGGCGCGGCGCAGGGCGAGAGCCGAGAAGGCGAGGCCGGCGAGGTAGAGGAGCAGCACGGCGGCGAGCCCGGCCCGGCCCGGGTCGGCCGTGGGCAGGAAGGCGAACGAGATCGCGTAGACGTCGGCCACGTACGTCGGGCTGAAGAAGAGGCCAAGGGGCACGCCGGCGAGAAGCGCGGCGAAGGCCAGGGTCGAGAAGAGCGCGAGGGGGCGGCTCCCGGAGCGGCGGGCGGCCACGCCGACCAGCAGGACGAGCGGAACGTACAGGAAGGTCGAGACGTGGGTGACGACGAGGAGGAGGAAGCCCGAAGCCGCGAGCAAGGCTCCCGCCGAGCCGCCCCGGGCCAGGAAGTGGATCGTGAAGAGGAAGAGGAACAGGAGGAACGCCTCGGTGGTCGTGTACTTCGAGAAGAAGACGAGCAGCGGGGAGGACGCGAAGAGCGCGACCCCCGTCGCATGGACGAGCCCCTTCACCCGGTCCTCGAGGAGGAGGCCGAAGAGGAGGACGGCGAGGCCGAAAGCGAAGAGGCCGGCGCGCTGCAGCTCGGGCAAGCCGAAGATGCCCGCCCACTGCGCCATCGCGAGCGGCCACCCGGGGTAGAACTGGAAGTCGAACGCGTTCGGATCGGCGCGGGGGACGTAGGTCCCGGGCAGGTAGTAGGCGGCCCGGTCCCTCACGCGCTCGTCGGCGATCCAGTGGAGGTTGTCCCGGTCGAAGGACCGCAGCAGCTCGCCTTCGAGTTGGGCCCGCCCGGGGATGACGCCCCGGAGCGTGCCCTGCTCGAGGTGGTGGATGGCGCGGCCCGCGTACACCCCCACGTCCGAGTCCATGCGCAGGGTCGCGAGGCGCGGCAGCGCGACGGGGACGACGAGACAGAGGATGGCGAGGGTCGCGAGCTCCTCCGGGAGCGCGAACGGAGAGCGCAGCAGCCCCCGGGGCCTCGTCACGCCCCGCCGGGCCAGCGCCGCGAGCGGGAGGAAGGCGGCCACCGCGAGCGCGGTGTCGACGCGGAAGGCATCGAACGACACGAGGGCCACGGAGACGAGGGTGGAGACGACAGCCTCGACGGAGAGGGCCTCGACCACGAGCCGGAGGATCGACCGGGGCTTCTCCGGGGCAGCGAGCAGGAGCAGCCAGGCCACGACTCCCGTCACGGCCAGCGTTAGAAGGGAGACGTTCATCGCTTTGCCCGGCCGGGCGCGGGCGGGATTATAGCGCGGACTCTTCGCCGCCCCGGGCCCTGGAAAGCCGGGCCTCGGGGACCCGGGCCGTCGCCACGAGGTTGAGCGACGGCTGCAGCGCGGGGCCGATCTGGATCACCGACTCGTCGAAGTCGAACTCCCGCCGGACGGTCGGGCGTCCCCGCGCCGCCTGCAGGGCGCGCAGGGCGCCGAGGAGCCACACCCGCAGCGGGTCGGGGACGAAGGGGAGCGTGACGGGCAGGGTCAGCCACTTCAGCCGGCGGCACCGCCTGAGCTCGACGTCGACGACGTCGCGGCGCCCGCTCATCCGGAGGACCTCGACGTCGTCGAAGTGCCCGGCGAGGGCGCGGCGAAGGGTCCTCTCGCTGTACTCGCGCACGTGCCAGCGGTTCCACGGCTTCTGCAGCGGCAGCAGGCGCCCCTCGCGGTCCGGTGTCGCGAGAACGAGGCATCCCCCGGGCCGGATCACACGCCGCGCCTCCGCCAGGTGGGCGACGTCGGCCGGGACGTGCTCGAGGACCTGGAAGGACAGGACGGTGTCGAAGGCCCCGTCCGGGAACGGGAGAGGCGCGCCCTTCTCGACCCGCGAGTAGGTGAGGTTCGCCCGGACGAAGTGCCGGCGGGCGTGGTCGACCGCCGCCTCGTCGACGTCGACCGCGTGCACCGCGCTCGCCACCTCGGCGATGCGGCGGGAGCCGTACCCGCTTCCGCAGCCGTAGTCGAGCACCCGCCGTCCTCGCGCGAACGGCTCCGCGAAACGGTATGTGGCGACGTGCATGAGGTAGACGACGTAGTCCTCGATCGAGGAGTGGTAGTGCTCCTCGACGAGGCGCTCGCCGGTCGCCTCGAGCCCGCCCCTCACCGGCGCGCCGCCCGCAGGACGTACCCGCTGCCGAGGTCGGTGCCGACGAAGAGCCGCTGGAGGCCGAGGAAGCCCGCGAGGGCGATCTTGCCGGGCAGGCTGCGCATCAGCGGGTAGAGGCGCAGGTGGGGCCCGCGGTCGATGCCGCTGCGGTCGTTGCGGGCCTTCCGGCCGGCGTCCCCACCGCCTCTCTCCAGGCGGAGCCGGCCGGCGTAGCTGCGGGCGCCGACCCTCTCGCTGAGGTTGGCGAGGGGGTAGCCGTAGCACTCGAGGCGCTCGATCTCCAGCCCGGCTTCGCCGACCAGGCGCTCGAGGCCCGCGCGCTCGTAGCGCCGGAAGTGCCCGGCCCACTCGTCGCCCGCCGTCCAGAGCCGAGGGTGGGCGGGCACGGAGAGCACGAGGCGGCCCCCCGGCCGCAGCCAGCCGGCCCACGCGGAGAGGGCGGCGCGGTCGTCAGCGACGTGCTCCAGCACGTCGAGCGCGAGCACGGCGTCGAACGCCTGGCTCCAGCCCGGGGGCGGGGCGTCGTGGAAGCCGATGGCGAGGCCGGCCTCCCGGGCGAGCGTCCGGGCGAGTCGGAGCGCCTCTGCGGACGGCTCGAGCGCGGCGCAGCGGAAGCCCCGGCGGGCGAACTCGTGGAGCAGCAGGCCCGCGCCGCAGCCGACCTCGAGGAGGTCGCCGGGCGGGAGGCAGCGGGCGAGCTCGAGGACGCGCGCGCGACGCAGGAGATACCGGGGGGCCGGCACCCAGCCGTGCTCCGGGGCGGCGGGACCGAGCATCGGGTCGACATGCATCCCGGTATCCTCACCCCCGCCCGAGCGAGGAGGCGATGCGCTCGACGAACTGGCGCCCGATCGCCGGCGCGGCAATCGCGGCCGCGAGCGGGCGGTGGCAGGGCTCCCGGAGGCCGGTCGCGGCTCGGGCCGCGTGTGCGCGCACCGCCCCGGCCAGCGCCTCGGGGTCCCCCGGCGGGACGAGGTACACGCACGGTGGGGCGGGCTCGAGGAGCTCGCGGATCGCGGGCGAGTCCCGCGTGACCAGGGGCCGGCCGGCGGCCACGACCTGGAACACCTTGTTCGGGATGACGCTCTCCGCCTTGCCCGACGTGCCGAAGATGCCGAGGCAGAGGTCGGCCTCGGCGATCCGGTCCTTCAGCTGCCCGTAGTCCACCCAGTCGATCCACCGGAGCTTCGGGAGGGGCGTCTCGTCGAGCATCCGGCGGATCGCGGGCGCGTCCTGCCCGCGACCGACGAGGGTCCACCGGACAGCCTCGTCGCGCGTGAGGCGCGCGGCCTCCACGATCGTCCGGACGCCGTGGAGGGGGATGAGCTGCCCGTAGAAGAGGACCTGGAGGGGCGCTCCGGGCGCCCGCGCCGCCTGCGGCTCGGGGAGCCGGAAGCGCTCGACCTCGGCGCCGACCCACACGGCGCCGCAGCTCCCGGGGGGAAGACCGTAGAGCGACTCGATGCGGCGGGCGTGGGCCTCCGTGTCGAGGAAGACGCGGTGCGCGAGGCGGAGAGCCATGGCCTCGAGGCGGCGCAGGAGGCGAGCGGCCAGGCTCCCCGGGGAGACCATCCGCCGGTCGAGCACCACCGTGTCGTAGAGCGACATGAACATGTCCCAGGCGACCGGCAGGCCGCGCAGGCGCGCGAGGGGCGCCACCAGGATCACGTCGAGGACGCCCGGGAAGCCGACCAGGACGAGGTCGGGCCGCGGGGCCCGCACGAAGCGGACGAGCAGTCCGGGGTAGCGGGCGAGCCAACGCAGGAGGAGAGAGAGCCGGCGCAGGCCTCCCGTGACCTGCGACTTGTCCTCGATGCCCTCCCAGACCGGGGCCCGGCACTCGTCGACCGTCGCGCCGACGGCCCGAAGGCCCTCGGCGAGGATGCGGGGC
>Ga0102851_10001361_pt1 | contig 13891 bp, 9 predicted proteins | sample Mud3Dept3metaG_FD_79558 | JGI IMG/M metagenome (GOLD analysis project Ga0102851, IMG submission 79558) | Freshwater wetland microbial communities from Ohio, USA, analyzing the effect of biotic and abiotic controls - Mud 3 Core 4 Depth 3... | ecosystem: Environmental > Aquatic > Freshwater >... | reverse complement strand
CGGAACAGGTGCGAGGTGCGTTCGCCGGCCTGCACGTTCTCGTAGGTGACGTCGTACACGCGCTTGCCGCGGGCGGCCGGATGGCCGATGCGCTCGAGCATCAGCTTCGAGGCCGCGCTGATGTCGATCTCGCCGGCGGAGATGCCGAGCGACTTCATGAGCGCGTGGGCGCTGTCGAAGGTGTGCCGACTGGTGCCGAGCCCCGGCAGGGTGTAGCCGAGGATGTTCCGGCGCGGCAGCTTCAGCCGGTCGAAGGCGCGCACCGCCACGAGTGCGGCCTGCGTCGAGTCGAGGCCGCCCGAGATGCCGATCACGACCTTCTCGATGCCGGTGGCCGTGAGGCGCTTCATGAGCCCCTCGACCTGGATGTCGTACACCTCGGCGCAGCGCTCGTCGCGGCGCGACGGATCCGCCGGCACGTACGGGAAGCGCTCGACACGACGCCGCAGCGGCACGCGCCCCGCGGGCACGCCGATCTCGAACTCGATGCGGCGGAAGTTTCGCAGCTCGGCGGCATGGGCCTGCGCGTTGTCGCCGAAGCTCGTGAGGCGCATGCGCTCCTGTCGCAGGTGATCGAGGTCGAGGTCGGCGGTGATGAGACCGGGCTCGAGCGGGAAGCGGGGCGACTCGGCGAGCCGCTCGCCGTTCTCGTAGATCAGCGCGTGGCCGTCCCAGGCGAGGTCAGTGGTGGACTCGCCGGGTCCGGCACCCGAGTACACGCAGGCCGCGACGCACTTCGCCGACTGCGAGGCGCACAGCAGCCGCCGGTAGTCGGCCTTGCCGACCGTGATGTCGCTGGCGGAGAGATTCGCGAGCACCGTGGCGCCGGCGAGCGCGGCAAGCGTGCTCGGCGGCAGCGGCACCCAGAGGTCCTCGCAGATCTCGAGGTGCAGCACGAAGCCCGCGAGGTCGCGCGCCGCGAACAGCAGGCGCGGCCCGAACGGCACGTCCTGGCCGAGCAGCCGCAAAGCGGGGGAGACCGCCTGCGCGGCCGGCGCGAACTGCCGCTTCTCGTAGAACTCGCGATAGTTCGGCAGGTAGGTCTTCGGCACCGCGCCGAGGAGGCGGCCGCGGTGCACGAGCACGGCGCAGTTGAACAGCCGGTCGTCGGCCTGCAGCGGCAGCCCGACCGCCAGTGCGAGCGGCAGGTCGCGGCTCGCATCGACCAGCGTGCGCAGGGCCTCGAGCGAGGCATCGAGCAACGCGTCCTGCTGGAACAGGTCCTCGTTCGAGTAGGCCGACAGCCCGAGTTCCGGGAACACGGCCAGCACGGACTTCTCTCGCGCCGCGCGTCGCGCGAGTTCCAGGGTCGCTGCGACGTTGAAGGCCGGGGAGGCCACCTCGACACGAGGGGTGGCGGCCGCGACCCGCGCATAGCCGTGTCGGTAGATGGATTCGAAGGGCGGCGCGCTCGAAGGGCGGCGGGTCGTGGCCATGCGGGGCTCTGCGCGGGGACGGTGCCGGCAGTTTCGACCTGCCGAGGCTGAGCGGCAAGGGGCGTCCCGCCCCGCACTGAGAGCCGCGTCACGCCGGCCCGATGGCAAGAGGCGCTAGCCTTCGGCCGTCCGGGACTGGAGTACGCCGTGGCGGCCAATCTGCTCGATCGCGCGAAGACGCTGTTCCGAAATGCGGAGCCGCAGCAGACCGTGGCCGCGCCGCGCAAGGCGGTGAGTCCGCACCACGCGGTGGTGGTCGTGCCGGGACGGCACGCCTGCGCCGAGGCGTACGCGCTGCGCGATCGGCGGTTTCTCTCCAGGGAGGCGCCCGTGCTGCCACTCGCCGGCTGCGGCTCGATGCAATGCGAGTGCCGCTACGAGCACCACGACGACCGCCGCAAGGGCCTGCGCCGCGCCCGCGACCTCGCCGTTGCGATCGACGGGCACGACGGCGCGGAGCAGCGCGATCGCTCGAAGCGCGGGCGTCGCAAGGCCGACACGAAATAGCCGACGTCGCGGAGCCGACTGTCAGCGGCCATCGCCCACGAACGGGTTGCTGCGCCGTTCCTCGCCGAAGGTGGACATCGGCCCGTGGCCGGGCACGAAGCGCACGTCGTCGCCGAGCGGAAACAGCTTCTCGCGTATCGCGCGGATGAGCGTCGCGTAGTCGCCGCCGGGAAAATCCGTGCGGCCGATCGATCCCGCGAACAGCACGTCGCCGACGAACGCCAGCCGGTCCGCCGGCGAGTAGAAGACGACGTGCCCGGGCGTGTGGCCGGGACAGTGGCGCACCTCGAACTCGACTTCGCCGAGCTGCACGCGGTCGCCCTCGTCGAGCCAGCGGTCGGGCGTGAAGCGCTCGCTGCCCGGCAGCCCGAACATCCGCGCCTGCTCGGCCAGGCCGTCGATCCAGAACTGGTCGCCGGTGTGGGGCCCCTCGATGGGCAGCTTCAGGCGGCGGGCGAGCTCGGCCGTGCCTCCGGCGTGGTCGATGTGCGCGTGGGTGAGCAGGATCTTCTCGAGCCGCACGCCGTGCTCGCGCGCCGCGCCGAGCACCTTCTCGAGGTCGCCGCCCGGATCGATGACGGCGCCCGTGCCCGTGCGCTCGCACCAGACGATCGAGCAGTTCTGGGCGAACGGCGTCACCGGGACGATCGTGGCGCGCAGCACCTCAGGCCCCGCGGCGCGGTGCGGCCTTCGCCGGCTCCACGCCCTGGACGCCCTGCACGCCGCCCATGAGCGCGATGCGCATGCCGGCCTCGACCGACAGCGTGGTGGGCTCGAGCAGTTCGCGCTGCAGGAACACCGTGTAGCCGCCGACCATGTAGCTCATCGGCAGGTACACGGCGACTGCATCGGCGGCCCCGGGCTCGAGCCCGAGCGCCGCGGAAGACTCCGCCGTCACGAAGCCGATGGCCTTGCCCGGGCCGAAGGGCACGAGCACCACGCGCTTGAGGTCGCCGCCCTGGCCGGAGGACGGGAAGAACCGCATGAAGTCGCGGATCGCCACGTAGATCGTCTTCACGACCGGGATGCGGGCGAACAGCCGGTCGCCCACGCGCAGCGCACGACGCACGACGTAGGCGTTCACGGCGAGCCCGGCGAGGTAGAGCACGACCAGCCCGGCGAGCAGTCCCATGCCGGGCCAGTACGCGGCCTCCGGCAGCAGCGGCTTCAGCGCGCGCGAGAACAGCCGCTCCGCCGTCCCGGCCAGCCAGTACACCAGGTACACCGTGAGGCCGATGGGCAGGATCGCCACCAGCCCCTTCAGCATCGTGTTCCAGATCGTGCGCATGGTGACCCTCGCGGCGGGCGGGAAGTATGCAGAGCCGCGCGCCGTGCTGCCACAGCGATGAAGTATCATGCGGGTCTTTCCCCGAGCCCCGACGAAATGGCCCTGCGAATTGCACTTCTCGCGAGCCTGCTGGTGGCCTGCGTCCAGCCACTTGCGGCCCAGGAGGACGCCGGCCTTCCGGCCGAAGTCCAGCGCGTGCTGACCGAGCGGCGCGTGCCGGCGTCCAGCCTGAGCGTGTACGTGCGCGAGGTCTCGGGCGGCCCGCCGCTCGTGAACCACAACGCCGCGGTGTCGCGCAACCCGGCCTCGACCATGAAGGTGTTGACGACCTACGCCGCGCTCGAGCTGCTCGGGCCCGCTTACACGTGGCGGACGCGTGCCTGGGCCGTGGGGCCGCTGCGCAACCAGGTGCTCGACGGCAACCTCGTGATCGAGGGCGGCGGCGACCCGTTCATGACCGCCGACCGCTGGTGGGGCTTCGTCAACGGGCTGCGCCAGGCGGGCGTCGAGCGCGTCACCGGCGACGTCGTCATCGACAACAGCCTCTTTGCCTACCAGGGCGACGACCGCGCGGCCTTCGACAACCGGCCTTACCGCGCCTACAACGTCCTGCCGGACGCGCTGATGGTGAATTTCCAGTCCGTCAACGTGAACGTCGTGCCCGATGCCGCGGCGGGCACGGCGCGGGTGCGGGTCTACCCGTGGCCCGCCAACCTCGCCGTGGACAACGAGGTGCGGCTGCTGCGGGGAACCTGTCGCGGCGTCGCGAGCGGCCTCGTGATCGCCGCGCCCGAGGGGCCCACCGGCAACCGGCTGAGTGTCGCCGGCGACTTCCGCTCTGGCTGCGGCCCGGTGGCGCTGTCGCGCGCAGTGATGCGCGCGCCTGAGTTCGCCTACGGCACGTTCCGCACGTTCTGGCAGCAGTCGGGCGGGGTACTCGACGGCGGCCTGCGCATGGGCGCGGCGCCCGCGGATGCCCAGCTGCTGTACACGCACGACTCCCTGTCGCTGGCCGAGGTGATCCGGCTGGTCAACAAGTTCTCGAGCAACGTCATGGCGCGACAACTGCTGCTGACGATCGCGGCAGAGAAGGCGGGTCGACCGGCGACCACCGCGGCCGGCCAGCGCGTCATCGCGGAGTTCCTTGGGTCGCGCGGCATCGCCATCCCGGAGCTCGTGATCGAGAACGGCGCCGGGCTGTCCCGGGTCGAGCGCATCACGGCCTCGGGGCTCGCCGACGTGCTGCTCGATGCCTGGCGCAGCCCGTACAGCGCCGAGTTCCAGGCCTCGCTGCCGGTCGCGGCGGTGGACGGGACGCTGCGGCGGCGGTTCCGCTCGCCCGGCATCGAGGGGCGGGTGCGAATGAAGACCGGCAACCTGCAGGACGTGAGCGCGCTCGCCGGCTACGTCAACGCGGCCTCGGGACGGAACTACGTGGCGGTGATCCTCCTCAATCACCCGGGCGCCGACACCGGGCACGGCACCGCGCTCCAGACCGCGCTCGTCGACTGGCTGTACGCACGCTAACGGTGCAGGCGTCAGCCCGGGCGCGCCGCGCGGGCGCAGCGCCGCGGGCGCGGCTGACCAGGTTGTCAAATCGGGGCTTTGGCGTGACCGGCCGCTGCTATCATCGGTCGCTCGTATCGAGAACGGCGCGGTGGCTGGCAGAAGAACCAGCCCCGTCCGGCCGGGACCGAAGGGTCCCGGTGCAACACTTCAGGGGAGGGAAATCATGGCCGCACGTCTGCCACGAGTCGTCGTCGGATCGGTGTTCGCGTTGCTCACGTGTGCGGGCAGCAGCGCCTGGGGCCAGGCACTCGGCCCGCAGCAGACCCTCGAGCGACTCGCCGTTTTCAACAGCGGCGCCGTGCTGGAGATGAGCGTGGACGGCTCCGGCATCACCTCGCCGGACTTCACCGACTATGGCGTGACGGCGGCGAACAGCTTCACCGCGTGCCAGCTGCACCCCACGCGCGGACTCTACTGCCTGGACGGGCGCGAGGTGCGCCGCTGGCCGGACCCGACGCTCGGCGGCGTCGGCGCTGTCGAGTTCAGCTGCGCCAATCCCTCGCTGCCCATCGACGTCGCGCGCAGCGACGTCTGCAGCACCATGACCGTGGCCCCGGACGCGAGCGTGTGGATCTCGGGTCGTCGCGGCACCACGTTCAAGCTCATCAAGCTCGTGCCGCGGCGCGACGACGGCTCGTGCCCCGAAGGCGTCCCCATCGCCGACCACGCGGGCGTGCCTTCCGCCTACTGCTTCCGCCAGTACTCGGGCGGACAGCGGCAGATGCTGCGCCTGCGGGTGGTTGAGCGCAGCGAGGCCACGGAGTTCGACCCCGGCACCGGCGTGCCCGCCAAAGGGGTCCTCGCGCTCGACCTGACCGGCGCGGTGAAGTTCTACCGCACGCCCGGCGCCACGCCGCGCGTGCTGGTCACGGGTCACACCGCGTGGGGCGCGGGCGGCAACGAGCTGATCCAGGACTTCGCGCTGCTGCAGCTTCCGAACGGGGCCGAGACCGACAATTTCCTGCTCGCGAGCACATCTTTCGGGCGCGTCCAGGCTCGGCAGACCGACCTCGGAGCACCCGCGGCCGCGTTCAACGTGTTCCGCGCGCCGAACACCGGCATCGCGCTGCCCGTCCCGCCACCCGCGCAGTGCGCGTTCTCGTCGCAGCGCTACGGCCTCGCCGCCAGCTCGCAGTCGGGCCGCGCCTACCTCACCGACCGCAACTTCTGCGAGGTCATGTACCTGCGGCCCTCCGACGGCGACGATTCGGATGCCGACGAGCTGCCGTTCACGAAGCTCGTCAGCGTGCAGCGCGACGGCGACGACCTCACGCTCTCGACCGTCGCCGCGCCCGCCGCGCGCGGTGCGCAGCCGGCGAGCTATCCGCCGGTCGGCCCGAGCCGGGCGCCCGGCATCATCATCGACCTGGCCGAATGTGCCGAAAGCTGCGTACTGCGCCGCGACGACGACGGCACGCCGGTGGCGACCCTCTTCGACGTGCAGCGCTCCACCGCGCCGTCGCTGATGCTGCTGTTGCAGGCCATCAACGTCCCGGACTGCCGCTACGTGCCGGCCCACCCGGCCTGCGTCGGTCGCGATGCCGTCGTCGGTCCGGCGGGCGATCCGGACGCGCAGTACCTCGATCTCGGCAAGGTGCTGCCAGCCGATATCACCGACCAGTTCGCGACACTCGGCACCTCGCCGCCCGGGTTGCCACCGCTGCTGATCCCGCCGAACTATCGCGGCCAGGCGAGCAAGGACTTCCTCTTCGGCCTGTTCTTCGGCATCACGCCCGAGGGCACGGTGTTCATCAACACCTTTGGCAGCGAGTGGGACGTCGCGGGCCTGTCCGGCTCGGAACTCGGCTGCGAGCTCGGCTACCCGCGCGGCACGGCGCTCGGCGAACTGCTGTCGCAGGACGTGCTGGTCACGGTGTCCGAGCGCTACATCTCGGCCGGCGGGCCGGCCGGCGTCGCCGCGCCGGCGGCCGGATCGCCCGATTACCGCCATGTCGGCACGATCATCAACAACGGCTGCGGCAGCTCCCGCGGCGGCGGCGTGCGCTGGTCCGCGGTGGCCTACGACCTCGAGATCGCCCACAACCCGACCGAGGCCGACGACCAGGACGACGTGTTCGCCGACCTGCTCGAGCGGCTGTTCCCCGAGATCGGGGTGACACAGCGCGAACTCGCCTGCCGCGCCGGGGTGGATTCGGCCGACAGCGCGCCGCTGGCGCCGGCCGTCTGCGCCAGCCTCGACAGCCTGCTCACCGACGCCTCGGTCAAGCTCGGCCGCTGCCTCGCGGCCGCGCGCGGCAGCGACGTGCCGTCGCTGCTGCCGCCGCCGGCGGTGATCGACTTCTACTGCAGCCGGTTCGCGACTTCGTTCAAGAGCTATCGCGACGCGCTGGCACTGATTCCCCCGGGCGACCCGGACGAGGATCCCGCGAACCGCATCGGCGAGATCAAGTTGCGTGCCGAAGTGTTCGAGCACGTCTTCGTCGAGCGGTTCCTGCCCTCGGTGCCCCCGGGAGGATTCACGCGTCCGTAGCCGCCATGGTGGCAATGGAATCCGCGGCAACCGTGCACGAGCAAACCGACGGCGGCTTGTCGGCCGCCGTCGGCAGCGGGCCGACCCGCCGTCCGTACTCCGCGCCGCTGGTCGTCGGCGTCACCGGACACCGCGACCTCGTCCCGGACGAGGTCCCCGCGATCCGGGCGCGCGTGCGCGATTTCCTGCGCGACCTGCACAGCCAGTACCCCAGCCGCGACCTCGCGTTGCTGACACCGCTCGCCGAGGGCGCCGACCGGCTCGTCGCGGAGGAGGCGCTCGAACTCGGACTGCCGGTGACGGTGGTGCTGCCGATGCCTCGGGCCCTGTATTTCCAGGATTTCAGGACGCCCGAATCGCGCAGCGAGTTCGACCGGCTGTGCGCGGCGGCCACGGACCTGTTCGAGTTGCCGCTCACGGAGGGCAATACGCCCGACTCCGTGGAAGGGCACGGGCCGAACCGTGCCCGCCAGTACGCGCAGGGCGGGGTGTTCCTGTCCGCGCACTGCCACATCCTGCTGGCGCTGTGGGACGGGAAGGAGTCCACGGAGATCGGCGGGACGGCGCAGGTGGTGCGCTTCCACCAGGACGACGTCATGCCCGGCTACGCGCCGCGCTCCGCGGCCAGTCGCCTGACACTGGCCGACGACGAGAGCGACCTCGTCTACCACGTGGTCTGCTCGCGAGCCCGGCCCGGCGGCTCGCCGGCGCCCGGCCTCCAGCCGCTCGAATGCGCCTGGTATACCCGCGACGACGCCGCGCCGAGGACGCGCGAACTGCCCCCGCGATACCGCCAGATCTTCGACCGGACGGCTGAGTTCAACGACGACGTGCGGCGCCACGCCGCGGCGTTCGCCGGCGAAGGGTATCCGCTGCTGCCGCGCGAGCCGGTGCCGGGACTGCCGCCCGGCCTGCGCGACATCGACGAGCTGTACGTCGCGTCGGACTGGCTCGCCGTCTATTTCCAGCGTCGCACGCTGTGGACGCTGCGCGGCATCCATGGGCTGATCCTTCTGATCGGCATCACCTACGTGTCCTACACCGACCTCACCGCGGATCGCATGCTGCTGTTCGTGCTGGTCGCCCTCATGCTCGCCGCGGGCCTGCTCGGCTACGTTGCGAGCCGCAGCGCATGGCACCGCAAGTACCTCGACTACCGGGCGCTGGCCGAGGGCCTGCGCGTGCAGTTCTACTGGGCGGCCGCCGGTGTCACGAGCGGCAACCTCACCAAGTTCGCCCACGACAACTTCCTGCAGATGCAGGACCCGGACCTCGGCTGGATCCGCAACGTGATGCGGGTCGCCGGCACCGAGTGCGACCTCGCGCCGAACGCCGATCCCGCCGGTGTGCAGTTCGCGATCCGCGAGTGGATCGGCGACGCCGAGGGCGGGCAGCTCGGCTACTTTCGGCGCAAGACCGCCGAGCGCATCGCGCACCGCCGCGCGACCGAGGCGCTGAGCAGCATCGGGCTGGTGGCGAGCCTCGCGGCCCTGGTCGTGCTGCTGTTCGTCGGCGCGGGCGCCCCGGAATGGGTGCGCGTGCCGCTGGTGTACGGCGTCGGCTGCCTGCTGCTCGCCATCGGCATCCGCCAGTCTTACGCCAAGGCCACGGCCGAGTCCGAGATCATCAAGCAGTACGAATTCATGCTTCGCACCTTCGGCAACGCCCGGCGCCGCATCGACGAGGCCGAGGCCGACAACGAGCGTCGCCGCGTGCTCAAGATCCTGGGCGACGCAGCGCTCGAGGAGCACGCCGAGTGGATCCTCATGCACCGCCAGCGCTCGATCGACCCGCGCGACGTCGTGCGCCTGAGCTGATGCGGAGCCGTCACGAGTGAGCGCAGAGTTCCGCTATCGGGCCTTCATCAGCTACAGCCACTCCGACGAGCGCTGGGCACAGTGGCTGCACCGCGCGCTCGAGACCTACCGACTGCCACGCCACCTGGTGGGCCGCGAAACGGCGTTCGGCCCGGTGCCCGAGCGCCTCGCGCCCGTGTTCCGCGACCGCGAGGAACTCGCGACCGCGACCAACCTCGGCGAGACGCTCACCCGTGCGCTTGCGGAGTCGGCGACGCAGATCGTCATCTGCTCGCCCGCGGCCGCGCGCTCGCGCTGGGTCAACGAGGAGATCCTGGCTTTCAAGCGCCTCGGCCGCGAGGACCGCATCTTCTGCCTGATCGTCTCCGGCGAGCCGGGCGCCTCGGCGCAGCCCGGCGCTGCCGACGAGGAGTGCTTCCCGAGCGCGCTCACCTACCGCATGGGCCCCGACGGCGAGCTGAGCGACGCGCGCTCCGAGCCGATCGCGGCGGACGTCCGCCCCGGCAAGGACACCCGCAACGACGCCAAGCTCAAGCTGATCGCGGGGATGCTCGGTGTCTCGCTCGACGAACTCAAGCAGCGCGAGGCGCAGCGCCGGCACCGCCGCGCCATGCTGCTCGTGGCGGCCTCGCTGGCCGGCATGGCGATCACATCGGCGCTGGCGACGGCCGCGTGGTTCGCGCGCAACGAGGCGGAGCGGCAGCGCGTGCGCGCCGAGGCCGAGGCCGAGACCGCGCGCCAGACCACGCGCTTCATGGTGGACCTCTTCAAGGTGTCGGACCCCTCCGAGGCGCTCGGCAACACCATCACCGCGCGCGAGATCCTCGACAAGGGCGCAGACCGGATCGAGACCGAGCTCGCCGACCAGCCCGCCATCCAGGCGACGCTGATGGACACGATGGGTACCGTGTACACGAGCCTCGGGCTGTACGACCCCGCGGCGCGGCTGGTGCGCGAGGCGGTCGCGCGGCGGCAGGGGCTGTTCGGGCCCGGGCACCCGGAAGTGGCGAGCAGCCTCGGCCACCTCGGCGAGGTGCTGATGCTCAAGGGCGAGTACGAGGAGGCCGAGCAGACCCTGCGCGCCTCGCTCGAGACCATGCAGCGCGTCCACGGCCCGCAGTCGGCCGAGGCGGCGCAGGCGTTGACGCTGCTCGCCGACCTGGTGGCGCGGCAGGGCCGCTACGAGCAGGCCGAGCCTCTCATCCAGCAGGCACTCGCCATCCGGCGCGCGCTGCACGGTGAGCGGCACCCCGACGTGGCGGCGAGCATCGAGGCGCTCGGGCTCAACTATTACGACCGGGGCGACTACGAGCGCGCGATCCCCGACCTGCGGCTCGCGCTCGAAATGCGCCGCGAGCTGCACCCGCAGGGCCACCCGCTGCTTGCGCAGGCCATCAATAACCTCGCCTGGGCGCTGATGCAGGGCGGCGACCTCGCGGAAGCCGAACAGCTGCAGCGCGAGGCGCTCGCCATGAAGCGCCGCCTGTACGGCGCGTCGCACCCCGCGATCGCCTCCACCCTGATAAACCTCGGCTACACGCTCGAGCTGCGCGACAACTACGCGGCGGCGCGCAGCGCCTACAACGAGGCGCTCGACATGCAGCGCCGCCTGCTCGGCCAGGACCACCCGGAGGTCGCGACCACGCTCGAGAGCCTCGCCTTCGTGCTCGATCGGCAGGGCAAGCGCGAGGCCGCCACCGACCTGCTGCGCGAGGCGCTCGACCTGCGCCGCCGCACGCTGGGCCCTGCACATCCGGACGTCGCGGCGTCCGGCACGAGCCTCGCCTACTGGCTGACCGACGCCGGCCGGTACGAGGAGGCGGCCGCGCTGGTCGAGGAGAGCCTCGCCATCCGCCGCAAGGCGCTCGGACCCGAGCACCCGCAGGTCGCGACCACGCTCACCGTGCAGGCAAACCTGCTGCTCGCCCGCGGGCGCTACGAGGAAGCGCGCGCGGGCGCCATCGAGGCGCAGCGCATCCTCAAGCTCAGCCTGCCCGACGACAGCTGGCAGGCCGCCGCGGCGCGCAACGTCGAGGGCGCTGCGCTCGCGAAGCTCGGCGACTTCGCCGGCGCCGAGCCGCTGCTGCTCGCGAGCCTGCCCGGCCTCGAGCACTCGCCGATCCCCGGGCTGCCGTCGGTCGGCCGCCAGCGGCTGCGCGAGCTGTACATCGCGTGGGGACGTCCGGCCGAGGCCGCCCGCTACCGCTAGGCCGCTGCAGGCGCGCGAGGTCGCGTGCGCCGGACTCATCCTTTCGTCGAAGGGGCGTGCAGGGGAGCCGCGCGTGATGGCTATACTGCAATCCGCCCGAGCGCCGGGAGGTACGGCCATGGCCTACGACCGCAGCAACGTGTTCGCGCGCATCCTGCGCGGCGAGATCCCCGCGCACACGGTGCTCGAGGACGAGCACACGCTCGCGTTCATGGACGTGATGCCTCAGGCCGACGGTCACGCGCTGGTGATCCCCAAGGCCGAGGCCGAGACCATCTTCGAGCTCGCACCCGAGTCGCTCGCCGCGACCATCCTCGCCACGCAGCGCGTCGCGCGCGCGGTGAAGAAGGCCTTCGACGCACCGGGCGTGATGATCGCCCAGCTCAACGGCCCCGCCGCGGGCCAGAGCGTATTCCACGTCCACTTTCACGTGCTGCCGCGTCACGCGGGGCTCGAACTGCGCTTCCACGCGCGCGGCATGGCCGATCCGGCCGTGCTCGCGGAACACGCGGCGCGCGTCCGGGCCGCGCTCGGCTGAGCGGCGGCGCATCGCGGATCGACGAGGGGAGAACCACATGAGCAAGCTCTACGAAGTGCCGGCCGGGTTCGCGGCGGCGGCGCGCATCCGTCACGACGACTATGTCCGCATGTACGAGGAGTCGGTGCGGGACCCCGAGGGGTTCTGGTCGCGGATGGGGCAGCGGATCAACTGGATCCGGCCCTACACGAAGGTGAAGGACGTCAGCTACGACGCCCGCGACTTCCGCATCCGCTGGTACCACGACGGCCAGCTCAACGTGGCCGCGAACTGCCTCGACCGCCACCTCGCCGAGCGCGGCGACAAGACCGCGATCCTGTGGGAAGGCGACGACCCCACGCAGTCGCTGGCCGTCACCTACCGCGAGCTGTACCACCGCGTCTGCAAGCTCGCCAACGCCTTGAAGTCGCTCGGCGTGCAGAAGGGCGATCGCGTGACGATCTACCTGCCGATGATTCCGGAGGCCGCGGTCGCGATGCTCGCCTGCGCGCGCATCGGCGCGATCCACTCGGTGGTGTTCGGCGGGTTTTCGCCCGACTCGCTCGCCGGGCGCATCTCCGACTGCGCCTCGACGGTCGTGATAACGGCGGACGAGGGCATCCGCGGCGGCAAGAAGGTGCCGCTCAAGGCCAACGTGGACCAGGCACTGTCGAGTCCCGGCACGGAGACGGTTCAGCACGTGCTGGTCGTGAACCGCACCGGCGCCACGGTGCCCATGTACCGCCGCGACCGCTGGTACCACGAGGTGGTGGACGGCCAGCCCGACGAGTGCCCGCCCGTGACCGTGGACGCGGAGGACCCGCTCTTCATCCTCTACACCTCGGGCTCGACCGGCAAGCCCAAGGGCGTGCTGCACACGAGCGGCGGCTACCTCGTGTACGCGGCGCTCACCCACGAGGCGGTGTTCGACCTGCGCGACGACGACATCTTCTGGTGCACGGCCGACGTCGGCTGGGTGACCGGCCACAGCTACGTCGTGTACGGCCCGCTCGCCAACGGCGCGACCTCGCTCATGTTCGAGGGCGTGCCGAACTTCCCCGACTCGAGCCGCTTCTGGCAGGTGTGCGACAAGCACAAGGTGACGCTCTTCTACACCGCGCCCACGGCGCTGCGCGCGCTGATGCGCGAGGGCGACGGGCCGGTGAAGAAGTTCTCGCGCAAGTCGCTGCGACTGCTCGGCACGGTGGGCGAGCCGATCAACCCCGAGGCGTGGGAGTGGTACCACCGCGTGGTGGGCGACGACCGCTGCCCGATCGTCGACACCTGGTGGCAGACCGAGACCGGCGGCATCCTCATCACGCCGCTGCCCGGCGCGATCGCGCAGAAGCCCGGCTCCGCGACGCTGCCGTTCTTCGGCGTGCAGCCCGCCATCGTGGACAACGAGGGCCAGGCGCTCGAGGGCGCGTGCGAGGGCAACCTCGTGCTGATTGACAGCTGGCCCGGGCAGATGCGCACGGTGTTCGGCGACCACCAGCGCTTCATCGACACGTACTTCAAGACCTTCCCCGGCCGCTACTTCACCGGCGATGGCGCCAAGCGCGACGAGGACGGCTACTACTGGATCACCGGCCGCGTGGACGACGTGCTCAACGTCGCCGGCCACCGCCTCGGCACGGCCGAGGTGGAGAGCGCGCTGGTGGCGCACTCCAAGGTGGCCGAGGCCGCGGTCGTCGGCTGTCCGCACGACATCAAGGGCCAGGGCATCTACGCCTACGTCACGCTGGTCGTGGAGGCCGAGCCCACCGAGGAACTGCGCAAGGAACTGCGCGACTGGGTGCGACGCGAGATCGGCCCGATCGCGACGCCCGACTTCATCCAGTGGGCGCCCGGCCTGCCGAAGACGCGCTCGGGGAAGATCATGCGGCGGATCCTGCGCAAGATCGCCGCGAACGAGCACGACCAGCTCGGCGACATCTCGACGCTGGCGGATCCGTCGGTGGTGGCGAACCTGGTGGCGGAGCGGATGAACCGCTGAAGAACCCTCCCTCTGTGGCCCGGGGCCGCGGCTTTGGTTGCGGTGACCCGGGCCGCGTTTT
>Ga0102851_10001360_pt1 | contig 13892 bp, 12 predicted proteins | sample Mud3Dept3metaG_FD_79558 | JGI IMG/M metagenome (GOLD analysis project Ga0102851, IMG submission 79558) | Freshwater wetland microbial communities from Ohio, USA, analyzing the effect of biotic and abiotic controls - Mud 3 Core 4 Depth 3... | ecosystem: Environmental > Aquatic > Freshwater >... | reverse complement strand
TGGGGCAAGGCCTCGGCAGCCCTGTCCATCCGCCCCAAGGACCTCGTGCCGGTCGTGGGCCTCACGCTGGGCCTCACGGACCCGGTCTCCGGGCTGAACATGGGCCAGACCGCAGAGAACCTGGCGCGGGACTTCGGGATCACGCGGCGCGAACAGGACGAGTTCTCGCTCGGGAGCCATCAGAAGTGGACCGTGGCGAACGAGGCGGGAAAGTTCAAGAACGAGATCGCGACCTTCTACGCGCCGCCCAAGTTCGAGGCCGTAGAAGAGGACGTCGGCCCGCGCAAGCATCAGACCCTGGAGGACCTGGCGCGTCTCAAGCCGTATTTCGACAGGAAATACGGAACGGTCACGCCGGGGAACTCGTCTCCCATCACCGACGGCGGCGCAGCAGCGCTCATCATGGGCGCCGACCGGGCGAAAGAGCTGGGGTACAAGCCCCTGGGGCGGATCAAGGCCTTCGCCTTTGCGGGAAATGATCCGTCGAGGATGGGCCTCGGACCCGTATTCTCCACGCACAAGGCGCTCAAGCTGGCGGGCATGGGGCTCAAGGACATCGAGCTCATCGAACTCAACGAGGCCTTCGCCGCCCAGGTGATCGCCTGTGAGAAAGCGGCTGTATCGAAGGAGTTCTTCCGGAAGCATTTGCCCGGCGAGGAACCCATCGGCGAGTTCCGACGGGACATCATGAACGTGAACGGCGGCGCCATTGCTCTAGGACATCCCGTCGGCTCGTCTGGCCTCCGCCTCGTGATCACGCTGCTCAAGGAGATGGAGCGCCGCGGCCTTTCTACCGGGCTTGCCACCATGTGCATCGGCGGAGGCCAGGGCGGCACGATGATCGTGGAAAGATTGTAAAACAATAATTTTCACCGCAGAGATCGCGGAGAACGCAGAGTGAGTTCTTTATTAACAATTAAGAAGTAACTAAATCTGCTCACCGCAAAGTCCGATTGGTTACAGGGAAGTGTATCTCCTTCTGTTTTTCTCAGCGACCTCTGCGTGCTCTGCGGCAAAAACTTTGCTGTTCATGCGTTGTTTATTCTGAGAGAGGTATTTTTATGTCAGCGTTCAGCTGCGAAATAGACAAGGACGGCATCGCCGTCCTGACCTTCGACCTCCCCGGGGAGAAGGTGAACAAACTCACCACGCCGGCGATGGACGAGCTGGACCGGCTCCTGGACGAGTTCGCCGCAGACCGCCAGATCAAGGCGCTCGTCGTACGAAGCGGCAAGCCGGGCATTTTCATCGCCGGCGCAGATATCGCCGAGATCCGCGACATCACCAGTACCGAACGGGGGGAGGAATTGAGCCGCAGGGGCCAGTCGGTCATGAACAAGCTGGAGGCGCTCCCCTTCCCGACCGTTGCCGCCATCGACGGCGCCTGCATGGGCGGGGGCCTCGAACTGGCGCTCGCCTGCTCCCTTCGCGTGGTGAGCAATAATGCGAAGACCGCCCTCGGCCTTCCGGAGGTCAAGATCGGCATTATCCCCGGCTTCGGCGGCACGCAGCGCCTGCCGCGCCTGGTCGGGCTCACGAACTCGCTGGAAATGATCCTGACGGGGAAAAGCGTCCATGCGAAAAAAGCACGGAGGATCGGCATCGCCGACGAGGTGACATACCCGGAAACGCTCCTGGACGTTGCCGTGGGCATGGCGAAGCAGGCGATCGGCAGGCCGAGGCCGTCGGGTGTCCGCGCGAAAAAGCCCCTGTTCACCAGGATCCTGGAAAGCACTCCCCTGACGCGCGCACTCATCTATCGGACAGCGAGGCGCAACGTGGCCGCTGAGACTCGGGGCAACTATCCCGCCCCGCCCGCGGCCCTCGATGCGGTGAAATACGGGCTCAACCACGGGCTTTCCGCCGGATACGAGAACGAGGCCCGCACGATCGGCGGCCTCATCACCTCCCGTGTATCGAAGAACCTGATCAACGTCTTTTTTCTGAACGAAGCGCTGAAGAAGGACGTCCAGCCGTCGCCGCATGCAATAACCCGGACCGGGGTCATCGGGGCCGGGGTCATGGGCGGCGGCATCGCCCAGCTTTTCGCTGAAAAGGGCCTCGCCATACGGATGAAGGACATCACACCGAAGGCAGTGGCTGCGGGGTTCAGGACGGCGGAGGAGTTGTTCAGAAAACGTTCCCGGAAAGGCATCCTCGACCCGCTCCAGGCGAGGGACGGCATGGACCGGATCACGGGCACGACGGACCTGAGCGGCTTTGCCGGCGTGGACCTCGCGGTCGAAGCGGTCGTGGAGAATATGGAGGTCAAGAAGAACGTGCTCCGCGAGTTCGAGCAGGCGGCAAACAGCAGCGCCATCTTCGCATCGAACACCTCGTCGCTCTCCATCACTGAACTGGCAACGGCTTCTCAGCGCCCCGGCCAGATCGTGGGCATGCACTTTTTCAATCCCGTGGAGAAAATGCCGCTCGTGGAGGTCGTCCGGGGAAAACAAACCTCGCCCGACACCGTTGCCGCCGTCGCGGCATTGTCCCGGAGGCTCGGCAAGCTCCCGGTGGTCGTGAACGACGGCCCGGGGTTCCTGGTGAACCGCATCCTCATGCCCTATCTGGGCGAGGCGCTTCGCATGCTGGAAGAAGGGAGCAGGATCGAGGAGATCGACCATGCGCTCCTGAACTTCGGCATGCCCATGGGAGCCTTCATCCTGCTGGACGAGATCGGCATCGACATCGCGCACAAGGTCTCCGGCATCCTGCGCCAGGGGCTGGGCGAGCGTATAACGGCATCCCCGCTCCTCGAAAAACTCTATCAGAATAATTTCTACGGCAAGAAGAACGGAAGGGGATTTTATCTCTACCTGCACGGCAAACGAGGAGGGGCAAGCCCCCTCGTGTACAGCTTGCTGCCGAAGCGGGTGAAGAACGAGGGATGGATCCCGGAGCAGGAGATCGTCGAGCGATCAGTGTTCCTGATGATCAAAGAGGCAGCCCTCTGCCTCGAAGACGGGATCATCGACCGGCCGGACCAGCTGGACGCAGCGCTGGTCTTCGGCATCGGGTTCCCTCCCTTCCGCGGCGGCCTGCTCAGGTACGCAGAAAGTCTCGGGGCAAAGTACATCGTCGAGCGGCTCAACGCTTACGCGGCAAAATACGGGGACCGCTTCGCTCCTCCCCAGTCTCTCTTCGAGATGTCCCGGGACGATTTCATCGGACAGATCGTGGGCTGACAGGCATGCTGTTCACGGTGATGGACCACTGAGCCCATCATCCTGAAAACATCATTTGACACGGACGAAATCCGGTAAGAGCCGTATAACGTCGGGTTTCTCATTGACCGTCAGTTTATACCCCCTGCAGCTTGCTGCAGAGATTGCGTTCGCTCCTGGATTCATCCGGAAGGCAACTGCTTTGATTTGGATTTTAGCCTCTTTTATCATGATGTTAATACGCTTCTGACCTGTTGGATGCTTGTTATAAGATTATGCTTTCCTGCGTTGCCCCTTTGCAACAACTTGCATCTAGCTGATTTTCCCGATATACTAGTATGTAGTCAGGTCGAGCGTGCGTCACAGTGCTCGCTTCCTTAATAGAGAGGACAGCGGGCTCCGCATCAGGACCCTCGCAGCTATCCATGGACCGGAAACTCTCAAAATTCATCGGCTGCCTCATCGGTACGGCTATCGGCGATTCGCTCGGCGCGCGGCGCGCAGGCTCCTCGGAGTTCGCGGAGGTGGCCGACCTGTCTCCGCGATATACCGACGATACTGCCATGACTATTGCCGTCGCCGAATCGCTCATCGAGCACAAGGAGTTTCACTACTGGCATATGGCGGATCGGTTCCTCAAGAAATACGAACAGGAACCGTGGCGGCGTTACGGGCACACGCTCTCCCGGGTCTTCCGCCTCATGCGGAATGGAAAACTGGGATTCGGCATGATCGATCGGGGCATCTACCCGGAGGGGTCCTTCGGGAACGGAGCGCCGATGCGCATCGCGCCCGTGGGGCTCATGTACTATGATGACCCCCACATGCTCCGCGATATCGCCTATAACTGCGCAGGCATCACGCACAGCCACGAGCTGGGCCTCGAAGGGGCCGCCCTCCAGGCCTGTTCCGTCGCCCTCGCCGTGCTCGCCGACCCGCAGGATGTCAAGGTCGCCGAGTACCTCGGCATGCTCCGGATGTTCGCCAAACCCGGCCCGTATCAGGAGAAGTTGAAGACCATCATCGCGCTGCTGGAAGAGAGCCCTACGAGGGAAGATATCGTTGCGAAGCTCGGGACCGGCGGCTCATCGCTGGAATCGGTGCCCACGGCCATCTACACGTTCCTATCGACCCGCAGTTTCAAGAGCGCTGTCATCTATGCCGTGAGCCTCGGCGGCGACGCGGACACCATCGGCGCCATGACGGGCGCGATTGCCGGCGCCTGCTACGGCATCGAGGGGATTCCCTCACAGTGGCGGGAAACCGTCGAGAACCGGGAGTACATCGAACAGTTGGCAAAAAAGCTCTGGGAGATCAAGACGGGGACGGGGAAAGAGCCCGCTGATAACGCGGTCGGAGAAGCGGCGCTGGAGAGCCAATAACGGTCCGTCATTGCCATCGAGGAGGAGCGGTCCTCCCAACCCAAGTCCGGCAATCTAATAACGGCATTTGACACGGATGTAAACTGATAAGATTCGGATAACAGCGGATTTTTCTCTAAGGGTGCTTCACCGGTGAGGTGACAGCCCAGCAGAATAGTTCGTTTTTCCGATTTTATCGTACGTTAATCCGCCACTTCAGCGTCAAAATGTTCTTTTCAGGATCAGTCATATGCGTCCTGCCCGGGTTCACTCGATCGTGATGGCGTAATAGGGACAGATCGTCAGGATGCCCTTGTCCGGGGCCTCGCTGAACTTATCGGCGTTGATGACCCAGGCCTTCTCTTCGCGCATCTCGAAGAACTGGGGATAGGCCTCTGCGCAGCCGCCGCAGCCCTCACACATCCCGTAATCGATATTCGGCACCATCAGCCTTTCCTCCCTCCGGGATCGCATCGTAAACCACTGCAGTATTGCAGCACAAGCTCACTTCTTCGAGATCCTGACCCTCCACTCCTCGGGCCCCTGGGCAAGATATTCCCATCCGAATTGGCCTTCCCGCTCATGCAGAAACGAGTAGTACAACGGCTTGGGATCGTGGTCGTTGATGAGAACGAACGAGTCCCCCTTCTCCGTCTCGTCAAAGGCCTTGAAGATGAGCGGGTGCCGTTCCCGCGGCGCGATGACCGTTACGTTCAGTTCTTTCATGAGTCCCTCCTATTCTGGTCCGCATATTTGTTCCGTAGTTCCATCATAAACCCTGCAGGCAGAACACACTATGACCCAGGTCATATGGCGGCCCTGGCCAATGCTACCGGCGTCCCGCCGGAAAGGAGCCGGTGCCGGTTCTGTCCTTCGTTTTTTTATCGTGGCGCCGATATGCTATAATCTTGAACGGAACGGGGGGAATCGCATGCTGGAAAAAGGGACCCTTTGGCAAAAAATGCTCAAGACAACGGAACACGCGCTCAAGAGCGGCGCCCTCCGGTCCTACCCCACGGACCAGGTTTTCATCGCGGATGGGGGCGTCCGGTTCTTCGTCCGCGTCCTGACCGCCCTCGAGGAGAAGTCAGCGGCGCGAATTCAGCAGAACAAGGACGCCGGGGCCGGCAGGAACGCGAACCCCTTTTCCCCGCCCGAGCAGGCGCTGACCGTTGCGGACGTCACCGACACGCACATCGCTGTCCTGAACAAGTACAACGTGGTGGACCACCACCTGCTCATCGTCACCCGTCACTTCGAGGACCAGGAAACACTGCTCACGCTCAGGGATTTCGAAGCGCTCTGGCTCTGTATGGCGGAATACGAGGGTCTCGGTTTCTACAACGGCGGGCGCGAGGCAGGCGCGAGCCAGCAGCACAAGCACCTTCAGATCGTCCCCCTCCCGCTGACCCCCGATCGCACGCGCATACCCATCGAACCCCTGCTGCATGCATCTGGGCCGATATCCGTCCCGGGAATCCTCCCCCTGCTCCCGTTCCGCCACGCCTTTGTCCAACTGCGGTACGACATGGCGGAAAAGCCCAGGGAAGCCGCGCTCGAATCATTCGACCTCTACGCCGCCATGCTCGGCAGCGTGGGCATGGGCGCTCCCGGTGCGACCATCCTGCCGCGCCAATCTTTGCCATACTGCCTCCTGGTCACACGCCAGTGGATGCTCCTCGTTCCACGGTCCCGGGAGCATTTCGAGGACATCTCCCTGAACGCCCTTGCCTTCGCCGGATCATTCTTCGTGGCGAATGAACGGCAGCTGCAGCGGCTGCGGTCTGCCGGCCCCCTGAATGCGCTCAAGGCGGTCACGTTTCCGAACGAGAGGTGAGCTGCGAGGCATACGCTTGCACCCGGTTTACCTACAATGACCTGAGCTGTTTTTTCAATTTGGCGAAGTCATGGAGGAGCAGTTCTTTCCCCTTGGCGAAGCGGATGGCATAGGCCGGGTGGACCGTGATGAAATAGACCCTGCCGTCCTTTCGAACGATCGTTCCGTGCTTCTTCGTTATCTCCACGCTGGTGTCGAGCAGGGCCTTGCAGGCGGTATTCCCGAGCAGGACGACGATATCCGGCCGGATGACCTCCAGTTGTGCGAAGAGATGCCCCCGGCCATGGACGATCATTGCCTTCGTGGGCGTGCCCCGGTCCGGAAGATAGTGCACCGGGCTGGTGATGAAGACCTCGTCCTCGGAGAGCCCGGTCTCCCGGATCGTCTGGCGCAGCAGCTTCCCCGAGCGTCCGACGAAGGGCCGTCCGGTCTTCGCCTCCTCGCGCCCCGGCGCCTCGCCGATGAACACGACCCGGGCAGCGGCATTCCCCTCCCCCGGCACCGGCATGCCGGTGCAGCCCTTCCTGCAGGCTCGGCAGCGGGCGATCTCGCCGGCGATCTTCCTGAGCTTTCGTTCCTGGTCCATGTGCACCTTTCCCGCGCGTTACGCGAATACCACGATGATAACGAATCCCGCGAACATGAGCACTGCTCCGAAAAGCCGCTCCCGGACATTCCGTTCGCCGAAGAGCACGAACCCGTACACGCTCCCGATGATGAGGCTCAGGCGCTTGATGGAGATCATATAGGCGACGTTGGCCATGCTTACGGCAAAAAAATGGGTGACGGAGTGGACCGCATCGAACGCCCCCGGCAGCAGGGCGGCACGGGCAGTACCCCGCAGTTCGGCGACGAATCGCCGGCCGCCCGACAGAAATACGATCACCGGGAGGAGGCATATCGCAAGCGCGAAATAGTATGTCACCCCGAAGAACGCCGGCGACGAATGCGTGATGGCAAGCTTTCCGAGCACCGATGTGACGCTGTAGATCAGGGCAACGACCAGCATGTACATCGATCCCCGCTCCCGCAGCACCGCCTTGAGCGGACCCAGGGGACCGGTCCTGAGGGACGAGAGGTTGAGTCCGTACCCGCCCAGCGCGATGAGCGCGATGCCCACCCCGCCGATGAGGGAAACGGCCTCGCCCATGATGACCCTCGAAAAGAGCATGAGGAACACGGGCGTGAAGGACAGGAAGGGCAGCGAGAGGCTGAGCGGCGAGATGCGCAGAGCCTTGTAGTACAGGAGGATGGCGAGGACCTCCAGGGGAAGAGCAGCGCAGAATGTCAGAAAGAACGTGCCGTCAAGGGATGGCACCGGCGTCAGCACCATGGCCGCGATGAGCGCGGGCAGAGAATAAACGATCCGCAGCCAGGCAATGACATATTCGTTCGAAGGAGTAATGATCTTCTTCGTCAGAGCATCGCTCGTGGCGAGTGAAAACGCCGATATGAGGGAAAGAACGATCCAGAGGTGGGGCATAGAGATAAGTGACAGGGTCAAGGGTCAAGATGCAAAAGCAACATTAACGATGCAAGCAAGGGGGAAGTGAGCTTATGCCCGCACTTTGAGAACCAGGCATGGGCCATCCGTTTAAATATTGAATCTTGAATTTGAATCCCGATCCGTCCGACCGAACGGTTCAGTGCTTTCAGGTGACGCACCCGATGGTCCCGGGCACGAACTTCGACCCGGTGAAGATGTCATTCGACGGTTTCCGATAGTATGGACATTGCTCCTCGCGGCATCCGTGCGGATGTTTCGCGCTGTGATCGCAGACGACCGCTGAATTCTTCACCGGCAAGACGATCCCGAATTTCTCGGCGAACAGGGGGACTGCCACCGCAAGCGCCGCGCGCACATAGGCCTTGCAACAGCTTGGCCCGGTCAGGTCCGTCACAGCCTGGGAGACCCGCGTCACCGCATCCATGACGATCTTCTGCTCCCGGTCCGTGCCGCAGCGAGCGCCGAGGAAGATCGAGAGGACCGCGCCGACCGCCGGTACGATGCCGCACACGCCGGTAAGGCCGCAATAGCCGCCATGCGCCTGCTTCGCGGTCCGGGAAAAGGCCTCGCGGACCTCTGCCTCTCCGATCTTCGACCCGTAGGGCGAGTTCCTGAGCGCGGCCAAAAGTGCGCCGGCGGCGATGTACGCGTGGTCGCACGAGAGCATGGGCAGGGAGGGATGGGCCATCATGAGCTCGGCGATCTCCAGGGGGTCCGGGGACATCGAGTTCAAGGCAAGTCCTTCGATGTGCACACGCACTTCCCTGCCGTGGCAGGCATCGCAGAGAGCGTGGCCCTTCGGGCACTTGATATGCGCCTGGTGGGATGCTCCGCAGCAGGTGCAGGTGACATCCGCAGCGGCCAGCAGGTAATCAAGCCTGGCGCCGCAGACCATGCAGTTCTCGGTGTTCCTCGCGCTGGACATAGCTACATTATATCCTAACCCGGACAAGCCAGAAATAAAATTCCCTCGTACGGAGAAATTGTTTCCTCAAAAACGAACGCTCCCCTGATGACCATGCAGTCATAAAGGCCTTTTCCGCAGGAGATACGCATGCGCCGACAGCCCCGCGCCGTACGCCGACATGACGCACCAGTCGCCGGCTTCGACGCTGTTCTTCCGGACCTCGTCCAGCACGAACCAGACCGTGGGCGACGACATGTTGCCGTATTCCGCAAGGACCTTGCGCGTTGCCGCAAGACGCTCTTCGGGGATGCCGATCTCGTCCCGGACAGCGTTAATGATCTTTTCCCCGCCCGTATGAATCGCCCAGTGCTGTACATCCTGCACGGTCAAGCCTTGAGACGAAAGCACGTCCGTAACGACCTCCGCCGCGGCCTTCTTCACGAGCTCCGGCAGTTTGAGCGAAAGCTGGTTGATCAGCTGCCCCTTCTTATGGACATAGCGGATGGTCTCCCGCTGCTCCGGGACATACCTCCCCGCCGAGGAGACAAGCTCCCATCCCGACGGCCGGTCCCAGACAACGGCGGCCGCGGCACCGTCGCCGAACAGCGCGTTCGACATGATCAGGCTCAGGTCGTTGTCCATCTGGAAGGTCGCGCTGCAGATCTCGACGGACACGCTGAGCACCGCGCCGCCCATGGTCTTCGCGAGCGACTCCGCAGCCTGAAGATTCGGGATCGCCCCCCCGCACCCGCTTCCGACCATGTCGAAGGCGCGGATGCCGCGGTGAAGACCGAGCCGCTCGATGAGATAGGTAGAGATGCCCGGGCAGATGTAGCCGGTGCAGGTGTTCACCACGACGCCCGAGACGTCGCGGACGCCGATGCCGGCCTTCGCAGTTGCATTCGTGATCGCCTGTGCGGACAGCTCGATGGACTGTTCGGTGAACCGCTTGATGCGGAGGTCCGGGTCCTCGTCAATGAGGCACAACGGATCATCAAGGGCAAAATGGCGTTTACGGATGCTGGGGTGGGAGAAGATCGTGCGCATGAGCCCCATGCTTCGGCTCGTCAGCCTGCCGCCAAAGTGCTTCTTCATGAACTCTTCGGCGAAGCCCTGATTGCAGTTGTATTCCGGGACCGCGGTCGCGAAGGCACCAATATATGCTTTTTTATCTTGGTTGCTCTGCATTGAGTAGCTGCTCTTCCTGACTCCTGCAGTTCTACACATTCATCCCCGCGAGCCGAAGGGCCCGGCGGATAAACCGCGTGTGACGCCATAGCGGCGGCCGCACGCCCAGCCGGTAGCCGATGCGATGGATCGATGGCAGGATGGAAAGTCCGATGGAGTCGGTATTGATGAAGTTCATGTGGCTGCCCATGGACCGCCGGACCTCGTTCATCATCCAGCCGGCGTCGACTTCGGGAGATACGTAAAATACCGGGGAGAGCATGTCCTTAGGCGAAGCGGTAAGAACTCCCTGTCTCCGCGCGATGGATTCCAGCTCTGTGCCCGGATAGACGCGGATGCCGATGTTGAAGAATACCACATCCTGGGGGCGGGTGCGGCTCTCGGCGAAGCGGAGCGTCTCCCGAATCGTCTCCCGCGTCTCTCCGGGCCCGCCAAGCAGGAAGATCCAGGCGCAGGGCAGCTCATGCCGCCGGACAACATCCGCGGCATGATGCACCTCCCGGGTCGTGAACCCCTTGCGCAGCCCCTGGAGCACCGCGTCGGATGCGCTTTCCACCGTCAGCCCCATGCCGACGAACCCCGCCCGCTCCATGGCCGTGACGAGTTCGTCATCAAAGGCGCGGGGGTTCAGTTCCAGGCTCTGGAGCCGCGCCCTGTGCTTCGTCTTCGCCAGGGCGTCGCACACCGCCATCGCGTGATCAGAGGGGACGTTGAACACGCTGTCCACGAACTCGATGTCGCGAAGCCCCGACGCAGCGAGCCTCGTAACGGCATCCGCCACGCTCGCGGGATCGGCGAGCCGGTGGCCGTTCCCCTCGATCTTGCGGTACGTGCAATAGACGCACTGGAACGCGCACCCCAGCTTGGTCTGGAGCGGCGCAGTGGCAAGTTGAGAGCGGTACGCCGCGACATTCACCCAGCGCCGGTAATCGGGCGCCCCGCATTCCGTCCTGCCGCCGCTGCCGGGGCAGGGCGTACTGTTGAAGCCTTCGTGGTCGAGATAGGCGATGCCCGGCACGTCGCCGAAGGGCTCCCCTTCGGAAATCCGCTCCAGGAGCAGGGGAAAGACCGTCTCGCCGTCGCCGAGCACGGCACAGGAGACCTCGGAGAACCGCAGGATCGCCTCGGGCATGACCGCCAGTGCAGCGCCGCCAAGGATGACCGGGACGCTCGTATGCTCGCGCACCGTGTTCACGATGCGGCGAAGGTCTGCGAGGAAGAACACGGTGTCCCGCATGTCGTTATTGTCGATGTTCCGCACCGACAGGCCCACGACGCCGGGTTTCACCGACCGGACAGCATCGCGGACCGCGGCCAGGGGCTCCCGTTCGAACATGAGGTCGAGAAGCGTGACACGGTGGCCTTCGCGTTCACACGCCTCGGCCACCATGCAGGCGCCGATGGGCATCACCGGCATGGGCAGGGCGTTCCGGTTCGTGCTGACCAGGAGGATGTTCATGATGACGTTCTCGTGTTATGATACCTCAGCCGCCAGGAGAGGACAAGACGGAAAATGGAGTAGTACGGTCCCTGCTTGATTTTCCCGGTTGTTTGCGTTATGCTCCGTATGCTTGTAGTATATCTCGGCCCTTCACGAGGTTCGCCGTGAACAAACTGGTCCCTCTGCTGCTTGTCGTTCTGGCCGCGGCCTTGCCGGCGGCGGCCCACGAGACCACAGCGGCCAAAGCCAACATCGCGCTGGACGAGAAGCTCGGCGCGGTCCTTCCCGCCGACATCACGCTCCACGACGAGAACGGGAAGCCGGTCAACCTCAAGGCGTTCATGGACAAGCCCACGATCGTAGCGCCTGTGTACCTCCACTGCTCCCACACCTGTCCGCTGCTCCTGACCGGCCTCGCAACCGCGCTGGGCAAGCTGGAGCTCGTCCAGCCGGGTAGGGACTACCGGGTCATCACCTTGAGCTTCGACGACACGGAGGGCCCGGAAATAGCGCGGGAGAAAAAACCGAATTACATCGCCGCCGTCCGGAAGCCCTTTCCCGAGAGCGAATGGAAGTTTCTGACCGGCAACAAGGCGAACATCCTGAAGTTCACCGATGCCGTGGGCTTCACCTTCCAGCGGGACGGCGAGGACTTCTCTCATCCCATCGCCCTCATCGTCCTGGCTCCCGGCGGGAAGATCGTTCGGTACCTTGAAGGCGTGACCTTTCTCCCCTTCCAGGTGACCATGGCCATCACCGAAGCCGCGCAAGGCAAGGTCGGCTCGCCTACGGGCCGCGTGCTCACCTACTGTTTCAGCTACGATCCGCTGAAAAAATCATACGTCTTCAATATCCTGAAAGTCGTCGGGACGGTCATTATCCTTACGCTGGTCTCTTTCTTTATCTATCTGATGGTGACAAGCCCGAGAAAAAAGAGAACGTGAAGATCATTTTGCCACAGAGAGCACCGAGGTCACCGAGAGAACCCAAAGACCTGCATACAGAGCTGATCATAGCCTGTGCGATAGAGGTGCATCGCATTCTTGGTCCTGGACTGCTCGAATCAATATATGAGGAAGCACTCTGCCATGAGTTTAGTATCAGGGGAATCGCATTTGAGCGACAAAAGGATATCGATGTCATTTACAAGGACAAGATCATCAAGGGTCAACGACTGGACCTTGTTGTTGATCAACAAGTGATCGTCGAGATCAAAGCAACTAAAACCCTGAACGAAATCTACTCCGCACAGACACTTTCCTATTTGAAAAGCACTGGCCTAAAACGCGCGCTCCTGATTAATTTCGGCTCATCCAAATTGGTATCCGGCGTTAAACGAATTTCTCTGTGACCTCGGTGCCCTCTGTGGCAAAAGGTCCCTGATTTTATGGAAACCAGCTTCTACAACACCCCCGGCAAGCACAAGGGCATCCTCGCCTGGGTCCTCTCCACGGACCACAAGCGCATCGGCCTCCTGTACCTCTCCTGCATGACCGCGTTCTTTCTGACCGGAATGACGCTGGGGCTCCTCATGCGGCTCGAACTTATCGCGCCGGGCAGAACCATTATGGCCGCGCAGACCTACAATGCCCTCTTCACGCTCCACGGCGTGATCATGATCTTCCTGTTCATCATTCCCGGCATCCCGGCGGCGCTCGGGAACTTCATGCTTCCGCTCCAGCTCGGCGCGCAGGATGTCTCCTTCCCGCGGATCAACCTTCTGTCGTGGTGGTTCTACATCACCGGCGCCGCGGTCGCGATCACGTCGCTCTTCACCGGAGGCGGAGCCCCGGACACGGGCTGGACCTTCTACGTCCCGTACAGCGTCCGGACGGGCACGAACGTGTCGCTGGCCGTCTTCGGCGTCTTCCTGATGGGCGTTTCCTCCACGCTCACGGGCCTCAATTTCGTGAGCACCATTCATCGCCTGCGGGCGCCCGGGATGTCGTGGTTCCGCATGCCGCTCTTCGTCTGGTCCCTCTACGCCACGGGCTGGGTGCAGCTCCTGGCCACGCCGGTCATCGCCATCACCCTGCTGATGCTCATGGCCGAACGGTTCTTCGGCATCGGGTTCTTCGACCCGGCCAAGGGCGGCGACCCCATTTTGTTCGAGCACCTCTTCTGGATCTACTCCCACCCCGCGGTCTACATCATGGTGCTGCCGGCGATGGGGGTGATCTCCGAGATCGTCCCGGTCTTCTCCCGGCGCACGGTCTACGGCTACAAGGCGGTGGCGTTCTCCTCGGTCGCGATCGCGGGGGTCGGCTACCTGGTCTGGGGCCACCACATGTTCACGAGCGGCATGAGCGACACGGCGCGCGTCGCCTTCTCCCTGCTGACCTTCCTGGTCGCCGTCCCGAGCGGCATCAAGATCCTGAACTGGGTGGCGACCCTCTACAAGGGCTCGATCCAGGTCGACGCGCCGTTGCTGTTCGCCCTGACTTTCATCTTCCTCTTCTCCATCGGCGGGCTGACCGGCCTGAT
>Ga0102851_10001359_pt1 | contig 13907 bp, 15 predicted proteins | sample Mud3Dept3metaG_FD_79558 | JGI IMG/M metagenome (GOLD analysis project Ga0102851, IMG submission 79558) | Freshwater wetland microbial communities from Ohio, USA, analyzing the effect of biotic and abiotic controls - Mud 3 Core 4 Depth 3... | ecosystem: Environmental > Aquatic > Freshwater >... | reverse complement strand
TGGTTCGGAGGGACGGCATGAACGAAAATATCAAGCCAAAGCAGGACTATCCGCCGAAGATCACCGGCGGCCTCATCCTCATCCTTCTCGGCGTCCTGTTCCTGTTTACCGAGATGGACAAGATCTCATGGACGGACTGGTGGGCCTATTTCCTGGTCGGGCTGGGCGGCATCTTTCTCCTGGAGGCGCTCATCCGGGCCTTGTCGGCCGAGGGGCGCCGGGGCATCGGAGGACGGCTCGTCGCCGGGCTCATCCTGCTGGTGATCGGCGGCTCCCAGCTCATCGGGTTCGAGGAGTGGTGGCCGCTCGTCCTCATCGCCGTCGGGATCGGCGTCCTGATTTCCGCGGTTTTTAAAAGATGAGACCGGCATGCAAGGACTGATTCCGACCCTGTCCGTCATCGGAAAAACACTGCCCGAAGCCTGGGAGAAGGCCGTCCTGGCCTGTTGGGAGAAGGGGGCGGCCATCGAGACGGAGTACGACAGGCCGGGGGACCCGCCGAGCCGGGACTGCACCATGATGTGGGTGGTCGAGGATCCTTTCCTGGAGCCGCGCATCCACCGCGCTTTTCCAGGCGGGTTGGAGGATCTCGAGATATACCGTCAGGAGGTGGTGGACGGGGTCCATGACCACTGGATCGCTCCCGAAGAGGGGAAATGGACATACACCTACCATAAGCGCCTGTTCGCGTATGAAATCGAAGGAGCGGTCATCGACCAGATCAACTATATCGTAGAAAAGCTCAGCCAGGCCGGGCATTCGCGAAGGGCCCAGGCCATCACCTGGAATCCCAAGCTCGACCCTCCCACCTATGACCCGCCCTGCCTGCAGCGGGTCTGGTGCCGTCTCCTCCCGGACGACCAGGGAGGTTTCGTTCTCAACATGAACACCCACTGGCGGTCCAGGGACGCCTATAAGGCCGCCTATATGAACGTCTTCGCCTTGACCGACCTGCAGCGCATGATCGCCGGCCGGATCGCGGCCAAGTCCGGCCGGGCCGTTCGCGTCGGCCGGTACGCCGACCTCGTCGACAGCTTCCACATCTACGGATCATATTTCGGGGAGTTCCAGGGCTTCCTGTCCCTGGTCGAGAAGCGGAGTTTCGCGGATCGCACCTGGAGCTCAGAATACGCCGAGCCGATGTTTGCCGAAGCCCGGGAAAGGCTGAAGCGCGAGAAGTCCGGCGGCTAGCGGGCTAGGAGAACCGGCGCGCCCGACGCCTTTCCCCCGCGGGCGGCCCCTTTCAGCGGGCGGGGCGGGGTCGAAGAGAATCATCTGACCTTGGCATCGCCCATTCCTAAAGGCGAGCCGGCCGGGAAAAAGGGCGCTCGTCGGGCGGCGAAAAGAAGGAATGAAACTCAAGGAGCTCGGTTTCGACAGTTGGTTTGAGGCCCAGGCCGCGGACTGCCTTCAGCAGGGACATGCGATCGCCCGGGTCATGGCCGTGGACCGGGGCCGATTCCTGGTCAAAGACGAGCGACGGGAAATGGGGGCCGAACTATCGGGGAGATTTTTCTTCGATGTCGAAGGCCCCGGTGACCTGCCCTGCGTCGGAGACTGGGTGGGCGTGGAACTCCAGAACCTGGGAACGTCGGCGATTATCCATGATCTCCTTCCGAGGAAGACGTTTCTGCGGCGGAAGTCGGCGGGCAAGAGCGTGGATTTTCAGATGATCGCCGCCAATATCGACACGGCATTTATCGTCCAGGCCTGCCCGTTCGACATCAACCTGCGCAGGTTTGACCGCTACATGGTGATGGCGAAAGACGGGGGAATCGAACCCATGCTTCTCTTGACCAAAATCGATCTGCTATCCCCCGCGGAACTGGAGCAGATGCTCACCGAAATCCGAAAAGGCCGCGTTCCCGGGCGCGTCCTTCCGATCAGCAACACGACCGGAGAAGGGTTTGAAGAATTCCGGACGCTTCTGGTTCCGGGACGGACATACGGCCTGCTGGGATCATCGGGAGTCGGGAAGACGACCATCATCAATCGTCTGCTCGGGCACGAGGCCTTCGAGACCCACGAGGTCAGTGGAACCGGCGAAGGCACTCATACCACCGCGCGCCGTCAACTCGTCATCCTTGACCAGGGGGCGATGTTGATCGATACCCCAGGGATGAGGGAGCTGGGCCTTCTGGGCGCCGGCGATGGATTGGACCGGGGCTTCGAAGACATCGGGCTTCTGGCGGCGGACTGCCGATTTGCGGATTGCCGGCATGGCGGGGAGCCCGGGTGCGCCGTTCGCGCGGCTGTCGAGACGGGCGCGGTGAGCGAAGAACGCTATCGCAGCTATCTCAAGCTCAGGAAGGAATCCGAATACCATGAAATGTCCTATATGGACAAGCGCAAAAAGGACCGGGCCTTCGGCCGCTATGTCAAATCTGCTATGAAGCACCTGAAGAAGTGAAAGGACGCTTTCGAGCGTATATCAGCGGCCCTCCGTCTTTTGAAAGCTTCGAGCGGCCAGGCGCGGGGTCTCGATGCCGACTTTTTTCCCCGCCAGGATCCATTCGACAGCCGCTTCGATGCGGCGATTTTTCGTCTCCGGCCGCTTCGCGCTCAGTATCCACCAACCCCAGAGCTTTCTCTGCGAGGGTGAAAGGGCCTCGAATTTCTCGCGCGCGCTGGGTTGTGCTGCCAGAGCGGCCAACAGCTCGTCTGGTGTCCTCGCGTCCCGGTCGATCGCGTCGATCGTCGTCCACGATCCGTCGCGCTTGGCTTGCCTCACCTTGGCTAGGCCGGCCTCGTGCATCCTTCCTGCGGCCGTGAGCCTGGCCAGGCGCTTCTTATTCGCCGCTGACCAGACGCTCCCGGGCTTCCGCGGCGTCCACCTCTGCATGTACTTTTCCGCATCGAGGGCCCGGACCACGGAGTCGATCCAGCCGAAGCAGAGCGCTTCGTCAAGGGCTTCGTCATAAGTGACGGATTTTTTCCCGGTGCCCTTCTTGTAGTAGGCCAGCCAGATTTCCGAGGCTTTGTCGTGATGAGCCTCGAGCCATCGCCGCCAAGCCTTACGATCCTTGAACAGATTGGGCTTGATTGCCGTATTCATTTCGGTTGAACCGGGCCCCCCAAGAGCCTTCGGAGCGGTTTTCTCTCGGCGAAAGACCTTTTATTTACCCTTCACGTAATAGATCTCGGCGTTCCCCCCCGGAGTATCATCGCTCCAGATCACGTGGAGATACCCCGAGCTGTCGAAGGCGACGGCCGGGGTGCTGGACCACCCCGAATTCCAGGTGCGTCTTTGGGTTGGACCCCAGGTCGCCCCTTCATCCGTGCTCTTTTTATAGAATATCTCTTGATTCGAATCCGCAAGATCATCCCAGACCAAATGGAGCTGCTTGGAGAAACCCAGCTTGATAACGGGAGAATAGGAGCCGCCGGAAGTCCAGGTGAGCCTTCGGGCCGAGGTCCATGTGGCTCCTCCGTCAGGACTGTTTTTGTAATAAATCTCCGCCAGTCCCGGCGTCGTATCCCACCAGACCACATGGATGAGGCCCGACGAATGAGCCGCGAGGGCCGGAGAAGAGGAAATGCCCGAGTTCCAGGTCAGCCGCCGGGGCGATGACCACGTGGCTCCTCCACTTTGCCCCTCCATATAGTAGATCTCAGGGCTTCCGGACGTGTTGTCACTCCAAACCACATGGAGATGTCCGGCGGGACTGCAGGCAATGGATACATATGACGAAATGCCCGAGGTCCAAGTGAGCCGTTGAGTGGCCGCCCAGGTCGCCCCTCCCGTCAGGCTCCTTTTATAATAGAGATCGGATTTCCCGGGAGTATAGTCATCCCAGATCAGATGGATTCGGTCGACGCCATCGACCGCGATGGCCGGCAATTCGGTCGCGACAGGCGTCCAGGTCAGCCTTTGGCTCGGCGACCAGCTGGTTCCTCCGTCGGTGCTTCCCCGATAGTAGATCTCCCCGTTGCCGGGTGTATAATCATACCAGACCACATGGACTCCCCCCAGGGAATCGACGGCTATGTCCGGATCATAGGAACTGCCCGAAGTATAGGTGAGCCTTTGATTGGGGGACCAACTGGCTCCTCCATTCGTGCTTTTCTTATAATAGATCTCGTTATTCCCGGGTGTATGATCATACCAGACCGCATGGAGATACCCGGACGAGTCGACAACGAGGGCCGGACTGTAAGAGTCCCCGGCAGTCCAGGTGATCCTCCGGACCGTCGACCAGTCGGCTTGGGCCGCCTGGGCAACAATCAAGAACACGACGAGCACGGTCATCCACCTTATCGATTTCATATGGACCTCCTTCGCACTCGGAAGCGAATAGGGAACCAGGGCTATCTCGAATCCGGCTCTCCCTGAATATCCCTGCCGCTTAATCGTGCGCCCCTTAGCAAAAGCATACGCCCAAAAGTACCGCGAAGTCAACACAGCCGACTATCGTCGGAAGGCGAGAGGACTTCTATTCAAAGGGGATCCCCGCGGAAACCCAGTGGTCAAATTGGCTGAGGAGTGCAATAGAGAAAAGCGACCACGCCGCGGCGATCACCTCAGGCATCGCAGGGCCTGGGCCGCAGACGTGACGGCCAAGCCCCCAAGGGAGGTGCAGCGCAGCTCCTTGGGTAGCATCTTTCCGACGGCAAAGACCGCGTCCACCGTATCATCCAACGGGATCGGGTTGACGTAGCCGCCGAGGACAAGGTCGGCACACACGAGAGCGTTTACCGCCGCCGCGGCGTTTCGGGTGTGACAGGGAACTTCGCAGAGCCCCTGCACCAGGTCGCAGACGGACCCCATGCTGTTCTGGAGGGATATGGCTGCCGCGTCCATGGCCGTATCGGCGGAGCCGCCCATCGCTTCGACGGCCGCGGCCGCGGCCATCGCACCGGCCGCTCCAATCTCGACCTGGCAGCCGGCCACCTCGGCGGCGAAGGTCGCCCGGCGGGCGATGACCAGCCCAACGGCCGAAGCGGCGAAAAGAGCCAGGGCGATCCCATCGGATGAGAGCTTTTTTGTCTCTGCCAGAGTCGCCACGACACCGGGAATGACGCCGGAGGACGCTCCGGTCGGGGCCGCGCAGACGACGCCGCCGCTGTTGCTGACGTGGAGGACGGCCATGGCCCGGGCGGCAGCCCGAGTCCCCGGGCCGCCGAGCGCCAGACTCCCCTTCCCATCGGCCTCAATAATTCCGGCGGCGGAGGGTCGAAGGAGGCTCATCTTCAAGTCACGTCCCTGGAGGCCGCGTTCAATGGCCGCGGTCATGATGTCCCAGCGCCTCAGCATCTCTTCCTTGGCTTCCTTCTCCGAAAAACCTAAAAGGCGGGACTCGTATTCCAAGGCAACCCAGCCCAGGCTGGTGCGTCGTTCTCTCGTCCGGGCGGCCATTTCCGCGGCGCTCGAAAAAAGCGCTTCCCCGCGCTGCACGTAGAACATGGGAGGCACCGACCAGAGGCGCCGAACGCCGGCCAGGGACAGGATCCGCCGTCGGACTTCTTCCCGAACGGCTCCGGGACTCCGGTGATGTACCAGTGCAATGCCCCCCGGACCCGTTGTGACATCCAGGCTCTCGAACGCCTCTCCCCTCCCGGCCAAAGCTTCCACCTGGGAAACATCCGCAACCTCGCACTCCACAAGAAGATCATGGGTTTTGCCGGTCAGTTCGACTTCCCAGTCATCGACCTTCCTGAAGACGATGAGGCCGCCGCCCACGGATTGGGCGAGCGCCTTCAGCCGCCTTCCCTTCTCCCCCGTCAATTCGATATGGACCGTATTGGGATGATCGACGCCGGAGATCGGGGCGGTCTGAAAGACGATTTTCAGACCGCTTGGAGAGGCCTCTTCAAGGGCCCGGGGGAAACGCTCATCAGTAATCGCCCAGTCCATCAGGCCGGCCGCGAAACCGAGGTCCGCCCCTTGCTCCTTGTATGTCTTGGCATAGGAACCCTCCGGGTCGAAAGTGAAGACGGCCGAGCGCGGTTCCTCATCGAGGAGCGACCGTGCCATCCGGCCGATCCTATAAGAGCCGGCCGTGTGGGAGCTCGACGGCCCCCGCATGACCGGCCCCAGCACGTCATTGAAAATACTGATGAAGGACATGTTTTCCTTTCTCACGGTGGAGTTCAGGCGAATCGTTCCCGGCAGATGCGGCCGACCCTTTTGGCCATGGCGATTATCGTCAGGATCGGAGGCTTTCCCGGGGAGTAAGGAAAGAGGGAAGCGTCCGTCACATAAACGTTCTCCGGGAGAGCGCTATGGTGAAAGGAGACGCTCTCCCGGTCCGTCAAGGGAACCATGCCACCCGGGTGGCCGGCGTTGATCGTGCCCAGGAAGGTTTTATCTTCGGGGATCCCGAGCCGGGAGAGTATGTTCCGGCACAGGGCAACGCCTTCTTCGAGCTTCGCCTTGTCCTCCGGATATAGAATCTTTCGGACTCCGCGCGACGTTATAGACCCTTCGGAGCGGTCGGCCAGCTTAATCATAAGACTCATGATATTTCCGGGCGGATAGGACCATTTCCGGTTGAAGAAAAAACTCAGGTAATCAAAGTACGGCGAGATGATAAAGCCTTCTTTCTCCACGACAAAGGGCATGGAAACCTCCCTGTCCAGGCCGGTGCCCGTCCATTCGGCGGCCACGCACAGCACCGGATCGACAAACAGCCGGGGCTCGCAGGGGATCCCCGATCTCTCAAGAATGAGGGGCGTTCCCAGACCGCCGGCGGCCAGGAGGACAAGATCGGCAGAAAGGAATTTTTTCCTTCCTCCGCTCCGGAACTCAACGCCCCGGGCCGTTCCATTTTCTATGACCAACCGCGTGACCAGGCTTCCGCTCGAAAGCGTCGCTCCATTGGCAAGCGCCGAATCCAGGTACCGCCGGCTATCCCATTTGACACCGCTCGGACAGCCCAGGACGCAGCGGCCGCAGTGTCGGCAGCGCGCATAATCGCCCATCTTCGGGATTGGCCTTGGGGACAGTCCCAGGCCGCGGCAAATTTCGAACAGCCTCCTGGTGACCGGCCGCCAATGCTTTTCATGATCGACGGAGATAGGGATCTCCCTCCTGATCGCTTCAAACTCTTCGTCCAAATCGATGCCCAAGGCTTTGAAGCGCCCGTCCAGCTCCACCGCATTCCCTGCAGAGATCGTGGTCGTGCCTCCGTGCCCTCGACCCCGGACCAGAACCATATCTTTTGTCTTGAGGATGCGCATGGCCGGGAAAAGCAGGCTGATCTCCCGCTCATCGAAAAGGAGTCCGAACTTCTTCCATTTAGCGACCCCGCCGATATCCCGGGAGCAGGGCCGGAACTCCCGCCCGGCCTCGATGACCGTAACCTCGAACGGGCCTTGGAGCTCTTTGGCCATAGTGGCACCACCGGCGCCGCTTCCAACGACGATCGCTTTTTTCATATAAGTCAGTCCTTAAAGAGAAGGTGGGCCCGGCAGGAATCGTGGCCCTCGGTGATCCTTTGGCTGAACTCGAGTCTTCCGCCCCCTGATAAACCGGCGGCGACGCCCGCATCCAGGGCCGAGATCAGGCGGCACACTCGGCCCGTGTAGTAACGGCTGAAGGCACATTCGCTGATATTAATGGCGCCGTCAGGACGACCCTCAAAAGTAATGCCCAGACACCTGTACAGTACGCAGCTCAGACGAATGGCCTCGTCCCGCGAGCGGACATGGAATTTCCGGCGGAGCTTCGCCCCCAACACCCGCGCGTTCTCGAAGAGCCGACCTTCGATGGCGCCCTGGTCCCCGTTCTCCGCCCAGAGCTTCTCGGATTCCGCTTTTGTGAAAAGAGCATAAGCGGTGAGCATCTGTTCATGAGAAAGGCCGCCCGTCGGCGGGGTCTCGACGCCGAAAGCCAAAGCCGTGGCGGAAAAGAGCTCGCGAAGGGCTCTCCGTTTGAGCGGCGACGGGAAGTGGAGTTCGACAATCGTCAGGGCGAAATTCATCGATTTCCCGGCCTCCGGGCCCTGGACATCCACCAAACGCCGCCGGCGACGAGCCCGTCCACAAGGAAGTTGGCCAGGTAGATCAGGAACGGACTGTGGGCCAGGAAGAACCCGAGAGAGAGAAGCGACGAGGCCGATTTGCCGTGCGCGAGGATCAAGGGGAAGGTTCGGTTCTCCGGATGCTTGAACATCAGCCAGGCCAGGAGCGAAACCAGGTACATGTAGCCGGAAGTCAGGATGAGAAAGAAAGAATGCCCGACCGGCGGCGCTTCCGGCAGGCCCAGCGGGCCGGACATCCGGTTGAAAAAAGAAATCACCCCATCGGGGGCGGCCAAAAAGAGCGCTCCGACGAGAAGGAAACCCGCCGCCAGGGCGAGCGCCGCGACCCGATAGAGCTTCAAGGGGTTTTCTCAACCATGGAAGATTTTATTGAATTCCGACGGCGGACCAAAACAGGCTTCCGCCAGGAGTTTCCGGGATTCCTCCGGCCTCAAAGGGATGCCGCCCCCGCCGTGCTTCTGGAGAAGCGGGTAGTTCCGGTTGACGAAGCAGCTTTCCTCGGAAGGGAAATGCCTCTTCATCGCGGCGAAGATCTCCCCGGCGGGACGATCCATCACGTTGCCGAATGTCAGCGGTAAAAACACGCAGGGGCTGACTTCGCCGTAGGAATCCACGTAGACCATCTTGTGCCCGGCGTTGCAGCCGAAATGCTCCCGCCCCTCAAAATGCCCGAGATAGTTGACAGTGATCCCGCCCTTCCGGTTGGTCCGGTCCTGAAGGGCTACCAGCTTCAGGCGCTCCGCCTCCGTGATCACCCGATCGCTTTCCCAGAACCCCGGGACGCAGGGCTTGGCCTCGCTGAGCCAGGCCTCATGGACCCCGAGGCCGCTCAAGAAGTCGATAAGCGCTTCGACTTCGTCCCGGACGATCATCTCCCGTGATAGGACGGCCGAAACCCCGACCTGGAGGCCATCGGTTTTCCGGAAGATCTCGATGGCCCGGAGCGCCTCGCGGAACGCACCCGGCGTCCCCCGCGCCAGGTCGTGCTCCTGCTCCCTCCAGTCGTCAAGGCTGACCGAGACCGAAAAAAGCCCCGCCTGTTTAAGGTCGGAAGCGAGCCGGGGTGTCAGAGTGGAGCCCGTCGTGAAGAGCTTGACCGCGCATCCCGCGGCGGCGCTTTCGACGATCTCCGGGAGGTCCGTGTTGAGAAGCGGCTCTCCGCCGGTAAGCCCCAGCCAGAAAACTCCCGATTCCATGAGCTCCCGGACGACGCGCTTGATTGTCGCCGTGTCTATTGCCCGGCCGGAACGACCCTTGTTGTAGCAGTAAGCGCAGCGCTGGGGACAGTCGGTGGTGACGCCGATCTGGGCGTGCGACGGTCCGTCCGTCCTCCCCAGCAGATGCTCGTCGATGAACCGTTTATACGCGGGGCTGTTTATCGGCGGCAGATGGGAATGGATGATCCAATTCTTTCCAACCCTGCGCACCCGGAATTTCCGCAGGTAGCGGAGCAGGAAAAGGTTCAGCGGAAGTCCGGCTTTGAGGATCTGAGGGTTCCGGGCCACCGCCCCAAATACCGCGGCCTTTTCTCGGAGCTTGGGCATGGGAAGCTATTATATCATGACACCGGTTCTATGGAGGAGACAATCTGCAGGGTGGAACCTTTGCCTTAGCTCGAGCGTATACTTGAGTACGCGCTCCCAGGAAGACCTCACAGGTTTACGGGCCTGAGGCAAGATCGAGAACTCCCTGCCAGTTCGGATTTCCCTCCGGCCCGTTGACTTTTCGTCCGCCGCACCGAATAATAATTGGCTCAGCGGGACGCTCTTTAGCGCCACAAGCGGACTCCATGGACTTCGAAAAGCTTATCGGCCGGTACGGCCTGTATCTCACGACTTATGTCGTGGGCGTTGTCAGCGGGTTGGTTCCCGTCGTCAACCTCGAGGTCTTCCTGGTTTGGATAGCGGCGCTGACTCCCAGTTCCCAGGGTCTGGCCATCACCGGCCTGGCAACGGCCGGCCAGATGACGGCCAAGACGCTCATGTACCTGGCCAGCGCCGGCATCCTGAAAATCTCCGTCCGGAATCCGGGGAAGAAACTCCAGGCCGTCCAGATGAAGATGGCCCGGTGGCAGCACCGGCTCGGGCTGTTCATGTTTTCCAGCGCTTTCTTGGGGGTCCCCCCCTTTTATGTGGTCAGCATCGCCTCCGGGATCTGCCGTGTCCCTTTTGCGGTATTCGTCATCTGGGGTTTCGCGGGACGGTTCCTTCGGTTCGCCATCACCGTTTTTTTCCCTCATCTTCTGAAGGGGCTGTTCGGTTAGGTCGGTGGACGGACCCATGAGTTTCCATCTCTTGGTCGATTCTCCTGAATTCGCGGACCGCCTTCTCCAGGATATCTCCGGCGCCCGAAGCCGCGTCTATGTCCAGGCGATGACCTTCGACGCCGACCGATCCGGACTGCGCATCGCGCGCGCCATCATGGACGCCGTCGCCCCCGACCGGCGCGTCCTCATCGATACGGTCTCCCGGTACATCGTCAGCGACCGTTTCATTTATTCGCCCCGCAATTGGAGAGACGAAGAGCTGCGCCGGGAATGGGAGGCCACTCGAAATCTGGCGGGAAGGTTCAGCGCCCGGGGAGTCGGCGCCAGAATCACCAACCCCTACGGCCGCTTGTGGCGGCGCTTTTTCGCCCGGAACCACAAGAAGCTGGTGATCATCGACGGACGGATCTCTTACCTGGGCGGCATCAACTTCAGCGACCACAATTTCGCCTGGCACGACATGATGCTGCGGGTCGAAAGTCCCGAGGTCGCGGCCTTCCTGGAGACGGACTACCTGGCCACCTGGGAGGGCCGAGACCAGTCCCTCTCCGGTTCATTCCCGGGGATCGAAATCCATCTCCTGGACGGCCGTTCCAACGCCCGGTCGTTCGAACCGGTGTTCGACCTCCTCCGAGGGGCCCGGGAAAGCATCTTCATCGAGAGCACCTATTTCGCCCTGCCCTTTTTCGACAGGCTGCGGGATATCGGGCCGGGACGGCCCCCGACGGTCCTCATCACCTCGGCGGCCAACAACTGGCCGCAGATGCGCGACTATGTTCCCTGGGAGGCCCGGCGTTCCGGAATCGATCTCAGGCTGTACCCCGACCGGCTGACCCATCTCAAGGCCATCCTGGTGGACGGACGGGATCTCGTCATGGGCTCGGCCAATTTCGATTTCTTCAGCTACTCGATCTATCAGGAGATAGTCGCCGTCGTCCGCGACCCCGGGGTCATCGCCGCTTTCAAGGAGAGGGTGGTCCTGCCCGACCTGGAGAAATCGGCTCCCTATGAAGGGCCCGTCCGCCCCGTCCGCGGCCGGATGCGGGCCTTGTCGTTCCGGGCCCTCGTCCGCCTGAACCGCTGGCTGACCGGCTTTTAGTCTCCCCGCAGTTCCGCTATTTCAGCCTTTCGAGAATGCCGACCGTGGCGGTGGCGCCGATCCGCGTGCAGCCCAGCTTCCTGACTTCGATCGCCCTCTCCAGCGTCCTGATTCCGCCGGCCGCCTTGATCCCGATCGCGGATGGGGTGTGCTCCCTCATCAGCTTGAGGTCCCTGTCCTCGGCGCCGCCGGTCCCGAACCCGGTCGAGGTCTTGACAAAATCAACTCCCGCCTCGGCGGCGATCCGGCAGGCCGCAATCTTCTCCTCGCCCTCGAGGTAACAATTTTCGAAGATGACCTTGACGATCACTCCCCGGGCGTGGGCCGCTTCAGTGACCGACTTGAGGTCCGCCCGGACATAGTCATAATCTCTTGATCTGAGTTTCCCGATATTGAGGACGACGTCGATCTCCCGGGCGCCGTTCCGGATGGCCTCTTCGACCTCGAAGACCTTGGCGGCAGTGGTCGTCGAACCATGGGGGAACCCGATCACGGTTCCGACACGGACCGGGCTTTTCTCGAGGATCTGGACGGCCCGCCGGACATCACTCGGTCGGACGCAGACCGTCGCTACCCGGTACTCATGGGCGATGCGGCAGCCCTCCTCGATCTCTCCATCGGTCAAGTTCGGTCGGAGCAGGGAATGATCGATCATCGCCGCAATCTCATCATAGGTCACCATGTCCATCTCTCCTCGATGCGGAATCCGAACGATCCCGGATGGGCTTGTGGCCAGACGCCGTCCCGGGCCGGGAAGCCCGGCTAATCAACGGCGCGCTTTTTTTTCTCGTAGCCGCAGGCCGTGTAGAATATGGCCCGGTCGAAAAAGAGGGAGACGCGGTTGTTGAGCTCGATCGCCTGGTAGAGGTCATACGGGGTGTCCAGAAGGCCCTCTTCCATGACCTTGCGCCAGAGGTTTCTCCGGATCAAAATGAGCGCCTGGATTACCTCGGAGAGGGCGAATCCTTCACGACATCTTTCCGCTCCCAGCTCCTGATAGTCCCGGGCCACTTCCTCCTTGGAAGTCTCTTGCGAGATCCATTTCCCCAGATGGCTGTAAACCCGGAACGCCCGGGCATGGACCGCCTCCGGGTCGAAATGACGATAGGTGAGCGTATTGGGGTCTTTGCGGATATCGGCCAGCCAGGCGTTCGTCAGCTCGGCGGCGTTGCGCTCGATCAGGTCCACCAGTTTTTGGGAGACCGGAGTGAGATGGATCGAGGCTTTTTTACCCTCGGGGCTCATGTCCCTCCTCCTCAACTTTCCCTTTACCACAGTCGCTCGTTCAAGTCAACCGGCCACGGTCGGCGACGGATGGATAATGGCCCGCAGGACGCCGTCGCGGTAGCCCGCGGCGAGCTCAAAGGCCTGCCGGGCATCCTTCAGCGCGAACCGATGCGTCGCCAGGAAGCTCACGTCCACCTGTTTGTTTCTGATGAGGTCGATGGCTTCGCGAACGCAGAATCTCTGCCGGCGGACGTTGTGGAGGGAAAGTTCCTTGCGCCGGAGGGCGTGGGCATCGAAAGAAACCCGGTCCCCTCCGGGAATCCCTATGATAAAAAGCCCGCCCCCGGGCTTGAGGACTTCCACGGCTTGATTAAGGGCCGACTGGTCTCCGCAGCAATCGAAAACCACATCAATCCCGCCCGGCCCGAAAGCTTTAATCCTGGCCACGACATCTTCGCAGTCGGGGTTTCCCGCCCACGTCGCCCCGGCCGTCCAGGCGACGGCGACTCGTCCGTCGATCTTATCGGTGACATAGACGGTCCCCACGCCGGCCGCCCGGGCGGCCAGAAGGACGCACAGCCCGATCGGACCGGCACCCAGGACGGCAGCCGTATCGGGTGCCGGATCGCCCGCGAGCTTGAGCCCATGGAGGGCGATGCTCAGGGGTTCGACCAGGGCTCCTTCCTCCAGAGTCATCCCGGCCGGCAAGGGATAGCAATTGACCTCGGGCATGACCAGCCGCTCGGAGAGAGCGCCGGGAAGCTGCCCGGGAGTGCCCAGGTAGAGGAGGCGGCGGCAGGTGTTCGGCCGGCCGGCCAGGCACTGATCGCAGACCCCGCAGACAACCGCCGGGTCCACGGCGACGCGGTCACCCGGCTTCAGACGACGGCAGGACAGGCCGACCTTCTCCACGGTGCCGGCGCATTCATGTCCGCCGATAAAAGGGTAGCGCACGGCCTGATCGCCGATCCGCCCCTCTGAATAATAGTGGACATCCGAACCGCAGATCCCGACGGCGCCGACGCGGACGAGGACATCCGTGTCCCTGCCGAGCGTCGGATCGGGGACTTCCCGGGTTTCGATTTTTCCGATCCCCGTGAGGAGAGCCGCTTTCATCCGTCCTTTTCTCCCGTTCTGTTATCCTCCCCCTCGCGAAACTGTGCCACTCTATCATCGCGAGAGAGAGATGCCGGCGAGGCCATCTCAACCCAGCTGTCCTGGTCCCCCATTAGAACGGGTTCTCGGTCGGGTAGAGAAACCCGGCCGGGCGATTGAAATGGACCTCGTCGACTCCGAGCATGCGCACGGCCGCAAAAAGCGGCCGGCCGGCACG
>Ga0102851_10001357_pt1 | contig 13910 bp, 8 predicted proteins | sample Mud3Dept3metaG_FD_79558 | JGI IMG/M metagenome (GOLD analysis project Ga0102851, IMG submission 79558) | Freshwater wetland microbial communities from Ohio, USA, analyzing the effect of biotic and abiotic controls - Mud 3 Core 4 Depth 3... | ecosystem: Environmental > Aquatic > Freshwater >... | reverse complement strand
CGCCGACTACGTGATCGACGAGAACATGGCCAAGACACCGGGCGCGGTCTACGACCTGCTCACCAAGCTCTGGACGCCCACCCGCACGAGGCTGATCACCGAGGCCGCGGACCAGCAGGCCCTGATCGACAAGACCGCGCGGTCGTTCACGCTCGAAGCCTGGGACTGGCGCTACTACACGGAGAAGGTGAAGAAGGCACGCTTTGACTTCGACGACCAGGTGGTTCGCCCGTACTTCAAGCTCGAGAACGTGCTCGAGGGCGCGTTCTCCGTCGCCAACCGCCTGTACGGTCTCACGTTCACTCCCCGCCCCGACCTGCCCGTCTATCACCCCGAGGTGAAGACCTTCGAAGTCAAGGACGAGGACGGCACCACGCTGGCCGTGTTCTATACGGATTTCCACCCGCGCCCGGGCAAGCGGGTGGGTGCGTGGACGGGCAGCTTCAGGGGCACGCGCGTCAGGAACGGCACGCGCGTCGTCCCCATCGTCACGAACGTCTGCAACTTCTCGCGGCCGGCCGGCGACGAGCCGTCGCTGCTGTCACGCGACGAGGTCGAGACGCTGTTCCACGAATTCGGCCACGCCCTGAGCTCGATGCTCTCGCGCGTCGAGTATCGCGGGCTCGCGAGCTACCCTCGCGATTTCGTCGAGCTGCCCTCCCAGATCATGGAGAACTGGGCGTTCGAGCCCGAGGTCCTGAAGATCTACGCGAAGCACTACAAGACCGGCGAGGTGATTCCGCTCGACCTCGTGAAGAAGCTCAAGGCCTCCGATACGTTCAACCAGGGCTTCCTCACCGGCGAATACCTGGCGGCGGCCATCCTCGACATGGACTGGCACACGCTGAGCACGCCGGAGGAGAAGGACACGCTCGCGTTCGAGCGGCAGTCGATGGCGAGAATCGAGCTGCCATCGAACGTGGTCCCGCGCTACCGCTCCACGTACTTCAGCCACATCTTCGGCGGGGGCGGCGGCTACTCGGCTGGCTACTACAACTACATCTGGGCCGACGTCATCGTGGCCGATGCGTTCCAGCTGTTCAAGGAAAAGGGCATCTTCGATCGGGCGACCGCCACGTCGTTTCGCAAGAACATCCTCGAGCGTGGCGGATCAGAAGACGCGATGACCATGTACAAGCGTTTCCGCGGGCGCGAGCCGAGCATCGAGCCCCTGCTGATCAAGCGGGGGCTGCAGGGCCCGTCGTAGGTCAGCCCTCAACCGAGTCGCAGTGCCGTTGGCTCTCGGGCGCGAGGCGGCCTTGACGAACCCAGCGCCGCCGGCCCTGGCAATCGTCCAGACGGCCCCGTCAGTGAAGATCCGCCAAGAGGCGTTCGAACGTCTCCTGCACGAAGGCCACCTGGTCTTGGTTGTCCAAGCCGGGGGCTCTGCGGGGCATGGCAGGTGGCCCCGCGCATCGGCGCGGTAATCCTTACACTCTAGGTCGCTGTTTCGACAGTGGTGTCGACCGGCGTCGTATCCACCCTCCCTTTAGAGCGTGTTAATCATGTGTTTAGACTAGGCACGACCCTTGCTCAGCGATGCATGTGATTCTCACGCGGCTGGCCGCCGCCAGCACTGGGCGCCCCCACGCCGCAAGGGTCCAACCTTGAACAGGGAGGATGCACGATGAGCGGCCGAGTTGCAGCGATCATCGCGGTAGTGGCTCTGGTGTCGGTCCCGGCTTACGCCCAAAAATCGAGAATCTTAAATTCTGGCCACGACCTTCGGACGAACAAGGCGGTTGGGGACGCATGTGTCGCCTGTCACACACCCCACAACGCCAATACCGGCTATATGCCGCTCCTCTGGGTCCGGGCGGTGCGTACCACCGGCTACCAGGTCTACGACACTACCGTCAATCCCGACTTCGCCGGCGGCACGGTCGACATCACCGGGGGCAACCGGGTGAGCCTGCTCTGCATGAGCTGCCACGATGGAGGGGCTGCGCTCAACGTGAACTGGCAGGGTCAGACGAACACCGCCCTGAGGTCTGGCGTCATCACTGGCACGTCCCTGCTCGGCCAGGACATGCGCAACGACCACCCGATCGGATTCGTGTACAACAACTCGGTAACGGCGAGACCGGCCGACTACAACGCTACGCCAACGGCCCCGGTCAGGGTGTTCGCGGGTCGCGTGGAATGTGCCTCGTGTCACAACGCCCACGATGGCACTGCCGCAGACTTCCTGGTGCGCAACAACGACAATAGCGCGCTGTGCCTCGCCTGTCACAAGTGAGTCGCACGACGGGCTCCGCGCTTCGAGGGCGCGGCCTCGGCCGCGCCCTTCGTCTATTCCCGGCTGACATGTCTCGTCGAGTCGTGCTGCCGACGGCGGCAGTGCTGGCGCTCGTCGCAGCCCCTGGGACCTGGCTCTGGCTCCAGCGGGAGAGCGGACCGACGAGTCCGCCCGTGGCGCACGTGAATGCCGTCTCGATCACCGAGCGCGACGTCGCAGTTCGGCTGTCGGAGCTTCTGCCAATGACGTCGTTCCACGGTCGCATCGCGCCGGAGAAGCTTCTCGCGCTGAGGCGCACGGCGCTCGATGAGCTGGTCCTCGAGGAACTCATTCTGCGCGAGGCGCGGGCCGGGGGCCTCCGGCCCACACGGCGCGCGGTCGATCTCGAGGTGGAACACGTGCGCCAGCGGTTCGGCTCGGACGAGGCGTTCGATCAGGCGCTGGCCTCGAACGGACTCACGCGACTGACGTTCCGGCGTCACATGGAACGCGCTGTGCTTCTCCGCCAGGCGAAGGACGCACAGCTGCCCCCAGAGCCGGACGACGCCGATGCGCTGACCTACTACCGGGGGAACGCCGGCAAGTTCATCCGCCCCGAGCAGGTCCACCTGCTGGAGATGCTCGTGGCCGTCGACCCGGCAGGCGGCCGATCGGCCGACCGAGCGGCCCAAACCAAGGTGAACGCCCTCATGGGTGAACTCAAGGCGGGCGCCGACTTCGGCACGCTCGCGTGGAACGAGTCCCAGGACGCGTACCGCGTCAAGAACGGCGACCTCGGCTGGGTGCACCGCGGCCGGCTCGACCCTGACCTGGAGGCGGCGGTGTTCGCGGCTCCCGTGGGCACGCTCCGCGTCGCCCGGTCGTTGTCTGGCTTCCATCTGTTCAAGGTGCTGGCCCGGCAGCCAGATCGACAGCTGTCGTTCGAGGAAGCGAGAACGTCGATCGTGGACCGCCTCAGGCGCGAACGCCGAGATGCCGCCGACGCGGCCTGGCACGAGCGCCTCCGACGGGATGCACGGATCGACATCGTCGACGCGGAGTTGGCCCGAGCCGAGGCGGCTGAGATCCCGCAGCTCAACCTGACACCGGGACGCCAGGGGAGCGCGGTGCCCGTGGCCACCCCATCGCACTGAGCGGCCCGCCTCGGCCAGGGCCGGGCACGGGAACGCAACGGTTCGCGGGACGAGGCAAGGCGATGGCCCCCAGCAAAGCCACTCTCGCGTTGCTCATGCTCCTCGCGGGTGGGGTGTCGGCTGATCCGCCTGCCCGTCCGCCGGAAGATGGCTCGCGGAATCCCACCTCCGCGCCGCCCGCCACCACGCCTACCCGCCCTGTCTCGCCAGCGACGGTTCTCTCGGCACTCAGCACGGATGTGGTCGATGGGCGGTTGAGGATCACCTTTCGTGGGAACGGGCGTGTCGAGCCGGCGGTAGCACGCTACGCCCGTGGCATGCCGCCGCGGGTTGTCATCGAGATCCCCGGCGTGGCGTCCGAGGTGGGCACGGTCACGCGCATCGCGCGTCTCGGTGTCGAGCAGGTTCGGATCGAAACAACGTCATCCACGCCACCTCTCACGAGAATCGTCGTCGACCTCGCAGGCAAGGAGCCATTCGGCATTTGGCGGGAGGGCGAACAAGGGAACGATCTGGCGATTCTCTTCGGCGAGGCGCCTGCGCGTCCGGGGATCGCTGCGGCGCCTGTCGAGCCAAGCGCTGCACCGGCAGACGCCCCTGGCGACACGGCGCCGATGCTGAACCGTGCCACGCAGCTCTCGGGCATCGACAGCGCCCTTGTCGATGGCCGCCTGCGAATCGTACTTCGCGGCAACGGCCGCCTCGAGCCTCGGACCATCGAGTACGCACGCGACCTGCCGCCGCGGGTTCTCGTCGATCTCCCCGGCGTGAGCGCGGTGGTCAAGCCCGTGACGTCCATCGGGCGCCTCGGAGTCGAGAAGGTGCGCGTCGGCACCAACAGCGTGTCGCCTCTCGTCACGCGCGTCGTCATGGACTTGTCGCAACACCTGCCGTTCGAGGTGGTACGCGACGGTGAGCACGGGAACGACGTGGCCGTTCTCTTCGGCAGCGACGCCTTCGCCTTGAAAGCGGACTCCGACGACCGACGCCGCGGGAATCCTGTGCTCGAGATGGCCCCGTTGGCCCCGGCCAACGCCACAGCCACCGGGAGCCCGTCCTCCTCGATCGGCCCCGTGTCCGAGATGTCGATGCCCCCGTCCGATGCACCAGAGGCGTCGGAGCCGCCGCCCTGGATGCGATCGGTTCAGCGGTCGGTAGGCGGACAATCGGCCCCCAGTCCGGTCGAGAGCTCTCAGGTGACGACAGCGGGCGGAGGCCGAGGCTACGTTGGCATGCGCGGGTTTCGCGCCGCGCTCGGCGTGGGCTACGACCAGTGGAGCACCGAGGTCCGCAACGGCTACAACTTCGGGTATGACAGCAGTGTCACCAGCCCTCTCGTCACGCTGCAGGGGTCCCTCTGGTTGGTCGACCCGCGAATCCTGACGATCGATGCGCTCGCCGATCTTCGATTCGACTGGCAACGCTACGCCAGCGACGTGCTCGAGACGAAGACGACGGACACCCTCGAGAACTACCGGGTGAACATGGTCGTGCTCTCGGGACGCGGGTCCCCGCTCTCGCTCTACTTCGACCGCGCCAGTTCACTTCTCGATCAGCGCCAGAACGCCACCTTGACCGGCGACGTTCTGACGCTGTCGCAGACCGGCCGGCAGTCGACACGCGGATTCTCGTGGGATTTCAACAGCGCGAGGCTTCCTCACGTGTCGGCGTCCGGGTCGGTGACCGATCGGAGCAACCTCGGCTCGTTCCTGTCGGGATGGGACTCGTCCAGCCGGCAGGATCGGCTCGACCTCCGAGCAGACAAGCAGTACCGGCTGTTCCGATTCGATCTGAGCTACTCTCACGACAAGTCCCGCTTCGAGTACCCGCTGGCCATGCTCTCGACGAACTACGCGGTAGATGTCGTCCGCGGCACCACCTCTATCACGCCGCGACCCGGACTGAATGTCACTGGGGGCGCCCGGATGACCATGTTCGACGTGGGCCGGACCGACGACCTCGATCGCCAGCGGAGTTTCAGCGGCGCTGGCGGTAATCTCGGCGTGCAATGGCGGTGGACGCCGAGTTGGCGGTTGGAGGCGCACTACAACACCTCGACCAATGAGAACGAACTTGCGCTCTCCCTGGCGACGGGCTCACCCGCATCGCCCACCGGCGGCGATGGCGCGGTCGTGGTCCGTCGCCGATTCCTCTACCAGGACTTCGATGGGCGCCTTACCTACACCGGCGGGGGCGGCGCGACCGTCGCATCAGTCTTCGTCCGCGGGCTCTCGCTGGATCCGATCGGCTTCGGCACCCCGACGCTCGACACGCTGACCATGGCCGGGGGACAGGTGGATGTCCGCCGTGGCGTATCCGGCTTCGATCTCACACTCGGCGCCGAGGCGGCCGCGGGACAGTCGTCGTCGAACCGAGGAGACACCGCGCCCTATCACGAAGCGGCCGGACGGATCCAGGCCTCGCGGCGGCTTGCAACGCTGACGTTCTCGGCCAACGCCAATATCAGGGACACGGGCGGGTCGTACTTCTATCCGGTGACGGGTCAGTCGTGGTCGGGCGGACTCGACCTGACGTACGACGCCAGCCGTCGCTTTCAGCTTCGGGGCTCGGCCAGCCGTTCCTTCCTGCTGCGAGATGTGGTCTTCCAGCGAGGCGACGACCACACGGAATCGTACCGCGCAGGACTGCGCGGCCCTCGCTTCGAGGTCGCCGTTGAATACGCCGACACGCGGTCGACGGCAAAGGGCTTGCTGGAGACCGCATGGCTGGCAGACGCGAACCCGGACGTTCTCCTGGCAACGCGCCCAGACCTGTTCGGTGTTCTGTATGCCAGCCAGCAGCTCCGACGCGCGCTCGATGCCCGCATGACCGTGCTGCGAGGGCTCGATGTGTTTGCCCGCGGCAGACTCGATCGTCTCGAGCTGCCGAACCCGCAAGGCACGGGTTACCTCAACCAGAACATCGGGCAGGTTGGCGCGACCCTGGGGGTCCGACAGCTCCAGCTGGAGATCGGCTGGGAGTACCTGGAGTATTGGTCCCATCTGGTGTCGACCGTCGATCGACGCTTCCTGGTGCGGGTCCGCCGCGACCTGGTGGTCCGGTAGGAGGAACGTTGAATAGGTCCCTGTTTCACCGGCTCGCAGCCATTCTGCTTTTGACCGGCCTCGTTGGCGCTCTGGTCGCGGCAGGGCGCGCGCCCTGGCAGCCGCCGCGCCCTGACGGCCCAACGTGGCCGCCACCGCCCGACATCGCCCGAATCAGGTACCTCGCGACGATCGCGACCCCCGATGACATCGGAGCCGGCCCCAACCTGTTCTCGCGGATCTGGGGCTTTGTCGCCGGTCGCAGCCGCCGCCCACAGATCCTGCGCCCGGCTGGCCTTGCCACCGATTCCACGGGCCGGCTCATCGTCAGTGACACCGAGCAGCAGATGGTGCACGTCTTCGACGTGGGGCGCCGCCGTTACTCGTACCTCGATGCCGCACCGTTTGCCTCGCCCGTTGGCCTCGCGGTTGGCCCGGACGACACCATCTACGTAGCCGATTCCGGACGGCGCCGCGTCTTTGCATACGACAGCAAGGGTAAGCTGCGATCGACGCTGGGCGTGGTTGGGGGTGAGCCGATCTTCATCCGCCCGGCCGGCGTTGCCATCGGACCCGATGGGCTCGTGTACGTGGTGGATGTTGCCGCTGCGACGATCACTGTGCTGACGCCGGACGGCCGCATCGTGCGGACTTTCGGCAAGCGCGGGACACTGCCGGGCGAGTTCAACTACCCGACCCATCTGACCTTCGGAAGGGATGGCCTGCTCTACGTGGTCGACGCCCTCAACGCGCGGCTCCAGGTGCTGACGTCCGACGGCGTCTTCGTGAAGACCTTCGGCCGGCGTGGCAACGGTTCTGGCGACTTCGACAAGCCAAAGGGCGTGGCCCTCGATCCTGACGGGCACGTCTATGTCGCCGAGAGCCTCCACGACGTGTTCCAGGTCTTTGATGGCGACGGGCGGCTGTTGCTCGCCGTTGGCAGCAGCGGCAATGGTCCCGGGCAGTTCGCCCTGCCGAATGGCTTGCACGTCGATCGCACCGGTCGGGTATACGTGGCCGACGCGCTCAACGGCCGGGTGCAGGTGTTCGAGTACATCAAGCGGGCAGGCGATGAGTAGCCCGTTTCACAGCATCGTCGCAGCCGGAGCGGGGGTGGTTCTCATCGGGCTGGCATGCTCGCCGGCCGCCGCCTCTCCTGGACACGTGGTCGCATCAAAGCACAATCTCTCCACGAGCGGGCCGGGTGGCGTCAAGGCGACGGCCGAGGGCCAGGTGTGCGTGTTCTGCCACACCCCGCACAACGCGAATCCCGCACCACAGCTGTGGAACCACGTCACGAGCGGTGCGCAGACCTATGGCACCTACGGCAGCAGTTCGTTCGACTCGGGAAGCGTGCCCGGCACGTTCAACACGTTTCCCGGCAAGTCGGCCGGCCAGCCTGTCGGGTCGTCACGGCTGTGCCTGAGCTGCCACGACGGCACGATCGCGCTCGGCAGCACGGTGAACAACGGGACGATCGCGCTCACGGGAACCGCAGGCGGGTTCGTGCCGGCGTCCGCGAGCCTCGGCACCGAGCTCTCGAACGACCATCCGGTCTCGTTCGCCCGTCACGCCGCAGATCTGCAGGTCCGTGACCCGAGCGCCGGGGACGCGGTCCGATTGGAGGCCGGGACGAACTACGTCCAGTGCGTGACGTGCCACGATCCGCACCGGGAAGACGAAGACGCCACGACGCGGAAGTTCCTCGTGAAGACGAACGCCAGATCGGCCCTGTGCACCACCTGCCACGTGAAGTCCGGCTCGGGATGGGCGTGGTCAAGCTCGCCGCACAGCACCTCGACGAAGACCTACACCGCCGCGAACACCGGCGGCGCGCCTGGACTGGGAGCTCACACTGGGTACGCCACCGTAGCCGATAACGGTTGTGACAGCTGTCATCGTACGCACACGGCGCCGCAGGCGCAGCGGCTGCTCAAGGCGGTCAACGAGCGGGATCTCTGTTTCCAGTGCCACGGCTCGTCGGCGGTAGCACAGAAGACCCTGGCGGCGGTCTTCGCCAAGGCGTCCAGACATCCCCTCGAATCGAGCACGTCCGCCATCCTGCACGACTACGTGGAAACCTCCTCTTCTGCCACGAACTTCTCCGGGGCGCGTCGCCACGTGGATTGCAGCGACTGCCACAATCCGCACGGAGCGACCAACGCAGGCTCACCCGGCACTGGGCTCCACACGGCGGGCCTCAACACCATCACGACGACGAGCGCGCTTGCCGGTGTGCCGGGTGTCGAGCCGGGAGGGTGGCCGGCTGTGCTCGCCCGCGACGGGGCCTTTCCGATGACCTCCGCGGCCCAGACTGGCTACGCCGTCTCGACCTCGTCGCCGCGCGAGTACCTCATCTGCTTCAAGTGTCACAGCTCTTACGCCTACGGTCTCTCGCCTCCCCTAAGTCCCTCCGGCGGGAGCCAGACTGACACGGCTGCCGACTTCAATCCGAACAACCGCGGCTACCACCCGGTGGTTGGCGCGCCGCACCTGCGCACGGCGGCATCCAACCTCGTGGCGCCGTGGAACACGACGACGTCGGCTACCCGGATGTACTGCTCTGACTGCCACGGCAACAACGAGACGACCTCGGCGTCGGTTGCAGCGGGGCCGCACGGATCGGCCAACCGCTTCCTGCTCCGCTTCTCCAACGCGACGTGGAGCACCACGGGACCGACCCTCGCCCAGTCGACCGGGTTCTGCTACAACTGCCACAGCGCAGCGACCATCAAGACCACGAACAACGTCCACAGCAGGGGAGATCACGAGTCGGTGTCCTGCCAGACGTGCCACCTCGCGATCCCTCACGGGTCGTTCCGTCCCGGATTGATTGCCCTCGTCAAGGATCTCGCGCCCTACAATCTCGGCGCGGCGAAGATCGTGCGGTTCCAGTACGCCAGCTCGCCGAACGGCTACCAGCGGAGCTCCTGCTACTCGAATGTCTCGCCGTGCCACGCGGGACACAACGACACCTCGTTCGCACCCATCAGCAACGTCAACACCTATTACTGAGGGCCACGTGTCAATGCGCCAGTCGACTCTTCTCCCGGCCATCTCCGGTCTCGCGTCCCATCAGGGCGAGGCCATGCGACGAAGACGGGTCGTGTCCCTGTTCGCTGCGCTCGCGGTGGCTGGCGCTGTCACCATCTCGGGCCAGTCGAAACCGGGTGCCGACGCAGACCTTGCGAAGATCCCCGCGCAGAAGGTGTGGCCCCTGCCGCCGGATCCTGCACGCGTGACCTGGATAGCCGCCTATTCCACGAGCGAGGATCTCGAAGGACCGCCCAAGAAGTCGAGCCTGGATGCCTTCCGAAAAGTGCTTCTCGGCAAGAACAGCACGACGAACGCTGCAACGATGACGCGGGGGTTGGGAAAACCGCACGGCGTTGCCGTCGATTCGAGCGGCCGCGTCTTCGTCGCTGACACCGAGCAAGCGGCCGTGTTCGTGCTCGACCTGCGGGCGCGGCGCTTCCTCCAGTTGGCCGGGGGGCAGACCCAGGTCGCCCTGCGCATCCCCACCGGGGTCGCTGTCGACGCGCGAGACAACATCTACGTCGGCGACAACGGGCACGGCGCGATCTTCGTGTTCGGCCCGGACCTCAACTACTTCGGCACGTTGACGAAGCCGGGGGATTTGGAGACGCCCACGGCGCTCGCGGTCGACCAAGGTCGAGACCGGCTCTACGCCGTGGACACTCGCCGCCACGCAGTGGTTGCCTTCGATCTCGCGAAAGGCCGGCTCATCAAGCGGATCGGCCAGAAGGGCAGCGATCCCGGGGAGTTCGGGTGGCCGCAGGGTATCGCCGTTGCCCCCGACGGCAAGGTCTACGTGTCGGACACGATGAACTGCCGCGTGCAGGTGTTCGACCACGACCTGACCTGGCTGCGCAGTTTCGGATCCCTTGGGGTCCAACCCGGGCAGTTCCGGCGGCCCAAGGGCATCGCCGTCGACGGGGACGGTATCGTCTACGTGGTGGACTCGGACTTCAATAACTTCCAGATGTTCGACGAGCAGGGACAGGCCTTGCTCGCGGTCGGGCAGTACGGACCACGTCCCGGCCAGATGGTGCTTCCGGCCGGCATTGCGACCTCGCGTGACCAGCGCCGTGTCTACGTGACCGAGCAGGTCACCCGTCGGATTCAGGTCTTCGAGCGCGTTCGTCGCGACGCCGATCAGCCCTGAGCCACTCCTCCAGTCGGCCTGCCTGGAGGTGATCACGCCCCTCGCCTAGGGATGACACTCGAGGCACGTCTTGCCAAGTCCCTTGAGGCGCACGGTGGTTCCCCGGCCTGCCGGGAACTGGCCCGTCTCGGTCTTGTGGCAGCTCCGGCAGGGCAGTCTCCGATGAGACCCGACGCCGAACACGGACTCCAGGCCTCTGTGCCGGTACGAGAGAAGCGTGAATGACTGTGCCGAGTGGCAGGTCGTGCAAGAGGCATCGACCTGTCCGAGGTGCGGGTCCTTGTGACAGCTCCGGCACTCGCTCGAGACGGGCTTCAGGCGTCTCGCGGACCCCGCGCCGGCCGGGAACGTTCCGGCCTGCACCGGATGGCACTTCGCGCACTCGACGGCTCCGTGCTTGCCGGTGAGCTTGAACGCGGCGACCTCGTGAGAGAAACGCGCCGGAGCGAATCGCTCCGCGCCGACCGTGTGGCAGCGCTCACACGCTGGGCCGACCTGGCCGAGGTGCACGTCGCCGTGACATGTGTCGCAGGTCATCTGAGGGGCCTTCCCCGGTTCGGGAACGACCCTCAAGCTCCCGCGTGATACCTGAAGGTCCGTCGCCCGCACGTGGCATTTCTCACAGGCGAGCCCCACGTGCTTTCCGGCGAAGAACTCGGGCACCCTGGGATGCGCGAACCCCGAGGCCTTGAACGTCGATGCGCGGTGACACGCGTCGCAGGTGCGGCCGAACTTCCCCTTGTGCTCGTCGGCATGACAGCTGGCGCATTCGGCCTTGGCGCCTGCGAAATCGATGACCCGGCTGGCTGGTGGTGCCGTGTCGGCCGAGATGGCCTTGTGACACTTTCGGCAGGCGAGTCCGGCGTGTTTCCCGCCCAGTGCGAAGCTCGTGCGCAACCCGTGATCGAACGAGGCGCCCCGGAAGGTGGTCTCCGTGTGACACGTCCGGCAGTCCTCCTTGATGCTGTTGCGGTGGACATCCGTGTGACACGCCGAGCATCGATCGAAGCGCAGCGCCTTTGTGATCCCCGACGTGTGGCACCGTTCGCAGGCAACCTGCGCGTGCTGGCCGACGAGGGCGAAGCCGGTCCTCGAGTGTTCGACCGTGCGGGTCGTCCACCGGTCGGTGACGTGACACGTCGTGCAGGACGGGCCCAGTTGGCTGCGGTGCGGTGTCTCGTGGCACCCGGTGCACGTATCGAACTTCAGGCCTCGGTACACGCCTCCAACGTGGCACTTCGCACACGCCACGGTATGGTGCGCGCCGGTCAGGAGGAAACGCGCACGGGCATGGTCGAACTGCCGCTGCGTTTCCTTGAAGAGCGTGACGGCCGAGTGGCATCGGGTGCACTCGTGTCCAAGCGTGCCTTTGTGGACGTCGGTGTGGCACGAATCACAGGAGGTGCGTGCGTCGAGGAACGTACGTTTCTTGTGACACGCTGAACATTTGTCCACGAGCTTGGCGTGCTGTCCCTCGAGCGGAAACCCGGTCTCGGTGGCGTGATCGAACCGACGGGCGTCGAGTCGCCGCAGGTCGACGTCTGCGCCACCATGCTCGACGTGACAGGTGACACACCCATCGACGACGTTCCGGTGCACCCCGACCTTGGCGACCATGCGGTCGGCGATGGGTTTGTGGCACGACAGGCACTTCGACGCAATCACCTCGCGTCCGGGTGTGTGGCACTTCTGGCAGTTGGCAAGGCCTTCAAGGTTCGCGTGTGCGCGGGAGAGGGGGCCCGGCGAGACGAGAGTCCCAATCTGCGCCGGCACTGGTGCCACCACGAAGAAGGTGATGACAAACGCGATCGACGCGCTCCTCAGGAGGAGCTTCGCCATGAACCTTCCTCCGGGCGGCGGGCTGGCGCGATCAGGCAGCGACTGACTCGTCGGTCTCCGGAGACACGCCGGCAACTGAATCGGAACACGGCTTTGGCTGTGCGGGTTCGACGATGGACGCGGCAACCGGCTCGCTCGTCCCGTGATGCTCTTCGTACCAGCGTCGGTAGTGGTGCTTGGCCCATTGGCGATCGACGAAGCCCGAGATCATGCCAGTGAGACCGACCCGCGTGTCGGGATTGACGGTCGCCATGAAGATGTGACCCAACATCAGCGGCGTCGCGACGGCTGCCATCGAGATGTGGAGGAGCCACGACAGGTAGGCGACCCCCGGAAGCCAGATCAGCAGGCCCGTGAGGGCGAACAGGGGGTAGGTCATGGTGAGCACCATGAAGTTGATCTTCTCGGCAGCGTTGAACTTGCCCTGGTGGGGCAGGGAGACCTTCTTGTTCACCGTCGCCGGTCCCATCAGGATGAGCCATTTCAGGTCATCCGCCGTCCACGTCCAGGCTTCTCTGATGTTGTGAAAATGGACCGCATGGTCGTGCCGGTGCCGCACGATGGCCCAGAGGGGCACAAGGACGAAACAGGCACCGGAGACCCGATGGATCCACGACACGACCTCCCGAAACGGACGCGCCGGATTCGGGTTATACACGAGGACCAGGACCAAGGCCGTCGTGTAGCAGACCATGAATGGTATGGCAATCGCCCAGTGCAGGCGTCGCTCGGAGGTTCTGAAGCGGAGGACTTCGTCGGGAAGGGCCGGTTCAGAGGACCTCTTTGCCGCCGCCGGTCTCGCGAGTGCTGGCACGCTCCACCCCCTACTGTTTCGGCAGGTCGGCCGTTTCACTTCTGTGAGGGATCCCTCACTCCTGTTCAGTCGGGTCGGCCCACCCCCGATGACCCTTTCAGGCGTGGTCCCAGGCACATGTTCCGGACGACTTCACGGACGCCGCCGGTACACACGGCCGCCCACGCGACCCAACGAGCCGAAAGGGACTACCGGACTGGTCTCGCCCAGTGCAAGCCTGGTGCCACTCCCTCGGTGGGGAGGGAACCTGATGGCGTGGTCCAAATGACCACCCGTTGCGTCGGTCGGCCCTTAGGACAGAGGCCGCATGCGGACCTCTGTTCCCCGGCGTGTACGGGCGACGGTGAAGAAAATGCACCATTGCGCCAGGGGCCCGGGAGTCGCAATGCCGTTGGCTCTCGGGCGCGAGGCTCCTGCCTGCCGGGGACTGGCTCCGTGAACCAAAGGCCCCCGGCCCTCGTCTCTACGGTTGAACCGAGTCTTTCGGCAAGGGGGCTCTATGCGGTGCCTTCCCTCAAACCGCAGTGTGTTGAGTACCGCTGTCGCCATCGCCCTCTCTGTAGTGGGTTGGGGCGCCGTAACGACATCCGCCGGCTCGCGCCAGGCGGCTCTCACGAACCCAGTGCCCTCAGGCCAGACCACGCAGCAGGCCCCT
>Ga0102851_10001355_pt1 | contig 13910 bp, 18 predicted proteins | sample Mud3Dept3metaG_FD_79558 | JGI IMG/M metagenome (GOLD analysis project Ga0102851, IMG submission 79558) | Freshwater wetland microbial communities from Ohio, USA, analyzing the effect of biotic and abiotic controls - Mud 3 Core 4 Depth 3... | ecosystem: Environmental > Aquatic > Freshwater >... | reverse complement strand
GTCCACGTATCGCGTATTGTCACCGGAATCAGCAGGCTCCTGCAATTAAAATGATTCGGCGGGCGAAAAGTAGACCACACATCCGAGTCTATACCGAAGGTTTCGCCATTCAGTTGTGAGCATATCTCAGTTGTGCGGTCATCCAGTATGGCGCTGTACTCAAGCGCCTCGACGAAGCCATCCAATGCGGGATCGCTGAAAAAGCTATAGCGCGCCTCGTTGATTGCCTCGAATGATGTAGTTCTGATGGCTGTCTCGATGCGCGCGTTCGCGTTCTTAACCGTGCTTGCCCCCAAGGCATCTACGACAGCCTCCTCGGTCAACATGCCATCTGCCTCAAGCGCCTTATATATGGCCTGCTTTGTTTCGTCCGCTGTCTTGCTTACCTTCACGCCTTCCATCAGGATGTTGCGTATGGTCTTTTGCGTCGCGGCGCTGATGTCTCCAGCTAGAGTGTAACCTTTCTGTTTTAGGTACGCGGTGGCGAGGTCTTGCAGGGCCAGGTCGTCAACCCTGAACTCTGCACCTTTGGCCTTGGTCACTTCGCGCTTGGCGTGTGATTCGCCGATTGCCCACGCATCCTTAAGCCCTTTGGTTAGCGCCGCTTTTAGTTGGCTCATTTCGCTGGCGGTGTACTGAATTTTTTGCAGGTCGTTCGGGTTTCCTTCTGCAGTGCCAAGCTTTAACTCTTCCGCAAGCGCGACCAGGCGCGCAACAAATTGACTGTTGAGCGCGGCGACTTCATAGGCTACATCCTTCGTGCTGTTGTCGGCCTTGTTCGCGATAACGGCGAAGTCCACGCGCTTCATCGCGCGGGTGAATGCTGACACGCTGATGCCCTGCTTGCCGACGATGGTCTCTTCAATCGGATTGGCTTCTGGCTTTGGCGGCACGGGCGGCTTGCCCTCTTTAGGCACTTCCTTCGGCTTGCCCGTCGCAGGGTCGATCTCTGGCTGCTCGCCACCTGGCAGCGGAGGAACAACTGGCACAGGATGGGTAATCGGCTCGCCCTTCTCTGGAAAGTCCAATATCTCGCGCAGGTATTTCTCATCCGTGTCTGTCGCCTCTACCGCCTTGCCGGTGACTAGCGACGTCCATGTCTTGACGATCTCCATCTTCCGGCGCTCGCTTAGCGGCTTGAATTTCAGGCGCGGGTAGAATCCGTCCCCGAAATTTTGTTCGCCTAGCTCCCAGAATAGTTGCTCATTGATCGTATCCTCAAGCCGCTTGCTATCCGCCTCCAGCGTCCAGAAGAACGCTTCCAGCTGCGTCTCGCTCTGGGCATAGCTGCCGGTTGAACCCTGCTCGGTGATGCCTAGCAGGTTCGGCACCAACAGCGCCTTGGCGATTGCTTTGTCATGCTGGGCAATGGCACGCTCAAACATATCTGTCGTCGCGGGATGTTCCACATGAAGATCAATTCCGCTTGGCAGTATGAGCGCGGACGTTGCTTGCAGGTTGCTCATCACCGATTGCAACGCGGTGTACTCCGGCGACCCGGCCTGTAAAGTCTTTCCATCCTTAGGTGCGGCCCAGATAAACCCAGCGGCGAACCGCTCCAAGTGGATATTTTGAAACTTGATGGTCATGTCCTTGCTGAACCATGCCCGGTAACACTCGCGCAACTCGCTGCGTCCATAGTGTTTGTCAACGTCAGGGTTCTGAACGAAATGGATGAACTTCGTCAGATCGAGTTCCTGCTCCTTGCCGTCGAACTTCTGCGTGAGCTTTTCCACTGCGCCGTACTGGTCGACGTGGAAATAGAACGTGTCGCATGGCTTGACCTCAAGTCGGTCAATTCCTACCCACGTCTTGCCTTTATATTCGATGTGCTGATAAATCTTCTCGGTCAGAGAAAATCCGTTATACATCGACGACATGATGCCATTAAGCGCATCGCTGAACGAGCCAGATGCCTGGTCAATGATGTGCTCGTACAATTCCTTGCGCAACAGATTGTCAGCCTCGGACAGTGTTTCATGCTCGCACTCAAACATGATTTGCCGCGATGTGATTGCGTCGCGCTTGAATCGCACGACCGCTTTAATCTGCTCATCGGTCATCATTTTGGGGTAGACGGCGTATCCCTTGCGGCCGATCAGGGAGTCAGGGTTATATTTGGGGAAGTCAGCGCCGATATACATGGAGGATTCAGACCATGCAACTTCGCTGCCGTTGATAATTTTCGGCTCTGCTTTAAATGCGGCAACTACATTCCTTGCGCGTTCAAATATCTTCATGGTTGAACCCATTTATGTACGATTGAATAATTCAACACCTGATTGCCTAGATTTTTAACCCCAACAGCATAAGTCAACCCTCCAACAAGTATCCATTCGTCATCGAATTGATATTCGCCGCCACTTTGATTACCCGCGCCGATGATCGATCTCTCGAATAACGCTTCTCCAAGACTTGATACTACCGAACTCTCATACATCGTGATATGGCTTGAATTCGGCATGTTCCGATTATGATTATACACACTTGCTTCTACTCCATAAGAGCTTATCTGTGCGCTTTCATAAAGCCGGATTTCTATAGGAGTTACAGTTGCAGACAAATATGGAATTAACAAATGGGGGTATCCATCAGAGGAAACTTTCAAAACATGCACATGTTCCGATCCAACAGCCAAGCTCGAATGTATATTTGAGTGGCTATACATTTTCCCGTCATGCAAAAGCGCGTGGACTATATCGATTGTTTTAGCAGAGCCGTGATCGCCTTGCTGGTGGAGCATCGAAAGGTTTCCGACGCTGTCCACGTTCAACAGCATCGCTATCTTTCCCCAATCTATTTGCGGATGTTGCATTACCAATTACTCCCTGCGCTCGCCATCTGCGCTACAACCATCATACCTGTGAGCTGTGTTGGTGTGGTCGGCGCCTGAGTAGCGCAGAGCATGGCTATGCCGTCCGCTCTGTCTGGTGATGCGATGCCCCGCGCCATCATCGCCATTTTGGTTTCAAGTTCTTCAACACGCTCGGCCCCTGGCATGGTACGAACTGCGCACATCTGCGCCGTGAAATCGTCCCAATCCCCCTCGACTCCCGCGCTTTCTTCCAGAAAATCCTCGTTGTAGCTGATTTCCTTTTCTCGGTGCAGGTCGCGCAAAACGATGTACGACTGGGTGCGCCGGTTGCGCCACTGCTTCGGGTCATCGCTGGATTCACCACCCTTGTACGTGACCACTGGCAGACCTTGTGTCATCAGCCAGCCGCTTGTCCCTGCGCCCACTCCCAATGAGTCAGCAACAATATCGTCGCCCTTGGCCGCAATACCGCCATATTCAACGAACATGGCGCGCGCCGCCATGCCCGCAAGAATGGGTGATTCGCTGGCTGGGAAGGAGTATAGGCGTTGCTTTATCACCTGGATGCGCCTGCCACCGAAGATGCGCGCTGCAGTAACAACGGTGAAGTTAGACCCTCCATCAGCCACGTCTACAGCCACACGCAGGCGCGAGATAGACCCATCATCAATATCATCCCGCCCCAGCGCGTCGGTCAGCCATGCGTATGGGATTAGCTGTGCCTCATCGCTGTCTGCAAATTCGCCATAACAGCGAACTTTAACGACCGGGCTGTTGCGACCGTACTTCTCTTCCATCCGCGTTACCCATTCCCGGCTGACGCGCGTGGTTTTATTGATGTCAACGTGGACTTGGTGATAGTTTTTCGCGACCTTCGGAATGCAGTGCGATGCGTGGAACGTGCCCTGATTCTTTGTCGGGTTGCCAATCAGTATCAGAACTACCATTGAGCCGGTAGAGAGCGCGCCTTCGATTACCGGATACATCGCTTCCGGCATCCCCGAGGCTTCGTCCACGATGAACATCATGTAATCATCGTGGTATCCGGCGAGATTTTCCGGTTGTGACGCCGTTTCGGCCAGCGCGCACCAATCTTCGTCGCCGTGCCATGTGATTTTGATGGAATCAATTTTTAATGGTTCAGAATATTCCCGCCCGGCCCGAGTCGCAATTTTACGGAATGACGGCCACAGGCGCGTTTTTAATTGCTCTTGCTTTGGGGCCGTGCAGATGATGCGCCCCCGGAACGCATTGTTGAACCAGTGCATCAGGGCTGCGACTGTGAACGTTTTGCCAGGGCCGTGCATCGCGCGCACGGTAATCATGGATTTGCCGTCGTGGTTGATTACTGTTGGGAGGTTGATTTTCTTGCGGTAGATGTCGGCAACTGCTTCGAGCAGTTCTTTTTGCCACTCATCCAGATAATATTTTTCGCCCTTGAGATTCAGGACTTCTTCGGCAAACCAAACGGGGTCGGTGCGTGTGCGATCCAGAAGTCGCATCTGTTCGGCCAACACATTAACCACGTTTGCCATATTACGTACCGATAAGTTTCCCTGTCGCTGATTGTAGCACGGCATACTCTTCCGGTGTCAAGCGCCGTAATTCTTGGGCTGTTAGTGATAGCTGCTGGGCGTTGGTGTTGTTTATGACCGTTTCCGGCTGCTTGCCAAATACCACCTCTTTGCCCTTCAATATTGTCTCGGCAACCATCCTGTGTTCGGCCTGAGTTGTTCCAGCATTAACTTTTTTCACCGCCACAGATACATTCTTAAGAGCGGCCTGATTGAAGAACTGGATATGCCTCGTCCGTTCGTCCACAACACTGTTCACACTGTTCACGGTTTGCTCATTTTGTTCCGCAAGTATTTGTTTTGCTGTGACCAAATCGTTCACGACCTTGTGCATGGACGGTTCGCGCCCCTTAACCAGCTTGCTTATCTTCCCTACAGATACATTGTGCTTATAGGCCAAATCGCGCTGTGATTTGCTGCCGCCGTGGTCGCGGGAGTATTCCCCAGTATCCCAATCGGCAATGATGGTCTCGTCTGAGCTTGGAGCGCGGCGTGGAGGCATTACTCTCCCACTGTGATGGCTTTGGTACTATCTGCCGCCACCTCGTCAAATGTCGCGCCTGTGGCCTCGTGTGTCGCTTCCTTGCCGGTGAACTCCTGCCAGCGGCGAACGATCACGTCCACGTATTTCGGGTCGATTTCCATCGCATACCCGATGCGCCCATTTTTTTCTGCCGCAATAATTGTTGTCCCGGAGCCTCCGAAGCTGTCCATCACGATGTCGCCGCCCTTCGTGTTGTTGAGCAGCTGGTACTCAAACAGCGCGACAGGCTTCATTGTCGGATGCTCGCCGCTCCGTGATGGGCGATCAAACTCAAGAATCGTGGTCTGCTTTCTATCTGCCGCCCATAGGTGACCAGCGCCTTCCTTCCATCCGTACAGGCAAGGCTCATGCTTCCAGTGATAATCCTGCCGACCCATGACCAGCGTTTGCTTTTTCCAGATCAAACACTGGCGAACTTTCCATCCGGCATCAAACGCAGCGCCACGGAAGTTGTACCCCTCCGAGTCTGCGTGCCAGATGTAAAACACCGCTCCGGGCTTCATCACGGCGTCTGCGGCGACATACGCATCGCGCAAGAACTGGCGGAAATCACCATCAGCCATTGAATCGTTCTGGATTTTCAGCGCGTCTTTTGTTTTACCTTCATACGCGACGTTATACGGCGGATCAGTCAGCCACATATCCACCAGCGCACCATTGGTCAGGCGCTCAACCTCGTCGATGCTTACCGAGGAGCCACACATCACGCGATGCTTACCGAGGAGCCACACATCACGCGATGCTTACCGAGGAGCCACACGTCGCCAAGTTTGGTTATCGGGTCGGGCTGCACTCCCGGGCAGGAATCCTCGTCAGTCAGCCCTGGAGGTATTTCCTCCGGAATCAAATCGGCAATCTCGTCCAGCGAGAATCCGGTCAACTCAAGGTCAAAACCCAATTCTTCCAGTTCGGTCAACTCCAGCGCCAGCATTTCATCATCCCACCCGGCATTGAGCGCCAGCTTATTATCCGCGATGATATAGGCGCGTTTCTGCGCTTCGGTGAGGTGTGATAGCTCAATGATCGGCACTTCCGTCATGCCGAGCTTGCGCGCTGCCAGGACGCGCCCATGACCAGCGATGATTCCATTTGTTCCGTCGGTTAGGACGGGATTGGTAAAACCAAACTCCTTGATGCTCGCGGCAATCTGCGCGATCTGTTCATCAGAATGCGTCCTTGAATTCCTTGCATACGGAATAAGGCAATCAACTGATATTTGTTCTATTTTCATACTTCAACGTCTCCATGACCATTTGCACAGCTTCGCCGCTTTTTACCATGTCGGGCGTGAACCTGAATACTCGATAGCCCAATAATGCAGCATTGTTGTACTTCTCGCAATCGGAAGAATACCCGGCGCCGCGATTATGGCGGCCATTTGCCCATATCCCTCCCTCGATCTCGACCAAGATCATGCTCTCTGGAAACGCGAAGTCAGCGCGCCACTTCCTGACTGGGTGAAAGCGGTACTCAGGAACAGGATTGAGCTTGTGCGCCCGGCAGTGCAACGCGAACTCTGCTTCGGGTGCGCTTTGCTTCATTTCGCGTAATCCTTACATGTTTTTGGTTGGTTCTTACCAGCCTTCCAATCGGCATCGTTTCCAAACTTGATCTTGCGCTTTGTACATCCCCACAGAGCAAACCCACCAATAGAGCGCAGCGCGCGATGGTCGCACAGGTGGCATATGCTCATTTCAACACCACCAACCCCGCATCAAGCCAATATTGCTGCGTCCGTTCAACTCCCTCGCGGTGCATCAGCTCAATTTCATCCATTGTGTACTGGCGCGCCTTAACTCGACCGTCCATGACGTCATGGCACGATGAGCAGCAAAACGCCCCAAACAGATCTGATTTTTTCGTACCTGTTCCGCCTGAATTTATATGAGCCAAGACTGTAGTTTCGCTTCTGAAATTGCACACGCCTGGTATCCGCACCATACATTCCATCCCTCTTGCAGAGTCTCTTAGCTTCTTCGACTCGTGCCTGTGTTGCTTAATAATCGGCTTATGCTCCATGATTAGTATGAAATCCATATTGTTTTTCTGCCATCTTTCGCGCTGCAATAGCATCGGAAATCTCATTAAAGCTGCCAAGGTGCAAAAGCTCCTTTCCAATGGTGATTCTTGCTTGCCACTTTCCTTTCATCTTGTGCCATCCAACCCCAACGACACCAGAGGTATTATTTCTTCCTTTCGATCTATTCTGCCCATTTTCAATTCTGCAAACATCTCTTAAATTTGAAATACTGTTGTCTGCCCTGTTGTGGTTTATGTGGTCAATATCCCCATCAGGAAAAACTCCATACACATACAACCAAACTATTCTATGGAGATAATAAGAGACCTTTCCTATCTCTACTCGCATATATCCTCTATCTGTAATGTAGCCAGCCACGTCGCCTACTTTCATTTGATTTTTTACTGCCAACTTCTTCCATGTCACAACACCGTTTTCCGGGTTATAGTCGAATAAACTTCTTACATCTGACTGCGTGAAGCACGGCTGGCCGCGCACACTGTCGCGCAGCTTCTTGGATTCGTGGCACTGCTGTTTGATGATTGTGCTCATATCGCCGACAATTTCAACATAACCACGCTCACCGAAGCATCTTTGAACTCGTTGTCATAAACCTTGCTCCATTCGTGCTTCATGCCCTCGACAATGCTCTTTCCTTTATTTGATGCGGGCATGATGGCGACTAGCTTACCGTTTACAGCAAGCATCTTGGCGGCGTGCTGTACATGATCCACAGCACGGCCATCGCTGAAAGGTGGGTTCATCACGATCCGGTCATAGCGGTTTGTAACTGTCCCGCTGTACCAGATGAAGTCTGCGCATATCACATCATACCCTTTAGCTCTCAACACAGCGCAATGCAGCGCGGAAATCTCAATGCAGGTAGTGCGCTCCTTCGGCATTTTGTCGGAAATACCTCCTTGCCCGGCAGAAGGTTCGCAACATATATCGTTATCGCCAATCTCTGCCCACTCAACAGCATCCTGCGCCATCTTATCTTCGGTAGGGTAGAACTGATGGCTTTTTTGTTCCGGTAACCGACCTGTGCGCGACAGCTCTTTGATAATCGGAAGGATGAGATAGCCGAACTCCCACACATTCTTTTCGGTGCTTACCGCGCCCAAACGCTCCATGACTGCTATTGTCGGCGCGGTCGGCGGCTCCTTGTGCTCATAGTGCAGGCTGGTTGAATCTTTGCCACGATACGGAATGCCGCGCTCCAAATCCTTGATGACTTCATAACTGATCAGGTCATAGTGCAGCTTGTGCGACTTCGCGGCCTTCTTCGGCTTGGTGCGGAACTCTGCCGGGATCGCCATTGGGTACAGGAATGCCAGCACCTTATTCAATTGCCACGCAATATCCTGGTGAACCTCCATGTGCGCTGTTCCCTTCTTGTAAAGCCGAATCTTGAATGCTCCTCCGTCAAACTCATTCCATTGTCCATCACGATCCATGTTGTTCAGGTCGGAATAGGTGCTGTGCGAGTTAGGAACGTCGCGCCCCATGAACTTGCCGATCACGCAGCGCAGGTCGTGGATGTAGTTGGCGCGTTCGTCACTGATTGATCCGTAGGACAGCATGTAATTCAGGATAAACCGCTTGCCGAACGCCTGTGGCATGTTGGTGACATGCTCGCCGGATAATGCCTTGAACAGCCCGTCAACACGCTCGGCCATGAACTGCGCGCGGTTGTTGAGCATCTGGATCAGCGTATCCTTGACGCTCTCTTTCTCGAATGGCGGAGTTTTGTGCTTCTGAATCTGCTCGTTCCAGTCATTTCGCTTGCCAGCTGGCATGTATTCCAGCACATCGGTGAGGAACATGGCGCGCTGCCAGTAGTCCGCATCCAGGGCGCGCAAGGCAGGTTCCAGCTTGAATACTTCATGTGCAGATGCGGTTACTGATCTTTCCTCGACTCTTGCCGCATCGAAAAAATAGTGCATCTGCTTGGCATCAGCCACAAATCCAGCAATGCGCTCGATTCCCTCGCGGTCAACCTTGTATTGCGCAAACAGCAACTCGAGCGGATTGTGCAGCGTTAGCGCATGGGATTCGTTGCAAATGATGGAATTCATGATGCAAACCCAATCACTTTATCTGCCACCGATTCAAGCTCAGCGCGCCCTGAGTACCTGGAGCAAACCTCGCGCAAAAGCACGTCTATCACCGCGCTGTAAAGCGCCTCAAATTCTGCATCATCCATCGCCGCGTAGCTGATTGACTTCGCAATCAGTTCCATCTTGTCACCGCGCAGGCTGAATACTTGGTCATAATGTCCCGCCAAGATCAATACCTGCTCGCGGAAACGGTCAAAGTTCTTCTCGATAGGGCGCCGGTTGTATGAAAAACGCTTGCGATCCGGTTCCCAGCAATCAAATCCGACGGTTAAAAGCGCGAACATCTTGCGGTGAAATTTCGGGTTTCGCGGGAACACGGTTTCAAGATCAAACATTTCCCCCGGTTCCTTGCCTGCAGCCATTCGCCAGAATCGATTCCAGCGTTTATCATCAGCATCAGTCGCGCCCTTGAACAACCCGAACAGGAATCCGCGCACGCATTCCAGCATAACGCCTTCAGGCTTAGGCGCATCGGTGCGGATCATTGTTATGCTTGGCATTATTCCGGCACTCCATCTACCATCCGCGATTTCCCAATCATCAATTTCAATCTTGCGATATTTTCTCTCGCTTGTTCATCGCTGACTGGCGTTTTGTCCTCGATTGCCAATCTGGTCGTGTGGTCAGGTAAATTCAGCATGTCTGGCGGCATAATCCTTTCAGCGTGTTCCGCACCGATCCGCCCCAGTCTCACCGCCTCTTGTAATACCGTCGTACGCATCTCCGGATCGCGCCCAAGCGACGGAAACCACTTCGGCGATATACCGGCCAGCTTGTTGCGCTCCACGATGCGTGCATAAGCTTCCTTGAATGCCATGCGCGCAGCAGTGGTTTCACCTTCATTCAGCAACGGCGCGGCGATTCCGTAGGCTTCAGCCATTTCCTCGGTCATCACGACGCTACCATGTTCATCTTTTGGGATCATTGCCCAAGCCTCTTCCACTCCTGGGCGACCATCTGGGCAAACCTTTTCCAGTGCGTCGATGATCGCTTTCAGGTTGAATCTCGATGCACCGGCGCGCACCAGCTTCAATGCAGCCAGTACGTAATCTGTACGGTAAGCAGCCAAGTCGTTAACCATCATGACGGCAGCATTAGGGCTAATCGTCTGCCCCATCGTTTCAGCAGTTGCCGCGATATGCTCAAGAAGTTTTTGTTGCATTTTGCGCCTCCAATATTTTCAGTGCTTCACCAACAACGCTAAAATTTGCTTGAGATTGGTCTATCTGGCGCGCCCTTGTGCCGGTCATCGTTCTTCCTGTCGCCCACTCCGTTCGGAGCTTTTCAGCGTCAGCCAGTAGATTACCGAAGATATGGCCGCGCTGGACGTAAAACGCAGAATTGCTTTGAACGAAGAACGCGGCAACGTGCGGAGATTCTTCCGCGCCGATCCGTTTCACAAACGATTTAACCTGCGTGTTCACCGTAGCGTTACGGACTGGCTCGGTTTCGTAGCGGGCGAAATACGCCTCGCTGTATGATTTCCACGTTTCGCGGCAGGCGGATTGCAATTCGTCAGGATCTGGAGTTTTTGGGTCGGCGCGTTTTTTGCGCGCCGGAACTGTTCCGGTTCCGGTTTTCTGTTTAAGTTCCGGTTTATCGGTTCCGGTTCCGGTTCCGGTTACGGGTAGAACTGTATTACCGTTGCATACAGTTGCATACAATTGCGCGCAAGTGTCGTCATACGATGGGCATTTGCTTTCTTTTGCGCGCGGCACGTTGTCCCATTTCTGCATTTGCAGGTAACTGCAACCGTTTGATTCGTAGATAAATATCAGGCCGCACGTTTGAAGCTCGATAAGCAGTTCTAACGTTTTTGCGTTAGTCAATTCGTCTTTCAGCGGGTAGCACTTTGATCTGATAACAGCCGGGCGCGCATCAATTCTCCCAAAATCGTCAACATTGACAAGGAGTCGATACCAGAGCGTTTCAGCCATCGGAGATGCGCGGTCGATCAACGCAGAATCGCAGATTCCCGGCTTTAGGTATCGTGTAGGCATTACATAAATCCTTTGTCCTGCACCAAATTCAAGGCGATAGTTCCCTGGAGGTCTGGCAAGCAGCCGTGAAGGGTCTTGAATTTGATGCAGGGTAAAAGATTCACAAAAAACCTCCAATTCGGCCTATCACAGCCAGTACGCAAATACTACTTTGATTTATGCAAAAATGCAAGCACAAAAATACCGATATACTGGTGTAAAACTCGGACATTTTGGTAACTTTATCATTAACAAAATCAATATGTTGCTTTAAATTTTGGTGTATTTGTCGGATTTTTTGGGGTGTACATTATACGTTAGCCGCCTCTGCTCGCTCAATTAGTACACGCCGCGCTTCGATCAGAATTTTCCTATCCTCTGCATGTTTTATCATCCAAGGTCTAGGCCAGTCTTTACCGTTTGATTGGAAATCGTCGGCCATTTGCTTGCCAACTTTTTCAAGTGTTAATTCGGCGGCTAACACGTCAGTCAAGTTCGCTCCGGCTTCGCCTGCGCGGGACTGCGCTTCAGCAGGCTCGTGTCCGTGTTCACCACCATCATCACAAAGTTTGCACATCTGTTTTCCTTTCATCGGTAGCGCAGCCCCTTACTTCGGCGTTAGAAATCACCAGTCCCATTCCTCGGTGATCGGCTCTGCACCTTGCGAACGAAGCCACGGAACTAGCTTTTCATCAAAGCACTTGCCGCACATGTCGACTCTTGTTTCGTCGCCACTGCCACCTTCCGGGTAGCTATCCCCTGTCCGGTGTTTTATCTCAACTTCTTCGGAGCTGTAGCTCTCGCGCTTTATTTCTGCCCCGCAAAGGTCGCATGTCACTTTTTCAACAATTTGCTTTTCAGTTGCGGGCACCTGAACGGTTTTCATGTGTTTCATTTATTGCTCCTTTTTGGCGTTGACCGTAGCATTTTGTTCTAACTCATCGTTGCAGGCGAACTTCGCTACGCTCGTCGCCTGAACTCAGGCGTTATGCCTCTTGCCACACGCAGTCTGTCAGCCCGTCGTGCAACATCTTCACCGGAAGAGAGCCAATACCACAGTCTACCGCCCACAGTCCGCCACGCCGCCATTCGACGCGCACTAGCTCTGGTCTGCCGTCATCTTCTCCGCTCAGCATCCACCACTCCCCAGGTTTGTTTGGTGGGCCTGATTGCCACACATCGCCATACTGTAAAGGCATAACCATACGGTCAAGTCCGACAACCAACAGCGGGCTTGGTGTTGTGGTTTTATTCGTCATGTTGTGGCCGCTGTTGGTTGCGGCCGGCAACTTCCGGCCCTCTCTTTGCTCAATCTTTCGCACCGCATCTGCCCATGCTTCCGCCTCTGTCTTGCCAAGCCCGAACAGCCCACGCCAGAATGTCTCAGGCCAGTGCGCTTTGTTCAACCGCTTCCGCTCGTCGTGGCTTATGTCCCACACGCACCAAGTCGGCCACTCTGCCGCGCCTTCTTGTTCTGCGCTGGCGTTCGGGTATCTGCTCCGCACTTTGTCTTGGTTCGTCATCGTATCGGCCGCCTGTGCCTAACCCTGCGGTCCACGCGGACCCTGCGGCGATAAGGCCGCCGCAGTGCCGGTGACCTCCACGTTGGGCGCCGCCACTCGGCATCTATCTCTAAAATCCATTTTGTTCTCCAAAGTTCGTGTATGACTTTACGAATGATTACTACGAATAAAAAAGAGCGCGAGTTTTAATCACGCTCAAGGCCAACCAGCAAGGGGGGCGCTGGTTGGCAGGGAGTTTGGGTTGTTGTGCGATTACGTATATCAGCGCCCACATCCTCAAGAATTCCGGCTGCAAACAAGGCGGCGCTATTTGTGCGCCCTCTGTACGTGTTTTTCGCCAGCACTTCAGCAGCCTTCTTGTTTGCAATCTCTCCGCACGCCTCTCGCTCTGCTGCCGCAACATTACGCGCAAAATCATGCAGCCATTGTGAGCTAACTGTAATCCTGTCGCCAGCAGCACATAATGCGCCTTGCGATGGAAAATACTCCTCAATTTTTTCAAGATTTAACATTTGTTATATTCTCCATCTTCATAGTATTGCGCAAAATAATGACGCGCTTCTTTCTCTGCTCTTTTTTTGCTAGGTGCGTCAACACTCCACAACCCTTTTACGCATTTGATCGTACAACCAGTTTTTGTTGTTTTGGTTGTTGTCCATTTTTTGTAAGCTTCTTCCATTTCATTCATAGCCATTCCTTAGGAACCTTAATGCGCTTTGCTTTCATTCGGCGGATTACATCATCAGACTGTCGCTGGCTTAATATATCAGGCCATCCATATACAACGTTGCGATGCGCATAATCCAAACGTGATGCCAAGTCAGGCGCGTTTTTGAACAGCTTTAACAAATCAGATTTTTTCATAGCCGTTATGGTAGCAAATATCGTTTGCCGTTGCAACATAATTGTTATGCAAATATTGCTTGCTTTATTTATCCAGATAAATTATAGTTCGTTCCACTTGCTGACCGGAAGCGCCGCCACTGCCAGCACCTAACAAGCAGTACGGCATCAACAAGTAGGTGTAATTATTTTGGAGGTAACATGAACAAACTACAAATCATTGCGAAACATCTTCAGGAAATGCGGCCACTAATGGAAAAACTTGCAGGTTCTAAGCCATCCTATTCGCACAGAAAAGCAGTGCTTGATTCGCGTCTTTCTGAACTTGTCGAGATCGCAAATTTCATCGGAACCGCAAACCTGATGGAGTGCAAGCTAATCATTAATGAACTGATCGAGCGCGTATCATCTGTTGTAGGCGTTGCAAGTGAGCTTGAAGATGCTTCCTGTATGCTTTCAAAAGAAATCGAAAGCGGTCATTATGACGAAGAT
>Ga0102851_10001354_pt1 | contig 13911 bp, 13 predicted proteins | sample Mud3Dept3metaG_FD_79558 | JGI IMG/M metagenome (GOLD analysis project Ga0102851, IMG submission 79558) | Freshwater wetland microbial communities from Ohio, USA, analyzing the effect of biotic and abiotic controls - Mud 3 Core 4 Depth 3... | ecosystem: Environmental > Aquatic > Freshwater >... | reverse complement strand
GGAGGATGAGCTCGCCGATGCTCCCCCGCGGGAGCTCCCGGCCTTTGTCGTCTACGATCCGCGCCTCCACGCCGGGGATGGGGATCCCGATGGAACCCGGTTTCTGCGGCATGTCGAGGCGGCTGAAGGAGGAGACGGGCGATGCCTCGGTGAGGCCGTACCCCTCCAGGATCTTGGCGCCGAACCGCTCTTCGAAGACGGGGATGAACTCAGGGGGCATCGCCGCGCCGCCGGTGACGCAGAACTTCAGCGAGTCGGTCCGGTATTTCTCGGCGCCGGCATGGAAGAGCATACCGAGGAAGAGCCGCGGGACTGCCGCGACATAGGTCACCTTTTCCCGCTCGATGGCGGCGAAGATCCCGTCGAGGGTGAAACGGTCCATCAGGACGGCACCGGCGCCGATCCGGAGCGGCGCCAGCATGTTCGCCACCGCGCCGAAGGAGTGGAAGAAGGGGATGATGGCCAAACCGATATTTCTGTCATCCATGTGGCAGATCGTCCTCAGGAGGACCGACTGGGTCAGGAGGTTGTGATGGGTGAGGACGGCGCCCAGGGGCTTGCCCGTGAGCCCCGCGGTGTAGATCATGACGCTGGGGTCGTCGCCCGTTAATTCCGGTATCTCCTCCGTAAAGGGACCCTTGGCGACGATTTCCCGGAAGGGGGATGCATCGTCCGGGCCGTTGGTCGTGATGATGTGGCCGCAGAGCGGGAGGTTGTCGCGTATCTCCTCAAAGCGCTTTGCCAGCGCTCCCTGCGTGATCAGGCATCGGGAGTCGCTGTTGCCCAGGAGATGGGTCAGTTCGTAGGGTGTGGACTGGACATTGAGGGTTACGGCAACCCCGCCGATCTTCTGGATCCCGAAATAGGCGATGACGAACTCGGGGCAGTTGGGGAGCATCAGGGCCACCTTGTCTCCCTTCCCGAGGCCGAGGGAGCGCAGGTGGTTACCCAGGGCGCAGGCGGCCCGGTTCAGTTCCCAATAGGTAATCTTTCTCTCGCCGTGGATGACGGCGACATTTTCCGCAAATTGCCCGGCGCTTTCCGCCAGCATGTTCCCCAGGCTCATGACGCGTTTCCAATCCCCGAATCCGCCGGCGCTTGCGTACCCCACCGCTTGCCGCGGGGTACGCAAGCTGAGACGACGGAAGTCGTTCCTTGTAAGGATCGAAGATTCCCCGCAGCGTGCTGCGGGGAGCTTCAAATTTTCGCTCCTCCTTAACACAGGGGGAGAAAACATTTCAACAGAATTAAAAAATCACGGCCGTTGGACCGGGAGATTTGGCCAGTATGCCCCGCGTCCGGTCGGGGGCTTCACTGCCACCCCGATCGGTTCGGCATCTTTTTCTATATCTATGTAAATTTTGCTATTTCGCTTGATCATCGGGAGTTTTTGAGATAGAAATGCGCCGGAAGCGGGATGGTCCGTTCGTGTACGCTTGTCGAGAGCGGAGTCCTGGAAAGAGGGGCTCCATTTATCAACGGAAGGAGGGCAATCCATGAAGCGCATGTTCGTCCTATTGATCGTTCTATCGTGGTCTGCGTCCGCGGCATTGGCTGCTGAGTCGCCGGTGGGGAGATGGAAAACCATCGACGATGAGACGAACAAGGAGAAGTCGATCATCGAGGTCTACGAGTCGGGCGGCAGACTGTACGGGAAGATCGTCCAACTGCTCCAGGAGAAGGACGGCGGGGCAGGAAAGCTCTGCACGAAGTGTACGGGGAGCGATTCCAACATGCCCTTGATCGGCATGGTCATCCTGAAGGACCTGAAGAAGGAAGATGACGAGTACACCGGCGGCACAATCATGGACCCGAACAACGGCAAGACGTACAAGTGCAAGATGGAGCTCGACGACGGCGGGAAGAAGTTGAAGGTGCGGGGATTTATCGGCTTCTCCCTGCTGGGACGGACGCAGGTCTGGCAGCGGGTGAACTAGGGGACCGCACTGTCGGCGGGGATTGCCATGGGTGCAGGATACCCCGCCTTTTGTCTTGACTTTCGCGTGCGGTTTCATTAGGTTCTATCGACTGTTCACGGATTGAACGCAAAGAGAAGCACCACGAGGGCGCGGCTTCGACAACTTGATCGTCGGTTGCACTGCATAAGGGAACCCAGAGAGCGGAGCTGTATAGAGAGGATGGACTGGTCCTATCGGACGATCAGCCGCAAGACGGATAGGTGGGCCGGGTGGGCGGCGGTCGCGCTTGGCTTTTCCATCCCCATCTCGACCGCGCTGGACGAGATCCTTTTGGTTCTGGTCCTGGCGCTCTGGCTGGCGGGGGATCGCTTTCGGGTCAAGATCACCGCCGTCCACGACAACCCGATCGTCCTTCCCGCGCTGCTGCTGTTCGGGATGTATATCGTCGGACTGTTGTACGGCGAGGCGAGCGGGCGCGAGGCGATGGGCGCGCTCTCGAAGGCGGCCAATCTCCTTTTCATCCCGATTCTGCTCTTCTTCTTCCGGGAAGAGCGGGTCCGGAGCTCGGCCCTTTCGGGATTTCTGGCTGCCTTGGCGCTGACGATCCTGATCTCTTACCTGTTGTGGATGGGCGTCATCCCTCCAAGCAGGCTTTTCCACATCACACCGGACGATGCGTACACACCGTTCAAGCACCGGATTACCCATAGTTTCCTGATGGCCTTCGGCGCCTATCTGTTCGCGCTGAAGTCGCGCTTCGAACCGGGGCGCCCCCGCCGCATCCTTTTCGCAGCGCTCAGTGCCGCAGCCCTCGCCAATGTGCTCTTTGTTGTCTCCGGCAGGACCGGCTACGTGGTGGCACTCGTGCTCGGCCTCTATTTCCTTATCGCCGGATGGCGCTGGCGGGGCGCTGCCGCGGCGGCGGCGGTGCTGGTGCTCCTGAGCGGGACCATCTACCTTATGCCCTCTTCGGTACCCCATCAGCGCATTAAACTGATGGCCGATGAACTCATGAAATGGCAGCCCGGCCGGCCGGAGGCGACATCCGTCGGGTATCGGCTGGAGTATTATCTGAACAGCCTGAAACTCATCGGCGAACGCCCGCTACTGGGAGCGGGAACGGGCGGGTTCAAAGGCGCCTATGCCGCATTGGTGAAGGGGACGGGAATGGATCCCTCCGACAATCCCCACAATGAATACCTGATGGTGACCGTCCAGCTTGGGCTCGTGGGACTGGCGCTCACGGTCTCGCTTTTTCTTGTCCAATGGCGGAAGGCGGCGCTCATCCCCGGAGGGTTCGAACGGGCCGCTGCCCGGGGGCTTGTCCTGCTGATCCTGTCGGCGAGCATGGTGACTTCCACCCTCATCGACCACACCGAGGGGCTCATTTACGTCTGGATGAGCGCCCTTCTCTTTGCCGGATGGTCTTCCGCCGGCAGTGGAGAGTGTTCGGAGCCATGTCGTTATCCGTCATCGTGATCACAAAGAACGAGGAGGCGTCGATCGGCGCCTGCCTCGCGTCCGTCGATTGGGCCGATGAGATCATCGTCGTCGATTCGGGCAGTACGGACGGGACGGCGGAGCTTTGCCGGCGACATAAGGCCATGGTGCATGTCGCCGCAGACTGGCCCGGATTCGGAGCGCAGAAAAACCGCGCGCTCGCATTAGCCACCGGTGATTGGGTCCTCTCCCTCGATGCCGATGAGCGTGTTACCCCGAAACTCCGCAGGGAAATAGAAGCCGCCATTGCCGATCCGGGGGAGCGGGTGGCTTTTGCCGTGCCCCGCCGTTCCAGCTACTGCGGGAGGCCGATGCGCCACAGCGGCTGGTGGCCCGATTATGTCACCCGCCTCTTTCGCCGGGGAAGGGGAAAGTTCAGCGATGAGCCGGTCCATGAACGCCTCATCGTGGCAGGTCCCGTCGGCCGCCTGCGCCAGCCTTTGGTTCACGAGGCCTTTACCGATCTGGAAGAGATGCTGGAAACGATGAACCGCTACTCGACGGCCGGCGCCTCCGCGATGCATGCACGGGGGAAGCGGTCCACGCCGGCCACGGCGCTTCTGCACGGCCTCTGGAGCTTCTTCCACACCTATGTGGTCCGCGCGGGGTTTCTCGACGGCCGCGAAGGCTTCATGCTGGCCGTATCGAATGCCGAAGGGACATACTACCGCTATCTCAAGCTCATGTACCTGATGGAGCGAAACAAGCCGGGATGCCCGTGATGCCACGGCAGTGTAACATTCAAAGCTTCCTGTGGTTACAGAGGCCTCAATCAGCAATGGCGGAGTCATCGGTAAATTACCTTGACACGTCAGATTTCATTGGATATTTTCAAACCATGCAAAAGCACTTTCCCCTCAATAATAATCGTTGTAAAACACAGCGTCGGCTCGCTGTTCGATTCGCTCCTGCCGGAGTTTACGCGAGCGTGGATCCCTGTCGTCTGCTCAGGGACAGCCGGGTGCGTCGTGTCGCGTGCGCGCGGCTTGAAGTTGAGGTGCGCCCATGAGCCGACAACAACGGTCCGGTGCACCGGCGGGCTTCGAGAACGAAATCCTGGTTCCCGTGTCAAACGGCGAACTGATTGACAAGATAACAATCCTGCAGATCAAGTCGGAGCGTTTGCGTAACCCGGATCAGCTCGCCAATGTGCGCCGCGAGCTTGCGGCGCTGCAGGAAACACGCAAGCGCGTTGCCGGTGATCCGGCAACGCTGGAACGATACGCTGCCGACATCAAGCGCGTGAATGAAGCACTCTGGGACATCGAGGATGCGATACGCGAATGTGACGCCCAAGGCGATTTCGGGGAAGGCTTCATCATGCTGGCCCGTTCAGTCTATCGCCGCAACGATGAAAGGGCGCGGCTAAAGCGAGCGATCAACATCGCTTCGGGCTCGCGCTATGTTGAAGAGAAGTCGTACAAGGATTTCGCGCCCCAGATGGAGAGTCGAAACTCCTCGGTCGAAACGCCGCGTCGCGACCGAGAGTATTGACTATGCAGTCGAGCGATCTTCCAGCCAATGCACGCATCCTGGTCATCATGCTTCGCCGTCTTGGCGATATGCTGTTGGCCACGCCGCTTGTGCGCACGCTGCGTCACGGCTTTCCAGACGCTCGGGTGGACATGCTCGCCTTCAACGGGAGCCAGCGGATTCTCGCCGGCAATCCGGACATCGACGCCGTGGTAACGATGCGGGAGGGCGCAACGGTCAGGGAAAGCCTCACGCTGCTGCGCCGCCTGTGGCGTCGCTACGACTTAGTGATCTCGACACAGGCCGGCGACCGACCGACCTTCTTCGCCTGGGCCGCGGGCCGGCGACGAATCGGGTTGGTTCTGGCCCACGACAGCGGCTATTGGTGGAAGCGGCGTGTTTACGATCATCCGGTGCTTGCCGAGGCCAACCAGCACCGCGTTACCGAATTGTTGCGTCTGAGCGGAGCCCTCGGTCTTGCGCCACATCCAGGCTTGGTCCCACCGAAAGCCACCACCGCCGCGCCGATTGCCCCGGCGCAGCGCTATGCAGTCATCCATGTCAATCCGTTCTACCGCTACAAACGCTGGACCAACGACGGCTGGCGTGGTCTCGCCCTCGCGCTGGCGGACCGCGGACTCGCAGTCGTTGCGACCGAAGGACGCGATGCGGCGGAACAAGCGTATGCCGAGCAGGTCTGGGGAGCGGCGGAATCGCGGGTTATCCGCGAACGGGGTCGGCTTGATTTCTGCGGCCTTGCCGCCCTGCTGCAGAACGCCGCGGTTTACATCGGGCCGGATACCTCGATCACGCATCTGGCGGCCGCCTGCGGCTGTCCGACAGTGGCGCTCTACGGGCCGACCAGCCCGCGGTTGATCGGTCCATGGCCGGGCGGTCTCGGTCTCACCCAGCCATGGGACCACGCCGGCATGATCCAGCAGCGCGGTAATGTCTGGGTCGTGCAAAATCCACTGCCCTGTCTGCCGTGCGAGCGGCTCGGCTGCGACGGATATCTCGACAGCCACAGCCAGTGCCTGGATGAACTTGGCGTTGCGCAGGTCATACGGGCGGTTGATGCGGCGCTTGAGCGAAGCAAGCCGGGATGCCCCTGATGGATATCGCCGTGATCGTGACAACCTACAATCGTCCGGAGGCACTTGCCGCCCTTTTCGAAGGCTACCGCGCCCAGCGGGACAGGGCGTTTGAGATTGTCGTGGCCGATGACGGCTCCGGAGAGGAAACCGCGGCGGTGGTGGCTGCCTGCCGCAAGCGGGGGGACCTTGCGGTCGACCGGGTCTGGCAGGAGGATCGAGGATTCCGGGCCGCGGCAATCCGGAACCGCGCCCTTGCCCGGACGAAGGCCGATTATGTGATCTTCACCGACGGGGATTGCCTGCCGCTGCCCGATTTTATCGCCGGGCACTGCCGTCTGGCTGAACGGGGGTGTTTCGTGGCAGGAAACCGCATCCTCATGGCGGAGGAACTTAGCCGGCGTATCCTGGCGGAGCGCCTGCCGGCGCATGCCTGGCCGGCGCATCGATGGCTTGCCCTCTTCCTGAAGGGGGAGATCAACCGTTTCCTCCCGCTCTGGAGGCTGCCGGTTCCGGGTTGGCTGCGCAAACTCCCGGCGCGCCGCTGGCACGGGGTGATGACCTGCAACATGGCCGCCTGGCGGGAAGATCTGCTTGCCGTCAACGGCTTCGACGAGGCCTATGAGGGGTGGGGGCTCGAGGATTCGGATCTGACCCTCCGCCTGCTCCATTCGGGAATCAACCGCAAAAGCGCCCGCTTCGCGACGCCGGTGCTCCATTTATGGCATCCGGAGAATGACCGAAGAGGGCTCGAGGAGAACTGGCTGCGGCTCGCCGCCCTCTCCCACTCCCGGAGGACCCGTGCCAAACGAGGGGTGGATCGGTATCTCTGAACCCCCCGGATGCCACCTGGAAGGGCCCCAGCGTTTCTGGAAGCGGCTTCTTCTTCCCCGGGTGGGTCCCGTCGACGACGGCGATACCCTCTGGTGATTTTCTTGAAGAGCTTTCCGGCCGGCGGTTGCCTTTTGACCTTGACTTTCCCTGGCGGTTTGATTAGCCTCGCCACGGTGTTCACGGAATGAACGAGATGGAGCCTTAGGATGTCCGTTCAACCACCCGATCAACTCGAAAACGAGGAGATACTCCGGATCTTCCGGGAGATCGACAGGTCCTCCGAGATGAGCCAGCGTGAACTTTCCTCCCGGCTTGGGATCAGCCTCGGCAAGGTCAACTTCCTTATCAACCTCTTGATCGGGAAGGGATTTGTAAAAGTGGAGAATTTCCGGGGATCCAACAGCAAAAGCGCCTATCTCTATTACCTGACCCCAACGGGTATGGAGGAAAAAAACCGGACGACATATCGCTTTCTCAAGAAGAAGATCGGGGAATACGAACGGCTGGCAACGGAGATACAACAACTGCGGAAAGAGGTGAAGGAGAGCGGCTTCGCTTCCGAGGATGAGGGCAAAAGCGGACACAGGTTCTAATTGGTACATAAATTGCGAGGTAATACGAAATGGACACTACAACAGGAGCTTCGCACGGAATCCAGAGGGCGGAGCTGTCTCTGAATATCCCGGGAATTGTTGGCTTTCAACTATCCGGTCAAGGAGGAATGAACTGATGGGGAAGAAGGGGAATCCGGTCTGCTGTTTGGTCATATCTATACTATTCGGCTTGGGAACATTCTCTGCGATAGACGCCGCCCCCTTCGCCTACATACCCAATTCCGGCAGTAATACGGTTACCGTGATCGACACGGTGACCACCCCTCCCGGTGTTGTGGCAACTGTTCCTGTCGGGACGAATCCCCGTGGTGTGGCGTCGGTTGTGAAGACTTCGGAAACATTCACCTACGTTACGAATTTCGGCGGCGAGATTGTATCGGTCATCCGGACCTTCCACGACATCTTGACCGACAAGGTTGTTTTCGAGAGGGTTCGAGACATCAGGGTAGGCAGGAATCCGTACGGGATAGCCACCGATCCGGCGGGAACGTTTGCCTATGTCACAAACTTTGCAGACGCCACGGTCTCGAAAATCGATCTCGGTACCAATACCGTCGCGGCGACGATCCCTGTCGGATCCAATCCGATCGGCATCGTCGTTACCCCCGACGGGTCCAAGGTCTATGTGGTCAATAACTCGAGCAGCAGCGTTTCCGTCATCAATACCGCCGACAACACGATCATCACAACAGTCCCGGTTGGAATCAATCCCTTCGGTGCCGCCGTCAACCCCGCGGGGACCTTCGTCTACGTCACAAACTCCGGAGCGAATTCCCTTTCCATCATAAAAACCGCGGACAATTCGGTAACAACAAAATTAGATTTTCATCTGTCGGCCCCTTCGGGGGTGACGGTTAATCCCGCGGGAACGGTCGTCTATATCACGAATTCCGTTAGCAATACCCTTTCCTTCTTCGATGCGAACAGCAGTACGTTCCCGAACCCGAACATCGCCGTCGGAACGAATCCCCTCGGGGTGTCGACGAGTGTGGATGGAGCACATACGTTTGTGGTAAACAATTTCGACGGCACCGTGAGCGTCATCGACAATGCAACGAACACGGAAAAACTACCGCGGATAAAAGTCGGGACAGCACCCTATGCCCTGGGCTCCTTTGTCGCCGTGTTCGGAGCAACCGTTCCGACCGTTACCGCGACGGCACCGGCGAACGCTGCCACGGACGTTTCCATCAGCACAAGGATTCAGGCCGTTTTCTCCGATATCATGGATGCAACAACGATCAAGAGCGCGACGTTTTTCATGAGTGGGGGCATAACGGGCACCGTCACGTATGACAGCACAACCAGAACCGCCCAGTTCGAGCCGGTGAATGATCTTGTAAAAAACACCACGTACACGGTCACCCTGACGACCGGCATACGGAATTCACTGGGAAACGCCCTTGCTTCCAACTATTCCTGGAGCTTCACCACATCGGACAAGAGCGACGATTCCTGTTTCATCGCGACAGCGGTTTACGGCTCCTCCGAGGATATGCATGTTCGGACTTTGCGGGCATTCAGGGATCGGTATCTCCTTCCCAATGCGTGGGGCGCGGCAATAGTCGCTGCCTATTACAACTATTCACCGCCGGTTGCCGCCTTTATCAGAGAACACGATTCCCTGAGGATGCCGATACGGTGGCTTCTGGCGCCGGTGGTATATTCTATCCGGTTTCCGGTTCATCTCGGGCTGATACTGGGATTGGGCTTGATCATCATCGCCGGGAGCATCATGCATCGTTCACGTATGACACGCAGTAAGGCAAGAAGGTAAAATGGCGGACATATCCTTTCAGGAATACCCCACAAAACCGGTAATCATCGGCAATCTTTCCGTTCTGTTTATGAAGCAGTCCCGGTTTATTCCCCTGCAACTGGATGACGACACGCTGCGAATTGCCATGGCCGATCCAGGGGACTTCTACACCGTAGATACCCTCAAACTCACCAGCAACTTGAACATAGAGGTATGCCGGGGCAGGGAGGAGGACATCCTTGCGGCCATCGAGCGGTTGTACGGCACGGGAAGCCAGTCTCTGGAAATGATCATCGAGGAGGCGGGCAAAGGCGCCGATGATATTTCCTCGGAAGGGGTGGTCGACGCCGACCACCTGCGGGACCTTGCGTCGGAGGCCCCGATCATCAGGCTGGTGAATCGGCTTATTTTGAATGCCGTGGAGGTGCGGGCCAGCGACATCCATTTTGAGCCGTTCGAGAATGAGTTTAAGGTGCGGTATCGCATCGACGGTATCCTGCACAACGTGGAATCTCCCCCCAACCGCCTCAAGGACGCCATCGTTTCCCGGGTCAAGATCATGGCAAAAATGGATATTGCCGAAAGGCGCCTTCCGAGGGACGGGAGGATCAAACTCAAAGTCTTGGATCGGGAGATCGATTTGCGGGTTTCAACCCTGCCCACGATCTTCGGGGAAAGTCTGGTGATGCGGATCCTGGACAGCGATGCTCTGATCCTCGATCTCGAAAAGCTCGGCCTTCCCGAGAACCTGCTTCCGCAGTATGTCGAGCTAATAACGAAGCCCTACGGAATGATACTGGTTACCGGGCCTACGGGAAGCGGTAAAACGACGACGCTGTACACCACCCTGGCAAAGATCAACTCCCCGGAGAATAAGATCATTACGCTTGAAGAACCGGTGGAGTATCAGCTCCGGGGCATCAATCAGATCCAGGTCAATGCCAAAATCGGCATGACCTTCGCAAACGGTCTTCGTTCCATCGTGCGCCAGGACCCCGATATCATCCTGGTCGGCGAAATACGGGACCGCGAGACCGCGGAAACCGCTATCCAATCCGCCCTTACGGGTCACCTGCTGTTCAGCACCCTGCATACGAACGACGCGGCGGGCGCCGTCACCCGGCTGCTCGACATCGGTGTGGAGAACTTCCTCTTGAGTTCCACGCTCCTGGGGATTCTGGCCCAGCGGCTCGTCAGGGTCATCTGCCCCCATTGTAAGCGACGGATCGACCCCGAGGCAAAACTCCTGAAGGCCATGAATGCGAACCCCGAGAGTCTGTGCGGTGTCGAGTTCTTCGCGGGAGCGGGATGTGAGGAATGCAAGCACACCGGGTTCAAAGGGAGGATCGGGATTTTTGAGTATCTTCCCGTGGATGATGACATCAGGAGAGAGATTACCGCGAGGTCCAGCACCGAGAGGATCAAAGACGTGGCAATGGAGAAAGGTCTCCTGACGTTGCGGCAGGACGGGTGGAATAAGGTCAAGCGGGGGATCACCACCATATCAGAGGTACTGCGGGTGACGCTCGAGAAATAATATGGCTACGTTTTCGTACAAAGCAACGGATCCCGCGGGGAGAATCGTTACCGGCACCCTGGAGGCCGCGGAGGAGAGGGAAGCGGTGGCCGCCCTGCAGCGTTTGAGGCATATCCCCATCCGGATCAGTCCGACGAAGAGCAATCACCTGGGATTGGATGTGGATCTGTCGAAGCGGATCGCCTCTTTCTTCGCCAGGGTCTCCACCAAGGACGTCGTGGTCTTTACCCAGGATCTCTCCACGCTGCTGGAAGCCGGGGTTCCGGTGGATCGGGCGCTCGCCATATTGATCGATGTCGCGGAAAATGCGAAATTCAAGGATATCATCCGGGACATTTTGAAAAATGTTCAGGGGGGGAGTTATCTGTCGAACGCGCTGGCGAAATACCCCCGGGTGTTCTCCTCCTTTTATGTGAGCATGGTTCGGGCGGGAGAAGCCGGAGGCGTCCTGGACGATATCCTCAAGAGGCTCGGCGCCTTCTTGGAGAGCTCGCAGGATTTCAAGGATTATATAAAATCCGCCATGGTGTACCCGACGTTTCTCGTCTGTATCGGCGGTGTATCCATCATCATTCTCTTGACCTTTGTGCTGCCCAAATTTTCCGTCATTTTTGCCGATATGCGTCAAGCCATACCCGTGTCCACCAAGATTTTGTTGGGGATCAGTGCGGCGCTCAAAATCTACTGGCCGGTCATCCTGGGGGGATTGGGGGTCATCTATTTTCTGCTGATGAGGTACCTGAAAACGCCCGCGGGCAGTTTAAGGTTCGATCGCTTCAAGCTGCGCACCCCCCTCGTCGGCGAACTGGTCAAGAAGATAGAAGTGGCCCGTTTTGCACGGACGCTGGGGACGTTGGCGCAAAGCGGGGTCCCCATTCTGCAGGCGCTCAATCTGGTCAAGGACATCATCGGCAACCAGGTGATCGCGGGGACTCTCGGGAGCGTCTACAACAGGGTCAAGGAGGGGGAACGGCTCTCAAGGCCCCTGAGCGAGATAGATGTGTTCCCCTCCCTGGCGATCCAGATGATTACCGTGGGGGAGGAAACGGGGAGACTCGGCGAGATGCTCGTGCGGGTGGCGGAGAATTACGAGAAGGCGGCACGGGACACGGTGCGAAGACTCGTCAGTTTTCTCGAGCCGGCGATGATTCTCGGTATGGGCATTGTGGTGGGGTTTATCGTTATTTCCATGATGATGGCTATATTCAGCATGAATGAAATGCCGTTTTGAAAGGGAGTGGTTTTCGTCATGACAATTTCACGGAAGGAAAAAGGGTTCACCCTCATCGAGCTTTTGATCGTCATGGTGATTTTAGGCCTCCTCGCCGCCATGGTCGGCCCCCGGATGTTCGGGAAGGTGGGGAAGTCAAAGCAGAAGGCGGCAAAGGCCCAGATAGCGCTCTTGGAAACGAGTCTCGACACGTACCGGCTCGACGTAGGTAAGTTCCCGACAACGCAGCAGGGGCTTCAGGCACTCAGGGTGAAACCGGACGGCGCGGAAAAGTGGGACGGTCCCTATCTCCCGAAGGATATACCTCTGGATCCCTGGGGAAACCCCTACGTGTATGAATCGCCGGGAAAGCACGGCGACTATGACATCATATCGCTCGGGGCGGACAAAAGCCCCGGTGGCGAAGGTGAAGATATGGATATCACCAGTTGGGCAAATATCGAGTAATCGTACCCGATGGGTTGTGTTTCATGCACGGACGAAACGAGAGGGGTTTTACGCTCCTTGAGCTCATCGTCGTACTCGTGATCGTCGGCCTGATGTCCACCCTCGTAGCCCCGCAGTTGGCGGGACCCCTGGGCAATCTCGCCCTGAAAACGGCCTCCCAGAAGATCTCGGCATCCCTGCGATACGCACGGAGCCAGGCCGCATCGGAAAAGACAACCTATGTGGCGCTGTTTGACTTCGACAAGAACCGGCTGGTCATCAGCAACCCCTCCGTTCCGGCCGCGGAGAAGGGGGGGCTTCCGGTGAACAACCGGGAAGCCTCCGACAAGGCGCCCGGAGGACCGCAGGCGAACGAGCAAGACCCGCCGGATGGATCCAAGGTGTACGACCTGCCCGGCGGGGTGAAGCTGATCAAGGGGGTATCGCGGGAGAGCGATGTCGATTCGGGGCTCTTTCGGGTCCTTTTTTTCCCCGGTGGAGGGAGCAGCGGGGGGGAGATAACCGTGGCCAACGAACGGGGCAGGAAGTACCGGATACAGATTGACTTCATCACCGGGACGGTGCGGTTGTCGGAGGTCATCGGTTAGTGGGCGTCCGCGGCGTGAGATCGGGCATGACCGCCCCGGGATCCGACAGGGGGTTCACCCTCGTCGAAACCCTCGTTGCCATATCGATACTTGCCATCTCACTGGTCGTCCTCATGCAGCTCTTTTCCGGCGGCCTGAAATCGAGCAGATTATCCGATGACTATACCCGCGGCATATTCCATGCGAGGGAAAAGATGGATGAGATCCTCCTTGCCCAGGACCTGACCCCGGGGGCCATCGGCGGTGAATTTGACGATGGTTTCCGATGGAAAGCCCAAGCGGTGCAGCTCGACATTGCGGAGGCCAGGGACATCAGATTGCCCTTTCGTACATTTAAGATAACGGTGGATGTTACCTGGGACGCCGGCGGAGGGGAGAAGCGTTTCACCGTGAGCGCGGTAAAGATGGTCAAACCGCGTGAGGGAAGTTCCTGATATGCGCCGGGTCGCGACGCCGGTCAAACCCGGGATACGGCGTACCCGAAGGGAAAGGGAGCGAGGACCGGAGCGGATGCCGAACGGTCAGAGAGGGTTTACCCTCCTGGAATTGCTGATCTCGCTGACGATCATGTCGGTGATCGTGGTTATCATCTTCGGTGCCCTGAGGATCGGTACACGGGCCTGGGAGAAGGGGGAAAAGGACATGGACAGCCGCCAGAGGCAGCGCGTCGTCCTGGACCTTGTCAAGCGCCAGCTGGCATCGGTTTGCGGAGGTGAGGTGTGGGTGAGGGATCAACGACTGGCCTCTTTGAAGGGCGATAACAAGTCCCTGGAGTTCGTGTCCCAAATCCCGCTGGCGCCCGGCAATCGCTTTGGCATGGTTTATGTAAGGTATTCCGTGAAGCCGGCAAAGGAGGATGAGGGGGAGCGTCTCATCTTTTCCGAGAAGAATGTTGCGCTGCTGGATAAAAAGACGGACG
>Ga0102851_10001351_pt1 | contig 13918 bp, 12 predicted proteins | sample Mud3Dept3metaG_FD_79558 | JGI IMG/M metagenome (GOLD analysis project Ga0102851, IMG submission 79558) | Freshwater wetland microbial communities from Ohio, USA, analyzing the effect of biotic and abiotic controls - Mud 3 Core 4 Depth 3... | ecosystem: Environmental > Aquatic > Freshwater >... | reverse complement strand
GAAGGTCGATCTTGTTCATCATGGTCATAGACAAGCCCAGGTATCCGATAGTAACGAACAAATCAGATTCTACTCAAAATGGAAAGAATATTTCTCGCAGCCAAAAGTGGGCGCTTCTCAGCGAGGCGCAGAGTTCGCAGAACAAAGCTCATAAATATCCCCGATTGAACACCAGACTTGCTTAAAGGTTTTGATTTACCTCTGCGTCCTCCGCGTGCTTTGCGAGAGACGCCCTTGATTCCGGCTTGTCCGGGTCAGGGGATCAGGACGGGGCGGACAGCACGGCAGCCTCTGCTGCGGCGAGAACCGCGTCCACGGAAATGTCTTCCAGGGTCTCCGCCGCGATCACCCGGACGCGCTCGCCTTGCGGGGCCCAGAGCGCGGGGTCCGTGGGGCCGAAGAACGCGATCATCGGCGCGCCCGTTGCTGCGGCCAGATGGGAGATGCCGGAATCGTTCCCGATGTACAGGCCGCATTCCGCGAGAAGGCCGGCAACGACCAGGAGGTCCCTGCCGGCCACATGCCCCATCCCCTTCCGGCCCTTCACGAATTTCCCGATCCGTTCCTGCACCTCACCCTCCTCAGCAGGGCCGGAGAGGAACAGGATGATCGGACCCGGCCGGGCCGCCAACTGTTCAGCAAGGGTGAAATACCGCTCCAGGGGCCAGCATTTGCGCTTTCCGCCGCTCCCGGGATGAAGGACGATCGGACACCCCTGCCCGTCGTGGCCGGCCCGCGAAAGGATCTCGCTCGCTTGACGCCGGAGATCAGGAGGAATGGCCAGCCGGACCGGGACAGCATCCCGCAGCGCGTGCGGCACCTGCCTCAGCCGGAACTGGGCCACGTGCGTCCGGTCGCCCGCGCGAGGGACCGTGATGATGGCCCGCGTGTACGGGACGATCCTCGCGATGTTCTGTACCAGGCCGGAGCCCGCCTCGCGTGTGAACACGAACACCCGGTTGTACCGGTGCAACAACTCCCGGGCAGCATTGTCCGGACTGCCGGCGTACCAGGACGAGAACGCGCCGCTGTCCGAGGAAAATGAGCCCTGCACGGTCCCTGATGCCCTGAGCAGCCTGCCCACGTCGTCACGGCAAACCGCATCGAGCGGTGCGGCATGCCTTCCGATCTCCGTGATGGACGGAAGCGAAAGGAGCGCGTCGCCCAGCGCCCCGTCATGGAAGATAAGCGTTCTCATCAACGGACCCCGGGAAGTTCCCCGCAGCAACCTGCGAGGAATGTGCTCGCTCGTGGATTCAGGCAGGCCGGAGCTGCAGACTTGGTCATCGGAAGCAGTGCAGGATGTAAACTTGTCCGTCAATCGTCGTTTCGAGGTAGATATCCAGGTCCAGGTGGTTCATCCGCAGGTGTGTTTTGCCGTCAAGCGTCATGACCACGTTGAAACGATCGCCAGCCATATTTATGGAGACATGCTGCACAGTTGCGGAAAGCTCCCTGCCGTTCTTGATCCCGGCGGTGAATGTCTTATCAGGAGCGTTCTTGCTCGAAGTATCGAGAAGCACGTCGCTCAGGACCTGGATGTTCGGCACGGGCCCCTGGTCCCGGGTCGCGATGCGGCAGGAAACGTTCCTTAGCCACAACGGCGGCGGCTCCGCCGTCTGCACTTCAGCGAACGCCGGACCCGCCAGACAGACCATCATAAGAACATATTTCATCATGTGCATGCTAATGCCCATAGTGAAGCTCCCTGCGGCAAGCTGCAGGGAATCTTCCCCGGATTCATGGATCATCCCTTCACAACAGCGTTTGCCGGCCATCGCAGCCCTGAAAAGATCCGGCTGGCCACAGACAGGATACACCCGTCCGGAGGATTTTCAAAGCGCGTTTTTCAGCCGGCAGCATCTGATCGCAGCAGGAAGCGCTTTGCATTTTCCGGAGTGGCGCGTATAATAGGTCCTGTCGGCGGCTAATCCGCATACAGGGTGTTTTGGAGCTTGTCCCGTGGAATTTTGCGATCTTGACTGCAAATACGCCTCGTTCCCGAAGTCGGAGGCCGTTGACGGGTCCGGGAGCTGTAGAACGTTCATCGCGCTCTACTGCCGGAAGAAAAAGAGCCTCGTCCACAAGAACCTGCCCTGCGGGGATAAGCAGCGCGGCGGGCAGGGACGGAAGCAGGTCCGGGGAGGGAAATGACCGGCCGGTCATTTGAGCAATACCCGCATTTCCGTGATGGAATGATACGTAAGGACCGTGCCGAAGGGAGTTGATTCTTGCTGCTTGCCATGGTATATAGTTAACCATCGATTCTTGATCAGAGTGAGGTCATCGTTGAACATAGAGTCCTTCACCTTCGGCAGCATCACGATTGAGGGAAAGACCTACACAAACGACGTGGTCGTGTACCCGGACCGCGTAGAGACTTCATGGGTCCGGGAAGAGGAGCATCGCCCTCAGATACGGGAGTTTGACGATATCGTCCAGTCCGAACCCGAGATCCTGATCATCGGGACCGGCTATGCCGGCGTCCTTTCCGTTCCCGACCAGATCCGCAACTACCTCACCTCCAAAGGCATCGAGGTCCGCGTGGAAAAGACGAAACAGGCCATCGAGATCTTCAACACCCTTCGCGAAAGGGAAAAGGTGGTTGCAGCGCTGCATATCACCTGTTGAACGGCAACAGGCCGTTCGTTCCCGGAAGCGTCGTGCACCGCCATCCAGCCCGGCCCATCTGATTTCTCCTTGACAGTTCAGCCCGCTGCTGCTTAAATTCATCATACCAGCCGCTGTTCCGCCCCAGGAAAGGAACTCCAGCCCATGGCATCGCTCTTTATGCTGCTCAGCCTCTCGGCGATCTCGATCATGCTCTTCGCGCTCTACCGGGTGAACGTCCTGAGGAAAAAAGTGCCTGGAGGCATGGTCCGGTCCACCTGGAACTTCCTTGCCGTGCTGATCGTGCTGTTCACCGCCGGATACTTCAGTACCCCGTTCTTTCCCCTGCTTCCGACGGCCGTCCAGCAGCTGGTTGTAGGCGTGATCTTCCTCGCCGGCGCGGTCTTCGTGGTGATCGTGATCAACCTCTTCTACAAGATCGTGTCCGAGCTGGGGCTGTAACGATTATGAGGTTTGTCGTAGGGCAATTGAAGACCATTGCCCACGAGGCGCTCGAAAGCATCGCGAGCAGCATCCTTCTGGGCAAGACCGATGCGGCGCTCGACGAAGGCCCTTCGTCCGCGAAGAGGTCATCCAGGCCTGCCTCAAGAACGAAAAGATGAAGCAGGTCATTCACCAGCGATCCCGCGACGCCCTCACGAAAGCCGGCATCAAGACCGCCTGGCGGTCATCCCCGGAACAACCGACCTGTCCAGCCCTCTTCCGCACCCCTCCCTGACAGTTCCGTCGCATTGTGCAGTGACAGCTGAACCGCGCTGGCGCTGGAAGAGCATAGCCGCTCCCGATCCCCCCGAAAGACGGACAGGATCGTGTCCAAAAAAGGCATGGCGCATTTCCCCTCCGGTTGTTCTCTCCCGGCATACCCTTCGGCATGACCAGCGGCTGTCGTCGTTCATGTTCTGTGGCAATGATGGTGCTGCGCGGTTGGGGAAGGACGGGCGACGCCTGCTGCAGACGCTCTCCAAGAACAACAGGCCTGTACAACATCGAAGGGGGGAACGAGGCCGGGGTTTTTATGAGCAGCACACGCCCGCGATATATGCGCCGCTGTCTATCTGCTTCACCCAGCGGACGGTGGCTTGCTGACAGGAATGGAAGCTGCCAGCATGGAGACTGATCATGTCCTCACGCCGAAGGGGGGCTGGGATCTTGATGCAGAGCCCCGACGGGCTCATATTGACGGCGATGGCCGTATACTGCTGGTCGGTCGAGCCGACCCTGTAGGTCACTTCGCGGTGGCTTTCGAACCGCTCCTCTTTCCGCCGTGTTGCCAGCGGACTGGTGAGGTCGATCCGCTTCTCGCACGCGCTGAGCCATTGCGACAATGCGTAGAGGGTGAAGGGCTTCTGGAGGAAGTTGCATCCCATCTGTCTCACCCGCTGCCGGTTCCAGTCGTCAATGTAGCCCGAAATGACCGCCTTGTTCCGGATATCCAGTTTGCATCCCTTCCTCTCCTGGAACTCGAGAAGCTCCACGCCGTTCACGCCCGGCATGGCGAAGTCGGTGATCATGATATCGCAGCAGGGACGGTCGTTCCGGCAGGCTTCCCCTCCGTCCCCGTAGAGGGGACAGATGGTGTTCGGATCATTGAAGGACAGGACTTCATATCCCCGCATGAGAAAGAAGTCCTTCAGCATGTTCAGAATGAAGATCTCGTCGTCGAAAATGATGGCCCGTGGCTTTCGCATTATTGATCTCCTGTGACGTCACGAGTGGCCGGTCGGTCCGCACTGCATTAATGATGTTCAGTATATTAGTCATCCCTTTTCCTGTCAAGAGGGTTCTGCTACAAAAGGCTCAGCTACAATAAGTTGCATTCGCTCAGTGGCATCACGGTCGAAGCACATCACCAAGAGTCGGACGGCTCCCTCCAGGCCCACCCTTGTCGTCGGTCACTCTCGCCCGAACAGGACAATCAGGACAGGGAACAGGATTGACGCGATTGATATGGAGTCTCAATGCCAGTCGCGTTGTCGCCCTGCGAGATATGCCTGCCAAATATGCCTGCCAACCCTCATGCAGTTCTCCAGTAGCGCTTTTCATCAATTTATGTTCTGTAGTAGCAGAATATGCATAAAAATGCATAATCCTGTTATCCTACGATGTATTTATTTTTGTGATCATAAAATTCATCTGCTACAATCAAGCAGCTTCGCAACTTACAAAAAAGGGAGGAAGACCATTATGATGCATCGAGGAACACATGCAGTGGCAGTGGCAACGGCTTTAGCGGTGCTCTGTATCTGCAGCGCCGTTCCCGCTGACGCCGCGGCTGCTCCGAAGTCCCCGGGGAAGCCCGCGGGAAAGCAGCCCGCTGCCGTAGCGATGACGGTCCAGACCGACAAGCCGGAGTATGGCTCAGAGGAAACGGTCAGGATCACCGGGACCGCCGAGCCGGGCAAACCGGTCTACATTGAAGTGGCTTCGGACAAGACCGTTGAGGTCCGGCGTCTCGACAGCAAGAAGGACAAGGACACCGGCAAGATCCCCTGGATATTCTACACCAGCGAGGCCATTCCTGCGTACTACATCACGCTCACCCCGAAGGACACGGACGAGAAGATCAAGGCCCTCAAGGCCCAGAAAGAGAATTGGAGCTATTCCACGGCCCTCAAGGACCTGGGAATCGACCCGGCCGGACTGAGGCCGGGCACGGCCAAGATAGAGCGCCGGAAGACCTCGATCATCGCGATCATCACCGGATCGCGCGGCTCGGTCATGGAACCGATGGACGACAAGGGAAACCTCAAGGCGGCGCTGCCGCTTTATAAGACAAGGTTCCGGTCGCCGGACAAGCTTCTGAAGCCTGCCGTGGAGGCTGATGCGAACGGCTCCTTCACTGCCACGCTCGCCCTCCCCAAGGGGGTCGCCGACGGCAGATACACCGTGACGGCCTTCACCGGCATTGACCAGAAGGCCTCGGCCGCCTTTACCGCCAGGCTACCCGCCGGGACATGGTACTTTGAACGGGCGGGCATGGCCATGAACATCTTCGGGCCCTTCGTGCTCGCCCTTGTCGTTACCATGCTCGGCGTGCTCATGGGCGCCGGCGGCGGGTTCATCCTGACGCCGCTGCTGCTCTGGATCTACGGCCTGCCCCATGCCATCGTGGCGGGCACCGTGCTTCCGACCGTGCTCTTTTCCCAGGCCTCGGGCATCTACAACTACAGCAAGATCAAGTTCATCAGCTGGAAGCTGGGCATCGTGATGGGCATCGCCATGCTGGCAGGCGGATTCATCGGACCGGTGCTCACCCAGCTCATCTCGCTGTCCCAGTTCAAGAGCCTCTTCGGCATCATCCTGATCGTCCTCGCCGGCCTCATGTTCTGGCAGACCCTGCCCGCTCAGGTGGCCAAGAACAAGCAGGAGCAGGAGATCCTGAAGCACCTCAAGAAGCAGGCCGAACAGGGCAAGTGCGAGATAAAAAAATCCTAACAGGAAAGGGACATCTCATGAACATTCAATTTTGCGGACAGGACATCAAGGCAAATCCCGTCATCGGCGTCATCGGCGCCTTCATCATCGCCATCGCGTCGTCCATGTTCGGGTTCGGCGGCGGACCGTTCATGGTACCGCTCATGACGGTCATCATGGGGCTGCCCATCTACGTGGTCGTCGGCAGCTCACTGCTCGCCATCTTTTTCAATACCCTGATGGCCTCAGGCAAGAACGTCTTCTTCGAAACGATCGACTACAAGCTCTTCGTCATCATGGCGGTCGCCGCCGTGATCGGCGGGTACCTGGGACCGCAGATCGCGAAGCGCATCAGCCCCCTCTGGGTCAAGCGCGTGGCCGTTGTGCTGCTGCTGGTGCTCGCGACGCAGTTGCTCGGATTGTGGGGGTAGCAGAATCTGACACGGGGACACGGAGACACGGAGACACGGTGACAGGGAAACGGTCGAGTTCACCCTGCTTTTTCCGTCACCTGTCAGCGCATTCCTCTCCGTGCTCTTGTATGATCAGGTGATAGGAGGAAGTGATGATCGATAGCATGACGATGCTGGACGACGTGGCCTTTGCCAAGGCCATGCTCGAGAAGAAGACGTTGTCGAACGCGGACCTCGTCTTCTCGCTCCGCAACCTGCTGCGGATGAAGTATTATCCCGTGGCCGTGAAATATTTCTACGACCAGGCGGAGTTGGACGAGTTCAAGAAGAAGAACGACTATAAGGTCGCGGCCCATCCCTTTACGTTCTGTCACTACCTTGCCGCCTCGCGCCAGCGCGGCGACATCCTGCTGAGCGGGGCCAAGGGCATCGGCTGCACGAACGCGCAGTTCGTCTGGGGCTGGAAGGAGTTCGATGAGGGCGAGGTCAAGAGCCATCTGAAGTACGCAAAGGACATGGCCCAGGCCGAGCGCATCGTAAAGTCGAAGAAGAGGCTCCCGAAGGGTCTTCTGGCCTTTGCCACGGCACCCCTGCACAAGGCGGCCTTCGCTCCGGACGTGATCCACGGCATGAGCGACGTGCTGCAGGCTTACCACCTCGGCAACGACTGGTCCGCTGCCCACGACATCTTTCCCTTCGAGATGACCATGACCATGAACAGCTCGGCCTGCCACGGCGTGGCAGCCGTCTATCTCTCGAGGAAGCCGAACATATCGCCCATGTGCAGCGGCAGCTACACGGCAGGCAAGACCGAACAAGGCGAGATCAATTGGATCTGGCCGGGCGACCAGTTGGAGGCCACGGTCCGGTGGATGCTCCAGCGCACGGTACGCGACGGCGGTGTGTCCTACCCCCGCACCGGAGAGACCTACCCCGGATTCAACATGTGCAAGCTCTGTCCCTTCCTCGTCTGGACCAAGCCGAAGGAGTGACAGACGTTCATCTGTATTGCATTCACCTGATAAAAGCATTTGACACGGAAAAAGCGGATAACATCCACATCAGCAGTCAGTCAACATACATCCGCCGTTATCCGATTTGACCAGTGTCAGATGCCGTCCTGGATAAAAAAAGGGCGCACCCATGCGGGTGCGCCCTTTTCTGCCGCGACCTGAAACCTCAGAACTTCTCGAACTCGCTGTCCTGCTCATCCCCTGGTCCGCCTTTTCCGTGGTCTTTGAGGTCAAGCTTGACCCCGGAAGGCCTGCGGCCGGTCCGGGCAGGGATCGCCTTCCGGCCCTTTCCCGCACCATGAACAGGGCGTTCATTTCCAGCGGGTCTTTGCACGATCATCGCAGGAATCGAATTCCCGCCCTTTCCCGCAATCTGAACAGGGCATTCATCTCCAGTAGGTCTTTGTGCGATCATCCGCTGCGGCACAGCTTCGCCGCCCTCACCGACCTTGAAGAATGCGATCGACCCCAGAAGCTGTTCGGCCTGCGAGGCCAGTTCCTGGGCCGTCGAAGCCATCTCTTCGGCCGCGCCGGCGTTCTGCTGGATGACCTTGTTGAGGTCCTGGATCGAGTTGTTGATCTGGGACGCTCCACCGGCCTGCTCCTTGCTCGATGCGCTGATCTCCTGGACCAGCTCTGCGGTCCTCTGGATATCGGGAACGAGCTTGCCCAGCATCACCCCGGCGTTCTCTGCGATGCCCATGCTGGATGCGGACAGCCGGCTGATCTCCCCGGCCGCGACCTGGCTCCGCTCCGCCAGTTTTCTGACCTCCGCCGCCACAACAGCGAAGCCCCTGCCGTGTTCGCCTGCCCGCGCTGCCTCGATCGCCGCGTTGAGCGCAAGCAGATTGGTCTGCCGGGCGATCTCTTCGATGATGGATATGCGGGACGCGATCTCCTTCATGGCCTGCACCGCTTCCGACACGGCCTTGCCGCTCTCCTTCGCATCGTTTGACGATTTCAACGCGATCTTCTCGGTCTCGAGCGCGTTGTCCGCGTTCTGCCGGATCGTGGCGTTCATCTCCTCGACCGAGGACGACGTCTCCTCTGCCGATGCCGCCTGCTCGGTCGTCCCCTGGGACATCTGCTCCGAGCCGACGCTGATCTGCCGGCTGCCCGATGCCACGTTGTCCGCCGCGGTCTTGACATCCTCGATCACAATCTTGAGCTTTCCCACCATGCCCTTCATGGCATCGAACAGCACGCCGATCTCGTCTTTCTTCCCGATATCGATCGTCTGGGAGAGATCGCCTTCCGACACCTTTTTCACAACGTCCCGCAGCCGGTCGATCGGTTTGATCGCCATCATGCGAAACAAGGCATACACGATGAGGGCTATCAGGAGCATGGTCCCGAGCGACAGGGAAACAAGGATGAGCTGAGACCTCCGCAACGCGCTGCTGATATGCGCGGTGGTGAGCGCGAGCTTGACCTGTCCGATCTTTTCGTTGTTCATCAAAATGGGGCTGGTAAACTCCAGGAGACCCTTGTTCTCCGCGTTCTTCGGCTGCTGGTGCGTCAGCGGGGTGCCGTCCTTATCCAGGACTTCCGCATGCACGATGTCCTCGTCCCCCGCGGCGATGTCCCGGGCATAGTTCTCCAGATAGGTGAAGTTGTAGCTCAGGACGGGCTCCGCGGAGATCCCCGCCATGAACACCGCGAGATTCTTCCCCTTCATGCTGAGCTCGGAGGTCAGCACGTTCTTTTCGTGCCGATAGATGACCGTCCCCATGCCGGTAAAGACGACAAGGAGCGCCAACAGAATGCTGACGGTGAACTTCTTGGAGAGATTCCAGTCACGCATACCGAACAAATTCATGCGACCCTCCGTCCCGGACATGCCGGCCGATCTCGATCCTCTCAAGGGCCCTACAGCGTCCCGGCCACCTTCGCTGCCTTGCGCAGCTCATCATCGTCCTTGTCCGACACCGCGACGAATACGGAAAAAGTACTTCATCGTTATTCTTTTCGCAGAGTACTGCAAGATTGTTTTATGAACATTCTCGTTTGCTCACGGTTTTTCCGAGCATTTAAAAACCGAGACACTTTTTCTCCCGTTCTTCTGGGTAGTATAGCACAAATTTTCGCTAGTCATGGCAAGAACGAGACAACTCTCGATGAACTTACATAACTGAAACCGAACCGGCTGTTATAAAAACGACCTATCGTTAAGCAGTTCCGCAATTACCTACAACAGCTCATACGCCTGCATTTTCCCGGGCACCGGAGAAACTCGCTCGCAACGACCGAGGACGGCCAGGTTCGGTCTGCCATCTTGAACCAGGAAAACAGCAGGACAGGGGAATGGACAGCGCCGGATGTCCATTGTTCAGCCGCCCACCGGCTCATGCGACCTATCGCTCAAGAAGGGTCCTTTGGCGGGAACGTCCTCAACAGCGGCGCCGGCCCACGCCCGAGAGCAGACTGTCCTATCGTGCCATGAATACTGTGCAGGGATTTATCGGGGTGTTTGTAGGATGTTCATGCGATCGTTGGCGAGCTCAGTTCGGGATCGAGGGGAGAGGATGGCATCACCGTATTTAATGCACCAGATGGACTTTGCGCGGACGTTACCGTCCTTAGTAACTAAAGAATCAAATTCTACTCAAAGTGGCAATAATATTTTGCCACAAAGGCACTAAGACACGAAGTACGGCCATGATCTAAACAGTAAAATAGTATCTTGAACGGTTTTTGTAATTCTTCGCGACTTCGAGTCTTCGTGGCAAATTTCGGTTCCGGCTCGTCCGGGTTAGGGACATTGTCCCGAGAAATTGTGGCACCGGTCGCACTCGATCTGATAATAGTACCGGTATGGGGTGCCCCAGGTCACCGTCGTCTGGTCTTGATGGCAGGACACGTTCGAGCAGGTCTTCGTCGACGGAGCGTACGTTGCTGACGCAAGGCTGTAGGGAGTGCTGTACGGGAAGGCGTTGCTTTTATCGAAGGCCACGTCGACGGTTCCGTTCACGTGTTTTGTGTACCTGTCGATGGGGACGTCGTCCTGCGTGGCAACATCCATGGCATCACGGGTCCAGGTGTTCTGCGTGCGGATGGTCTCATTATGACAGTAGCTGCAGCTGATCGGCGCGTAGCCCATGTTATAGTTGTGCAGGTTCCCGTACCCGTAGCCGTCCTTCCAGAAGTGGCTGTCTCCGGAACCGCCGTCATTGGCGGGATAGGCCGTACCGGGGGCATTGCCGTGGCAGCCGGAGCAGGTGAGCGCACCGCTCCCCCAGGTCGCCGTACGATAGTACCGCGTCGTGACGAGGTTCGGCGGAAGAGAGGATGCGCAATTCGTTGATTCCGGAACTCCTCCCGGCGTGGTCCAGTCATTATAACTGTGGCAGTAGACATCCTTGCAGGTACCCTGCGTATACGGGAATCCCCTGCCATCGGTGAACACGGTTCCGCCGGAGAGATATGCTGCCGATGCCAAATTCCGGGACTTGAGCGAACCGCTCGGCGACAGGCTGCTGTACAGTTCCATCTCCACCGCGCCATCAGAGTGTTTCGCGGGATCCAGGGGATGGCAGTTGCCGCAGTTCATGATGTACGAGGACGCAGTACCGGATATATCCTGGGCGATCCGGGTGTCCCCATATGCCGCAGAGTACCTTGCAGCGGTCCCGAAATGCTTGGCGTGAGAGCCGGTAGGCGGCGGGCATTCATGGCAGCTGTCGCAGGCAAAACTCCCCCAGGTCGCGCTGCCGTTGTTGTGACAGCTTATCGTACTGCATGCCCCTCCCCCTGCGGCATAGGAGTAGGTAAAGTCCCCTGCTGCGCCGGCATGGACATCATACGCCCTGTTCACGTGGTTCGCCGCGTTCGCGATCGTGGCGCCGTCGGACGTGGTCCCGGCGTGGCATTCGTTGCACCCGAAAGCACGGTCTGCGTGTTTCGCGTGGCTGTTCGCCTTGGGACTGCCGTTCTCATAGTCCGGCGGGTAGCCATGGCAGGAGCTGCACGACACCATGCCCGCCGCCCAGTTGGGAGAGGCGCTCGATGGGACGGTCCCCGTGGAGACCGAGGTCCCGTTGCTGTGGCAATAGACGGCAATACAGGTCATGGTCCCGTTTTGGGCAATGCTGGTTCCCGCGTTCCCCGCTGTGTACGTGTATCCATTGACGAGGACGGCCCTGCCGTCATAGCTCCCGGTCTGATACGCGCCGCCGGCGATGTGGAAGCCTATCTGGATCTTCTTGTCATAGATGGTCGAGGCGGGCATCCCGCTTTCATGGCATGTCGTGCAATCGTAACCGAGGGACACGGCATGCCTTCCATGCGCCCCCGGCGTGGATGCGCCGGTCCCGCCCTCGTTGTTCGCCAGCCCGTCGGGGCCTCCCGGCGTATTCACGACCGGCGGGTTCCCATGGCAGCTGCCGCACTCGGACTTGAATCCTGATGCATGAGTATGGCATTGGGTGCAGTTTCCGCCGGCCTGAAGCGCCGGGTGCCCGGGGCCTTCCAGGGTCCCGGCATTATTGAACGACGAGGTGCTGACATGGCAGACCTGGCATATGCTGGTCATGTCCGCAGGGTCCGTGCTGGTACCGAACGAACGGATACCGCTCTCCCGAAAGAATTTCACCTGCTTCTGGCCGGTATAGGGTGTGGCTATCTGGCCGAACAGCATCTTTCCGAGCCGGATCGCAAATGCGCTCCCCGGCGCCGCATACCGACCATTCACGGGACCGTACACCGTGATTGAGCTGGCGGTATTCGACTTGATGCGGTACATCCTTATGGGATAGGCGGTGTTCGGAACGAATGTATGATCGATCCAGGCGTTTTCAACAAGGCCTCCGCCAACAACGGGGATGATCGTTTCCGCTGCTGATACCGGGGGCTGCGCGAACGGCCCTATTGTCCCCGTGAGGAGATCGGCGTTCGGGTCAAGGGGGTAGCCGCTCACCTGGTCCTGGTAGTGGGGGTTGTGGCAGGTGCGGCATTCGATCGACCAATTCCCGTATTTGTTCGACGTGTTCCCGCTGGAATGGGTCTTGACGACGAAACGACTGTCCGTCATCGCCGTCGGCCTGTGGCAATCCGTGCAGAGGTTGTTAAAAAAGGTCTCGTCCGTCGTTGTCTGCTGTGTCGCCCAGGAAGGGGTCGGGCCCGTGGTCCCGTAATGGCACCGGTTGCAGGAGATTGACATGCCCGGAGAGTTGCGCCCACTATGGGGAGGGTCGATGGCGCAAACGTTCTCCGGGGCAGAACAGAGTCCCGTCAGCACAAGCGCAGAGATCCTGAATATGATCGAGGTCAGCCTCTCCATAGCATGCCGCTCCGCTGCTTGTTGCACCGTCTGCTTCTTATCGTATCATGACGTTACAGTGATTTGGGTACATTTGATGTCATTTATTTATTAATAATTGCAACAATCATTCCTTTCAGTAACTCTATAGATTTCGATACCTTACTCTTAAATATAACATCTTGGTCTTTACCTCGATTGGTTATTTGACCGATCCCTTGCGTCTTATCGCCCATAGTTCAGAAGTTCCTGTTATGGATGCACAATTGCACTACGAGAAGTAACATATAAAAGCAACGACCATACGCCGTCGGTATCTTCCTCCTGTTTCACCCCCTGCTGCGTAAGCGTCCCCTCAAGAAAGATCGTGCCACGCCCTGCATCCGAACATTGAAACTCCCTTCAGCAAGCTACAGGGAATGCACTCGCTCCTGGATTCACGACATATCAGGGCACACCGGGTGAATAGACGTATCGAAAATCGACCGTGATGCCGGGCAGGAACAGACAGGTGGGAGGCGCTGCGTAACGGCAGGCGATAACGCGATGCTACCGCAGGATCTGGAATAGATTGTTATAGTCGTCGGTCCAGGCACGTAATTCCGGCCGGTAGGGCAGGTCCTCGGCAGCCTCCTCAATCAGAGGCGGCGTGAGGGGTCGCGACGAGACGAGGGCCCACGTTGCCGCATAGACTTCCCGGTCCTCATCCCGTTCATTGGTGATCATGACCGCGTGCTTGCCGAGGGCGCGCCTGAGCGTCTCCACAACAGGCGGCAGGTCGAGATGGGTGTTGGTGACATGGAGCGCCAGGATGCCGACCGGTTTCAGATGGCGGAAGTAGAGCTCCAGCGCCTGGGTGGTGAGCAGATGGACGGGAATGGAATCACCGGAAAAGGCGTCCACTGCCAGGAGGTCGTAGTGCTGGTCCGGCTCGCGTTCAAGTGACAGCCGCCCGTCCCCCAGCACGACCTCGGTCCTCCCGCGGGAGCTCGCCAGGTAGGTGAACTCGGCGCGCGCGAGCGTCTCCACCAGCGGATTGATCTCATAGAAACGGAATACGTCGCCGCGCTCCGCATAGGCAGCGAGGGACCCGGCGCCCAGACCGATGACCCCCACCCGGAGCGGAGTGCGCCTGAGGCTCTTCAAGGCGAGGCCAACCCCGGATTCGGGCGAGTAGTAGGCGATGCGCT
>Ga0102851_10001350_pt1 | contig 13920 bp, 10 predicted proteins | sample Mud3Dept3metaG_FD_79558 | JGI IMG/M metagenome (GOLD analysis project Ga0102851, IMG submission 79558) | Freshwater wetland microbial communities from Ohio, USA, analyzing the effect of biotic and abiotic controls - Mud 3 Core 4 Depth 3... | ecosystem: Environmental > Aquatic > Freshwater >... | reverse complement strand
TTAACATCGATTCTTGATTGAGTTCCGATAATGATTTCCTCTGTAGTCATACCTACAAATGAGAAAACCAGAGTACGGGCAGAGGCATCAACATTCAAATTATAATTACCACTCTGATCTGTAATTGTACCTGTTGGTGTCTCTTTTACCTTTACAGTGACTCCGGGCAGGGGTTCATTGTTGGCAGTCCTTACTGTCCAGGTAATTCTTCTGGTGCCTTCCTGTGCTGTAATTAATGTTGATGACAGCAAGATAAGCACCATTATGAATTCTATCCGGAGACAGATCTTTTTCAAAATTCTTTCCCTGAAAAGGAAGTTGATAACCAGATTTTTTTTCATAGTTAGGTTTAATTTATTAAACAAAAACATTAAAACGTTCTGATGGAAAAAAGGGAAACTTTATTTATAAGATCTGAAAACCTCGGTTTATAGTAAGGCAATATACTCCCAACTGGCAGTGTGTAAATAAATTACATACACTTTGAATTTTCGATAAGCTAAATTATTAAAATTCATTGATTAATACAAGTTTTTCTTATTCTACCCGATCTTTTACCAACTTTTAGGAATAATATAGTGTTGATACCGAGTAAAGTGAAATATATTCTGCCAATAATTAAATTTATACTTTAACAATAGCAGATATTTATTAAATATTTTCTAACTTGTAAGGATATTTACCTGATCAGTAACTTAATCAATATTTACCATGAGAATTATTGTTATCGGAGTGGTAGCATTCGTGATCTGGTGTTTTTTTTCAGCCTGGTTGTACAACGATATATTAAGGCCTGTACTGCCTGGAATGAGAAACCCGGTTCCGGTGCTGACAACTCCTGAAAATCAGACTAATGAGGCAGATTCTTTAATGAAGCTTAAAGCGTCAATGCCCAAGGACCTACTGATCTTCTTTGAATTCAATGATGCAAAATTCAAACCTGATCCGCAGACCGGAAACAGTCTTGCTCCATTCAAAGCATGGCTTGATAAATATCCCGGTTCAATGCTTTCGGTTACAGGACATACAGATCTTGTCGGTACGCCTGATTTCAACAATGAACTTGGATTGAAAAGAGCCCGGGTTGTCACTGAATACCTTGTAAGCCAGGGAATTAGTGCCAACAGGATCAAAACAGAATCCATGGGCGAAACAAAGCCACTCGGAGGTTACATTACCATGGAGGAGAGAGCAAAAAACAGAAGAACAGAAATAACTATTAAATTACAATAATATGACAGCATCATTTATACCACTCGCACAGTCTGTTGCCGGAGCAGTCATCACAATAATCGCTCTGCTTCTGGTTGCAGTAATCATCGGATACCTGACTGCCTGGTTCTACGCCAAATCAGTCTATACCCCGATAATCAAAAAACTTGAAGAAGAGAAGGCTGATCTCCAGAGCGAGGTCTCCAGACTGAAAGATGATATCCGCAAGCTGAATAAAGAGATTGAGGGACTTAACGATAAAACAAAGGAACTTCAAAAAACCCTGTCCGAAAAGGACAAACTGATTGATGATCTGAAGAAGAAGGCTAAAGCATAGAATCCCAACTCCCTGTGACCCCCTTTATGTTTCCCCCCCGGTAGGGGAAATTTGGGTATATATTTGATATTAATTTAGAAATGATTTAATCGCCCCCCTGGGGGAGATGGCGCAAAGCGCCAGAGGGGGTCTTCATCCCGCTAGCGCGGATTTGCAATCCGTGTTATAACAGTTCTATGTATTATTTTGGCACCGATTACAAATCGGCGCCAGCATTAAATGGCTTCAGCTTTCAATTGAAGAGTGGTAATCCTGCAGCGATCTTACATTATATTTCCCGTTCTGCCTTTCCTTAATGCCCATAGTTGCGGAAAGTGCAGCGGATGTGGTTGTAATATAAGGTATTTTGTACCTGATTGCATTTTTCCTGATATAGGAATCATCATATTCGCTGAGCCTGCCGGCCGGAGTGTTTACAAGCAGGTCTATCTCTCCGTTTTTGATGGCATCAACAATATTCGGTCTTCCTTCATGAACCTTAAGGATAAGAGTTGCCGGAATGCCATGTGATTCAAGGAATTGCCTGGTACCTCCGGTTGCCAGTATCCTGAATCCCATATTCCTGAAATTCATTGCTGCTTCGAGAATTCGGTTCTTGTCACGGTCGGCAATAGTTATCAGAACGGTTCCTTTTACCGGAAGCGGCGATTGCGTAGCCTCCTGCGACTTAAAGAATGCCATGCCGTAAGAATCGGCCAATCCCAGCACTTCTCCCGTGGAGCGCATTTCAGGTCCCAGCAAAGGATCGATTGCCGGGAACATGTTGAACGGGAACACAGCTTCCTTAACACCGTAATATTTGATTGACCTGTTTTTCAGGTTGAACTCGGAGAGCTTCTGTCCAAGCAGGATCTGGGTAGCGATCCTTGCCATCGAAATATTACAGACCTTTGAAACCAGGGGCACTGTACGTGAAGCCCTTGGATTTGCTTCAAGTATATAGACTACATCCTCATAGATGGCATACTGAATGTTCATCAGGCCAACTACATTGAGTTCCATTGCGATCCTTCGCGTGTAATCATAAATGGTTTTCTTGTGATCCTTTGGGATCACAACCGGTGGAATGACACAGGCTGAATCGCCCGAATGAATTCCGGCATATTCAATATGCTGCATTACAGCAGGAACAAATGCATCGATGCCATCAGAGATTGCATCTGCTTCCGACTCAATAGCATCCTCAAGGAACTTATCGAGTAGCAGAGGCCTGTCTGGCGAAACTCCCACCGCTTTAGCCACATACTCTTCAAGCATTTCCTCGTCTAGAATGATTTTCATAGCCCTGCCGCCAAGCACGTAAGATGGCCTTATCATCAGCGGGTACCCGATCCTTTCGGTAATTGACAGAGCCTCATCAAGGGTGCTCGCCATTCCTGATTCAGGCTGGGGAATACCTAGTTTCTCTATCACATGCCTGAACCGGTCGCGGTCTTCCGCAAGATCGATGACTTCCGGCGTGGTGCCTAAAATTTTAACTCCAGCTTCAGAAAGCTCCTTCGCAAGGTTCAGCGGTGTCTGTCCTCCAAACTGTACGATCACTCCTTCAGGTTTTTCCTTTTCATATATGCTAAGGACATCTTCAGCAGTAAGCGGTTCAAAATACAGCTTATCGGATGTGTCGTAATCGGTTGATACAGTTTCGGGATTGCAGTTCACCATTATTGATTCATATCCTGCATCACGAATTGCGAATGCTGCATGAACACAGCAATAGTCAAATTCGATCCCCTGGCCAATTCTGTTTGGACCGCCACCCAGTACCATTATCTTTTTCCTGTTGCTTACCTGTACTTTATCCGGAGCATTGTATGTCGAAAAATAATAAGCAGCATTTTCAACACCGCTGACGGGAACAGGTTCCCATGCTTCATTAAGCCCGAGAGAGATACGTTTAGCCCTTATATCCTTTTCAGGAACACTCAGTAATTTCGACAGATATCTATCCGCGAAGCCATTCTTTTTTGCATTCAGAAGTATCTCATCAGGGGGAATGTTACCCTTGTATTTAAGCAATTTTTCTTCTTCCTCAACAAGCTCCAGCATCTGCGTGATGAACCATGGCTTTATATGGGTTCTCTTGTAAAGTTCCTCTGTATCAGCTCCTTTCCGCAGTGCTTCATACATGATGAATTGCCGTTCACTCGATGGGTGTTTGAGCAGGTTCAACAGCTCGTCCAGCGGTTTTTTATTGAAATCTTTGGCAAATCCCAACCCGTAACGTCCAATCTCAAGTGAACGGATAGCTTTCTGGAATGCTTCCTTGTATGTTTTACCTATGCTCATCACTTCACCTACAGCCAGCATCTGGGTGCCAAGCTTATCCTCAAGACCCTCAAATTTTTCAAATGCCCAACGGGCAAATTTAACTACAACATAATCGCCTGAGGGAGTATATTTATCGAGTGTCCCGTCGCGCCAGTAAGGTATTTCATCAAGTGTTAGTCCACCGGCAAGAAGCGAAGAGACAAAGGCGATCGGAAATCCCGTGGCTTTTGATGCAAGAGCTGATGAACGCGATGTACGAGGATTAATTTCAATTACAACCACCCTCCCGGTTTTGGGATCATGGGCAAACTGCACATTGGTTCCGCCTATTACTTCAATAGCTTCAACAATATCATAGGAATATTTCTGGAGGCGTTTCTGGAGCTCCGGACTTATTGTAAGCATGGGAGCGGTGCAGAATGAATCGCCCGTATGGACACCCATTGCATCGACATTCTCGATGAAGCAGACAGTGATCATCTGGTTCTTTGCATCTCTTACGACTTCGAGTTCGAGCTCTTCCCAGCCTAATACAGATTCCTCTATAAGTACCTGGTTAACAATACTTGCCGAAAGTCCCCTGCTGGCAATTGTACGCAGCTCCTCAAGGTTATAAACAAGCCCTCCACCCGTACCTCCCATGGTGTATGCAGGTCGGATTACAACAGGGTAACCCAGTTCAGCCGCTACTTTTTCAGCATCCTCCACACTGTTTACAGCTTTGCTTTTCGGCATATCGATACCAAGACGGTTCATTGTCTCCTTGAAAGCGGTCCTGTCTTCACCGCGTTCGATGGCGTTGACATTGACGCCGATCACTTCTACATTGTATTTGGCAAGAATACCTTTTTTTGCAAGCAGAGAGGAGAGGTTCAAACCTGTCTGGCCGCCCAGGTTCGGAAGAAGGGCATCAGGTCGTTCCTTTTTGATTATTTCTGTAAGTGCATATTCATTAAGAGGCTCAATATAAGTGACATCGGCAATTCCCGGATCTGTCATTATTGTTGCTGGATTTGAATTTACCAGCACAATTTTATACCCCATTGAACGCAGCGCTTTACATGCCTGTGTTCCTGAATAATCGAATTCGCAGGCCTGTCCGATGATGATTGGTCCCGAGCCGATTATCAGTATTTTCTTTAAATCCTCTCTCCGTGGCATAATACTCCTGTATAAATAAAGAGCGCAAGATAGAAAATCAATTCGTAAAGGGGGAGGTTATTTGAGCTGAAACGATCATAAAAATATAAACCGTAAATGAAACCATGACCCCTTCCGGACTCCGGGTTTCTGTGTGAAATTTAATGTGTTTTGAATTCAGTGAAATACTGATAATAAACAATCTGACAATTAATTTGTTACTAATAACATGAACAAAATTTGTCTCGAAAGAAAATAAACTTGTAATTAAAAGTTAATAAGTAATGATGATTTATAAATGCAAAACGCCGGAGGGAGCTATTACGTACCAAAGTTTTCCTTGCAGGAAATTTTCCAATAAGCTTAAATTTAGGAAACTTTTGTTCTTAACTCTTTTTATATTATTTACCGGGAAAGTTGTTGCTCCTGAATACAGATCGATTTTAATTGCAGATAATCCGCCGGTTAAACCATTTAATGGCTTGATTTATGCAGTTGGTATGGTCGAATCCATGGGAGATACCCTTGCTTACAATAAAGTTGAAAATGCAATCGGATTTTTTCAGATCCGTCAGGTGAGGCTGAATGATTACTACAAACGTACAGGGAAAAAATATAAACTGAAGGATATGTTCAATTATGAACTGTCCGAAGAAGTATTCCTTTATTATGCTTCTGAGATCGGCCCTTATAATTTTGAAAAGATTGCCAAAAACTGGAATGGATCAGGTCCGAAAACTATCGGTTACTGGAAACGGGTAAAAAAACATCTCTGATCCGGGCTTAACCTGGCGTGAAACTGATCCCGCAGGATTATTCCGGCCAGGAACCATGCCTAGTATTTCCCATATTCCATAAGTGTGTCCCACATTGCCCAGAAATTTTCGGGGGGGACGTCTTCCTGGATATTATGAACGGTAGTAAAGACGAATCCTCCTCCCGGAGCCAGTATATCAATGATCTTCTTCACTTCATCGCTTACCTGTTGCGGGCTGCCTGTTTTAAGGGTTGACTGTGTGTTGACACCTCCACCCCAGAATACCAGGTCTTTCCCGAAATCTTTTTTCAGCCCTTTAAGATCCATGTTTACTGCCGTGAACTGAACCGGATTATAAATATCAAGACCTGCCTCTATAAGGTCAGGGAGCAGAACACGTACGGAGCCGCAGGTATGCATGAATATTTTTATCAGAGGTAATCTTTTCCTGAGATGTGACCATAAAACGGCAAATCTCGGTATTACGGTCTTTCTTAAATAATCGGGTTCGAGCAGGGTCGAGGTCTGGGTTCCCAGGTCATCACATTCAGCCACAACGCTTACCCTGTTTTGCTGATTATTTTCAATGAGCCAGTCAATTACAAGGTCCCAGTACTGCATTTTATATTCAAGGACCACATCAAGCAACTGTTCAACGCCGGCCGGATCCATTACAGTGTCAAGGAACCAGGTCTCGTATCCCCTTATTCTCAATGAAACTTCGGTAAGTCCGGCACAATTCCGGTCGACGATCACACCAGAATCAGAAATGTTCTGAACCTGTTCCGACAGGTCCCTGCGAATCATATCAGCATGCTGAGCTATATCAGGAATTTTGTAATTCTTCAATCCCTCTCCGATCGAGGAATAAGCCTCCAGCGGATAGGTATATTGATTGTAATATAAATCTTTTGATTCATCCATTTTCCACAGGCAGTTCCAGACGTCAGTTAGTTCCAGTACGCTGCCATTCTGTTTAACTATTTCTTCAAAGTCAGGTATCCTTCGGGCTCCCAGGCGACGGACATCACACTGCAGCTTTTGTAATGTTTCCTCAACAGGAGTAACGATCTGTTGTATCGGATCAGCTTCCCTCGATTCATATTCTGCTGATAATCCCCTGTATTCCATAGCTTTAATGAAAGCTTTTTTACTGATTCCAGTGACAGTTGTGCCGGCTATGTCGTAAGGTATTCTGTCGGGTTCGTTGTGATTAAGGGTGGTATTCAGACGTTCAAGGCTCTTCATTAACAGTTATAGATTTAAAGGTTTAATGTTCGGGATAAGCAGGTGCATTACTGCAAGGGCGATAAAATAACCTATAGATGCTATGAAGAATGGAATAACGTATCCGTCCATTCCCATGTTTTGCAGCAGTCCGCCGACAAGCTGGGCGATCAGCGCACCGCCGACAGCTCCCGCAAATCCTCCTATACCCGTAATGGAAGCGGTTGCTCTCCGGGGGAAAATATCGGACATCAGGGTGAATATATTTGCCGACCAGCCGCAGTGACCACCGGCTGCCAGGGCAATAAGGCCCACGGCCAGCCACATATTATTGACATGAGGAACAAGCATGACAGGCAGAGCAAATGTGGCGCATATGAGAAAGCCCATTTTACGACCTTTGTTCAGTGACCATCCCCTTTTAAGGAATTTTGAGGAGAGCCAGCCCAGAAATATTCCGCCTGCCCAGGATACAAGATAAATGGTGAAAAAAGGCAATCCGATCTCCTGAAGGTTGAGTCCGTATTTACCGTTAAGGAATTTTGCACCCCAGAACAGATAGAACCACCAGATAGGATCAGCCATGAACTTGCCAACGCATATTCCCCAGACTTCCCGTTTTCTGAGCAAAGTGGTCCATTTTACCTTCCCCCTTGGTTCTTGGATACTGTCGCTGTTGATATATTCGAGCTCCTGCCTGCTTACGAGCCTGTGCTTTTCAGGCTTCCTGTAAAATAAGAGCCAGCAGGCTATCCATAAAGCGCTGAATGGAAGAGTCCACAGGAAAGCTGTTCGCCAGTCATTACCGAAAGCTGAAACAACAACAGGTATGATCAAAGGTGAAAGCAGGGTTCCCACATTTGATCCGCCGTTATAAAGTCCAACCGCAAAAGCTCTCTCTTTTTTGGGGAACCATTCAGCCAGGACCTTGTTTGCCACGGGGAAATTTCCCGACTGGCCTATTGAAAGGCCGGTGCGGGCAAGTGCAAACCCAATCCACGATTTTGCCAGTGCCGTTGAAGCCTGTGCAATGGCCCAGAGGCCGACAGATATAGCATAACCAGCTTTAGTGCCAATCCTGTCTACAAATGCTCCCATAATCAGGAAGCATATTGCATATCCGATCATAAAGGCACTGTTGATATTGCCATATTGCTGTTCGCTCCAGCCAATCTCATCCTGGAGGAAGGGTGCCATGATCCCGAGTGCCGACCTGTCAAGGTAGAGAAGCACCGTGGCAAAAAACAGGAAAAAAAGAATTATCCACCTGATATTCAGGTTCCCGGATTCAGTTTTCATCAGGAATATTCACAAAATTATGGTTCAGAAGAAGCTGTTCCCGGAGATTTCACACCTTATCAGGGACAACAAACGGTTTGCGATATTCTCTCGTAAGCATAGCATCGGCATCGGGGGCGTTTTTGAATTTCATCTTTACCGGATCAAATTCAAGTGACCGACCCAGCCTGTAAGAAATATTGCCAAGATGCATCAGGGCACACGAGTAGAAACCGTCACGGATATCGGCATTGACAAGTTTCCGGTCGCCGGCACGTATTGCATTGATGAAAGCGAGGTAATGATCGCCGAGACCGCTCCCTTTTTCACCCTCTGCTCTTTCCTTGCCGTAATATACCTGCCATTCGTTGACATTTTTTGTCATAAACCCCTTTGATCCGTAGAACAGGTTACCGACAACATTATCAGCGCTTACCATATAAGCATCTTCTTTTGGATTGTCACTCCTGATCCCTTCCCTGTTTGTGATCCAGTGGCGCACTTCAAACTGAAGGATCTTCTTCTTATCGCCTCCCCCGTCAGGATTCGGAAATTCAAATACGGCTATCAGGTCATTGGGTGTATTCTGATCATCATCAAACATGAAATGGCCGCCAACAGCGCTTATTTTGGTTGGGAGCGTCACGTTAAGACCCCAGCGGGCAATATCCATCTCATGAACTCCCTGGTTGCCCATATCCCCATTACCATATTCCCAGTTCCAGTGCCAGTTATAATGGAAACGGTTTTTTGAGAAAGGTCTTTTGGGAGCCGGGCCCAGCCAGAGATCGTAGTCCACACCGGCAGGTACAGGCTCATCGGGTGTTTTCCCTATAGTGTCCCGCCATTTATAGCACAGACCTTTTGCCATATAAACTTCTCCAAGCTTGCCGTTATGCAGATATTCTGCCATGCTCCGGGCACAGGGATTACTTCTTTGTTCCGCACCATCCTGGACTATCAGTTCATATTTATCGGCAGCCTCCACAAGTTTCCGGCCTTCGAAAAAATTATAACAGCAGGGTTTTTCCACAGATACATGTTTTCCTGCCTGCAGTGCCCAGATTGCAGCAAGCGTATGCCAGTGATTTGGCGTGACAATGGATACAGCATCAATATCCTTATCCTCGTAAAGCTTACGAAGGTCGGTATAGATTTTTGGCTTTGGCAATCCTTTTGCCGTAAAGAACTTCTTTATCCTTTCATCGAAAAGATTGCTGTCAACATCGCATAAAGCTGCTACGCTTACATTTGGCAGTTTTGAATATTCCGTTATATGCCCCTGACCCTGTGCTCTTATACCAATTACGGCAACATTAATACGGTCGTTTGCACCTTTCCAGCCCGGATCCGGCAGAATCACGGGGGAGACTCCGATCCCAACTGATCCGGCTGCAGCCATTTTACTGAATTCACGTCGGTTCATAAGTATATTATTAAGTTAAAATCCTTTCAATCCAGAATCATCAGGTCAAATCAAAAAAAATTACCGTTAAATATACTCTTAATAATAAATTAATTATTAATGGTTGTAAATATTTTATATGGGTATGATACTGTTGAAACTATTACATCGGGTTTGAAAAAAATCTCCGTTTCAGACCTAACGGCATGTAATTTGTTAATTTTAAAGCCTGTTAAGGATATACCAGCCGGATAAATGAACTCATTCCGAATTAAATACATTCCTGTTATTCTGTTTTTCCTTATGACGCATTTAGCCGGTATTGCGCAAAAAGTTAATATACAGGTGATTAAAACTGTGAAAGCTGGTCTGGCTGAATGGCAGATACTGGATGGACAATACAGACAGGTAGTTTCAGGGAATGATTTTTTCCGTGAGGATACAATCTCATTTTCTCTCGAAGCCGGTAACAGGTATCTGTTGCAGGTCAGCATTCTGGAAATTTATCAGGATAATGCAGCGCTCTGTTCCTTGTGGCTCAACGGGGCTCCTTCATTGCTGGTAAACACCGATGCCGGAATTGGGGATTATTTTTACCCTTTTTTTACCGGAGTAAGAACTGTAGAGGATAAGATTATTGGTGGTACCGACGCCAACATTGCAGAATTTCCGTGGCAGGTGTACTATACATCAGGTAGTTACTTGTGCGGAGGTACTTTAATAAGTGCAAACTGGGTTATGACAGCTGCTCACTGTACGAAAAACAAAGATGGGAGCAATATACCTGTATCCGAAATGCTGGTGAAAGCAGGAGCGACAAATCCTTTTGACCGGAACCAGGGGGAGGAATACCGGGTAAGCGAGGTAATAGTACATGAAAGCTTCAACAGACAGACACTCAGTAATGATATTGCTTTGTTGAGATTAAGTGTACCGATTGATGTTCAGAATGCAGTACCCATAAAACTGGTTACAGATGCTGACAAGGAAGAGGGCGCCACTGATCCCGGTGTAATATCCTGGGTCACAGGATGGGGGCTGACTAAAGTCAGTCCGGAAGTATTTCCGGTAAACCTGCAAAAAGTGCAGATGCCAATAGTATCCAACGCTCAGGCTTCAATAGTATGGGGCGTGATCCCTTCCAATATCCTGATGGCAGGTTACCGGGACGGGAACAAGGATGCATGCAATGGCGACAGTGGGGGACCAATGGTTGTTCAGGTCTCAGGGGAATACAGGCTGGCAGGCATAACAAGCTGGGGAAGTGAAAATTGCAATACTTACAGTGGTTTTACTGAGGTTTCAGCCTTCGGACCCTGGATCAGGACAAAGACCGGGATAACGGAATATGCACCTCCTGTCCCGGCTGGCGATACTTTAGTATGCGGGGGAGTTGTATCCGGAACCTACTCAATTGAGCCGCAACCAGGCGTTTCGGAATATGAATGGCAATTATACCCGGAAGGTGCCGGCGTTATTGCAGGAAACTCAGAAAGTGCTGACGTAACATGGAATTCAAAATATTTTGGCAAAGCTACCGTAAAACTCAGGGTTACAATCGATAACGAACTATCGGAGTGGTCGAGGCGTTATGTTGATATAGCCAGGAATACAAAAATAATCAGTCAGCCCGAAGATATGGTATTATGTGCCGGACAAACCATAAACCTTGATATTGATGCGGAAGGGCATAATCTCAGGTACAACTGGTATAAAAACGGGGTATTTGCCAACTCGTTTCTTACCGGTAATTATTCTATCAGCAACGCATCCACTGGTCATTCAGGTGAATACACGTGCGAAATTGCGGGTTCATGCGGGACGCTAAATACGGAAGTTATAGATGTGACTGTTCATCCGGTCACAGTTATTTCTTCATTATCACCGGATATTACCGTCAACTTCGGGGATGATGTTACTCTGGAGGTTATTGCAGACGGACATGCATTAAACTATAAATGGGATAAGAATGATGAGATCATTGAGAATGCCAGTACCAGCATTCTGGCATTGATGAATGCAGATGCAGGTGATATTGGTCTGTACCGGGCGACGGTCACTGGTACATGCGGAACGGAAATAAGCGGCAGGTCATATGTCTATGTCCGGAAGGAAGAAGCTTCGAAGGATCCGGAAGTTTTTCTCTGGCCGACAATTACCAGCGGTGAGATCAATGTAGCGCTGAGTACTGATGAATCATACAATATCAGCATCTTCAGCTCTTCGGGAGAGATAATCAGGGAGCTGAAAAACTGCCGTTACCAGACTACCGTCCATGTGGACAACTACGCGAGGGGACTTTATATCATTTCAGTCTATAATTCGAAACTGCGTAAAAATCAGAAGTTTATTAAGGAATGAGATTCTAATCTGGAGAAGAAAACGATGGCACATCATAACACCATAAAACAGAACAGCTATCAAAAGCTGGCCGACCGGATCAACAGATTTCCACAGGGAGCGCCACCTTCTGAATTTCTTTTTGAAATACTTAAGTTACTTTTTTCCGAGAAGGAGGCTAACCTTGTTTCATTGTTGCCAATAAAACCGTTTAATGCACGGAAAGCAGGAAGAATATGGAGGATGAAGGAGGAAGAAGCCAGGAAAATCCTTGATTTCCTTGCTGACCGTGGCATCCTGGTAGATGCCGAGCAAAAGGATGATGTCACCTATACCATGCCTCCCCCGATGGCCGGATTTTTTGAGTTCTCAATGATGAGGTACAGGAATGACATAGACCAGAAAACTCTTTCAGAACTTTTCTATCAGTATCTGAATATAGAGGAAGATTTCATTAAAAGCCTCTTTACCCGGGGAGAGACACAACTGGGCAGGGTCTTTGTTAACGAATCAGTCCTGTCAGGCGAAAATGCCCTGCACATTCTTGATTATGAAAGAGCTTCTGAAGTGATCAAAACCTCATCGCATCGAGGGATTGGAATATGCTACTGCCGTCATAAAATGCAACATCTAGGCAGGAACTGCGATGCGGATCTCGATATTTGCATGACATTTAACGGAAGTGCCGAATCATTGATCCGCCACAGTATTGCCCGAAAAGTTGATGTTTCTGAAGGACTCGATCTTCTGGCAAGAGCAAGAGATTTGAACCTGGTTCAGTTCGGGGAAAATGTCAGGGAAAGGGTGAACTTCATCTGTAATTGCTGTGGTTGTTGCTGTGAAGCACTTATTGCTTCACGGAGGTTTGGTTTTCTGCATCCCGTTCATACAACTGGATTTATCCCGGTTATTTCTAAGGAAAACTGCAAGGGTTGCGGCAAATGTGTTTCATATTGTCCTGTTGAAGCTATGACACTTATTTCTGCTAACGATCCGCATAAGCCTCAAAGGAAGACAGCAAAACTGGATGAGGATAATTGCCTTGGATGCGGAATCTGTTTAAGTGGCTGCAAGAACAATGCTCTCGAACTTAAGTTGAGCAAGAGAAAAATCATTACACCAGTGAATTCAGTCAGCAGGGTTGTAATAATGGCAATTGAGAGAGGCAAGCTCCACAACCTGATTTTCGACAACCGGGTCTTATTCAGCCATCGCGCTCTTGCTGCAGTTCTTGGTGTGATCCTTAAGCTGCCTCCCATTAAGCAGGTTTTAGCCAGCCAGCAGTTCAAATCGAGATACCTTGAAGCTTTGATAAGAAGACAGAAGTTGGCGTAATGTTAGATCACCAGTACCTTGGCTCCCCTTATCTTTCTTTTCTTCAGCTCAGATAATGCGATGTTCGCTTCTTCAAGCTTATATTCCTGCACTTCAGGAATTACAGGGATCTCAGAGGCTATCTCAAGAAACTCCTTTACATCATTTCTTGTAACATTTGCCACACTCCTGATTTCTTTTTCCATCCAGAGGTGACGGGAATAATCAATGTTCAGTAAATAATCCTTGTCAGTTTCTTCCTTTCTTATGGCATTTATCACCAGCCGGCCTCCGGGCTTAAGGTTTTTCAGGGCTTCAACGACGGATTTCCAGACAGGAGTCGTATCGATAATCGAGTCAAGTTGTTCAGGAACATAATCTGTTGAATCACCAGCCCATGATGCACCCAGTTCCAGGGCAAATGCTCTTTCATTTTCACTTCTTGCAAATATAAATATTTTGACACCGGGATATTTGTATTTAATTATCTGAAGTACAAGATGCCCCGAAGCTCCAAATCCGGTCAACCCAATATTCTGACCATCCTGAAGCCCAGTGAGCTTTCGTGACCTGTAACCGACAGCCCCGGCGCATAACAGCGGTGCTGCCTGGGAATCGGTAAAGATCTCCGGTATTCTATAT
>Ga0102851_10001349_pt1 | contig 13923 bp, 12 predicted proteins | sample Mud3Dept3metaG_FD_79558 | JGI IMG/M metagenome (GOLD analysis project Ga0102851, IMG submission 79558) | Freshwater wetland microbial communities from Ohio, USA, analyzing the effect of biotic and abiotic controls - Mud 3 Core 4 Depth 3... | ecosystem: Environmental > Aquatic > Freshwater >... | reverse complement strand
GCGGCGCACGTGCACGGGCTCGCCGCGGCCCAGAAGAACTCGGCCGAGCTGGTCGGGCGCAAGGCCGAGCTCGGGACCGACTTCGTGGTCGCCGAGGAGTGCAACCGCTACCAGGAGTGCGGGAACTTCACCGCGGCGTATGGCGATCACGTGATCGTGATCGAGTATCGCCGGGCCGACTTCGACGCCGGCTGCAGCGCCTGGCCGGCGCTGTCGATCGTGCTGCGCGATGTCCAGCTGGTCACGCCGGGGCAGTCCGGCTACGCGTTCGACGACTGCTAGCTCAGCGCGCGATCGCGACGTGCGCGACCGCGACGAAGTGGCACGCACATCCGAGGACGACCATCACGTGGAACACCTCGTGATAGCCGAACACGGTCGGCCATGGATCGGGGCGCTTCACCAGGTACACGACCGCGCCGACGCTGAACCAGGCGCCCCCCGTCATGAGGAGCGTGAAGGGGAGGGGCTCGAGGGCGGCGTGGACCTCGGGAAAGTAAGCGACGACCACCCAGCCCACGAGCACGAACAGCGCGGCCGTGATCGCACGCGGGGCATGGGGCCAGCACAGCGCGCGCACGATCCCGAGCCCGGCGGCGGCCCAGGCGAGGACGAGGAGCCGTGTCCCCGCCTCCTCCGGGAGGCCGAGCACGCAGAACGGGGTGTACGTCCCCGCGATGCACGCGAAGATCATCGCGTGATCGGCGCGACGCAGCCAGTTGAAGGCCCGTGGTTCCCAGTCGCGGCGGTGGAGCGACGCGCTGACGCCGAACATGCCCGCGAGCAACGTCGCGTAGAGCGCGGTCACCCCCATCGCCGTGCGATCGCCCGACACGGCGACGAGCGCCGGCCCGAGGATCAACACCACGAAGAACGCGACGCGGTGCGAGACCCCTCGCAGGCGTGGCCTCGGGGTCGAGCTCGCGTGGGCCATCCCCCCGAGCGTGAGGCCTCCGAGGCTGCGTGGGGAGACGCGCCGGTCATCGCTCGGTCAGGACTCCAGAAGGCATAAGCTAGCGGCATGGCCGACCCAGCGCTCACTCCGCAGACCGATCGGATCCACGAGCTGTTTCGCAGGCAACGGGCGAACCAGGCCGCCGTCAAGCGTACGACGGCGGGCCAGCGCGTCGCGAAGCTGCGGCGCCTCCGCGACGCCATCGTCGCGCGCGAACAGACGATCCGCGATGCGTTGTTCGCCGACTTCCGCAAGGCGCCCGCCGAGGTCGACATCTCCGAGGTCGTGCCCGTGCTCACCGAGATCAAGGACGCGATCAATCACCTGGCAGGCTGGATCCGTCCGCACCGCGTCGCGACACCGATGACCCTCGTCGGGACGCAAAGCGCCGTGCACTACGAGCCCAAGGGCGTGGTTCTGATCATCGGACCGTGGAACTACCCGTTCCAGCTCGCCCTCGCGCCGCTGATCCCCGCGATCTCCGCCGGTAACTGCGTCGTCATCAAGCCCTCGGAGCTCACGCCCGCCACGTCGCGCGTGCTCGTCGAGTTGCTCGGTGCGGTGTTCGCCGAGGACGAGGTCGCCGTCGTCGAGGGCGATGCGGCCGAGACCCAGAAGCTCCTGGCGCTGCCGTTCGACCACTTCTTCTTCACCGGCTCGACGCGCGTCGGCCGGATCGTCGCCGAGGCCGCCGCCAGGCACCTCGCGTCGACCACGCTCGAGCTCGGCGGCAAGTCCCCCGCCGTGGTCGATGACTCCGCTGATCTCGAGACCACCGCGAAGCGCCTCGTGTGGGGCAAGTTCGTCAATAGCGGGCAGACCTGCATCGCGCCCGACTACATCCTCGTCTCCGAGCACCGGGAGCGCGCCCTCGTCGACGCGCTGCGCTCCGCGATCGCCGACCTCTACGGCGCCACCGAGGCCGATCGCAAGCGCTCCCCGGATCTGTGCCGCGTGATCAACACGCGCAACTTCGATCGTCTGAAGAAGCTTCTCGACGATTCGGTCAGCCAGGGCGCGAAGATCGAGATCGGTGGCGATACCGATGCGGCCGAGCGCTACATCGCGCCGACGATCCTCACGCGGGTGACCGGCGACACCGCCGTGATGTCCGAGGAGATCTTCGGCCCGATCCTGCCGATCCTCACGTACAAGTCGTTCGCCGAGGTCGCCCCGTTCATCACGGCGCGCGACAAGCCCCTCGCGCTGTATGTCTTCGGCGACGACGAGCAGCGCGTCGACAAGCTGATCGCGGAGACCACCGCGGGCGGTACCTGCGTCAACAACACGTTGATCCACTTCGCGAACCACAACCTCCCGTTCGGTGGCGTCGGGCCGAGCGGCACGGGCAACTACCACGGGTTCTACGGCTTCAAGGCGTTCTCCCACGAGCGCGCCGTGTTGCGCCAAGGCCGGATCGATCTACTGCAGCAGTTCTATCCGCCGTACACGCCCAAGGTCGCGCGCATGCTGACGTGGATGCGTCGCCTATTCATATGAGCTCGGCTGAGCTCGGCTGAGCTCTGCGGGCTATGATGTGCCGATGACCCGCCTCCCGTGGAGACAGCTCCTTGCGGCCGCCAGCGGCGGCGCCGTCGGTTTCGCGTACTACCACTTCATCGGTTGCCACTCGACGTGAGGATGGAGGAGCAACCCGGTGATCGTCTCGTTGCTCGGGGCGATGCTGGCGCTGCTCCTCGTCGGCGGTCGCCGACTCGAACCTGAAGCCTGAACCGTGACACCGTGTCGCGCGACGCGGGTCGCAGTCGCTGTACGATGGAGAGGATGTTCGAAGCCGCCGAGATCGGACGCTCCATCAGCAAGGAAGAATACGACCGCGAGCTGCCGGTGCTGCGCGAGGAGCTCCTCGAGGTCCAGAGCACGCTGCGCAACGCCGACTTCCCCGTGATCATCGTGGTCGGAGGGGTCGACGGTGCCGGCAAAGGCGAGACGATCAACACGCTGCTCGAGTGGCTGGACCCGCGCTTCGTCGAGACCTTCGCGGTCGCCCCTCCCACCGACGAGGAGCGCGAGCGGCCGCGCTACTGGCGGTTCTGGCGGGCCCTGCCGCCGCGCGGGAAGATCGGCATCTTCTTCGGTGGCTGGCATACGGCACCGATCGTCGATCGCGCGTATCGGCAGATCAAGTCGGCCGAGTTCGATCGCCAGCTCGCCGAGGTCGTCGGGTTCGAGAACATGCTCGCGGCGGACGGCGCGGTGCTGCTGAAGTTCTGGATGCACCTGTCCAAGGAACGCCAGCGGAAGCGCCTGCGCTCGCTCGAGAAGGATGCGCGTACGCGCTGGCGCGTGACCAAGGTCGACTGGGAGCACTTCGCGATCTACGACCGGTTCGCCAAGGTCTCGGCGCACGCGCTGCGTCGTACCTCGACCGTGGTGGCGCCCTGGCAGGTGATCGAGGCCAGCGATCGGCGCTACCAGACCCTGACGGTGGGGCGCACGCTCCGCGACGCGCTGCGCCTCCAGCTCGCCGCCCGCGCGTCTCGCCCGAAGCCCGAGCCGCCGATCGTGGCGTCGTCGGTAGCACCCGCGCCCGTGACGATCCTGTCGACGCTCGATCTGGGGCAGCGGGTCGACGTGGATCGTTATCGCGAGCAGCTGGAGGACGCGCAGGGGCGGCTGAACCTCGCCGCGCGGCGCGCACAGAAGAAGGGGATCCCGTCGGTCATCGTCTACGAGGGCGTCGACGCCGCCGGCAAGGGCGGCAACATCCGACGCGTGACGGGGGCGCTCGACGCGCGGATGTATCGGATCGTGCCGGTCGCCGCGCCCTCGGACGAGGAGCGCCGGCAACCCTACCTGTGGCGGTTCTGGCGCCACCTCCCGCGGGCCGGCCGCATGACGATCTTCGATCGGTCGTGGTACGGGCGCGTGCTGGTCGAACGTGTCGAGGGGTTCTGTTCGTCGACCGATTGGCAGCGGGCGTACGGCGAGATCAACGAATTCGAGGAGCAGCTGGCGCGCCACGGCGTCGTGCTCGTGAAGTTCTGGCTCCACATCGACCCGGCCGAGCAGCTCCGGCGGTTCGAGGAGCGCGGGGCCGTCGGGTTCAAGCAGTTCAAGATCACCGACGAGGACTGGCGTAACCGCGAGCGGTGGCCGCTGTACGACCAGGCCGTCAACGAGATGGTCGAGCGGACCTCGACCGAGGTCGCGCCGTGGACCCTCGTCGAGGCGAACGACAAGCGGTTCGCGCGGCTCAAGACGCTCGAGACGTTGGCCGCCGCGCTCGAGAACGGTTGAGGGCGGCGAGCGCGCTCAGCGCCGCGGGCGGAGCCGAACGTTCCAGGTGACGTCGCGTTCGAGCGAGACCGGGATCTTGACGGCGTTGTGCCGGGACTTGCGGACCTTCAGCCACGCCCGCCCGGACTTGATCGAGACCTCGCCCAGATATGGACTGGTGCCGAGGCGCACGCCGTCGAGCACGACCGTCGCGCCCGGAGGCTCGGTGATGACGTGGAGGGTGACGCGAACGGGGACCGAGGCCCGGGCGGGCGCCGGCGGCGGTGGCGGCGGTGGCTCGTGCGCCACGGGTGGCGAGCCGCGCGTCTCCGGCGGTGGCACGATCACCGGGGAGGGGGCCGGCTGCTGCGCCTCGTACGCGAGGGTGACGACGATCGTGACGGCGCATGCCAGCGCGAGCAGCAGCGATCCGCCGATGATCGTGCCGCGCCACTGCGAGCGCGCGGCCGCGTGCTCGGCGGTCGCACTCGGTGGCATCGGCAGCGCAGGCGCGCGTGGAGATGCTCGCGGCGGCGCAGGCAGTGTCACCGGCGGTGGGAGCGGAAGGGCCGCGACGCGTGCGGCGGCCGCCAGCACCGAGCGCGGCAGCGGCACGGTGACCGCGCGTCGCGACCGCTCGGGCTCGAGCTCGAGCACTTCGCTGGTGACGAGCTCGCTGGTCGGGAGCTCGATCGGATCGGTGGTCGCGTCGTCGTCCTCCGCGTCGTCGATCGCGTCGTGATCGCCGCTCCCGCGCGCGAACCCGGCCGGATCGGGGACCAGCGGATGCCTCTCGCGGAACGGCGGGGTCTCGAGCGAGGGTGGGGGCACCGCGGCCCTCGCGACCGGACCGAGCAGCCAGGGCTCGGGCCGCCGTCCGAACAGATCCCCGAGCACGTGCACGATGGCCGCGTCGCCGAGCGCCAGCCCGAGCTCGGCACCGACGCGCACCAGCGCGAGGCGCATCGCGTCGGCCGTCGGGTATCGATCATCGGGATCGAGCTCGAGCGCGGTCATCACGACGTCCTCCAGGGCCCTGGGATAGCCGTCGACGATCCGCGATGGCGGCACCAGATCGCTGTGCGCACTCCGCTCGAGCTGCTCGAACTGGGTCGCGGCATCGAACGCGCGGCTCTGCGTGGTCAGCTCGTAGATCAGGACGCCGAGCGCGAACACGTCGCTCCGGCGATCGACCGCATAGCCACGCACCTGCTCGGGCGCCATGTAGCCGACCTTCCCCTTGATCAGGCCGGTCCGGGTCACCGTGCTGCGCGCGGTCGCCTTGGCGATCCCGAAGTCGATCAGCTTGATCGCGCCGTCGTAGCTCACGATCACGTTCGACGGCGTGACGTCGCGATGCACGATGCCGAGCGGCGAACCGTCGAGGCCGCACCGCTCGTGCGCGTGGTGCAGGCCCGCCGCGGCCGCGCATCCGACCGTCAGGCTGAACGCGAGCGGCAGCGTGCGACGACACCGGTCGGCGGTCTCCAGCACGCTGCGCACCGTCTCGCCGTGCACGTACTCCATCGCGAGGAAGTAGGTGGTGTCGTCGCGACCGACCTCGTAGACCTGCGCGATATGCGGGTGGTGCAGCATCGCCACCAGCCGGGCCTCGTCGAGGAACATCGGCACCAGCGTGTCGTCGTCGAGGCCCTCGGCGCGCAACGTCTTGAGCACGACGTGGCGCTCGAACCCCCCGAGCCCCGAGAGCCGCGCCAGGTACACGCTCGCCATCCCGCCCGAGGCCAGGTGCTGGACGAGCCGGTACTTGCCGAGGTGATCGGCGGGCATCTCACGGTGAGCCTCGTGGCCCCCGAACGATCGGTCAAGGAAACGCGTGCACAATCGCGGTGCGGCGTGATCGCGTGGTGATCTGCAACGCGATCGCAACCACCGTGTGGCACTCGCTGCGCGCTCGACGCAGCACGTCACGCGTGTCGATTCGAGGCTGTAGCGCTGAGGGAACATCACCTCCACGCTCCATGGCGGACGCGTCGGGTTGCGGGTAAGAACTCGGTCGGGTGATCCGAGCTCGGTCGCATGGCTGGCTGGCGCTGGCGTTGGTCGGCGCCGCGGCCTGTCGTGATCCGAGCGCGGCTGATGCACCGGCCGATCGCGCACGGGCCGAGTTTCAAGGCTCGTATCCCGAACACGCGACGGCGAGCGGTGTCCTCCGGTCGTTCGACATCGTCGCCGAGCCGACGGAGCTGCCGCTGATCGACGGCAAGCGCTTGCAGGTGTGGGCGTACAACGGCCAGGTCCCGGGGCCGACGCTCCGCATCCGGCTCGGTGAGACGCTGCGCGTGAACTTCACGAACAAGCTGCCGCAGGAGACGACGATCCACTGGCACGGCGTTCGACTCCCCAATGCGATGGATGGGGTCCCCGGCATCACGCAGCCGCCCGTGCCTCCGGGTGGCACGTTCGTCTACGAGTTCACCCCCAAGGATGCCGGCACGTTCTGGTTTCACCCTCACCTGCGCGCGAGCGAGCAAGTCGAGCGGGGCCTGTACGGCGTGCTGGTCGTCGAGGATGCACGGCCGCCCGCGTACTCGCGCGATCTCGTGTGGGTGCTCGATGACTGGCTGATCGACACGACCGGTCAGATCTCTCCGCACTTCAACACGCGACATGACCTTGCGATGGATGGGCGGTGGGGCAACGCGATCACGATCAACGCGCTGACGAACACCGTGCTGCGCGTTCGCCCGGGCGAGCGCATCCGGATCCGGCTCCTGAACTCGGCGAACGGTCGCGTGTTCGCCCCGGACTTCGGGGAGCTCGACGCGAAGATCATCGCGGTCGACGGGCTCTATCTGCGCGCGCCGATCCCGGCGCGTGGGTTCGAGCTCGCGCCCGGCAACCGTCTCGACGTCGAGCTCGCGTTCGAGCGCAGCACGACCACGCCGCTCGCGATCTGGGATCGCTTCTTCGCGCAGCGCCCGAACCAGCTCGCCTCGATCGAGGTCGACGGCGAGCTGGTCGAGACCCCACGCTTCGCGTCGCCGGCCACCGCCCGCGTCCCGGTCTGGCCGGAGGGGCTCGACGTGCCAGCCACGCATGACTTCCGGCTCAACGCGCAACCCGGGGGCCCGTTCGGCATCGCGTGGACGATCGACGGCGTCGCCATGGACGTCCAGCATCACCAGCACGAGATGGCGCCGTCGCTGACGCTCGAGCGCGGACGGTTCGTGCGGCTGCACTTCACCAACGAGTCACCGCGGATCCATCCGATCCACCTGCACGGCATGTTCTTCCGGCTGCTCGCGCGCAACGGCGTGCGCGTCGACGAGCCGTTCTTCCGCGACACCGTGCTCGTCCACGCGCGCGAGGAGATCGACATCGGGGTGGTCCCGACCGATGCCGGCACCTGGATGATGCACTGCCACATCCTCGAGCACGCCGAGTCCGGGATGATGACGACGATCGCCGTCCGCGAGCCGTGACGATCCGGTAGGCTCCAGCCATGATCTCGGGTGAGCCCTCGGCGTGGGCAGAGCTACGCAGGCGGCTCGCGATCCCGTTGCTCGCGCTGGTGATCACGCACGTCGTCGGGACGGCCGGCTACTGGCTGCTCTGGCGCGACCAGGGCGGGACGCTGAGCGACGCGCTGTTCATGACGTTCACGACCGTCGCGACGATCGGGTTTGGAGAGGTCAAGCCCCTCGACGGCGCCGGCCGCGTGCTGACGATGGTAGTCGCCGCCGGGGGCATCGGCAGCCTGTTCTATTCGTTCACGATCACGCTCGACTGGCTGTCGAGTGGCGCAGTCCAGGCCCCCCGCAGGAGACGCAAGATGAGGGAACAGATCGACAAGCTCTCCAACCACTTCATCCTCGCGGGGTTCGGGCGCGTGGGCCGCGAGGCATCGCGCGAGCTCCAGGCGAGCAACAAGCAGGTCGTCGTGGTCGACATCGACGATGAGAACATCGCGGCGGCCGCCGAGCTCGGATGGCCCCACATCAAAGGGGACGCGACCGACGACGAGGTGCTCCGGGCTGCCGGCATCGAGCGCGCGCACGGACTGCTCGTGACCACCGCGAACGACGCCGCCAATCTCTACATCGTGATGTCGGCACGGTTGCTCGCGCCCAAGTTGTTCATCGTCTCCCGCGCCGTCGACAGCAACGCGGTGCCCAAGCTCGAACGCGCGGGCGCGAACCGTGCGATCAGTCCGTACGCGATCGGCGGCCGGCGCATGGCTCACCTGATGCTCAGTCCGCGCATGGTCGACTTCTTCGAGACCGCGCTCCATCGCGGCAACAAGGCCTTGTCGATCAGCGAGATCCAGGTGCTCGCGGGCTCGAAGGCGATCGGCGAGCCGCTCCTGTCGCTCCGCAAGCGAAGCGGTGGTGCGACGATCCTCGCGGTGCTGCGCAGCCCCGATGGCTCGGTCGCGCTGGCGACCGACGAGCTCGTGCTCGTCGACGGCGACCACTTGCTCGCGCTGGGGACGGACGAGCAGCTGCTGGCGCTCGAGACGTCGCTCCGCTGACCGGAGGCGCTGGGCGCTTCAGCCGAGGCGAGAGGTCTGCAGGGCGCTCGGCGACCGGAGATTCGTGTCGATCTGGATCGGGGCCGGCGGGGCAGGGGGCATCGTCGTCGACGCCGGGGTGCACATCCCCTCGAACTGCAGATCCGAGCACAGCCGATAGGACGGGGTCGTCGTCGGGGCGGACGTCCGGGCGGGGGTCGCGCAGGCCGCGAACGCGAAGGTGCAGCAGAGGAGGCGCGCGACAGTCATGGCCGGCGTATCGCATGGCCCCCCGCGCCAACGCAAGCCCCGTCCGCACGCAGGGGGACGGCCCCGCGCTACCCTCGCCCCATGCGGTTCTTCGAGCAGACCCTCGGCGTCTACTTCGACGACCTCGATCCGTTCCACATCCTCCACAACGCGCGCTACGTGCTGCTGTTCGAGCGCACGCTCGGCGCGTTCTGGATGGAGCTCGGACTCGGCCCGTTCCAGGAGGCGGATCGGCCCGAGCAGTTCCACCTGGTCGCCCGCAACGAGATCGACTACCTGGCTCCGGTCCGCGGGGTGGGCAAGGTCCGGGCGCGCGTCTGGGTCGAGCGGATCGGGCGGACGTCGCTGACGTTCGCGTTCCGGCTGCAGGCCCTCGACGAGGACATCGACCACGCCCGCGGGCGGCGCGTGATCGTCCACGTCGATCCCACGTCGCTGCGCCCGGCTCCGTGGTCGCCGGAGGTTCGCGCGCTGCTCGCGCCGTACACCGAGACGACGGCCTGAGCCGCCCGTCGTCGGCGCGATCGGCTCAGTACGGGCGCTGACCCTGGACGTTGCCGCCGGGTCCGTACTCGCACGAGACGATGTACATGCCACCGGGGCACGCCTTGAGCGCGCAGCCGAGGTCGGTCGTCGACGACCACACCTGCTGGGTGTAGTGGCCGCACACGCCGCTGCACGAGTTCGAGCCATGATCGTACATGGCCTTCTCCGACGCCCAGGAGTCGCTGACCTGGGCGCCGGTCGGCTGGAAGCCTCCCGACGCGAACAGGTTCTCGCCGATGTACATGAAGCCCGCCTGGTTCGAACGTTCGCTCTGGGTGCTGTGCGCGAACACGCAGTCGGCGATGAAGCCGGTCGCCAGGCTCGCGAGGTCCGCATTCCAGCGCAGCGGCGCGACGCCGACCGCGGATCGAACCTGGTTGTGCGCGGCGGTGATGCCCGCGAGCTCGACGGGCTCTCCGGCCCCTTCGTCGCCGCCGCCGTCATCGCCCGAACACCCGAGGGCCACGATCCCCACGATCCCCATGAACGCGCTTGTGCTCGAGAGCCTCACGAGGGCGATGGTACCGTAGGCGGGCATGAGTACCGTCACGTTTCGCGACTTCGCAGGTGCGATCATGAAGGGGGATGTCCCCGCCGCCGCGAGCGTGCTCGAGGCGCTGCTCGGGCTGTCGGCCGCGCGCGCCCAGACCGCGAGCGAGTACTTCCGCGCCGCGATGGCGACCGGTGGACCGCAGTTCATGCAGCAAGCGATGGGGCTGCGCGGCGCGGTCACCACGGGGACCGATGCCGAGATCGCAGCGCTGATCGGATCGTGCTTCGGGCTCGCGGAGAGCGAACAGCCTCCCGCGGTCGCCGCGCTGCGCCAGCGCTATCCGCTCCCTTGATCGAGAGCGACGCGCGGAGCGCCGCATCCGGTACAGTCGAGCGATGCGCCGGATCGCCTCGCTCGCGGCCGTGGCCGTGGCCGCGGTCGCGTGCCGCACGCCGCCTGCCGTGCCGCCGCCCGCGACGACCGATCAGGGACTGCGCGACGCGGTCGTGCTCGTGTGCGACTCGCCGGCACGCGCAAGAGACGACGTGCGGCGCGGGATCAGCCCCGCCGACGCGCTCGCGCAACACCTGACGGACGGCATCGGCAACGACCGCGTGCTCACGATCGTCGAGGGCTGGAAGACCGCCGGCATCGACATCGCCGCGCTGGACCGCCTGATGAAGGAGGCCCGGGTCACGACCTGTCCCCTGCGCGAGACCGTCGCGCGCCCGCGGTGATGCGGGTCAGAAGATGCTGCCGACGCAGGTCGTCAGATCGAACAACAGGAACACGAGGGCCTTCTCGTCGGGCGTGAACGTGGCGTTGCAGCTCGTCGGGAACGTCGGGCCGACCGAGCCCGAGCTGACGTGCATGCCGGCGTAGACGACCTTGCCGCACTGGGTCTGCTGCGGGGCTCCGACCGGCGTCTGGAACGAGAGGTAGTGGCTCGTCTGCGGCGTCGCACCGGAGGAGTGGAGCCAGCGCGTCGTCGGCGCCATGACCGTCGAGGCGTCCCGGGTCTTCGTGCCGAGCTGGATCTGCCCGAGCGTCGTCAACGCGCCGACCGTGACGAGCCATTGCGCCAGCGCCTGGCCGCCTGCATGGGACATGTCGACGAGATCCGGCGTCGTGGTCGAGCCCGAGCTCCACGTCGCAGTGCCCTGCCACGAGGGGATCAGGTTCTTCGACCACGTGTAGTGGTAGTGCGAGCCGAACACGCGCCCCCCGAGATCGGCGTACTGCCTCAGCAGATCGGGCGCCGTCTTGTTCTCGTTGTGCTCGTTGCACTCGCAGGAGTTGATGACGACGTCGAACTTCTTGAGCTCGTCGAGGTTGCCCCACAGCGCCGTCGCCGACTGCGGTGCTCCCGGCGCCGTCCCACCGTCGCCGTTGTAGAACACGACCGATGTCGGGCCGGCCGAGCTCGAGCCGAAGTCGGCGGTGTCGATCCCGAGCTTGGTGAGGATGCAGGCGAGTGGGTCGCAGCCGCCGGTGACCACGGCGATCCGTGGCAGCTCGCCCTCGCTCCGGTTCTTCGGCAAGCGGAACTCGCCATCGGGGATCGCGGTGTCGCTGCATGCGGGAACCGAGGGCACCGTGAGCTTGCGGCGCCATTTACCCGTCGTGATGATCACCGGCACGTTCGTTCCGGGAGGGATGCCTTCGAGGCGGAACTTGCCCTGGGCGTCGGTCGTCGCGCTCGCGTACGACCCGCCGGGGATTCCGCCCGCGCACTGGCCGCACTGGACGCCCGGCGTGAATGGCGGCGGATCCGAGATCGGCGCGTAGACCGTGACGTTGTAGAGGGGGAGGGTGCCGTTCGGTGCGAACACCGTTCCGGTGATCGCCGTCGGACACGCCGCATCGGCCGAACCGCCACCATCCCCGTCGCCCCCGTTGGCATCGGTGGTGTTCCGCGTCGAGGGTCCACATCCCATGCCCGCGAGGAGGACGAGCAGCAGCATCCGGTTCATGACGGCGATCGTCGGCGAACCGCCGGAGCAACACAAGCGCAACGTGAGGCAGCCGTGACGCGCCCCGCCGGGCCGGGGGCGTGGTCCGGGGTTTGCTCCACCAAGTGTGTGAAAGGAGCCGATATGCGGACTCCAGAGCGAATCTTGGCAGTTGCCTCCAGCCTCGTCGTGGGCGCGTGCGCAACCACCGCCGTGTCTGAAGCCGAGTACGACGAAGTTGCGCGAATCATGGGCGCAGGCATGACCGCGGCGGACCATGGCGGCGAGCTCGGCGCGTTCACCGACTCCGCGAGCCTGGCCCGCGATCAGCTGCCGACCGGGTTCAAGCGCGAGCTCGGCCTGGTGTCGGGCCGGCGCGGCGACTTCGAGCATCGCTACTTCGTGGTCTGCGTCGGCGCGGATGGATTCGCCGTCGATCCGTGCGGCCCGAGCACCGAGCGCGCCCTGGTGTTCGGTGCGTGGTCCGGCCCGCTCGACACCGCGACCCACGAGGGCACCCTGCGGCGTGGTGGCTACTGGACGATCACCGATCCGTGGCGCGCGACCACCACGATCGCGGGGGACACCTGGCTCGAGTACGACGCCGGTGCGTACCGGATCACGGACTATCGCGATGTGATGCTGGTGGTCGACATGGACTACCGGGCGATCACCGCCGGCGGGATGAGCGCCACGATCACGCTCGAGGACGGCGCGGCCGAGCCTCGCGAGATCGTCGGTGACATCGCGCTGACGTTCCGGACCGCGACGATCACGCTCGATGGTGTCCACACGACCGAGGTCGAGCTCGACCCGCTCCTGATCCGGTGATCGCGGGATCAATCGACGGCCGCCTCTCCCCACCTCGGATGGGGCGGCGATCGCCCGGTGCGTGCACGCGCACGGTGGTGCCGCCCCGGACCGGGGTCCAGGGCCGTGGGGCGATGGAGAGGTCCTTGCAATGCAGTACCGAGCGTCGTCGCGACGACGCCTCATGCAGACAACACCGCTCGCCGCGCTCGTGCTCGTGCTCCTCGCGAACGTCGTCGGCGCACAGCCAAGCCTCCCCGCGGTCGAGGAGCTGGTCCAACCCGCGGAGCCAACCGCCGCGAGCTACCGCGACGAGGTCGCGATCAGTCACAGCTATGTCATTCCGGCCCTCGAGGTCGGTGGGCTGCTGATCGCGACGAACATCGGAGCACGGCTCGCGGGTGCGTCATGGGCGTCGGCCACCCCGAGCACCATGTGGACCAACCTGACCCATGCCTGGGTCTACGACGACGACCTGTTCTCGGTGAACCAGCTCGCTCATCCCTATGGCGGCGCGTTGCTGTTCACCGCGGCGCGATCGAGTGGCCTCGGGTTCTGGACCTCCGCGACCTATGGCCTCGTCGGCAGCTTGCTGTGGGAGACGCTGGCGGAGACGGAACCGCCGTCGGTCAACGACCAGATCACGACCACGATCGCGGGGGCTTTCCTCGGCGAGGTGATGCACCGCTGGGGCCGTGCGGTGCTGTGGGGAGATGGCCGCAAGGCGAGCTTCGGACGCCGCGCCATGGCCGCGGTGATCAACCCGATCGGCGAAGCGAATCACGGGCTGTTTGGTGACCGTTGGCGTCTCGTGGCGCCGCCGCGGCTCCACGCGTTCATGGCGGTCGGGGTGAACGTGGCGCTCGGGGACGCGCTCGATTCCCCGTTCCACTCCGAGCTCGCGGTGAGTCACGGCCTGGCGTCGGACTCGCAGTACGAGCCGCGCGTGCCGTTCGATCACTTCGACCTCCGCGTGCAGATCGACGTCGGAGCCGACGGCGCGACGGGATACCTCGATGTCCGCGGGCTGGTCGTCGGCACCTCGCTCGGTGAGGATCGCAGGCGCGCCGTGTGGGGCCTCTACGGGATGTACGACTACTGGGACGCGGACCGCGTCCGTGCGGGTGCGATCGGCTTTGGTCCCGGCATCGCCGCGCATGCGTCGCTGGGCACGCGCAGCTTC
>Ga0102851_10001348_pt1 | contig 13924 bp, 31 predicted proteins | sample Mud3Dept3metaG_FD_79558 | JGI IMG/M metagenome (GOLD analysis project Ga0102851, IMG submission 79558) | Freshwater wetland microbial communities from Ohio, USA, analyzing the effect of biotic and abiotic controls - Mud 3 Core 4 Depth 3... | ecosystem: Environmental > Aquatic > Freshwater >... | reverse complement strand
GAGATGCTTAGAGTATAGCGTAAGGTTTATAAGCATTGGAACACTTGATGGTATGTCTTGTGTCGTGTACTATGCACACAAAGGAATCAAAAGTGGGATGAATGTTATATGGTAAACATTCATGGGCGTTTTTGATGGTGTTGTGTAGAAGTAAGGTGCTGGGCATCAATGCCATATCAGAGATGTTCATTAAACTTACCGCATGATAATCTAAGAACAAGAGCAGGTTGACACCTTTAGACGGGCTGAGACATCATGGACGTGCACTGGGTGTGTATTTGCTGACAGCTGGAAAGACAGCAACTTTTAATTCTAAGATGCTGTTAATGATTTAAGCCTAAGTCTTTCTATTCTACAGAAATACCTTTTTATGGTTTGATTTAATTCTTCCATTGATGTGCTTATTGATATTTCGGTAATGAAATCTTCAGTTATTTTTTGATGGTTTTCCACGAAATTTATATTTTCCATAATACAAGATGATACTCAAACGTATATATAGATTCCTTTAGTTGTTGTCATTACTTATTTTAGGCAAAGGGTTAAATACTTAGTTTCCAATTAAGATAATAGGATTTAAATATTTGAGGGAGTTATGGATTGTATTAAATGCGAACACAGGCGAACCGATGGATTCGATAATGAAAGTGGAAAAAATTTTGATTATTGCGGAAACTACGGCGTGAGTATCGTAAATAAAAAGTCAATAACATATCTTGACGTGCCAGAATTTCTCGAAGAAGATGATTTGAAATTCGTGGTAAATGAAAAGAAAATAATCATCGGATGCAATAAAGGAGGCGAGTAAATGCAAATTGATAAAACAAAAGCCGAAATGGGTATTGGTGTGGGTGTAACGCTTTATGTCTTTGCATATTTCGGGCTATATCCAACAATATTGCCAATCATAGGCACTATTATTATATGGGTTTCGACATATTTCTATGGTATAGAGACATATAAAGAGAGAATGGCGGCAAAATCTTTAGCAGATAAGGTTTTGGCGGTAGTGGAAGAAGCAGATAAAAATAAAGATTAAAGCTTAATAACAGGGATTTCGGGAAGTATCCTGATATAAAGTTCCGCAGAATCATTTAAGGTCGCCATTATTTTTTTATCATTCGCCAATTCAAAAAGATGTGATAAAAGCGTCTTTTTGTCATAGTTTAGCTTACTTAAAAGGCGTGGAAATGAATGGAAATCTGGATAACTGCTTAGGAAATCTAATAATTCTTTTTTGGAATTTCGGGCAGGTTTTGTCATATTAACCAACTATTTTTTTCGCAAACCTGTTCAGCTTTTTCATTATTTCTTGGTTAGCAACAAAGCTTGCATATTGCAAAGCCTCATCCATAAGTTCAGGTGGGATAGAGCTTTGGATATCATCGTTATTTTTGGGGTCAAGCATAAACGATTTGATTCTTTGTTTATCTTCATCAGTTAATTTTACCATAGTGTCTATTACTACTACATCTTATATAAAGATTCTCATTGTTTAGCGTTGTAGATTTCCAAAAACTATTTAAACAATGAGGGAGTAGTAGCTACCATATGGCAAAATTAATTGATAAATGGACAAACGATGATACTAAGTATCTAAAAAAACTATTAGCGGGTGCCGAAGAAAAGGGTACTTACACGTTACCTACCTTTGATTCTGTTATGGAGTTTCTTAAAAATAAGAACTCTCGTGGCTTCCGTGAAGCGGTAATTGATGACCTTATTATCAGAATGGATGACGGAAGCTTTGAATTAGAGCTATGCTGAGATGATTTTATGACTTTCTATGATGACTTAGGTATAAAGAAAGATGCAACCCCTGACCAAATTAAGGAAGCATACAGGGAATTGGCTAAGAAGCATCACCCAGATAAGGGTGGAGACCCCGAAATGTTTAAAAAGGTATCCCATGCCTATTCTGTCCTATCAGATGCAGATAAAAGGGCTCGTTATGATAATGGGGAATCGGTTGATGATATTCCCATGACAAAGGAAGCTAAGCTTGTAAGTATCATCCTTCCTATATTCAACGGCATCATCGATAGTCGTTTTGATTATGTTCACAACGATATTTTCGAAGCAATTAAGGAGAATCTCACCCAAAATCGTGAGGGTATTAAATTTGAAAAAGATAAAGCGCAAAAGAAGATTAAGGATTATAATAATATCCTATCCCGAATCAAAGTAAATGAAAAATCCACAATGTTCACTCGGTTGCTTGAAGATAAGATAGCGACTTACAATATCTTAATGGTTAAGATGGATGAAGCTATCGAATTGTTCAATGAAGCATTGGTAGTGATGAAGGAATGTGAATACAAGACTGATAAAGTTCCTGATGACGATGACTTTGAAAAAATAGGAAAAAGAGTTGATTATGAACAGCTAATGGCTTCGGTAATGGCTTCTTATAATAATCGAAAGGTATAAGGAAGGTATTTATGGTTCAAAACAAATATAAGATTAAGCATGATGGTAAGTGGCGATACTTCCCAAAGTTTAAGAATGCTGTTAAATTCGCAAGAGAACATCCATTAGTGGTACATCCCAATGAGGAGGATGAATTGCCTTTGGTCTATGAAATGGTCAAAGGTAAATGGGAAGGATTTGCCCCGAACCGATATTACATGGGGGATAAATGATAAAAATCTTAAAAAATATTTATGATAAAATTATGGAAAAGCTGTTTGCTAATCCCGAAGATAATGACCCATATAAAAAATGGATACCATAACCATGACAAAAATAAGAAAGGATGCTGAAGGCTTATATGCGATAGTGGGAGGTTATATTGCAAGACCTTATGATTGGCGAGAATGGATGTCTTTCGGAGGCGGTAATGATAAAAAAGTCCCCATTCCTACTATTTTTAAAGAGGGTCAAATAGTAATTGGAAGACATAGCGGTGGCTCAAATATGATTTCTATGAAAGATGGGAATTATAAAGAAGTGTGGTCTGCTATGGAATTATCTGATGAAGTAAAGAAGAGTTTGGGAAGATTAAAAGTTTGGAAAGATAGTAATAAAAAGAATCCTGATGATATTATCATGAAAGTAAAAGCCGAAATGGATGCCCAAGATAAAGCCAGAGCCGATGCCAAAGACAGTATTAAATATCCATTAAATGAGTTTACTGATTATGATATCGTTGATGTTATAACAATGCTCAGGAGACATAGGAATAAAAAAATTACAGACAGTCTTATCGAACAAATTCAGTGGGAATTGAAAAGCTAATGGGCTATCAAATTTTTTGGCAATCTGCGCATATATAGACTTCTTCTAAAGCGAATTCCCCAAATTCAAATATAGTATCCCCACAAATTCCACAGGTCTTTCTTTTCATTTGTAGTTCTTGTGTAAATCTTGTTTCCATATTTATCACGATTAATCATTAACTTACACCCTTATAAAGTTTTCGGTTCTAAACTTTACGCTATTAAGAAGTGTAAACTTTGAAATGGGGAAACTTTACAAATCATAAATTGATGTCAAGTTTTATATACTATATAAACTATCTCGAAGTTGACATTATTGGGTATTTTGTCATCTTGGAGTGGTTATGAACGGTACAATGAATAGTGTAGTTCCTTATGATACAATGAAATCTATGCAGGTAAGAAATGAAATGACTTACCTCCGCATATAACCTATGAGCAATTTAAAATAATATATGATAACCTTACAGGTATTGACCAGCTTTTATGGGGACTCTTGTGGGAAACAGGTGGTAGGATATCAGCCGTGCTTAGTATAAAATGGAATGATATAAATAACATGAAGAAAGAACTGAAGTTGTTAGTTCAGAAGAAAAAAACCCATACAACTATTCAAATACCATTATCCAACGCAATATTTAGCGATTTGAGGAATTATCAGGTTGCTTATAAACCTCAAGGAGATGGTTATATATTTGATACTGCTGTGTATAATCGTGAAAAGTCGAAGATAGGAAGGCTTACTCGCCAGGGTGCATGGGCAAAAGTTCAGAAGTGGGGAAATCAATATTTGAACATTGATAGCATTCATCCTCATATGTTACGTCATGGGCTTGCAATCTATTTGCTTAGCCAAAACGTTCCACTGGTTGTAATATCATCAAGATTAGGGCATTCCAATGTTTTTATCACGAGTAACACTTATCTTGTTATTACACCCGAACTCCAACGTCAATTAACTTCACATGTTCAATGGAGATAATGATTATGTCTGAAAATTATGATATGAATAATACAGAGCGCATTGCCTATGTATATTTGCAATCTTTAGGTTATAGAAATATAAAATATAATAAAAATATAAGTCCAGATTTTGAAACAAGTGATGGAAAAGGTTGGGAAGTAAAACCCTATCCAAATTATCAATTTACAGATAATCAATTCATGGATATGGATTACAATTCAAATATAATTTTTGTAGATAAAAATAAAGAAATTTTTGTGGCTAAATTCTACGAAGTTTGCGAAAATTCTTTAAAAAACATATATATTGGAGGCGTTTTAATTTATAGTCCTTGTTGGAGACCTGTTATAGAGGATAATGAAATAATATATGCCTTTGCAGAGCCTTTAGATGAAAAAGAAGTTATTAAAATTTTAAAAACTCAAGAAAAAGACCATTGGAAGTTAAGTTCTGGACTACAAGAAAAAGTTAACAAATTAAAATTAAAAACACCAAGACCAGTAATTTTAATTGGAAAATAAAATTAATCCAACAATAGAATAGATAATAGGGAGATAAAAATGGGTATAATAAACAATTTGATTGAAAGATTCGGAAAAAAACTAACGTTGGAAGACTATGTTTTTTTAGCGGATAAGAACAGTAAGCCATTAAATTTGGAAGATTATGTCGAATTGGAATCTGATGATATAAAAAACACATCAACAGAGGAAGTTGAGGAATCCGATGTTGAGGTATCCGATATAAACGATGGTGTAATATAAACAATAAAAATTGAACCTGTGGTTGAAGATAAAAATTAATGTGGATTGCCTGTTATTTCCTTTTCAGAGCCAACCTCTTTGGTTGATGCATCTGAGCCAGTAAATACCACTAAACACTTGCTTTCGACCTCTTGGATGGAAATATTTGCTGATAAGACACCAGTGAATATTACCAAATATCTTTTACCATCGATATTTACCATTTCGGCATCATTTGAAAGCATCCACCATTTTGAATATATTTCTTTCCCATCAAGCACGATTTTCGCATGCCCACTAAAAGATGATGAGGTAACTTCCAATAAATGCGAATTGATTCTCAAAGTGACTTTGGTCATAGCTTCTTATTTAACATTACACATTTAAAAAGCTTACCATATTCAAATATGGGGAAGTTTTACTGGATGACCAGCTTTATCTACCGCCGCAACACTTCCATATTCATCCATTTCTATGAGTTCGTCTTCGGATAAAAAGCGAATACCTTTGTTATGGCACTCGGTACATATTACGCCGTCTTCAACAGCATCGCCAACGTGTTTATCGCAACAGTCTTTTCCACAGACAGCGCAATGAGAAACAATCGCCTTTTCGTTGGTAGTTTCACAAAAATCACATTTTATAACAGTAACTTCAATGGTTTTTGTTCTTTTTACTTCGGACATAATTCTTAATCAATGATGGCAAAGTATAAATACTTTTGGAATCCGACTTCTTAAAAGCTATCCAAAGTGTTTAAATACTATTAGTTTTTACACATATTTATGATAAAACAAAGGAAATCGAGTCATACAACTGAAAAAATTTTGTTGTTCCTTATGATAATTGGTATTTTTTTGTGGGGATATTTAACTACCCATAACATAAATCCAAATTCCTATGACTACATATCAATAGTGGATACTTTAATTCCTCTTGTATCTGTTTTTGTAATATTTTATCTATTGTTTTTCATATTATTTGTAATGTCATTTATTTATTTTTGGAATGATTATAAAGCCTATGTATCCTTATGTATTTCAATGATGTTGATATTGATTATAGCCTTTTTGACATATACGATATACCAAACTCTAATTATTAGACCTGTTATACCCGATGGGAATTTCTTTGATAACATTGTAAATTATCTTTATTACATAGACACCAATAGGAATAATTTTCCAAGCCTTCATGTATCCATTAGCACTCTAATTACACTATTTATCTACAAAAAGGATAAAGCGTTAGGCACATTATTGATACCATTCACCATATTAATAATATTATCCACCATGTTCATAAAACAACATATGTTTATTGATGTACTCGGTGGTTTATTGTTAGCATTGATTGTTTTTTACTTTGTTGGATATGGGAAAAAATAATTTCGAATGCAATAGTTTAAATACTCCCTAATTATTTGTCTATTTATGGCATATGAAGAACCAAAAGACCCATTAACAGGTAAAAGCTTTAGACATTCAAAAACAGCTGCTATATCAGGGGTTTTGGGTATTAGTAAGTCTATTATAGAAGAAGAACCCGAACCATTGCCAGAGCCAGAGCCAGAACCTGTGGTTGAAATGCAGAAAAATATAGGTGAGTTTATCGATGAAGAAATTTATAAACTTTATACTGGGAAAGGATGGCAACCACTAAATATTATTGATAATAGCAAAATAACTTTTACATTTAAATATAAAACAACATTTGATGCTTCACCCGATATCATTAAATATGCTTGGGCGAGTAAAAGACGAAAAACAATGTTGTGGATAGCTGAAGGAACTATCCTGAGAGGCAATGTTTCAAGTGTTATTTATGATGTTAATTATAACAATTCTAAAGGACTTTTCGGTATAGGAAGCCCTGATAAATTAGAAAAAGCTCTTGACATCGCATCACGATATATGAAAGAACACCCATAGGAGGTAACAATGGCATACGAAGAACCAGCAAATCCACTAACAGGAAAAGGAAGTCGGCATACGGCATCAGCTTTATCGACTTTAGGCTTATCAAAATCTGTGATAGTTGAACCCGAACCCGAAATAGAAGAACCAAAGCACACTTCTCTTAAAAAGGGAACTTTATTGGTGAATAAAAAACATATAAATTGGGGTATTTTTAGAGTTACAAAAGAAAATCAAGATGGGTATTATGAAATTGATGGCGATAGGGGTGGACGAGTCCTTTACGAGAATGAACTTGATGAATGGGAAGTAACAACCAGCGATAGGGCTAAAACCATTAATGCTGAAATAGAACTTGATTTTGAAATCATAACGAAACAGGATAATTTTGGCGGAGAATTAAAGTATTTGAATATGGGGCTGGTTAAAGGCAGAAATTTCCTTAAAAGGGCAGGATATATACACCAACCGAATCCATTATATATGAAAAAGGGAGATGAATATTTCCATTATAATAAAACATCAGGGATTTGGATATATGAAAAGGTTAAAACTTAATCATCAGCATCTTTTGGAGAATATTGATTAAAATTGGTGCAATAAGGGCATAAACTAATTTTGCATAGACATTTTGATTTAACTTCTTTATTAGCGCATGTGTCACATTTATGTACAAAAGGTTTAGGAATGACCACATGGGCTTCTAAAGTAGTTTGCATGGTTAATGTGGGAGATATTCCCGATGCTTACAGGCAGGGCATTCAAGATAGTTTAAGCACTTAGTTTTTGGCTCATTTGGTTCATACAATTTTTCACCAATTCTGCTGCTAAATGGTTGCCACACAAGAGATTTTATTGTAAATCTTGCTATGATAGAATAGCTATAACCATCATATTCTACAAACCATGTTCTTCCGAAAGTGGTCTTATAGTCATTATGATTTTTTGCTTTTGCATCCATTAATGCCTTTTGAAGCAAAAATTCTGCTTTATCATTGACGAACTTGGTGTGCAATTCATCGAATTTAGCCTGTTTTTCGATGTCGGTTTTTGCAATTATCAGGTCTTTTATTCCTTGTTTACAATTTGGACATTTCCACATAATACCTCAAAAATCATAGTTTTGCGTTAATGTTGTATAGTCAAGAATGGTCTTTATGCCCAAAACCATTACACAGGTATGCCCTTCACATTCAATTCCACATTTTTCATCGGGTTTATGAAACTCGGAATGGTTGCATCCTGCACAATGTTCCATTTTTAATGCTGGACATATCATTCTCATTTTTGCCATATTTCCCTTAATGCTTGGAAAGTATAAATAGTTTGTGGAATCTTTGATGGTAAAATACTTTTAAAAAAAAGTAAGGCAAGTTAATCTTGCTTTACTTCCTTTTCTTTTTGGGCGATTAATAACCCACTTCTAAGCAAACCATTGGGTTTATCATTTTGTGCTTCATATTTTACATACAAAGGTGTCAATCGCCTTGCATTATCTATATTTAGCCTTAACATCAGGTCACCGTTATAATTTTTCAACGGATTGAAGTTTGCAAAACAATAGTTTATATACTCATCATCTTTAATATTGCCTGGTAAGTATAACATCTGTGTATTCACATAAAAATCATTTAACCTTAGCATTTCTTTATGAAGAGTTATTTTATTTGTGGAAGGATACATACTCTTTTTCATTACTCTTTTAAAGTCCGATGTTTTAATATCTGCGCCATATATAAACGATGATGTTGTTTCAAAATCCTCACCATCGATTTTTCTCAATAATGGCATATAATCTTTATCTAAAGATATTTTGGTTTGAGTATAGGTACTGATATCGTTAATATGGACAGTGTTTCCTCTGAATATATCAATGTTGCTTGAATTACATCGAACTTCAAACGTTCTACCGTCTGCATCAACGGAAAACTTAACTAATTCTTCTGTTTTCAGGCATTTTAGAGCATGTAAAAACAGATTCATTGAAAGCCCAACATCTCCATTTCCCCAACATTCTGTAAAATAATCATAGGTTGCATATCCAAAATTCATCAAAAAGCTTCCACCTCTTGCTTTATTTGCCCATGATACTTCTCTTTTTATTGAATCAAAATGAAGGACAATATTTTGAAATTCAAACCTATTACTATACATAGGTAATGAGATTATTTTTATCATATCGAGTAATAAAGATGGGGATGCGATGAAGCCCATTCCGTTATTTGATGGCTCGATTTTTTCTGAATTTCCACGAATAGATTTTGATAATTCTCTGAATTTGATAGCCTCCTCATAATCGCCTATTTTTGCATAGCATAATTCTATTTCTTTGGCAATATTCCATCCTTTCGGAAACGATTCCAAAGCCTTTAAATAATTTTTAATGGCATCTTTTATGCTTTCTTCAAAATATGGATTGTGGAATCCCGCACTTATTCCATTCCAGTAACCATCGGCTTTTTTAATAAAAATTTTAGCTATATCCATATGTATGATGTGCTTATTATCATATAGCGGAAGTGCTTCTTCGAAAAGAATCAAAGCCTTATCATAATTTTTCATATCAGTATAATTTAAGGCTGATAATCTTAAAATAGTGGCTTTTTCTTCTGGGCATTGTAACAATGCCTGTTCATAAATCTTTGCTGCCTCTTCGTATCGTTTTGAACTATGAAGTTCAAAGGCGATTTCACGGAGAGACTTCTGTTTAGGTTCTTCTGTGTTTGTTTTCATATCTGTCACTTGTGCTGTGTATCGCACAATGGGAAAATAAAGCTCATATGATATAAACCTCACCATAATGGTAAAGTTTATATCTATTTAGATTATTTTAGAACTGACGGGAAAGACAGAGTACTTTCGTGCAACATTTAGGATTCTTTGGAGAAAGTCTGCCGATTCAACATATGGGCTAATTTCGGGAAGTACGCACATATACGATGTCGGAGACATGGCACAAAAATACCTGAATTCGGAAAGTAGAGGCTCTTATGTACAAATCCTCACTGTCCCCGATTTCTAATTTTTATATGATGGTAAAGTTTATATTGGTTAAGATGATAGTATGATTTAGAACCCTGTCATCATTCCATGCGTTATAGAACAACGTTGGCGTAATGGGATGGTTTAGGTAGTGGTTAAATGCTCCACTGAATAAATAAAAAAAGGGATAGTATGTCAGGGTTTTGACTCTGGCATACGATTAATTAATATTTATTGGGTGATTAAGTGAATCATAATATAAGATGTTCGGGATGCTCAAAAGTGCTGATGGTAATATCATCAAGATTTGGAGAATCACCGAGAATAGATTGGGTAGAATCAAAAATCTATTGTGAAGAGTGTAAAAATAATAAGGACAAGTATAATAATGTCAGATAATTGTGGAACTTGTAAGCAGTTTATTCTTGGAAATCGAGTCAGTAGCTACTTCTCTGATGAAGGGGAATGTAAAGATAGGGCAACAGTTTATATGGGTTCTACAAAATGCAATACCTTTGTGCGAAAAGGTCTTTTTGAACTACTTTTAATGAGTTTTAAATATCAGATTTTAAGATTAAAGTGTAAAATCGCTGATATTGAACATGATATGAAATGGTGATTTCATGCCTGAAATAGATTGTCCTCAAAGTCCAGATGGAAAACATCATTATCATATGATAAAAAGCGGTCTCAATCCATTATATGGATGTAAGTATTGTCTTAAAGCAAGACCAAAAACCATAACATGTCCTCATTGTGGTCATACAGTAGAAACAGATGAAGGAAATATTTGGGGCAAATTATGAAACTATACTTAGCACATCCTCTTGATATGAGGAAGGAAATTCGGGAAATAGAACTTGAAATTGAAAGAACAGTGGGGATTGAATTAGCAAATCCTTTTTATGATAATCCTGAAAGCAATCGTGATGATATAAAAGAAATGGATAAAGGCACAAAAACCCGATGGGATAAAGACCTTGATTATAACGATATCGTTGCGAAAGACCTCCAACACATATATACTTGTGATGGAATGCTTGCATATATAGAGAAAAGACCAATGATAGGCACAATGTTTGAAATATGGCATTGTTATAAGGTATTCGGGAAGCCTGTTTATGTAGTTTCACCCGACTCAACAATGCATCCCTGGGTGCGGCATGTTGTTGAAAAATCAGGTGGTAAATCATTTTTATCATGGGAAGATTTCACTGATTATATGTTTAAACTTTTGGAGTGCGAACCGCATGTTTGAATTGGTGTTAGAACCGCCAACAGAAGAGGAAAAAAAGGAGTTTGACAGAAAGTATAGGCATACTTATTTCAATGTGGATAGGCTTATGGAAGACCTGAAAAGCAATATCCCAATTGAAGATATAACAGAAAATATTAATGATTATGTTGAATCATTCATTGATTTTGACGCATTTAATAAAGATGTAGCAAAAGACTTAGCGGAAAGTTGTGAAAAGTCAAGACAGCAACAGGAATGGATGATTAGGCATCATCATTTTGTAAAATGTGACTGAGGGATTAAAATGGAAATGAAATATCAAAAAATAGCACTATTTTTGTTTTTAGTGGTAATAGCAACATTCCTTATCGGGTGTTTGATAGCAAAGAATAATTTTGCACTTAAAGAAGAGAATAAAGCCTTAAAAGAGGAGATTTCAAAACTCAAATATGATGTTGCAGTTGTAGAAGTTGTAGATACATCTTCATACAACCAAAAAGCAGAATTGGTATCCATGATAACCTCAATGAATACTGTAAATAATACTAAGTTATTGTCCAACATGATTAAAAATAATGGCGATACAATAGTATTTTTTAATGCTGTATTCAGAACCGACATCCCAAGCATTAACAAATCTGATGCTATTTCAATTAGTGTAAGGGGAAATCAAGGAGAACCCATAAGAGGAAATGATGGTAAGGCTTATGATTTATGCTTTGTGGTTGATAAAGGCATTTTCCCAACTTGTATGGGTGCTAATAATGTGTCAGAAATAACAATGAGCTATAATGATGTTGATTTTGCATACAAAAATCAAGAATTAATTCAAACAATGATGCAAGATGGAAACATTACATCATACGAATTAAGCGAAATATTGGCTAAGCGAATGTCCTACGAAATGCATGCGGAGAACTGAAATTATGAAGATAGAGTGTTACAAATGTGGGAAAGAATTCGATAAGGATAGCGATGATATAATTTGTAAAGTAGTTGGAGAAAGCCTATCTGCAATATTTTATGGATTCGTATGTCGTGATTGCAAAAACGAAGAGCTAAATGCAAAAAAGCTTAAAGAAGAACAAAGAAAAGCTGCCCAAAAACAAAGGGATGAAGAGGCAAAAAACAGGAAATGGTGGCAATTATGATTATGAAAGTTTGCCCGAACTGGCAAACATGCAAAACCCAAGAATGTCATGGAAAACAACCCCATATAGAAAATCATGAGTGCGGGTTAGGGCATCAACCAATGACGCTTTGGCGAAGACTTCCGTGTAGAGATAGCAGACCTTGTATTGAAATAAAGGAACAATTATGAAATCAGATAAAAGAGAAGATGTTGTAGCGATTGCCCTTTGTGATATTAGTGACAGAGAGCTATCGGATTGCTTGGTGGATACCAATTGTAAAGGCTCATGCGGTCAAAGAGCCGATTACTGTATGTGGGCATTATGGGAAGAAGCCTCTGGGCTTATTGCTCCTGTTATCAAAGCTCATAAAGAGAAGAAAATCCTGCGGCTTGATATTGATGATTATGATGAAAATATCATAGCAAAACGCTTGTTAGATACAGGGATTATAAAAGTATCCAATGAAAAAGATGCAAAAATTGGAAGAACAAAGAAATCACAACAGGAATTTGCGCTTACTAAAAGAGGCGAGTACTTAGTGGAATTTCATGCAGCAAGCGAAAAAGTAGAAAGAATAAAATGTGACGCATGCGGGAAAACAAATTCAAGACTTAAAGATGAAGGCGAAACTCCGTGTGTTTGTTCAGGATGCGGTCATAGAATTCGGTGAATTAAATGCCTGAAATACCTTTCAGTGTTCTTGTTGTTATGGCTATTTGTGTAGTTGGAATAATAGTAACAGGCGCAATGATTTATTTCAATATTAAATGGTAAAGGAGAATAAAATGGGCGATATAATAGTAGATATGAGCAATAAAGTGATTCCAGCAATGGTGTCGGTTGAAAGAAGGGTAGACAATATTGAAACCCAAATGTTGCATTTTACCTTAGATGGCGATGCATGGTTAAGAACCGAAACTGGTAATTCTATTGGGATATTCGGAAGAGATAAAAATGGAAATACAATAGAAGTTGAGTTGCCAATATCTATCCATGATTTGAAGGAAGCTTTGAAAGATAAGCGATTTCAACAATACTAATCATCAACGTTGATGAGACAAACATTTGAGACATTAGTCGGTTTGGGATGCGCTGACGACAATTCGAATAAAGCATCCTTATTTCAATAATAAAAAAAAAAGGAGTTGAGTGGGAGGATTTCGTTTTTCCTGATTTTCACTCCACACAAACTTACCAGGATTCCCACCTTAATAAATCTTTTCCAATATTATACCCAAATTCAAGCCAAATTAAAAATAATTTTATAAAGTTTGGAAGTAGTAAGTCTAAAAATTTACAAAGTTTGGGAAGTAGTAATTTAAACACTATAAAAACTTTAATAAGAAAAATTATTTTTTTGTAATGTTTATCGGATTTGGTTGTAGTAGATGCTTTAAAAATCGAGTTTGGTTCTGCAATGGTAACACACGAAACGATTAGGATGCGATTTAAGAGGGCTGTATTTTCCAGGTGATTATCCATTGCCCTATTGAAGAACTCGCCATAAAAACAATTTGCGGGAATTTTTTTGCGGTAAATATCGGTTTTTTGGCATTTTTTTATTTTTGACCTGAAAATCCCCAAAAGTTCGGCTCACTTTGTAAAATAATGCAGAAACTTGGAAAATTATGGGAAGATTTTTAAACTTTGAGGTTGGTAGTAGTAAATATGATTGAATTGATGTCCAAGTTAAAACCCTGTCCAAATCGAAGGGGAAGAATTCTAACCTAT
>Ga0102851_10001346_pt1 | contig 13926 bp, 9 predicted proteins | sample Mud3Dept3metaG_FD_79558 | JGI IMG/M metagenome (GOLD analysis project Ga0102851, IMG submission 79558) | Freshwater wetland microbial communities from Ohio, USA, analyzing the effect of biotic and abiotic controls - Mud 3 Core 4 Depth 3... | ecosystem: Environmental > Aquatic > Freshwater >... | reverse complement strand
TGAATCATCAATTCGTGTTGAGGATTATGAAAAAAAAGCTATACTCGATGCGCTGACCAAACACAGGGGAAACCTTTCAAAAGCTGCGGAGGAACTGGGTATTGCCAGGAGCACTCTGTACCGTAAGATATCACATTTCGGGATTGGAAACTAGGGAAAAAACAAACTCAATGCATAAGATCTGGAAATACATTTCCAATCTGGGAATAACCGGAGAAAAAGGGCAGCTGAGCCAGAGAAATATTGTTCTCACAAATCAGCTCAATTTTGTGATGCTGATCTCAATGCTTTTATTATTTATAGCTACATATGTTACTCTTCTGCTTGAAAATGATTACATGTCTTATGGATCTCTGAGGATTGTAGTGCTTTTTATAGTATGTTTTCTTAACCTGGCAGCAGCCCGGTTTGGCTTTACAAAGCTTAGTCGACTGTCACTTATATTTCTTCCACCGATAGTCTTTCTTCTTGGTCCTACATTAATAGGATATGTCGAGGAGGAAGGCTATACTTATTATCCTTATGTCGTTATAGGCGCTTCAATAATCCCTCAGCTGTTATTGCACCCGCGTGAAGAAAAATCACTCTTCTGGATTTCCATTTTGTACTATTTTATTCTGACTTTACTGATTGATAAGGTCATGGTCCGTTTTGGAACAATCCATTTCGCAATTATTGACAGGATAAATGAATTCTATGCGTGGTACAAAATAGCCCAGGCAGGCCTGTTCCTGTTTATTGCGGCAAGCATTTATTATTTGCGGATGCTGAATTTCAGGTATGAAGAAGAGTTGAGAAGGAAAAACATTGAACTTGACCGGCAATATGCCGAATTGAAAGAACAAAAGGAAAAGATAGAACAGCATAAGGATGAACTGGTTAGCAAGGAGATCAACACATGGCAAAACCTGGTTAGCATCATTTCACATGAAATTGTGAACTCGGCCATACCTATCACCAACCTTGCAGGTATGGCGGGGCAGATGCTTGAAGACGAGTCAGGAAAAGTTCTGAAGCCTGATAAGATCGGGGTGGAAGCGACCGAAGACATTCATCACAGCCTTAAAATAATCGAATCCCGGACACAAGCCCTTGTCAATTTTGTAAAAGCGACCAAAAGTCTTACACAAATTCCAAAGCCAAATATCAGGAAAATCTCATTGAAGGAGCTTTTTGACCGGTTAACCATACTTTACCAGGCAAAGTTCAGGGAAACAGGCGTACGTTTTGAAAAACAGGTTATTCCCCCTGATCTGTCAGTTGAAGCTGACCTTGAACTGATTGAGCAGGTGATGATAAATCTTATCCAGAATTCGCTGGAAGCGCTGCAGGAAACAACAGATCGCCGGCTGTCAATAACCGCTTCGGGAAATGAATCAGAACAGGTTCAGATAACAGTTACTGACAATGGTCCTGGCATAAGCCATGAGGTTCTTGAAAAGATATTCCTTCCGTTTTATTCCACTAAAACCAATAAATCGGGGATTGGGCTGAGCCTGTCCCGGCAGATAATGATGCTTCATAATGCCAGGCTCGAGGTCAGATCAGAACCGGGTAAAGGAGCGACGTTTACGCTGGTCTTTTAACTAAGGACAAACTTACCATTTGCTTTTTCGTCTGTCCCGGCAGGAAAAAATAGAGGGTCATATCATATATAAATGCAACGTATAAAGAACTGCTTTTAATACATTGCCAGATTAGCTTATGAATGGAATTAAAGAACTATTGATATTTTTGTAACAAATATAAAAGAGTAATATGAAGAAATATTTATACTATCTATTGACCGGATTGAGAATTCTTGTCGGATGGCATTTCCTGTATGAGGGGATATCCAAACTATTGACACCCGGGTGGAGTGCCAAGATATACCTTATGGGTTCGAACTGGATCTTTTCGGACCTCTTCCACCGTATGGCTGATTCCCCGGCAATAATGAAAGCAGTGGACTTTTTAAATATCTGGGGTCTGATTCTGATCGGCCTGTCTTTGTTTATCGGATTGCTGGTCCGTTGGTCTTCAATAGCCGGTGCCATATTGTTGTTGTTTTACTTTGTAGCTTATCCTCCCATTCCGGGATACACTTTCGGATCAGTAGCCGAAGGCAGTTATATGTGGGTTAACAAGACCCTGATTGAGTTTGTAATCTTACTGATTTTTACTGCGCTTCCGGCAGATTATTTCTTTGGAGCCGACCGGTTGATAAAGCGGTGGAAAGAAGAAAAACCCCATCCCCCGATACCTTCCGCCAAAAAAGAAGGGGCATTGATTCATCGTCGTGAAGTCCTGCGCGATCTGATCTCCCTGCCAGTGCTTGGAGCTTTTGCCTATGCTGTTTACAGGAAAAGGAAATGGGATAGCTATGAAAAAAAGTTCCTGACGGGAAAGGTGGATGCTGTTTCGAGTGCAACCATGAAGACTTTCACTTATTCTTCACTGGGTGATCTTAAAGGACAGATACCAAAAGGCAAGCTGGGAGAACTGGAACTCAGCAGGCTGATCATGGGAGGCAACCTGATAGGAGGCTGGTCCCATGCACGCGATCTGATCTATACCGATAAGCTGGTGAAAGCCTATCATACCGACGAGCGGGTAATGATGACCATGCAGCTGGCAGAAAAATGCGGTATTAATGCCATCCTCACGAACCCGGTTCTGGGCCGGATCATTAATAAGTACTGGCACGAAACCGGCGGAACTATGAAATTCATCTCTGATGGCGGAGTATCCGAAGAGTCAATAATAAGTTCAGCAGAAAGTGGCGCATGTACAATTTATGTCCAGGGTGGATCTGCAGACAGATTGACATACGATGGCAAGTTTGATGAAATCGTAAAATATCTTGAAATGATCCGCAGTTATGGAAAGCCTGCAGGGATCGGAGCTCACCGGCTTGAAACAATTAAAGCCTGCGTGGAACGGGGAATAAAACCTGATTACTGGGTTAAAACTCTTCATCACCATAATTACTGGTCGGCCAAGGTTGACCTTGAACGCCAGACTACAGTGGACAAAGGTTTTAAAGACAATGTTTTCGATTTCACCCCGCAGGAAACCATCGAATATATGAATAATCTGGAAGAACCATGGATTGGATTCAAGATACTTGCAGCGGGAGCGATCCATCCGAAAGATGGTGTCCAATATGCGTTCAACAACGGTGCAGATTTCATCTGCGTGGGTATGTATGATTTCCAGGTTGTTGAGGATTGTAATATTGTCCTGGATTCGCTTTCGAATGTAAACCGTATAAGGCCTTGGAGAGGGTAGGAGGAGTATTGAAATAATATCTTAAACATAATATGGGATTTACTAATTTTTACAGATCACCCTGTTTCCCAATATGTCTTGCTGTTGAACTTATTGCAGGAACGGGATGTTCAGATACAGGCAAGCATGAATCTTCCGGAGAAAAACCGAATATAATTCTGGTAATGATTGATAATGTAGGTTTCCCGGAGTTTGGTATAAACGGGAACGATCTGGTAAAAACTCCAAATCTTGACAGGTTTGCCAGTGATGGAATTCAGTTCAGCCGTTTTTACAGTAATCCAATGAGCGCACCAACCCGTGCCAGTCTTATGACCGGGAGATACCATTACCGTACAGGGGTTATACATACATCACGAGGCGGGGCAAAGATGCATGGCGATGAGGTTACCATTGCAGAGTTATTAAAAAATGAAGGATATACCACAGGTATTTTTGGAAAGTGGCATCTTGGAGACAATTATCCAATGCGGCCACAGGATCAGGGTTTCGATGAGACGCTGATCCATAAATCAGGCAGGCTGGGCCAGGTCCCTGACTTTCCAAATACTTATATCAATCCTAAACTATGGGAAAATGGTAAACTTGTGCAAAAACAAGGTTATTGCACGGATATATTTTTTAATGCTGCAATTGATTTTATCGAGGGATCGGAAGACAGACCTTTCTTTGTCTATTTACCTACTAATATAGCTCATGCCGGTCCGAACGTGGGAGCAGAGGTTCCGGAAAAATATAGTGCATCATATATTGATAAGGGATTAAAAACCAGAGTTGCGACTGTATGCGGGATGCTTGACAATTTCGATGAAAATTTTGGCAGACTTATCAGCAGGCTAAATGATCTAAAATTGAGAGATAAAACACTGGTAATCTTTCTCAGTGATGACGGGAATGTCATTGTTAATCCTGATGGCCGCAGGGGAACCGGGTATACCTCTCCCTATGAAGGCAGTATCAGAGTCCCATGTTTCATCCAATGGCCAGGGCATTTTGCAGGAAGGTCGGAAATAGATAAGATTGCCAGTCATATTGATATTTTGCCGACCCTTCTGGATATTTTAAATATAACCAACAAGCCTGAATCAGGTATTATAGATGGTTTAAGTCTTTTACCATTGCTGAAAGGCGATACCCTGAACTGGCCTGACCGAATGTTATTTCTTCAATGTCATCGCGGAATAATTCCACACAGATACCAGAATTGCACGGTTATATCTGACAGGTTTAAATTGATAGGTTATCCCAATACCCTCGAGGATATACAACTTGTTATATCAATTGACAAACCAGTCCTGGAACTTTACGACATACCAGCTGATCCTAATGAGACTAATAACCTCGCAGAAAAGTACCCCGAAGTTGTGGAAAGATTGAGAAAAGCATATGATCAATGGTTTGATGATGTTAAAAATTCAAGACAATTTTATCCCGGACTGATTCACATCGGATCAGATAAGGAAGATTCTACTTATCTCTCCCGCTATCAGGATGCGACCTATTTTGACAATACCCCTGATGGCTGGCCGGTCTTTATTGAACGGCGGGGCAGATATGAGGTTAAAATCAACAGGGGAGAATCATCCGGGGAAGGTCAATTGTGTATACAGTATGATTCAGTAATTATTACCCGGCCATTGAATAAGGGTGAAAATCAAGCTACAGTTGATTTGCCTGAAGGTGAAACAAATCTTAATATCTGGGTAAAAGAAAAAGGTAAGGAATATGTTCCCCGACCGGATGAAGACCTGGTCGGCGATGTCCTGATAAGTCGTAAGTAGAATATTAATTCATTGCCTATGAGATCATTAACCTGTATGATCATATTAATCCTGATTGCGTCATCGTGCTCGGAAAAGAAGAATGCAGGCGTCACCAGTACTTTCAATGACCAGATGGTCACTATCAGTAATGCCAATACAACCATACATATTGATAATGAACTATGTTTCAGGATCCTTTTTAAAAAGGGAGGGTCTCTTTACCCTTTAACCGCTGAAAACAATTCAAATCCGTCAATATTTTTACGCGATTCAATAAATGAAAGGATCTCGTTTGTCAGAAAAGCCACTCAATTAAATGAAATCAACGATCAATTCGGCAAAGGGAAAAAAGTAAAAATTGAAGCCGTATCACATGATGGCAGGATAAAATGCAACGTTTCATTAAGCACTTACAGTGATTTACCCGACGCAGTTCTGGTACAGTCTGTATTTATAAATATTTCAGGAAAGAATTACTTCATCAGGGATTATACCCTTGATCAAGTCCTGCTTCAGCCTCCTTTGAGTGATTCTGTCTGGTGGTCATTCCAGGGTGCTTCCTATCGTTGGGGGAATGATTTTGCATTTCAGCTCCCCGAATCTTTCTCGCGGGAAAATTATATGGGGTTAAATGCCATAAAAACAGGTGGCGGATTGCCTATAACAGATGTCTGGAATAAGGAATTTGGATTGGCTTTGGCCTATCTTGGCGGCAAACCATGTGATATCTCCCTGCCGGTAAAAGCTGAAAATGGCAAAGTGGGTTTGGGAATAAAGGAAAATTATAAAGATCAGATACTGAAATCAGGTGACAGCCTGACCTCTGTCCAGACTGCTGTCATTATTCACCAAAAAGATTTCTATGATCCAATAAGAATGTATTCCATATTAATGAAACCTTTTTTACCGGATTTTTTAAAGCCTGTGGACTATGCATATCAACCGGAATGGTGTACCTGGGGTTATCGACGGGATTTCAAACCCGATCAAATCGTGAACAGACTGGAACATTTGAAAGCCATTGGAATAAAATCTGTTATCATTGACGATGGGTGGTCTGTCAATCACGGAGACTGGGTTCCTGACCCTGGAAAATTTCCAGGTGGAGATGAAGATTTTAAATTTTTGATTAACAAGATACATGAATCAGGTTTAAAAGTCTGGCTCTGGTGGATCCCCGGTTATACCGACAGCATTTCTTCTCTGGCAGCCCGGCATCCCGACTGGCTCATAAAGAATAAAGATGGTTCTGTCCATCCTTCATACGGATTTTGTCCGGCATATGCGCCTGTACAGGAGCACTATAAGAAACTGGTTCAAAAATTTGTTGAAGAATTCAGAATAGATGGCTTTAAACTGGATTTTAGTGAGATAAACGCTGCACCTCCCTGTTACGATCCCAGGCATAATCACAATGATCCTTATGAATCTTTCAGCAGTACTCCGATTCTGTTTCAGAATATCTGCAAGACAGCCAGCTTGTATAATCCGGACATGTTAATTGAATACTGCGCTTGTGGCATACCACCTACTATCTTTCATCTTCCATGGACCAATCTGGCTGTTACTTCCGACCCGAACATCAGCCAGATAACACAGAGAATAAAGTTCTACAAGGCATTAAGGGGCGATGATTTCCCTGTTCTGGAGGAATATTGCGGCGTCCTCGCCGGACCATTATACCAGCTTACAATCGGAACGGGAGGTGTACCTGGTACCTTTTCAACATATCTGGATGATTACCATGAAAAATGGCTGAATATTTATCTTAAATATCAATTAAGCAAAGGAGAGTATCTGAATCTCTACGACATTGGATTCGATTACCCTGAAGCTCATGTAATTAAAAAAGACGGTAAGTTTTACTATGCCTTTTATACACATTCCTGGAAGCAACTGGGATCTCCCCCGACGCGATGGTTCAGATTCGGAACAGAATTTGACTTCTCCCTGGAGGGTAAATCTGAAATAGAATATCCAAAAGATAACTTTTCCGGGGAAGTCGACTTAAGAGGATTGGATGAAAATATGAAATATAAGGTAATTGATTATGCCAATAATAAGGAGCTGGGAATTATAAACGGAGATAAACCTTATCTCCGGGTATCATTTGATGATTATCTTTTACTGGAATTGAATCCATTGTAATAACCTCCGGTATAACATAAACAGGCTCATCAAACCGTGGTCGTGGAGACCGGGAAATAAATGAAAAATAAACCATGGCTCTTTTATACAATTTTAACTACCGTAACATGGGGTATCTGGGGTGCCCTGATAGAGCTGCCTGAAAAAGCGGGATTTCCACCTACTCTGGGGTATTCGGTGTGGGCTTTGACCATGATTCCCTGCGCTCTCTTTGCATTACACATTAACCGGTTCAGGTTGGAACATGACAAGAAATCTTTATTCTATGGCATGATGATTGGATTTACGGGATCAGGAGGTACTGTTCTACTGTTTGAGGTGCTTAAATCAGGTCCGGCATATATTATATTCCCGATTATATCACTATCTCCGATCCTTACAATAATTTTAAGTGTCGTTTTTTTGAAAGAAAAAGCAACCAGACAAAATTGGATCGGGATAATTCTTGCTTTAATTGCCATATTCCTGTTATCTTATTCCAAACCTGATGATTCTGACACAAAAAAATATTTATGGCTGGAATTATCCATCTTGATTTTTATCATGTGGGGAGTGCAGGCTTTTTATATGAAGCTTGCCAATAAGAGTATGAAGGCTGAGAGTATTTTTACATATATGGCAATTACCGCTGTTATCCTGATACCGTTCACAATTCTGATGACAGACTTTCATCAGGACATTAATTGGGGATTCAGGGGTCCATATCTTACAGCAATCATACAGATGTTGAATGCGATAGGTGCACTTTCGCTGGTGTATGCAATACGGTATGGGAAAGTCATTATAGTCACTCCAATGACAGCTTTGTATCCCCTGATAACAATTCTCCTGTCTCTTATAATCTATGCTGTAATACCAGCTCCTGTTACTGTTGCCGGAATTGTTCTGGCTTTGATTGCTGTTTATTTATTTGCTTCATAGAGGTTGTGTAAGGTAAATGTGTGAAAAGCTGCTCATTGATTGGCATTTATTTATAATTTTAGCATTATTAGTGTTCTTGACCATAGATTCAATAATTGATTAAAGGCAATGAAGGCGGGCTCATTTACCGGTTCTGTTTCGGCTTAGATATTTCATATCAATAAATTATGTTTTAAATTAATAGAAGAGAGCTTATGAAACTCGGATTTATCAGACCAAATTATCCAAACGAAAAACGTGTTGCCCTGTTGCCTGAACATATAAACGAATTTGAAAATCAGATTGTGGTTGAGACAGGTTTTGGTGAATACCTGGATATAATTGATGACGATTATGTGGCAAAAGGGTGTACAATCGCATCAAGAGATGAAATTTTTAGTGAATGTGACACATTATTCAACCTTAAATTGTTGCAACCATCAGATTATGATAAGATCAGAAAAGGCCAGATGATAATCGGATGGACTCACCCGGAGGGATCCGGGGCTGATTTTATGAAACTTCAGGCAATCCCCAAGGAACTGGCAATTGTCGATTTAGATAATATTCATCCGTTTATTTTTTATAAAGGGGGGAAAATACCTGTATCCTTTATAAAACGGAATTTTATCTGGCGCAATAGTTTTATGGCCGGAATAAGTTCAACACTTCATGGGATCATGTCAGCAGGATTTCTTCCTGGTGCAAATACAAAAGTTGCCATTCTGTCAAGCGGGAATGTTGCACAGGGTGCTTTTTATACAATTTCAAAATTTAATTGCGATGTACGGATATTTCATTGGGAAACAATGGATCTCTTTTATGAATCAATTGCAGATTTTGATATAATTATTAATGGAATTGAAGTTGCTGATGATAATTCCCATATTATTTCCAGAAAAGATTTAAAAGAGATTAAGAAAGGATGTCTGATACTTGATGCAGCCGCAGACGTGGGAAGGGCAATAGAAGGGACAAGATTCACAACCATGGAAAATCCGGTATATAAAGATGACAACAAATATTTTTATGCAATAAATAATTCTCCGTCAATTTTTTACCGGGAAACCAGCAGGATAATAAGCAGTGTTTTCAGTGAATGGATCTATAAGAAGGATATTAAACAATTCTGGGATTTACTGAAATAGTTTACTATAATCACATTTTTAACTACTGACTTTGCGGATTTAAATAAGGCAATTGATGACAAAACTTGCTAAAGAACTTTCGCTGTACGGGTTGATAATGGTTGCCATTGGATCCTGCATTGGCTCAGGTATTTTTGTTACCCCATCGCAGATTGCCGGAATGATCCCTTCATCAAGGCTGATTCTGCTCGTCTGGACCATTGGGGGATTAGTTGCATTGACAGGTGCACTTACATTCAGTGAAATGGGTGCTTTATTCCCCAGGGCAGGAGGAGTTTATGTCTTTCTTAAGGAGGCATACGGAAACTGGCTCGGATTCCTTTTCGGATGGGCTTATCTTGTAATTATTATTACCAGCACTATTGCAGCTATTGCACTTGCTTTCTCAAATTACCTTAGCTACTTTATTCCAATGGACAATACATGGAAAATAATTATTGCTGTCATTGCAATCTTAATTCTTACTATAATTAATGTTTTCAGGGCGAAATTCGGAGAAATTTTTTCAAATATTTTTACCAGTCTGAAGATAATTGGAATACTTATAATCATTGCAGTCGGATTATTTTTTGGCAATAGTGAATTGTCGTTTAAAAGCAGCAGTATTGCGTCTTCTTTCAATGGTGGCCTGTCAAACTTTAGTGTCGCCCTTACCGGAGTATTGTTTTCTTACAGCGGATGGCAGCTTGCATCATTTCTTGCCGGAGAGACTAAAAATCCCGCAAGAAATGTTCCTGCAGCAATGATTGTAGGAGCCACAATAGTAACAATAATTTATCTTCTGGTCAATATTGCTTACATGTTACTCCTTCCTGTAAATTCAATAATCACTTCTGATAAAGTCGGAGCTGATGCTATTAGCACCGTTCTGCCATTTGGAGGAATGCTTGTTGCAGGTATTATCATGGTAAGTACTTTAGGCACAATAGGGGTTTACACTCTTTCAGCACCACGTGTCTATTACGCTATGGCTGCTGACGGTCTCTTCTTTAAAAGCATATCGAAAGTTCATCCTGTATTCAAAACCCCGGTAAATGCAATTATTATCCAATCTGCATGGTCTATTGTCCTTCTCCTATTCTGGGGAACACTGGAAAATCTTATTACTTATATTGTATCAATCGAAAGTATATTTTATGCCCTTTCAGCTGCCGGTATATTTATATTCAGAAAAAAGTTCAGGTACATGGAGAGGCCTTATAAAACAACCGGTTATCCTGTTACTCCTTTGATATTCATTGGTATATATGCCTGGTTTGTTGTTAACATCGCTATCCATAAACCGTTTCACATGGCTGTAGGATTGTCATTTCTGGTTTTAGGTCTGCCCGTATATTTATATTTTAAATCACATTCCTCCGGTGTTAAGTGCTCTGCCTGACCGGATTTTCCAGTTACGTTTTTAAAAAATAATCATTAGATTTGGAGTCAGGTTTAGCCTTCGTCAAATCCGGAAAATTAGAAGAACCGATGCAGGAATAACTAACATTTGACTTATAATAATAATATTAAACTGTTGAATAAGAATAATATACAAAAATCAGCCAAAATAATCGAGGGGATATCATACTTTGATTATTTACCAATAGCCGTTGAAATAGAAGGCAATCAAATTAAGAATATTAAACGGCTTCCTGAACTCTCGGATAAAAGTGAACCTTATTTTATTGCTCCCGGATTGATCGACATCCAGGTGAATGGATATTTATCAGTATCATTTTCCTTTGAAGGAGCCAATGAATTGGACGCAGGAAGCAATGAGTTAAGTGTTTCAGATTGCAGGAAAGTGACTGAAGCTTTATGGAAAGAGGGTATTACATCCTATTTCCCCACTCTTACAACCAATAGCCAGGAGCTGTTATTAAAGAATTTCAGGATACTTGCAGGTGCAAAAGATGATCCTACTTTAATGGGTTCCATTGCAGGATTTCATCTCGAAGGACCATATATATCTCCCGTTGACGGATATCGCGGTGCCCACCCTAAAGAACATGTACGCCAGCCAGACTGGAGCGAATTCATGCAATTATATAAAGCTTCCGGAGAAAACATTCTGCTGGTTACTGTGGCACCCGAGGTAAACGGTGCACTGGAATTCATAATAAAATGCAGGGAAAAAGGGCTGGTGATCTCTTTAGGGCATCATAACGGTTCAGCCGAAATGATAAAGGCAGCCATCGATAATGGTGCCGGACTGGCAACACATCTGGGAAATGGATGCGCATCTTTCATTAACCGGCATATTAATCCTATATGGCCGCAACTTGCTGATGAACGTTTAACGGCAAGTATCATATGCGATGGATTTCATCTGCCTCCTGAAATTATCCGGGTATTTTATAAGGTAAAAGGAGCTGATAATATTATCATTACTTCAGATATAACAAATTTTGCAGGTTTGCCACCCGGAGAATACAGGAACAAAAAGGGTGAAACCATTATCAAAACTCAGGAAGGTAATCTGAGATTTTCAGGTCAGGAGGGCGGCCTATATGGATCTGCCACACCTCTTACCAAAGGAGTGGGGCACATCATGAAAATCACAGGATGCAGTCTTGCCAAAGCAATCCGGATGGTTACTGCAAATCCGGCCAGGTTGCACAACTTAAACGACCGGGGAAAACTGGAGCCCGGGAAACGAGCCGACATCATCCTCTTTTCAATGGATGATTTTGAAATGAAAATTAAAAAAACCATTGTTGCAGGCAAGGTTGTCTATCAGGCAGGTTGAATCATGTTAAAGAATGAAAGTCAATTAAATTATTGAAAAATACATTATGAAACCCACATGTTATTCAAACACAAACAAGAATGAAAATACCCTTCTAAACATGTGGGTTCCATGTGACCTTTAAAATCAAAATTATTTACACATGAAAAAGCAAATAGAAGTTGTAGCTGCCAGCTCATTGTCTGCGCGCAACCTGGTTTTATCTATTATGATAATAGGATTATTGTTTTTTATTTTCGGATTTACTACCTGGATAAATGCGATTCTGATCCCTTATTTCAAAGTTGCGTGCGAGTTAAATAATGTACAGTCATTACTGGTAGCTTTTGCCTTCTATATAGCTTATCTTGTTATGGCAATACCTGCAGCACGTTTACTGGAGAAGGTTGGATTCAAGAAAGGAATAATGCTGGGCTTATGGATTATGGCGCTGGGAGCTCTTATTTTTGTGCCGGCAGCATTGACCAGGGTATACGGAATATTCCTGTTCGGACTCTTCTCAATAGGAACAGGGCTAGCTATACTTCAACCTGCAGCAAATACTTACATCACAAAAGTCGGTTCAAAGGAAAGAGCAGCACAGAGAATGAGTATAATGGGCGTCTGTAACAAGACTGCCGGGATAATAGCTCCATTACTCTTAGCCGCCGCAATATTAAGACCTACTGATAACGAGTTATTTAAACAGATTCCATTAATGGATGAAGTTGCCAGAAATGCGGCCCTGGATGAGGTGATCAGGAGAGTAATTGTTCCTTATATAGGTCTGGCTGTTGTACTTTTCGGAATCGGATTGATGATCAGATATTCAATATTGCCGGAAATAGATACTGATCATGAATCTTCTGAAGCAACCGGCTCAAATTCAGGTAAGACAAGCATAATACAATTCCCGCATCTTATACTTGGTGCAGTTGCAATATTTCTTCATGTGGGATCACAGGTCACTGGCATAAACACTGTTATAGGATATGCACAATCATTGAATCTGCCCTTGCTGGAAGCAAAGGTTTTCCCGTCTTATATCTTAGGCATTACCATGTTTGGCTTTTTATCGGGAATTGTACTTATTCCAAAATACATCAGGCATCTCAGGCTGTTGCGTTTGTTAACCTCATCAGCAGTAATTCTGACGCTGATATTTTTTCTTGTCCATGGCAACGTGGTAAGCTTCCTGGGGCATACTGCTGATCTGTCAATATGGGTGCTTGTATTACTGGGGCTCTCCAATTCATTGATGTGGTCAGCCATCTGGCCGCTTGCGTTGGATGGCCTTGGCCGGTTTACGAAAATGGGGGGATCGATCCTTATTATGGGCCTGTGCGGCAGCGCCATAGTACCGCTTATTTACGGATATTTTGCAGATGCATTTAATGCACATATTGCATACTGGGTTCTGATGCCTTGCTATTTATATCTTCTCTACTATGCTTTCTATGGTTATAAAGTAAGGTACTGGTCCTTCAGATAGTGAGGGTAACAATGCAGAGCGGAATTCAACCACCAACAACGGTCCAGCCACTCAGTGAAGCAACAAGAGTGGCCCATGAGAAAATCCTCAATCCGGAAAGCCTGATTATTCAGGGAGGCATAACATCAGATGCACCAGTCCTTGTTATTCTGGTTGCAGGCAAGGGTACGAGGTTTGGCCAGGAGCCCAAGTGCATCCAGCGTGTACACGGTATACCACTGGCACGCCATTCCATTAATGCGTTTCGTCGTTTCACCCCTGCACCGGTAATATGCCTGGTCGGCTACAGGTACCAGGAAGTTACCGCAGCCCTCGATAGTGACAATACATATATACTTTCGGAAAATCCTGCAGGGGGAACAGCATTTGCAGCATACGAAGCTTTCTGTGTTCCGGAACTTGTTGAGAAAAATCCCCTGCTGATCATCACCATGGGAGACCGTGTCGTGCCATCCTCTGTATTCCGCAGATTATCGAAGGCACATGGCGAAGGTG
>Ga0102851_10001345_pt1 | contig 13933 bp, 15 predicted proteins | sample Mud3Dept3metaG_FD_79558 | JGI IMG/M metagenome (GOLD analysis project Ga0102851, IMG submission 79558) | Freshwater wetland microbial communities from Ohio, USA, analyzing the effect of biotic and abiotic controls - Mud 3 Core 4 Depth 3... | ecosystem: Environmental > Aquatic > Freshwater >... | reverse complement strand
TAGACGGGCCGCAGAGCGTGGTGTGGGACGAGGCGGAAAACCGCCTGCACACGCAAAAAGCTTTGATGGAGTATCTGTTGCTGGGCAAAATTAAGAATTAGCCGCCAAGGCCGCCAAGCACGCCAAGAAAACCAGAGACGATCAATCAGGCAGAAAATACCTGAATATTGAGTCTGATTACCCTGATACTTTTTGATTGTTATTTAATTTTGAATTTGTTTTTTCTTGGCGTGCTTGGCGGCCTTGGCGGCTAATAGATCTTAATAAATGAGAAAATATGAGTAAAATCAACAAGGTAGTGCTCGCCTATTCGGGCGGGCTGGACACCTCGGTCATCCTGAAATGGCTGCAGGACGTCTATGACTGCGAAGTCGTGACGTTCACCGCCGACATCGGCCAGGGCGAAGAGCTCACGCCGGCGCGCAAGAAGGCGAAGATGTTCGGCGTCAAGCAGATTTTCATCGAAGATCTGCGCGAGGAGTTCGTGCGCGATTTCGTCTTCCCGATGTTCCGCGCCAACGCCGTCTACGAGGGCGAATACCTGCTCGGCACCTCGATCGCGCGGCCGCTGATCGCCAAGCGCATGGTGGAAATCGCGCGCAAGTGCGGCGCGGACGCGATTTCGCACGGGGCAACCGGAAAGGGCAACGACCAGGTGCGCTTCGAACTCGGCGCCTATGCGCTGATGCCCAACGTCAAAATCATCGCGCCGTGGCGCGAATGGGATCTGTTGTCCCGGGAGAAACTGCTCAAGTATGCGGAGCAGCACGGCATCCCTGTCGATTACAAGAAGAAAAAAGGCGGTGGCGCGCCCTATTCGATGGACGCCAACCTGCTGCATATATCCTACGAGGGCGGCATCCTCGAGGATCCGGACTTCGAGCCCGAGGAGTCGATGTGGCGCATCACCGTGTCACCCGAAAAAGCGCCTAACCGCCCCGAATACGTCGAGCTCGATTACCGCCGCGGCGATATCGTCGCGATAAATGGCCGGAAAATGACGCCGGCGCAGGTGCTGACCAAGCTCAACCAGCTGGGCGGGAAGCACGGCATCGGACGGCTCGACCTGGTCGAAAACCGCTATGTCGGCATGAAATCGCGGGGCTGTTATGAGACCCCGGGCGGCACCATCATGCTCAAAGCGCATCGCGCGATGGAGTCGATCACGCTCGACCGCGAGGTGCTGGCGCTCAAGGATGACCTGATGCCGCGCTATGCGCGCATGATTTACAATGGCTACTGGTTCAGCCCCGAGCGCAAACTCCTGCAATCGCTGATCGACGAGTCGCAGCAGCCGGTCAACGGCAAAGTGCGCCTCAAGCTCTACAAGGGAACGGCGCTGGTCGCCGGCCGCTCGTCAAAATCCGACTCGCTGTTCGACGAGACCATCGCCACGTTCGAAGATGACAAAGGCGCCTACGACCAGGCTGACGCCACAGGCTTTATCCGCCTCAACGCGCTCAGGATGCGCATTGCCGCCAAGCGCCACCGCAAGTAACCAGGATAAAATCATGCCCAAGTTCGATAATGTATCGGTCGTCAAGAAAGCCAACGTCTACTTCGACGGCAAGTGCGTGAGCCACACGGTTCACTTTCCGGATGGCAGCCGCAAGTCGGTTGGCGTCATTTTCCCGAGCGTGCTCACGTTCAACACCACCGAACCCGAGTTGATGGAAATCACGGCAGGCAGCTGCCGCGTGCGGCTGCCCGGGGATAAGGACTGGCGCATTTGCCGCGCCGGCGACAGCTTCAGCGTGCCCGCCAACTCGAGCTTCGACATCGAACCGCTCGAGACGCTCGATTACGTCTGCCACTTCGGATAGCATGACCACCCTCGCCGTCGTCAAAAAGAACGGCTACGCCGCGATTGCGGCCGATACCATGACCAAGTGGGGCTCGGGCAAGGAAACCGCCGAGTACATCGTCAACCACACCAAGATACTCAAGGTCGGCGACAGCTACCTGGGCGTGACGGGGGACGCGACCTTCAAGACCATCCTGCGCGACTATTTCTCCCGCCCCAAGGTCTATGCGCATTTCGCCACCCCGCTTGAAATCTTCAAAACCTGGCAGAAGCTGCACGCGTCGCTCAAGCACGATTATTTTCTGCTCGCCGGTGGCGGGGAAGAAGAGGCGCTGGAATCATCGCGCATCGATGTGCTGATTGCCAACCCCCACGGTATTTTCGGCGTCGCCGCGCACCGCACGGTGCAGGAATTCTCGAAGTTCTACGCCTTCGGCAGCGGCAGCGACTACGCGATGGGAGCGCTGTATGCAAGCTACAGCCAGTCGCGCAAATCTGCCGAGAATATTGCGCAGCTTGCGGTCAAGACCGCGGCCGAGTTTGACGACGGCACCGGGCTGCCAGTAACGTCGTTTGCGGTAAAATTACGCCACAAGTAAAACCCGGGAGCCCCTCATGCCATCATTCGATATCGTTTCAGAGGTTAACCAGGTCGAAGTGCATAACGCGGTGGATCAATGCAACAAGGAGATCACCAACCGCTTCGACTTCAAGGGCTCGGATGCCCGGGTAGAAATCAACGAAAAAGAAAAGATTCTGGCCGCCTATGCCGATGACGATTTCAAGCTCGATCAGGTGCGCGACGTTCTGACCGGCAAACTCGCCAAGCGCGGCCTCGACGTGCGCTGCCTGGAGCTGGGCACGGTCGAAAAAATATCCGGCAACAAGGTCAAGCAGAACATCACCACCCGTGTCGGTGTCGAGCAGGAACTCGCCAAGAAAATCGTCAAGCTCATCAAAGACAGCAAGCTCAAGGCCCAGGCCAGCATTCAGGGCGACGAGGTGCGCATCACCAGCACGAAGAAAGACACGCTTCAGGACGTCATCGCCCTGGTGCGCAAATCGATCACAGACTTTCCGCTGCAGTTCAAGAACTTCCGTGATTAATGCGGTGATTGAGTGACTGAGTAACCGAGTGATTGAGGCGGCTCATCACACGACGGCCAGCACTTTTTCAATCACTTAATTACCTAATCACCAATCACCCGCAGCCCCTGCGTCCACCGATCATAAATCAGGTCGGCGACGGCATGGAGCGCACCGACTTTCTGACCAATCGCGCCCATCATTTCTTCCGGCGTCTGCACCGAGGGCACCTTCGCCGCGATGGCCGTGACTTCCTTCCCCCAGTCCTGGCACCAGAGGCGTATCAGCGCCTCAGTCATCTCGACGTGGCATTGCATTGCGAGATGGGGCCCCAGCGCGAACGCCTGGTTCTCGCAATAGGAGCTGGAAAGCAGTCTCGCCGCGCCCGGGGGAACGCTGAAAGTCTCGCCGTGCCAGTGAAAGGCATCAAACGAAGCCGGCAATCCGCCGAACCATGCTCGGGCCAGCTGATGGCCGTCGACATCGACCCGTCCCCAGCCGATCTCCCTGACCGCGTTGCGTGTCACCGTCCCGCCCAGCGCTTTAGACATCAACTGCCCGCCGAGACAGTGGCCGATCACGGGCACGCCGGCATCCGCGGCGGCGGCGATCAGGTTCAGCGCCTGCGGGATCCACGGTAAAGCGTCGTTGACGCTCATCGGCCCGCCCATGAACGCCATGCCGCTGAATGCACGCGGGTTATCGGGAACCCCCTCGCCCTCGTCGATCTTGATCACCTGCCACGGGATGCCGTGGCGCGACAGATATGTGGCAAAATAACCCGGCCCCTCGGTTGCCACATGCCGGAAAATGACGACGGGTTTCATTGTTGGCGGATGTGAGATCGAATATGAAGCATGTTAGTTTACTCGCAGTGATTTTCCTATTGCTGCCGCTTGCCGCGCCTGCCGCCGAGGTCAATCTCATCGGTCTTTTCAGCGGCAAGGCGGTGCTGGTGATCGACGGCGGCAAACCGCGCACGATGGCGGCGGGTGACACCTCGCCCGAGGGCGTCAGGCTCATCAGCGCCAACAGCGAATCCGCCGTGGTGGAAATCGACGGACGGCGCCAGACGCTGGCGCCGGGCCAGCAGGGCTATGCCGCCGCGGCGCGCCCGGATTCAGGCACTGCCAGCGTCATTCTGAATGCCGATGCACGCGGTCATTTCGTCACCACCGGAACCATTAACGGCATCTCCATACAATTCCTGGTGGACACCGGCGCGAGTGCAATCACCTTCTCCAGCAGCGATGCCCGGCGCCTGGGCATTAATTACCTCGCCGGCTCGCGCGCCCAAACTCAGACAGCCAACGGCATCGTACCCGTCTACAAGGTCAAGCTTGATACCGTCCGTGTCGGTGGCGTCACGGCCAACAATGTCGATGCGGTCATCATCGAAGGCAACGGACTGCCCATTGCGCTGCTCGGCATGAGTTTCCTCAACCGCATGGATATGAAGCGCGACGGCCTGACGATGACGCTGACCAAACGCTACTGACGGGAGGGTGGGCCCGCGGCTCACGCCGGCGCACGCTTCTCCCAGCGGTAGAGCCGCACCGGCGGAATGTTGAAGAGTTCCACTTCGACCTGCGCCGATCCCATCAGTGGCCTGGTCAGCGCATTGACCTGATCGCTCACCTGGTAGGCCACAAAACGCCCCCCGGGAATGAGCATGGCCGAAATGGTATCCAGAATCTGCAATCCCGTTACGCGATTGATCGTGGAAAATGGTATTCCCGACACCACCGCGTCGGGAGCGGCAAGCCCGTATGAGCCCAGAACGCTCTCGAGTTCGTGGGCACAGCCGCAGTGCACGATGAGACGGGCGTCCGTGATGCGGCCGACCAGCTCACACAACTGCGGATTGATCTCGATGACCAGGAGTTTCGCGTCCGGCGCCATCGCGCCGAGGATCGCCCGGGTCGTGCCGCCGGTGCCGGCCCCGAGTTCGACCACGGTCCGCGCCGACCGGATTTCCGCCATTTCCACTATTCGCCGCTCGAGAAAGCGCGAACTGGGGATGATGGACGCCACCTGGCGGGGACGCTTCAAAAACTCCCGCAAGAAAAGCGCGCGATCGATAAGTCCCGCCTGCAGTTGCTGAGCTTTTTGTCTCAATTGCCCCTCCCTGGAATGGCCGTATCTGCCGCTAATGTCGGCATTTCCCTGCCCGTCTTGACCACCGTCGGATGCACGATCCATTTTCATGCCGCGTAATCCGGCGCACGGCGCTATTTCCGGGACCCGGCGAATTTCTTGTACAGCTCAGGCGCCAGCGCAAAAAACGCTTCGTTGGCTCGCTTGTTGGAGATATTGGTCACGACGACCATGGCAAAATCGCGGCCGGGCTCGATCCAGATGTGCGCCAGGTTTTTCCCGTTGGAGCCGCCGTGATACAGCAGCGGCACCGGGGCCCACTCCACGTCGAGCTGTCCCCAGCCGAGACCGTATTTGCCATGCGACGGCGTGCCGGGAGCCGCGTCTTTTATCGTTGGCATCCCGACCACCGGCGTGTGCAGCTTTCTCATCGCTTCCGGACTGACGAGCCTGGGTCCGCGCCTGCCTTCTCCGGCGTTCCATCCGGCCCAGCGCGCGAAATCGAGCACCGACATGTGCGCGATGCCGGCAGGGCCGATGACCGGCGGCCCGTCAGCATCCGGTCCGCCAAGGAACGCCTTGATTTTGCCATTCAGTATCTCATGGCTGAGCGGCGCATCGATCTTACCCAGGCTCATCTGTTGGCCCAGCCCTGCCGATTTGAGGTCCAGCGGAATGAAAATGCGCTCCGTCATCAGTTCGTCCCAGGTCCTGCCGGTGGTGCGCTCGATCATGGCGCCGGCGGTGAGATAGCCCATATTCGCGTAAGCGAAGCGGCTACCCGATGCCGACTCGAGCGGCTGCTTGCTCCTGCCCCACTCCTTCATCACCCAGTAGCGTTGCTCGTCCAGATTCCCGTCCTCGAATACAGACTTGGCCCACAAGTCGAAGATGGCCTGATTGTCGGAAGGGATGCCGCTGGTATGCGACAGCAATTGCTCCAGCGTCACTCGCAGGAAACCTGCATCCGCCTTTTCCTTGAGCTCCGGAAAAACCTCGGCAACGGTTGAGTCCCAGCGCAGCTTGCCCTGCTCCACCAACATGGCGGCCAGCAGCGCCGTCATCGCCTTGGTGTCGGAGCCGAGATGGAAGCGGTCATTGAGGGTTACCGGAATGTTCGCGCCGGCACGGCGCGTGCCAACCGCGCCAGCGGCGATGATTTTCCCGTCCTTGACCACCGCTGCGGCGAGCGCCGGCAATTCATATTTGGAAAGATAGGGTTCGAGTTCCTGATCGAGCGACGTCTGGGCGTGTGCAGCGCCAGCAACGCAGACGACCGTCAGAACCATCAGCGTGTGACAAAACAGCGAACGGTTACGGAGCATGGCATGACTCCTTTTTCGTCTTGGCAAGGCCCGCTGCTACGGTAAGGAACGGCTGCCCTCTGACCGGCGGGACCAGGGTCGTGACTCGCCGGATAACACGTCTTCGAGCGTCTTTTCGATATCGATAAACGATTTTACATGAACCGCCTGCATGCCGACTTTCTTCGCCGCTTCCACATTATCCTCGAGGTCATCGAAAAATAGTATTCTCGGCAGCGGCATCCCCATCGCTTGGGCAACGGCAGCGTATGCCTCCGGTTCGGGTTTGCGCCGGCCCAGCTCTGAGGACACAAATACCTTGCGGAAAATGCTCAGCGTGGAGGCATATTTCCGCGCCCAGTAGTCATGATGGGCGGCGTTCGAGTTGCTGAAGACGTATAGCGGAAAACGCGCCTGAACGCCGCGCAGCAAGCGCGCGATTCCGGGAACTTCCCTGACAAAAACCGCATTCCAGCCGCGCTCGAACTCCTCGTCCGTCAATTGAATGCCGAGGGAAGACCGCAGCGATTCGAAATATTCAGCCACCGGAATCTCGCCGCGCTCGTGGCGCTCATAACAGGCGCCCATCGAAAACCGCGAGCCCAGTGTTTCTGCGGGCACACCCGAGCAGGCGCTCCACGCCTCAAAGACGCGCCGGAAATCGATATCGACAATCACGCCGCCGAGATCGAACAGAAGCGCGTCAACGAAATGAGTATTTGCCGACACTTGGAATCGCTCTCAACCCGGCGTTTCCGCAGTGGGATTACTCAGCCTTCTCGCCCTGGCCCACCATCGACAGCAGATGGCCGAACTTGGTGCGTTTGGTCCTCAGATATTCCCGATTGGCCGCGCGCGGCGCCACCTCGACCGGCACGCGCTCGGCGATAGTGAGGCCGTATTCCTCGAGCGCGGCCACCTTGTCGGGATTGTTCGTCATCAGGCGCACTTTGCGCACGCCGAGGTCGAACAGAATGTGTGCGCCGGCCTTGTAGTCGCGCATGTCGGCGGCAAATCCCAGTTCGTGGTTGGCTTCGACCGTGTCGTGGCCCCGATCCTGCAGCGCGTAGGCGCGGATCTTGTTGAGCAATCCGATACCGCGGCCCTCGTCGAACATGTAGACCAGCACGCCGCTGCCCGCCTGCTCGATCATTTCCATGGCGGCGTCGAGCTGCTCGCCGCAGTCGCAGCGTTCGCTTCCGAAGACATCGCCGGTCAGGCACTGAGAATGCAGCCGCACCAGCGTCGGCTGATCGGGATGGATCTCGCCTTTGACCAGCGCGACATAGAGCGTGGTTTCCAGGCTGTCGCTGTAGACCATGAGCTGGAAGCCGCCGGCCTTGCTCGTCGGCAACACGGTAGTGGCACGGCGGCTGATCTGGCGCTCGTTTTCGCGATAGGCGACGAGATCGGCGATTTCCAGGATTTTGATGCCGTGCTTGGCGGCAAAGCGCTCGAGCTCGGGCATGTGCGCCATGGTGCCGTCGTCGTTCATGATCTCGCAGATCACGCCCGCCGGTTTGAGCCCTGCCATGCGCGCGAGATCGACCGCCGCCTCGGTATGGCCGCGGCGCGCCAGCACGCCGCCGTCCACCGCGCGCAGCGTCTGCAGCCGCCCCGGACGAATCAGGTCCGCAGGCCCCGTGCCGTCGGCAATCGCCACCGCGATAGTGCGGGCGCGATCATGCGCCGACATGCCCGAGCCCACGCCCTCGCGCGCATCGATCGGCGTGGCAAACGCAGTTCCGAATTTGGTCTGGTTTCCGGTGTCATCGGTGATCAGCGCCAGCCCGAGCTCGCGCATGCGCCCCTCGGTCAGTGCCAGCGATATCAACCCACGGCCGTGGATCGCCATAAAGTTAATGGCCTCCGGCGTGGCCTTCTCGGCCGCAACGTAGAGGTCGCCTTCGTTCTCGCGCTCCTCGCTGTCGATCAGAATCACCATGCGCCCCTTGCGCAGGTCAGGCAGGATGTGCTCGACGATGAATTCGCTGGTTTTTCGGGTCGTAGTCATGGCTGAGGCCGGTTCTGCATTATGCGCGGGTCACCAGCCGCATGAATTCCGCGCGCGTCTTTTCGGCATTGAATGCGCCGGTGAAGGCTGAGGTCGTTGCGGTCGAATGCTGCTTCTGGATGCCGCGCATGATCATGCACATGTGCTGCGCCTCGATCACCACCGCCACGCCCTGCGGTTTCAGGGTTTCCTCGATGCAGTTGCGGATTTCAACCGTGAGCCGCTCCTGCACCTGCAACCGGCGCGCAAACGCATCGACCACGCGCGGTATTTTCGACAAGCCCACGATCTGGCCGTTGGGAATGTAGGCCACGTGCGCCTTGCCGAAAAACGGCAGCACATGGTGCTCGCACATCGAATAAAGTTCGATGTCCTTGACGATCACCATCTGCTGGTATTCTTCCTTGAACATCGCCGAGCGCAGGATTTCCGCCGGATCGAGATCGTAGCCGTGGGTCAGGAACTGCAGCGCCTTGGCGACACGCTCGGGGGTTTTCGCCAGGCCCTCGCGATCAGGATCCTCGCCGATTTCCCCGAGGATGGCGCGGTAGTTCTCGGCGATGTTCCGGATCGCAACCGGATTGTACTGGTCGATCTTGGCGTAGCCGTCCATCTCGTTTTCTTCGACCATCTGTTTGTTAAGCGTCATGACTGTAATCCGGTGATTGGCAAGCGGTGAGCGGGAAAACCGGAAAGGCCGGGCACCCCCGGCCCCTTACCGCTGCTTACCGTTCGCTGACTTGGTCATTCTACTCCGCAAGCCGCGCGCGTATGGCCTTGAGGATGCCCTCCGGGGTCAGACCCGCTTCGGCAAGCTGCATTCCCGGGTCGCCCTGCTCGATAAATCTGTCGGGTAGCCCGATCTGCAGCACCGGAACGCGGCTGCCCTGCTTCTGCAGCGCCTCCAGCACGGCACTGCCGGCGCCGCCCATGACCACGTTCTCCTCGACCGTCACCAGCAGGTCGTGACTGGCGGCAAGCTGCGCGATCAGATCCTCATCGAGCGGCTTGACGAAACGCATGTTGACGAGCGTGGCATCAAGCTCTTCGGCGGCGGACAGGCTGGCGGCGACCATGCTGCCGAACGCGAGAATCGCGATTTTTTTCGACAGCAGCGCGATTTTTTTGCCGTTGCGCCGGATTTCGCCCTTGCCTATGGGCAACGCGCGCATCTCCTGCTTGATCTCGGTACCCGGGCCCGTGCCGCGCGGGTACCGCACCGCTACCGGCGTATTCATCTGAAACGCGGTATAGAGCATCTGCCGGCATTCGTTCTCGTCGGACGGGGTCATCACGGTCATGTTGGGCAGGCAACGCAGGTAACTCAGATCGAAACTGCCGTTATGCGTCGCGCCATCGGCACCGACCAAACCGGCGCGGTCTATGGCAAACACGATATGCAGGTTCTGGATCTGGATGTCGTGGATCAGTTGATCGTAGGCGCGCTGCAGGAAAGTGGAGTAAATGGCCACCACCGGCTTGTGGCCTTCGCAGGCCAGTCCGGCGGCAAACGTCAGCGCATGCTGCTCGGCGATGCCGACATCGAAATATCGCTGCGGATACTGCTCCGAGAACTTCACCATCCCCGAGCCCTCGCGCATCGCCGGCGTGATGCCGACCAGACGCTCGTCGAGCGCGGCCATGTCGCACAGCCAGTCGCCGAAAATCTGGGTGTAGGTCTGTTTGCCGCCGGATTTGCCGCCCACGATGCCGTTGCTGGCATCGAATTTGGACACCCCGTGATACAGCACCGGGTCGGCCTCGGCAAGCTTGTAGCCCTGCCCCTTGCGGGTCACCACATGCAGAAACTGCGGGCCCTTCAGCTGCTTGATGTTATGGAGCGTCGGCAGCAGCGCGTCGAGATCGTGGCCGTCGATGGGTCCGATGTAGTTGAAGCCGAACTCCTCGAACATGGTGCCCGGCGTCACCATGCCTTTCACATGCTCTTCCGCGCGCCGCGCGAGTTCACCCAGCATCTTTTCGCCCAATCCCTTGGCCGTGGTATAGAAACGCCCCGACATGAGCTTTGCCAGATATTTGTTGAGCGCGCCCACCGGCCGCGAGATCGACATGTCGTTGTCGTTGAGCACCACCAGCAGATCGGCATCGGTGTCGCCCGCGTTGTTGAGCGCCTCGAACGCCATGCCCGCGGTCATGGCGCCATCGCCGATGATGGCCACGCAATGGCGCTCGATGCCGGCGAGCTTGGACGCGACCGCCATGCCGAGCGCGGCGCTGATCGAAGTGCTCGAATGCGCCGTGCCGAAAGTGTCATATTCGCTTTCCTCGCGCCGCGGAAAACCGGCAAGCCCGCCCCACATGCGCAGGTTTTTCATGCCTTCGCGGCGTCCGGTGAGTATCTTGTGGCCGTAGGTCTGATGGCCGACATCCCATACCAGGCGATCGTGCGGTGTGTCGAATACATAGTGAAGCGCGATAGTCAGCTCCACTGTGCCGAGGTTGGACGACAAGTGTCCGCCGGTCTGGCTTACCGATTCGACCAGGAACCGGCGCAATTCATCGGCAAGCTGCGGCAGCTGGCTCTTTTCGAGCTGCCGCAGTTCGTGGGGATAGTTTACGGTTTTAAGCAGTTCGTACATTATCGATCAGCCGCCAAGGCCGCCAAGAACGCCAAGGAAGAACAGGTCAAACCCCATATCCAAGGACGCGGTGAAAATGAGTCAATGCCTGAATAACACAGGCTCTTTTTTTCTTTGTAGTTCATGTCTTGGGGCTTCTTGGCGGGCTTGGCGGCCTTGGCGGCTAATGGGTATTTAAAATTTCCGCAGCACAATGAAATCCGCGAGCTGCCGCAACCGCAAAGCGCGCTCTCCTAATCCGTCGAGCGCTTTGAGCGCGTCGTTGCGCAATTCTGCGGCGAACGCTTTGGACTGCGCCACGCCCAGCGCGCTCACGTAGGTGGGTTTGCCCTGCCGGGCGTCCTTGCCGGCGGTCTTGCCCAGCGTTGCCGTCGGGGCTTCGGCATCGAGCACGTCGTCGACCACCTGGAACGCCAGCCCTATGCATTTGGCGAAGTGATCGACCTGGGCAAGCGCCTTGTCATCCAGCCGGTTGCCGCAGCGCGCGCCGAGCAGCGCGGCGGCGCGGATCAGCGCACCCGTCTTGCGGATATGCATGAACTCGAGTTCCGGCACCGACAGCGATTTGCCCACGGCGTCGAGATCGATCGCCTGGCCGCCTGCCATGCCGCGTGAGCCCGACGCCACCGCCAGCAGCCTGACCATGTCGAGCTGGGTCGAGGGGTCGTCGGAGAGACGGTATTCACTGACCAACTGAAACGCCAGGCTTTGCAGCGCATCGCCCACCAGCAGCGCGGTGGCCTCATCATATTCGACGTGGCAGGTCGGCCTGCCGCGGCGCAGCACGTCGTCGTCCATGCACGGCAGATCATCGTGCACCAAAGAATAGGCATGAATCAGCTCGACCGCGGCGCCGGCTATCGCCGCCCGTTCCGGGTCGGCCTGGGCAAGTTCCCCTGCGGCGAATGCCAGCAGCGGCCGCACGCGCTTGCCTGCGCCGAGCACCGCGTAGCGCATCGCCTGATGCAGACGCTGCGGCGCGATTTCCGGGGCCGGCAACAGGGTTTGCAGCAGTGTTTCGATACGCTGCTGCTGGGCATGCGCCCAGTTCTGGAAGTCAGTGGCGGAATTCACAGCTTATTGCTCGGCAGCGCCGAAGTTTTTCAGGGCGTTGTCCTCGAGGACCTTGACCTGTTGCTGCGCATCCTGCAGCGCGGCCTGGCAGAACTTGAGCAACTCGGCGCCCCGCTTGTAGGCGGCGAGAGACTGCTCAAGCGGCATCTGCCCGGCTTCCATGCCGGTGACGATATTTTCCAGCTCGGCCAGCGCGGTCTCGAAGGTTGGGGGATTCTGGGTTTTTGCGGACTTGGACATGGGGACGGATCGCCATCGGCGGCGAAACTGAAAGAGTAACGCAATCAGCGGCTTGCGGTCAACGCGCACAGCAAGATATTTGTCTGCCGCGCAGCCCTCCCGCTGCGGCAACAGGTCGCAAACGCAATGCACTCCAGACCATATAGATGCATGAATTCAAGCACCCATCCGCTGCCACCAGATTCAGACCCCGTGACGGATGTGCGGAAATTCATCAAAATAAACACGGCCCCCGGCTTAATGCGGGCATTAACGGTCACATCTTGCCGCGACCGGTTGCAGCCGGTCGCGGCGCACATTCTTTTCAACTATATGATATTAAGAGTCCCTAAGGCTGTCAGGATAAGGCCGGGCTACCCGGCCAAACCAGCAGCCTTGCTCAAAGCGGAGAAAAAAGACTGATGCACGCCACGCTTCCCTTGCTCAATATCACCGACTTTCCGGCGATACGCCGCAGACGGCTTGAGACCCTGCAGGTCAATCTCGGTTACAAATGCAACCAGAGCTGCGTGCATTGCCACGTTAACGCCGGCCCCACCCGCACCGAAATGATGAGCCGCGAAACGGTGTTCGAGGTCGTCGCCTTCCTCAGGGCGGCGAACATCGCGACGCTCGATGTCACCGGCGGCGCGCCCGAATTGAATCCTCATTTCCGCATGCTGGTCACCGCCGCGCGCGAGCTCGGGGTCAAAGTGATGGACCGCTGCAACCTGACGATACTCGAGCAGCCGGGGCAGGAAAATCTCGCGCAGTTTCTTGCCGATCATGAAGTTGAAATCGTCGCTTCTCTGCCGTGCTATCTCGAAGAAAACGTCGACCGCCAGCGCGGCAAGGGCGTGTTCGATACCAGCATGCGCTGCCTGCAGAAACTGAACGCGCTGGGTTACGGCCAGCCCGGGTCCGGCCTCGTGCTCAACCTTGTCTACAATCCGCAGGGCGCGGTGCTGCCGCCGGCTCAGGACAGGCTGGAGCAGGATTATCAGCGCCAGCTCGGCGAGCGCTTCGGCATTGCCTTCAACCATCTCTACGTGCTGACCAACATGCCGATCCAGCGTTTCGGCAGCATGCTGATCTCGAAAGGCCAGTTCGAGCATTACATGGATGTGCTCAAGAACGCGTATCAGCCCGGGAATCTTGACTCGCTGATGTGCCGCACGATGATCAGCGCAGACTGGCGAGGCTACGTCTACGACTGCGACTTCAACCAGATGCTGGGCCTGCCGCTGGCCTGGCGCGGCAAGCCGCGCGTGCATTTGCGCGAACTGGCCGGCGCCGGGCTGGACGGCAATGCCATCGTCGTCAAGGACCATTGCTACGGCTGCACTGCCGGACAGGGTTCGAGTTGCGGCGGCGCGCTCGCAGACTGATTTACGCCTTGTCCGGTCTTTTCCCCCTGAGTGAATGTGGAGCGAACATGGATACCTCTTACCTGACCACGACACACGATGTTTACAAGGAAGCCGCCCTCAACCCGCAACAGGGACTATGTTGCACCACCACGCCCGTATGGCAGTTCCCCGAGCTGTCGATACCCAAAAAAATGCTCGCCATGAACTATGGCTGCGGCAGCACGGTCAACCCCCGCGATCTCGTGAACAGCCCGACCATACTGTATGTCGGCGTCGGCGGTGGAATGGAAGTGCTGCAGTTCGCCTATTTTTCGCGCCGCAAGGGCGGCGTGATCGGTCTGGATGTCGTTGATGAAATGCTCGCG
>Ga0102851_10001344_pt1 | contig 13937 bp, 9 predicted proteins | sample Mud3Dept3metaG_FD_79558 | JGI IMG/M metagenome (GOLD analysis project Ga0102851, IMG submission 79558) | Freshwater wetland microbial communities from Ohio, USA, analyzing the effect of biotic and abiotic controls - Mud 3 Core 4 Depth 3... | ecosystem: Environmental > Aquatic > Freshwater >... | reverse complement strand
CGAAAGGCCGAAGGCGCCGCTCTGCATGGCCTCTTCGACTAAGACCATCATCTCTTCCACTTCCTCCTGTGTGGCCTCCCTCCCCAAGTTCCCGCCCATGACTTGAACCCTTATGCCGATGTGGCCGACCAACTGGGCCACGTTAGGCGCCACGCCCAGCTCTTCGAGTTTGGAGAGGTACCCGGCAAACGTCAGGTCTTTTCGTGGAGCCGGGGAGCCGCCGCAGTTCCCGGTCACGATGGTCGTGACCCCCTGCATGATGAAATTTTCGGCCAGAGGGTACTCGAAGATATTGTTGTCCGCATGGGTATGAGCGTCGATGAAGCCCGGCGAAGTCACAAGGTTCGAGCCGTCGATGACGGTCCCTGCCGTCCCCCGGATTTTTCCGACGGCGGCGATCTTCTCTCCCCTGATCCCGACACTTCCCCGGTAGGCGGCGCCGCCCGTCCCATCGACGATCTTGGTGTTGCTGATCAGGATGTCATAGCGCTCCGTGTTTTGGGCGCAGGACAGGCCCAGAAGACAGATAACACAGAGCGAGAATCCCCAATGTGCGGTGTTGCTCAGAGCCTTCATTTGGCCTCCTTACTTATCGTGATATCCGTCCAGTTCCGATTCCTTCGAAAATGGTCGGAGATTTCCTTCCGGGTCGAAGCGCAGGGGGCCCTCTTCGGCGACCACTTGGAGGTCTTTCCGTCGCCGAAGCATCCCCCGATACGCCTCGGAAACAAAGACATCCGCCAGCCGCATCGTATTCTTGATGCGGACGATTTTGAGTTTATCAGGAGGGATGTTCCCTATGCTCCGCGCGGCCGCCTCGATCGCCTGGCGGTCATTCCCTAGGGCCAGCGGGATCCGGGCCTGCTCGGGGCACCCGCCGGCCAAGGCGTTCAAGTTGGTCGCCCTGAAGTCGATCTTGTCCCTCAGGCGTTGAGTTACGTAATCGGCCAGACCGATCCCCAGGGAGTTTCCGGCCGTGTGGTCCGTAAGGTCGCAGGCGACGATCCGTCTCACCCGGGGCGAGGCCGGCTCCCGGGAGAGAAGCGGCAGGAGAATCCGGCCCACGACTTTGGTATCCATGCCGGTCCCGCTGATCTCCTTGCCTATTTCATCGACAATCAGGAGGTCGACGTCGTCAAACGGCAACCGGGGGGCCATTCCCTTGGCTTCTTTTAAGAGTGTCTTTTCTTCGGCCTCGATATCCTCGGCTTCGAGGGCCCGGAGCTTCGCCGTCCGGCCATAGCCGTTCTCCACGATCGCCACGCCGAAGAGAACCTTCCCGGACTCCAACACTTTCCTGGCCACGGAAGTGATGACCCGGGAGTAGCCGAGCTCGAACATGGCCCGGTGATAGACGGATGCCCCCCGCTTCTTCCCCAGCCCGATGGCCATCAACTTCATCAAGCCGCTCTCGATCTCTCCCGTGAAATCGGTATGCGACTTGATCCTGTTAACGGGGACGATGCAATCCGCCCGGAGGGCAAGCGCATCCACGTAAACGGGGATCCGGTCTTCGGTCTCCCCGATCTTGACCGTCTTCAGGGAAGACAGGACCGGGACTCCCAGCGTCCTCTCGGCCAGCCCCATCCGTTCCAGGACTTTTTTCTGTCCCGCCGCAGTGGCCGCGCCGTGGCTTCCCATGGCCGGAACGAGGAAAGGCCTGAGGCCTTTCTGCCGGAGAGCCCGGACCGTCGCTCCGACGATGGACGGATAATCGGCGATGCCGCGGCTGCCGCAGGCAACCGCCACGACTTGGCCTTTCTTTGCCTTATGGAGGGCACGGACCTTCGCGATCTGCGAGCTGATCTCTGCCGCGACGTCCTCGACGGCGGTCCCGTCGAAGACCTGCTTCACCCGAATCATCCCCGGCAATCTGGTCATGATCGGTCAGGGCCACGGCTTCCCTGGGCGCTCCTCTGATGACGGCGCATGAGACTGGCCAGAATGATGGCTTTCATTAAGCTGGTGGGGTCGGCGGTTCCTTTTCCCGCCTTCCCGAAATTCGTCCCATGGTCCACGGAGGTCCGGATGATGGGCAGCCCGAGGGTTACGTTGACGCCCAGGGTGATCCCCAGCATCTTGAGGGCGATATGTCCCTGGTCGTGATACATGGCGACAGCGGCGTCGAACTGGCCTTCGGAAGCCCGGAGAAAAACAGAGTCAGGGGGAAGAGGGCCCGCCACTTTCATCCCCAGGTTTTGCGCCCTCCGGATAGCCGGGCGGATAATGCGGTCCTCCTCGTCGCCGAAAAGCCCGCCGTCCCCGGCGTGAGGGTTCAGCCCGGCGACGGCAATGCACGGCTGCCCGATTCCCATCTGACGGACGGCTGAGCTCGTCAGCGAGAGCACGGCCAGGATTCTCTCCGGTCTCAAGAGCTCGATCGCGCGCCTCAGGGACACATGGGTGGTGACATGACTCACCCTCAATTTATCCGCCACCAGCATCATCGCGACCTCGGGGTTCCCGCAGAGCTCCGCCAGAAGCTGAGTATGGCCGTCGTAATGATAGCCGGCCTTGTTCAGCGCTTCCTTGTTAATGGCCGAGGTGACGATGGCGTCGCACCGGCCGCTGAGAGCGAGCTCGGCGGCCAGCTTGATGTATTCATAGGCGGCTTTCCCGGCCATCGGGTCGACCCGCCCCCTCACTAAGCGGCCAAGGTCGATGTTGTGAAGGTCGAGGACTTCGATCACCCCCGGCTCAAAAGCGGCCGCGGAAATCTCATCGATGGCTCTGACCTCTCCCTGGACGCCGGTAATGGCCATGGCTTCGCGCATCGTTGCGGCGTCACCGACGACGACGATCCGGGACTCGGCCGTAATCGAGTGGTCGGCCAAAGCTTTGGCGATGATTTCGGGGCCCGAGCCGCTCGCATCCCCCATGGTGACGGCCAGCAGTGGTTTGAATTCGGGTTTCATGAAAGTTCTCCGCGTTCAAGAAAGGGAAGGGCTTTGACAATCACCTCTCGGCTTCCAAACCCCCCCGCTTTGGTGATGATTCTCAGCGAACCGCCTTCGTCCCATCCGGCGACTCCCGCCGGAACACCCGGCTCGACTTCGCCCAGGATAGAGATCGGTGAAAGGCCCAGGCGGCGGCAAACGGCCCAGGCGACATCGCCGCCGGAGAGGAAAAGACCTGAAACGTTGTGGCCCTTTGCCAAACTCTCGGCGATGCCGGCCAGAAAGGAAGGAACGCCTGCCTTCATCTCGGGATGGCGGGGCGAAAATGTCGAGGAGATGGCTAACGACCGGCCCTGGGCCAATAATCGCCTGGCTTCCTCCAGGGTCTTGCCGAATCCGGAGGAAGAGGTGTTCCGGGCGGCCAATCCATCCGGATGGGAGTCGAGGCCGATCAGGGCCAGCCTTTCCTCGGCTCGGAGGAGCTGCCCGGCGGAAACCGGATTCAAGGAGCCCACGAGGGCCAGTGCCCTGCCCGCCGAAGGGCCCGGATCTGGCCGCTCCCTTTTCCGCGCCGGCTCCCCGAGCAAGACGTGCGTTTCTCGAGCCAACCCGGTCGAGCCGCAGAGAAGCCAGCGACCTTCCGCCAGGGCGGCTGCCCGAGCGATGGTCGTCAGGTGGGCAGTTTGCGTCGCATCACAGACCCAGATGTCCTGACGTCCCTCGGCAATCCTGGCCTGGAGTGAGCCCGGACCGGCTTCAATTTGCTCAATAGACACGCTCGCTACCCGCCGCCCGGTAGATTGCCGGAGCAGGCTGAGTACGCTTGACTCTTTGACCGGAAATACCGGGTCGGCCCCAAAGTGAGTTTCAGAGACGGCCACTCCGTAAACACGCATAACACCGCGGACGGTCGTCCGGCCCATCTCCGGAAACGCCGGGGCCACAATCGTCTTATCTGTCCCCAACTCATCAAGGACCGCGGCCAGCTCCACCCCGATATTTCCCCGAAGCGTAGAATCGATCTTCTTGAAGATCGGACGGGGCGAAAGCCGTCTGACAGCCTCGATAACACGTGCCCGGGCCACGGCCGGAGTCTCGGCCCGGCTGTTCGTGGTCACGGCCAGGACCTCGGAGGCGGAGGAGAACGGCGCGTCCAGATGAACTGTCGTGGCAAAGCCGAGCCGGCCGAAATATCCACAGGAGTCCATCGCCCCGGTCAGGTCATCGGCGATAACGGCCAGCCCGAGCTTGCCCATGATGGTCTTTCTTCTCAAGGATAGAGCAATATCTTTCCCGCTTGCCTGCTCCCGGCCAGGCTCAGGGCCTGGTCGTAGTTCTCGAGCGGAAACCGGTGGGTGATGATCGGCGTAGGGTCAAAGCTGCCCGAGTCAAGAAGCTTCTGCGCGTCGTACCATGTTTTCCACATCAGCCGGCCGGTGCTGCCATAGACCCTGACTTCCTTGTAGATGATGTCCGCGGTGAGATCCAGTTCAATGGGGTTCGAGGGAAGGCCGATCAGGCTGACGCGGCCCGCTTTTCTGACAGCTTGAAAGGCGTGTTTGATGCCCTTAGAGTCTCCGCTTATCTCCAGGGAAACGTCAACGCCGCGTCCGGCCGTCGCCTCCATGATAGCCTTGACCTCGTCACCCTGCGAGGGGTTGAGCAGGGTGGCTTTGGGCACCAGCTTCCTGGCCATCTCCAGCCTGTAGGCATTGGGCTCGACGGCGAAGATGCGGCTGGCCCCCCAGAAGGCGGCCGCCGCCAGCCCGAATTGACCGATCGGCCCGAGCCCGAAGACGGCAACGCTCTTGTTGTTGATGTCTTCCTTGAGGAGGCCATTTATGGCGACGCCCAGCGGCTCAAGAATGGCGCCGAGGTCGGGGTTCGTGCCCGGAGAAAGCTTCCAGCAACACGCCATGGGGACCCTGGCATACTCGGCGAAGAGCCCGTCGGTATGGACCCCGATGATGGCCATCCGCTCACAGATGTGCTGCGAACCGGTGCGGCATTGGAAACACTCCCCGCAGGGAATGTGCGTCTCGACCGCGATGAGGTCGCCGACGGCGTACCCCCTCACCCGGCTGCCGACCCGGATCACCTCGCCGCAGCCTTCATGACCGAAGATCATCGGCGGCTTGATGCGTTCCTGGGCATACTGATCCCAATTATAGATGTGGATATCCGTGCCGCAGATAGCCGCCGCCTTTACCCTGATTAGGACTTCATCCGGGCCGGGTTCGGGCGCGGCCACTTCCCGGAGTTCTGCGCCAGGCCCGCTTCGGGTCTTCATCAACGCTTTCATATGATCTCCTCTCCCGTCGGGCGGACGCAGCGGGCGCCGGATTCACTTGATGACAGCGATCGCCTCCGCATACAGGGATTCTCCCATGAGGCTTTCAGACATCGTCTTGCAGGCGGGTAGATTCGGCCCCGGGTTTTCCAGAGCGCCTGGCGCAGACGGCCGCGCCTTGGATTTCCCCTCTTGGTCATGCCTGAACCTCCTTCCAATCCTCAGAGAGCAAGTATTTTTGCCAGCCGCTCGACCGCCGAGCGAGGGCTGGAGAGGACTGGGACCAACTTCTCCCTCTCCTCCAACGCATCGGCGATTCTTTTCATCGAGGCCTGGGCGAGGAGGACAACCTCTACCTTGCCCATGAGATTCAGAAGATGGCCGCGGACGATCCTGTCGTGTTCGTCCACCCGACCCGCCAGGAACGCATCGAAGGCGCCCGCACACAAGACGGATTCGACTTCGATGGGGTCTTTTCGGGCACCCGCTTTTTGAAACACAAGGTCCGTGCTCGGCTTGAGGGTCGTCGGCGCCGTGGCGATGATCCCCACCTTCCTGTACTTGCCCACCGCCGTTTCAACCATCGCCTCGTCGACTTTCAGGACAGGCACGGAGACCAGCCGCTGGATTGTATCCGTACAGGGAGAGATGGAGGAACAGGTGAGCTGGATAACGGCGGCGCCATTTTCTTCCGCCGCCGCAGCATGCTCGGCCACCCGGCGGTGGATCGCCGGAGTCAGCCCGCCCGCCGCCAGGACCCGCTGGATCAGCGTCTCATCGACAATGTGGCACAGCTTGCCGCCGGGGACCAACTCGCGGGACAAGGCCGTGAACATGTCGACCAGGCCGTTTACCGTATGGATGAAACAGATCCTTTTGTCCTTCATTCCGCCTCCCTTGCCTTGCGCGGAGTCCCTTCGTCTAGGCTTTTATGCCGAACTTCTGTTCCGCCCGGGCCAGGATTCTGTCCAGGATGGCGAGCCCGTGATCGATCTCGTCTCTGCTGATGACAAAAGGTGGAGCGAAGGCCAGACGATTGTAGAAGTAGCCTGAGCCGATAAAAATCAACCCCTCGTCCAGACAGGATTTCAGGACGAAAGCCGTCTCCTGTCCGGCGGGCGCCTTGGTCTTGCGGTCCTGGACAAGCTCGATGGCCGCATAGAGTCCTTGACAGTCGAAATGGCCGACGATCGGGTGGGACGCTTGAAGATTGCGGAGTCCCTCAGCCAGGTATTCTCCCTTCCGGGCGACGCCCGCGACGATCTTGTCACGCTCGAATATTTCCAGGACCTTGACCCCGCCCGCACAGGCCACGGGATATCCACAGTAGGTCGTGCTGTGGGCCGTCGGTCCCCAGGAATCGAGGATCTCCCGGCGCCCGGCGCACACGGATATGGGCAAGCCGTTGCTTAGGGACTTGGCTGCGGTGATCAGGTCCGGGGTCACGCCACTGTGTTCAATGGCCCACATCTTGCCGGTCCGGCCCATCCCCGACTGAACCTCGTCCGAGACAAAAAGAACCCCGTACCGATCGCAGATGGCCTTGAGTCCCTGAAGGTATTCCGGCGGAGCGATGATATATCCCGCCGAACTCTGAAAGGGCTCGATGATCATCGCGGCCACGTTCGTGATGCCCGCTCCGGGGTTATTGAGCCAGGTCTCCTTGCTCTCGAAGAGATACTCAACCGCCTTTACACACTGAATATCGCACCCCGGGTAGGAATAGCCGAAGGGACAGCGATAGCAGTAGGCGAAATGGAAGCGAAAGATGCCGCTGTCGGCCGGCAGGACGGGATAGTGATAGGCCAGCATGGAGGCCTTGGAGGTCAGGGCCATGGCTCCGGCCGTCCGGCCGTGGTAATCTCCGTACTGGGTCATAATGATCGGCTTTCCCGTATACCAGCGGGAGACCTTCATGGCCACTTCGACCGCTTCCCCTCCCGTCACCGTGATCTGGCATTTCTTGGGATAATCCCAGGGCAGGAAGCCGAGGAATTTGGCGGCGAATTCGGCGCGCACCTGGCAGGGAAGCTCGGCAAACTGCTGGAGCCTGTCGAGCTGTGCCTTGACCGCTTCATTGACTTCGGGATGGCAGTGTCCGAGGACATTCACGGAGAACCCGGAATGGAAATCGATGTACTCCTTCCCATCCGCGTCCCACATTTTCGCGCCCCTGGCCCTGTCCACGACGGGCGGGCAGGGAAAGAGGCCAAAAGACAGGTGGCCGATGGATTCGTGCTCCAGAGTCTTCCTCAAAATGGCCTTGGATTTCGCCCCGAGGGCGCTCTGTTCCACCCGCTGCTCGAGATTTTCCAGGGAGCCTTTCAGCTTTTTCCTCTCTTCGGGAATTCGCGCCTCGAAGGCCCGGCTCTCGGGTTTTCTTATTGGCTCCGTCTTGCTCACTCTCTCCTCCTTCCTTATCCTTCGTCCGGCTTGGGGACTGAAACAGACCCGTCCAACACAACGCGATGTCTCACGGCGCCGGATTATCGAATTTGCCGGATCATGCGCTTACCACCCTTGCATTATGCAAATATTATAAAAAATATCAAGCAAATTTTGTTATTTTATTGAAACTGGCCTAAACCTCTTCCTGCCTCCTCGGCGACCGCCTTTGGCTTACCGCCTTCAGGCCATGGAAAAGAGAGGTACCAAGATGAACGGGACCCCGCCGAAAACCTTGGCCTTCGGATTCAACGGTGCCTCGAGTCACATCATGCTAGTGGCGCGTTTCCTAAATAACTTGACTCAGTCAAAACCATTGGAAGAAGCGCCACCGCGGGGGAGTTTGAGGGGGACGGCGTCGTTCCCCTCAGGGGGTCAGCGAAGCCTCTTTAAATTGCGGAGACACTTTTTCGGACTCTATTCTTAATGCATTAATCCCACCTTCCGCCCTTAGAATTAAGGGCGGCCACGAAAAATGTAAGTGTCTCCGCCAACGGCCCGAGGGGGGAGCTGGACTCCCCCCTGGAAGTGTCCCGTCTATGCTGAAGACTTATACAGGGAATTTACGAGACGGGACACTTCAAGGGGCGATCTCAAAAGTAAAACGCCTGAACTCGCCGCTCCGGTTGACGGTCTCGGGGGCCTGTGATAAGATGCCGCCTCATTGGACGAGGGAGCCACCGGAGGCGGCACATAAGAGTCATGGACAAAAGCGAATTCGCTCTCGCCCACCGGAATAAATCGCTGGCCCAAACAGACTTGATCATTCTTTCCGAACTGGAGGATAATGCCAGACAGCCCTTGTCCCAGCTGGCCAAAAAACTGAGGATTTCTCAGCAGCTATTAAGCTATCGACTGCAGGTTTTGAAAAGGCGGAACATCCTGGGGGGATATTACACGCAAATCAATTTTCCGATGTTTGGCTATACCAAATACAGGACGATGGTGAACATCAGCAACTATTCCCAGCCCAAAGAGAGGGAGATCCTCCATTTTCTCATGAATCATCCGAATGTTCAGTGGATCATCGAATGCGGCGGCAAATGGGACTTCATCATAAACTTCGTGGCCAAGAATGTCATTCAGTACGATCGCTTTCTCTGCGATTTCAAAAACCGGTTTCCCCGGCAGATCCAGAATTTTGATATTATCATTGTCATGGAATTCATCGAGTTGGGGAGGGCCTACTTCATCAAGAGCCATAGGGACGTGAAAGAACTGTCCATATTTGGCAGGGACTACGAGCCTGTCAAAACGGACAAGCTGGACTTGCGGATCCTCGGCTTGATCTCCGAACAGGCCAGGATAACATCCAGCGAGATAGCGGCTAAGTTGGGAACCTCTCCCAGCGCGATCAGTTCCAGGATCAAGAAGCTTGTCGAGAAGCGAATCATCCGGGGATTCAAACCGCTCGTCCATGTAGAAAAAATGGGCTACCAGGGATACAAGATTCCCTTCAAGTTTCAAAACTGCACGGAAGGAAAAGAGGAAGAAATCATCGAGTACTTGAAGACGGACGTGAGAGTCGTAGCGATCATCAAGTTCATCGGAAAGTGGGACTTGGAGATCGAGTTTGAGGTGGACAGTCGACAATCCATGCTGGAGTTCATCCGAGGGGTCCGCGACAAGTTTAAGGACATCATCAAGGAATTCGAGCTCATTCCCTTGTTTCACGAATATCGGTACAACTATTTTCCAAAAGATTTGAATGGTTGAAGGCCGCAGAAGGCGGGGCAGCCGGTCTTCTGCTGCAAGGATCAGCCTTATCCCACCGTCCCCGCGAGATCAAGGAAACTGAGCCCCGGCGGGCGGTATATTCCTGTCAGTTCAGCGCACGGCCGATGACTATTCGAATAATCAAATCAATAGGGCCAGTCTTCTTAATGAACGCGCCGGCCTCAAGAGGAGATGTCGCTCCTTTCTAATACCCGAGGGGTCCGTTCCGCCGTTCTGTGGCGATTAAAATGCATAATTCAGGCTATAAATATAAAAATATAAAAAAAAAGGACATGGATACTTTAAAATTGGAAAAAAAAGCTTGACAAAGCACCTCCGTTCGATATTATCTTGAACCAGTGATTCATTGCGTATAAAGAGGAAGACAATTTCTCAAAGCTCTTTTTGGGCTGCCGGTATCTTCAACAATTAACCCGGATGATCTTGAATACTGTTTGCCCAGGATCCAAAAGGAGGTGGATGAGAAGACAAAACGGGGAAAAATACAAAATCTACAGGCAATTTTTTTTAATGAAAACGAAAAGGAGGTAATAGGTGGCAAGTAGAAAATCGGGTTTGGTTTTGGGCCTTGTTTTGCTGACTCTCTTCGTTTTCCCGCCCCTGTTCGGACAGAGACAAACGGGTACGATCTCCGGAGTGGTTACGGATGACCAAGGATCTCCACTCCCCGGCGCCGAGATCACCATCAATTCTCCCGTCCTTATGGGGACTCGTTCCTTCGTCAGTTTGGCGGATGGCAGCTTCAGGTTTCCCGCTATTCCTCCGGGAGTCTATAAGATGACCGTCAAGCTGGCCGGCTTTCAGACGATCGAGCGCCCCGACGTTATGGCCAACGTCGGAACGACGGTGGTCGCGAACTTCGAGATGAAGCCGGCGGCACAGGAAGTCGAGGTGGTGGTGACCGCTCCGACTCCCACCGTGGACACGAAATCTTCCAAGCTGACGACCGTCTACACATCGGACATCATGACGAACATTCCATTGGGAAGAGATGTGTACTATGTCGCCATGACGGCACCGGGAACCATCGGCGACGTTTCGGCGATGGTCTCGGTCCATGGATCGGTCCTTATGCAGAGCCGCTATGTGCTCGACGGCGTGGATATTACCGACCCGCTGCGCGGATACAGGGCTTCATCGTTGACTTTCGACGCCGTGGATGAGGTGGAGATGGTCAGCGGCGGTCAGGGGGCGGAAAATGCCAAGTCGAGCGCGGCGTTTATTAACGTTGTCACCAAGTCCGGCGGCAATAAGCTCTCCGGCGGCCTGACGGCGGTCTATACCTCGGAAGACCTTTTCAGCTCGGCCTTTGGAGATGGAACGCTGAAGGCGTTGAAGATGGGAACGCCGATTTTCGACAAATATAATTATGATGCCTCCCTGTCGCTCGGCGGACGCATCCTCAAGGATAGGCTTTGGTTCTTCCTGAACCCCAGGTACGTGACCTGGGAAAGAAACGCGAACTTCATTCCCTTCACGGCCGGCAACGGCATATCTTTCGGACCCTATACCAACAAGCGCAAGGACTGGCTGGGATTCGGCAAGCTGACCGCCCAGATCACCAAAAACCTGAAATTCATGACGATGTTCCATGGGTACCAGGGAAAAGAACAGCCCTATTCCTGGTGGAACTCGCCCCGCCGCGCCCCGTCCTATACCCATGAAATGACTTATACTCCTTGGACCCTGAGCAGCGTTCTGAGCTATGTCCTCGACCAGAACACCTTCTCCGACCTCAAAGTCGGCTATGTCAAGATTACCCAGCAGAATCTCGATCTCTATGAGCTGGGAGAGTGGCCGCTCGAGATGTATGCCTATGACCGGTATTACGGGACGGAATGGGGCCTGATCCCGTGGAACGAGGACTATGACAGGAAAAAGCTGGACGTCGACTGGACAGTGACGCGATTCCTGGACGGCTTTTTGGGCGCCAACCATGAGCTCAAGCTGGGGGCGGGCTACACCTATTGGAGGACCAGGACGTCCTACTACAGCGCGGCCAATTACGAGACCTATTGGTACAACGGCACGCCCTGGAACTACAGCGACGCGGTCCCGTATTTGGGCGACGTCTGGATATCGAATTATAACGAGCAAAGGGATTCCATCGGGCCTCAGCTCGCTGAAGCGCAAAGATACGGGGTTTTCCTTCAGGACATCGTCAGCGTCGGCAATCGCCTGACCCTCAACCTGGGCCTCCGCTACGACAGGGTCGCCGTGTCCAGGCCGGAGGAGGTGAGGCCCGGCTGGTATGACGAATGGGGCAACGGTCTGGCCCAATACCTGGCTCCGGATATCTTTCTCACCGAGGACCTTGTGGCGCCGGAGATCAAGAATGCCTTTATCTGGGGCAAGCTCCAGCCGAGACTCGGGTTGAGCTATGATCCTTTCGGCGACGGCAAGACAGCCCTGAGAGCCAACTGGGCAAGAATGACCGATGATATCGTCGGCGACATGACCGCCGGTCTCCATCCCTTCGATCCCTGGGAGAACGGTGTCTATGCCCTCTGGTTTGACCTCAACATGGACGGAGTGCGCCAACTCCCTCCCACCGATGCTTACCAGGTGCTCGATCGTCCGGCAGGATACAACACCGATCCCGACATGCTCTCTTCCTTCCTGGATCGGGATATGAGCTCCCCTTATGTCGATGAGCTGACGGCCGGAATCAGCCGCGAGCTGTTCAAGGACTTCAGCGTCGGGCTGACCTACATTTTCAGAGAGAACAAGAATATCGCCGATACACTGGACACGAATAATCCGCTGGACAGCCCCAACTGGCTCCCCTATACCGTCACCGAGCCGGGTCCGGACGCCGCACTGGGGACGGGAGACGACGCTTCCATCACGGTTTATGGGCTCAGAGCCGATGCTCCCTTCACCCAACGATTCCGAACCAACGTGGACTTTATCGAGAGGAAGTACCAGGGGGTTGAATTCACGGCCAACAAAAGGATGTCCAACGGGTGGCAGTTGTCCGGCAGCGTCACCTATTCCAAGACCTATGGAAACATCGGAGGCGACTGGGGGATTTGGCGGGGAGACCGCGGCGGCTTTTTGACTCCTAACGGGCTGATCAACCGCTCCGGCAGGACAAATTACGACAGGCCCTTGATCATCAAGCTCATGGGCACGGCCGTCCTGCCGTATAACATCCTACTGAGCGCTTTCTTCAGCCACTATGACGGAGCTCCCACCAACAGAACCGTGATGGTCTATCTCCCCACCGTCATCGACGGAGTCAACAACCGAACGACCAGCGTGACCGTCAATGCCGAAGCTCCCGGAACGCTCCGAGGCGCCGCCCTCGACTCCTTTGATCTCCGGCTGGAAAAGGCCTTCAACCTGCCCATCGGGAGGCTGGGCATATACGTCGACGCCTTCAACATCCTCGGCTTCAAGCAGCTCAATGTCAATCAGAACAACGGCGGATACGTCTATACGAACGGGACTTTTGTCCGGTATCCCACCTACGGTCAGATCAATTCGGCGCTGGGAGTCCGCTCGTTCAAGTTCACCTTGCGGTATTATTTCTAAGTCATCCACCTTCTTGTCAACGGGGGAGGGAAAACCCTCCCCCTCCACTACAAATTGGCGCGGCAAGTGTGAATCATGAAGTATTTTTTATTGGCCCTGCTTTGGGGCACGGCTTTGATTTTCTCCTTCTTTTTTTTCCGGGATGTTTATAAAAGGCGCCACGGCTATTCCCGGGCCCCTTGGGGACCGCTGATCGGAATCGGGTTCATCACCAACTTCTTCGACACCCTGGGCATTGGGAGCTTCGCGCCGACCACATCGGTCTTTAAGTTCGGCAAGCTGGTGGACGACCGGGTCATACCGGGGACGCTCAACGTCGGCCACAGCCTGCCGACAATCGCCCAGGCACTCATCTTCATCACCGTGGTGCAGGTTGCTCCCGTGACTCTCATCTCCATGATGTTCGCTGCCACTCTGGGCGCGGTCCTCGGTGCGGGAGTGGTCTCCAAGTTGCCGGTCAACAAGATCCGGCTGGGCCTCGGCGGGGCGCTGCTTCTCGTTGCGACAGCCATGCTGACAGGCCTCCTGAACCTCTATCCAAGCGGCGGGGACGCTCTGGGCCTGACAAGCTGGAAGCTGATCGTCGCCGTGGCGGTCAGCTTCGTCCTGGGCTCGCTGATGACCATCGGCATCGGGATTTACGCACCTTGCATGGCACTTGTCTTTGCCCTCGGCATGAATCCTCGGGCGGCCTTCCCGATTATGATGGGGTCGGCCGCACTTCTCATGCCCTGGTGCGGCCTGAAGTTCATCAAGGAAGCCGCTTACGACCCCAAGGCCGCCCTCGGCCTGACGGCGCTGGGGGTTGTGGCCGTGCCGATTGCGGCTTACATCGTCAAATCTCTCCCCTTGACCGCGCTGAAGTGGGTCGTCGTGGGCGTGATCATTTATACCTCGGTCATGATGTTCAGGTCGGCCAGAAAAAAGGGGCCGGCCGCGGTTCCGCATGGAAATTGAGCGGCTTTCGGCCAAAGACGACCGAACCCGGGGGCTTTGACCCAAAACGTTTCTCGTTCTAAAATAGCCACATG
>Ga0102851_10001343_pt1 | contig 13939 bp, 12 predicted proteins | sample Mud3Dept3metaG_FD_79558 | JGI IMG/M metagenome (GOLD analysis project Ga0102851, IMG submission 79558) | Freshwater wetland microbial communities from Ohio, USA, analyzing the effect of biotic and abiotic controls - Mud 3 Core 4 Depth 3... | ecosystem: Environmental > Aquatic > Freshwater >... | reverse complement strand
GTCCGGAGGAAGCTTCGTGATGCCTGCGGCCGTCATACGCGTCCCTGTCTGGCCCTGGGTCGGGACCCATATGTCGCACCGGTCCTCCTGCACGTACGCGGTGCAGTTCAGGGGCTCCATGGGAGCATGGGAAACAAATGGCACGTAGTAGACTGCTTCCACTTTCTTTGCAGCCTCGCTCAGCGCTTTCTTCGCATCCCCCTTTGTCGCAGGTACTGTAGCGCCCTGTTTGTCGAGCCCCTCCATGAAATGCTTTTCAATCGACGCATCGTTCATGTCGGGATGACTCCCGGCGCCCCACTGCACTTTCAAGGCATCCCGGCCTTTCAGTGCGGAGTATGTCGAATCCGCGATGACGGCTATGCCGTTCGGCGTAGATACAACCTTCTGCACACCCTTGACCGCCATCGCAGCCTTCTCGTCATAGGAGCCGGGCTTTGCCCCATACACCGGCGGCCGCGCAAGTACGGCAATCAGCATGTTGGGGACGACGACGTCAAGGCCATACACACCCGTACCCGCAACCTTCTCCGGTATATCCAGGCGGGCCATCGGTTTCCCTATGTACCTGAACTCGCTTTCCTTCTTGAGGTCCGGTATCTGAGGCACGGGAATGTCGGCCGCCGCCTTGCAAAGCTGCCCGTATGTGAATGATCGTCCACTCTTCTTGTGCTTCACGACACCCTTGGAGGCCTCGCACTCGTCCAGGGTTGTATTCCACTTCTGTGCCGCTGCCGCGCGGAGTACCGTTCGACCGGCTGCCCCCGCCTTACGGAGCGGCTCATAGAATCCCCGGACGCTTGCACTCCCGACCGTGACCTGTGCGCCGAACACAGGGCTCTTGTACGCATCAGCAGCAGGGGCCTGTTTAACGCGGATCTGGCTCCACTCGACCTCCAGCTCATCCGCAACTATCATTGCAAGCGCCGTTCTCACTCCCTGGCCCATTTCAGAGTTCGGTATATAGACCGTGACCACATTATCGGGTGTTATTTCATAGAACGCCGTCGGCGCATACACGAACGTGCCGACCTCTTTGGCGCCCAAGAGTTTGGTGCCGAAAGGAGTAATTGAAGCCGCTATGGTCAAACCTGTTGCCGCCAGAGATCCTTTGAGAAAGTCACGACGTGATATCGATTTCATGATTTCTTACCCCCCTTTCTCGTCATCTCAACGGCCGTCTTGATCCCCTTCTTCATCTCCGGGTATGATCCGCACCGGCAGATCACATCGTCCATGGCGCCGATGATCTTGTTCGCATCAGGATTCTGGTTTTCCGCCATGAGTGCAGCCACCTGCATCATTACCCCGGGCTGGCACCAGCCGCACTGCGGCACCTGCTCCTGGATCCACGCCTTTTTCACCGGGTGATCCTTGGGAAGTCCCTCGATGGTTGTGATCTTCTTACCCTGCGCATCGCCCACGGGGACAACGCACGACCTCTGCGCCTTGCCGTCAATGTGCACGGTGCACGCCCCGCATTCCCCGATGCCGCAGGCGTACTTCGTGCCCATCAGTTGTAGGTTGTCCCGCAGCACCCAGAGTAGCGGTGTGTCCTTGGGCACATCCACGTTGTACTTCTTACCGTTGACTTGAAGCGAAATCATAAAACCCCCTTTCTTAGTTTCTTTGTACTCGTATCCCTGTCTTCACCACTCTATAAAAAAGCCTCCACGGCGAGACCATGCTCGCCCTGGAGGCTCATTACTCATCCTACCTCAAAACCCCTTTCCCCATGTCTCCCCATGTACGCTAAGCCCCACCCCCTCGCACGGAAATGGAACGTACCGGCCAGCCCGGTCCTTTCACTCTATATTACGTGAACCAAGCGTGCTGGTCTGCATTCTATGCAGCCGCGGCACATGTTGTCAACAAAAAAAGGTAGCACAAAAAAGCCTCTTTGCGCGCAGCCAGGGATTCTCTATCAGAGGTCCTGGTGGACAGCCAACCCCTGAATCCTGTAAGAATAGTACGGTTGACACACGGGCATGGCACGGAATGTGCTTCGTGAGCGCATACGCTTGAGCACCAGATGGTCACAAGAGTGAACTCTTTTCAGCGTCTTCTCTACTTCTGGCTTCCTCCGTTCCTCTGGATAGGCTTGATCTTCTATGTCTCGTCCCAGCCGGGGACATCTTTCCCTGACCTGGGCGTCCTCGACTTTGTGGCGAAGAAAGGGGCTCACGTACTTGAGTATGCCGTTCTCTACATACTTCTTTTCAGGGCTTTCTCCAGTCTGTCATGGGCTGGACGAACAACGCGCATGGCCTACCTGCTCCCCATGTTGTTGACCATACTTTACGCGACCTCAGACGAAGTGCACCAGACGTTTGTACCCTTCAGGGAAGGAGCGTTCCGGGACGTGTGTATTGATTCGTTCGGGATGTTTCTGGCGTACCTGTTCCTGCGATGGCGTGCCAGCCGCTGAACCTGGCGTTCTACTATTTGACGTTTAAGGTTTAATGGCTGGAGTCTTGTGTCTGGAGTCCGGAGTCTTCTCGACTATTCCACGAAGACGGCCAGGACCGCTCCCACACCCAGTGCCAGGAGGAAGACCCCGGGCAGAAACGCGAGCCCATGTGAATAGGCCTTGCGAAAGAGGGCGCTGTTGTCACGAAATCCCGCCATGCCTCCGGCCACGATGGCCAGCCAGGCAAGACCTCCGCCAAGAAGAAGGATACCGCCGAACGCTGCCAGCACCCGCACGTTGAAAATGAGGCCCACCCACGGGGGCAAACCCCTGCCGCTCACAGCAGCTATCACCCTGCCAGCCACCCCCCGTTGCCCCTCCTGAGGCTGCACCTGGCTTCCCCCGTCGGCAGGCTCTGCCGGCTTGGAAGCCTCCTGCACTGTCGCAACCGGCGCAACGGGCGCTGCTTGTTCCTGCTTAGCCTGCTTCGCCTGTTCAGGGGCCTTTGCGATGGGCTCAGGGCTCGGCCGTGCCGGCTCGGCAGGAGTCTTGGTTTTACTTTCCTGCTGTGCCAGCGGGAGTTCCTGGACTACAGGCATAGGCTTGCCAACAGCCGGTTCAGGCTGTGCCTTGGCCGCAGGTGCTGCCGCGGACTTGGCTGCCTCCGGCGCCGGGGCAGACTGAGGGGCTGGTTTTACCGGCTGAGATGCTGCTTGAACCGGCTCTTTCGGTAGCGGCCGGGGGGCAGTCTGCGCCTTTGGGCTTTCTACTGCCACTGCTGCGGTCTCTTTCGCTGCCGGAACCTGTCGGGCGGCTCCCGCTGCGACGACAAAGAAGGCCCTGCCCTTGTCACTGCCCGGCTTGAACCACCTTCCCTCAATTCTCTCTTTGGAGACAAACGTGCCCTTGAAGCTTCCGGTATTGTTGCCCTTCACAAACTCCTGCAGTGTGAATTCACCGCTTTCACTGATCGTACCCTTGAGCTCGATGTCACGGCCATACAGTTCGTACAGGTACGTCCCGTACAGATTGGAGCCGTCACGTTTAAGTTTCATCTGAATTTCTATGCCCTTAGCCATCTCACCCTTGAAAACCGTCTCCTCCGACGCAGAGAGGGCAGGAACTCCGGGCTCGCCAAGAGCCACGTAAGGCAGAGAGACGAAAAGCACGAGGAGCGTCACGAGGCAAACTGCTCTAGCCCTTTTCATGACACTCATGACACTCATGACACTAATGACACCTCCCGCCGGTAATCGGACTCTTGCTTCATTGCAGAAAGCAGGCATTGCGCAACGCCCTTCCGTTTTCGCCCGTAGCCTGATGTCGCTTAAGAACACGCAACCTCCAGCGGAAAACCTTGGCTGTCCTGCGGGCCCGCTCTTGAGTGCTGCGGGACCTGTTTCCGCTCCCCTATGACAAGCAAGGAGCGTGCCAATTGCCTTGATTCTTGGTGAATCGGGTGGGTGAAATGTGGCCGAACGGCGTCAATACAGGGCTTCAGGCCCTTGGCATCGGGCAAAACGTCCGCCCCTCACGGACCGCTGAGAAGCGTGTGAGGGGCGGAAAAAACTTCCCGGGAATACGTCTTTCAGCGTCTCCGCCTCCGGCTAGCGCTTTTCTTCCTGCTCCACTTTTTCCTGGATAATGCGCCGGAGCTCGTTCTTGTCGATTTTTCCGACCTGGGTCATGGGAAACGAGGTCACCAGTTCGAGCCGTTCCGGCAACTTGATAACGGCTATGTTCCGCTGTTCCTTGAGGTAGGCGCAAAGCTCGTCGAGGGTGAGGGTCTCTCCGCCCTTGGTCAGTACAAACGCGCAGCCCTTCTCCCCCATGATCCGGTCAGGCATGGCCACGTACGCGCAGTTTTCCACCTTGGGATGGGAAAGAATGTGATTCTCAACTTCTTCCGCGCTGATCTTCTCTCCGCCGCGGTTGATCGTGTCCTTGATCCTGCCTTCCACACTCAGGTAGCGCCCCTTGTACATCCTCACCACGTCACCGGTGCGGTAGAAGCCGTCGGCGGAAAAAGCCTTTCTGTTATACTCGGGCGAATTGTAGTAGCCCCGGATGGTTGTGGGCCCCCGGACGAGCAGCTCGCCGGGCTGCCCGTACGGAACTTCCTTTTCGTTCTCATCGACCACCCGCACCTCGTCGTCCTCGAACATGGGTGCACCCTGCGTGTTGAGCAGGTATTCTTCAGAGTCGCCACGCTCCGTCCAGAAGAGCATGCCCTCGGACATGCCCAGGTTCTGGTGGTAGTCGCAGCCCAGCGTGGGCTTGATCCGTTTCGCTGCCTCGGCATTGAGCCGCGCCCCACCCGCCAGGACCACATCGAGCGAGCTCAGGTCGTATTTCGGGAGTTCCGGGGCCTCCATCCAGCGCAGGAGCAGCGCGGGCGGCGTGGGCATGATGGTGATCCTCTCTTTCTGGATATTGTCAAAGACCACATCGTTCCTTGTGGCAGGGATCAGGACAACTCGACCGCCGCGGAACAGGACTCCCTGCATGCCTGGAGAACAAAGTGCAAAGTTGTGGTTGACAGGGATCGCAATGCCCATGACCGAGTCCTTGGTCACGCGCGTGATCTCGCCGCACCTCTTGCACATGAGTGCATAATCATTATGCGTCCTGGGTATGATCTTCGGGACACCGGTTGTCCCGCCAGATAACTGAAAAACCCCCGGCTCCATGGGATCCGGCCGGTACTTCTCGAGCGAGTCTACAGGCACCCTGGTCTCGATCTTGTCTTTCAGCAGCGCGCTGATCGATATGAAGTCAGGATCGACCTTCGGCCCGGAGACAAGCGTCAGCTTCAGGGTCGGGGTCTTCTTGCGGATCTCTCTCGACATCTCCTGATGGGAGAAATCTTTGAACTGCGAGGGAATCGCGTGTACCTTTGCCTTGGTGAACTGCGCGAAAAACGATATCTCCGCATCCCGGTGAAACGGCAGCGCCATGATGGGGATCACACCGATCTTCACGGCCGCGCAATAGACGTACGCAAATTCCAGCTCGTTGGTGAGCTGCATGATCATGAGGTCATACGGCCTCAACCCCAGCTCGATGAAGTGGAGCGCCAGCCGGTTCGCGCGCTCTGCCAGTTCCTTATATGTTACGTGCACGCCATTGCAGGTGAGGGCAACCCGGTCGCTGAACTTCGCGAAAGCCTCGTCGAATTCCTCGCCGAGCGTCTTGCCCACCCAGTAACCTTTTTCTTTGTATCTCTTCGCAAATTCTTCCGGAAACGGAACAAATCCTTCGAGCATAAGCCCTCCTATCAAAAACAGGGTAAGGTATAGGTTAAGGTCTAGGTTAAGAAAAACTGTTTCTCTGGTTTCTCTCGTTTCTCTGGTTTTTCTGGTTAGCGAAGAAAACTAGAGAAACCAAATAAACTAAATAAACCAAAGAAACCGAGACCTGTAAGTCTCAACCTGTTCTTTTACTTACTCATCTCTTTTGCTGCCGCCATCACCGAATCCACTATCTGCTGATAACCCGTGCAGCGGCAGAGATTACCCGAGATGGCCCGGCGCACCTCCGCCGTTGTTGGGTTCGGGTTCTGATCGAGCAACGCCTTCGCAGACATAATCATGCCTGGCGTGCAGAAACCGCACTGAATCCCGCCGTTCCTCACGAAGGCCACCTGCAGGGGATGGAGCTCTTCACCCCTGGCGAGGCCTTCGACCGTAAGAATCTCCTTGCCCGCTGCATCGAGCGCGAGCACCAGGCAGGACGCGACCGGTTCCCCATCCATGATCACCGTACACGTGCCGCACTCTCCTTCATTGCATGACTTCTTCGTTCCGGTAAATCCGAGCGTCTCGCGCAGGACTTCAACGAGCGTCCGCTGAGGCTCTATCTCCAGCTCATATTCTTCGCCATTGACCTTGAGCGTAATCTCAACTTTCTTTTTCATGTGCGCTCTCCTTACCTCATTAATGGGGCTCACGTCGCCCCCTCCATCCCGCTCGGCGGGACGGAGCCACCCACACCCGCACGCGGGTACCCGGCGAGCCGTGCTCGCTAGTCCCGTCTATCGGAGCAGGTGTTTCTACTTTTACGTTCGAGCAACTGCTTTTCATGAGCGTTCTGACGCTATTAATCTTCACTTCGTTGATGTCCCGTTTGTGGCCCGTGCGAAGGCCTCCATGACCGCTCTCTTCGTCAGGACCTCGACCATGCTGCAGCGATACCCCTGCGATGCACGAACATCCGTGATCGGGCTGCAGATCGTTCCGGCCACCTTTCCTGCCTGCTCGGCAAGGTCTGCGGTGATCTCATTCTTTGAAAGCAATGCTTCCGCCATGGGCGCCCGCATGGGTGTGGGAGCCACGGCACCGAGCGCGATCCTCACGTCCTTGCACGTCTTTCCATCCGCCTCAAGGCTCACACATGCGGCAACACCAACCAGCGCGAGGTCAAGCGCGGCACGCCGCATCAGTTTGAGGTATGCGTTGCCGCTCCGCTCCGGCTGCTTTGGAACGAGTATATAAAGGAGAATCTCATTCCGGCCCACCTTAGACTCTGCGGGCCCCTTGAAGAGCTTCTCGACCTTCACCACGCGCTCGCCCTTGGGCCCTGCGATGACTGCTTCGGCGCCCATCGCGATGAGCGGTGGTGCTGTGTCGGCAGAGGGCACAGCGCTGCACAGGTTTCCGCCGATCGTGGCCAGGGTCCGCACCTGCGGTGACGCCATCACGTACGCCGCATCCCAGAGCGCCGGCGCCTTTTCTTTGATAAGGAGAGACCGCTCCAGCTCGGCGCACGTAACGAGCGCACCGATTTTGAGCCCCTGCTTGTTGTTGTACGAGATACCTTTGAGTGCTTTGATCCCCTTGATGTTGACGAGATACACGGGAACCACCGCCCTTTTTTTCATGGCGAGCAAGAGATCAGTGCCGCCCGCAATCACCCGTGCCTTGTTGCCAAGCTTGGTAAGCAGGCTGAGCGCCTTGGCTACGGATGCGGGTGAGTGATATTCGAATGGGGGTAATCTTCTTAGAAACATTACTTGCCCTCCTTTCCGGCTTTAGCCTTGAGCGCTGCCAGGATCTTTTCAGGAGTGATGGGCAGATCCTTTATGCGCACGCCGACCGCGTCATAGATCCCGTTGGCGATGGCCGCGAGTGAGGAGCACGAGCTTGCCTCGCCAGCGCCCTTCGCGCCGAACGGGCCATACGGGTCGTGCGTGTGCACGTGTTCGACGATATATTCGGGTGTGTCCATGGCAGTGGGCTGCTTGTAGTCGCGCCACGAATAATTGAGCATGCGCCCTTTCTCGTCATAGAGTGAATCCTCGAGCAAGGCATGGCCGGTCATGTGGGCGCTGCCGCCGTTCACCTGTCCGTCGAGCATCACCGGATGGATCGGCTGCCCCGCGTCGTCCGCGCTCACGCCCTGGATCAACGTCACCTTGCCGGTTTCCCGGTCCACATCCACGATGACGCCCGTTGCTATGAAGTCAAGCCCGTGAGCGAGGTTCCCGCGGCCCGTTTTCCAGTCGACGATGTCGATGTCCGTCGCAGCCCAGTACCCCTTGCCATATAAAGGAGAGCCTTTCTCGTAATAGGCCCGTCTCACGGCCGTGAGGAAATCCATGCCCACGCCGGGATCGTCTTTCTTGAAGATCTTTGAATCTTTGAACTCGAGATCGTCTGGATTCACCTTCAACTCCTTGCCTGCAATCTCGGCGAGCTGCTTCTTCAGGTCCTTGGCGGCGTTGATAGTGGCGTTGCCTGTCCAGTACGTGCAGCGGTCGCCGAACATGCCCGAGTCGAAGATGGTGGTGTCTGAGTCGCTTGCCCCCTGGATGGTGGCTTCGAACGGGATGCCGAGCACCTCTGCCGTCATCTGGCAGAAAATCGTGTTTGCGCCCTGCCCTATCTCGGTGCCGCCGTGCGTGACGATCACGTTGCCGTCTTCCAGCAGCTTCAACATCACGCTCGACCCGAAATGGCCGCCCAGGCGCACGCCTGACGGATGCGACGCGCAGCTGAAGCCAATGCCCCTGCCTTTCGGTCTCGACTTCCTGCTCTCCTTCCAGCCGATCCTCTCGCCGCACTTCCGCACGCACTCCTGGAGGCCCGACACGTCCACGATGAGCCCGTTGGGGGCTTTCCAGTTGTTGGTCACTGAGTTAATGTATCGTATCTCCACTTGATCCACACCGAGGTCCTCAGCCACGATGCCCAGCATGGAGTCAAGGCAGTACTGCGCAAGCACAATCTCCTGTCCCCGCACCGTGCCGCACGGCGCCCTGTTCGAGTACGTGAGCTTTCCGTGGTACTCGATGGCGGGGATTTTGTACGGGACATTCTGGAATGCGCCGAAGTAATAGATGTTGAACGGGCCGATACCTGCGATGGGCCCGCCCTCCAGTATGCACTCGGTGCGCAGGGCCGTGATCTGGCCATTCTTCTTCAGACCCATCTTCAGTTTCGCATTCATGGCGTTTCGCTGACGATAGGCCGCCAGCACTTCGTCGTAGTTGAGCACGGTCTTTACGGGCCGGCCTGCGATCTGCGCCAGCTTCACCGTGGCGAAATCGATGTCAAAGGGGTCGTGCTTTCCTGAGAAACCGCCTCCCACGAAGGGGTTCACGATCCTCATCTTCGATACAGGGATGTCGAGCGCCCTGCACATGTGGCGCCACGTGATATACGGGCTCTGCTTCGAGGCCTGCAGCAACACCCTGCCGGTGGGGTCGACCTCGGCGAGGCAGGCGTGCGGTTCGATGAACCCTACGGCAACCCTCTGGGAGCTGAATGTTTCCTCCCGTATGTAGTCAGCCTCTTTGAATCCCGTCTCGATGTCACCGAAAAGAAAATCTGAAAAGTAGGCCACGTTGCTTTTCGAAAACTCATTGACCAGCGGCGCACCCGGAGCGAGCGCGTCCTCTGCCGTGAGCACAACAGGCAGTTCTTCGTACTCCACCTTGATCAGGTCGAGTGCCTCTTCCGCGGTGTCTTCGTCCACGGCAGCCACTGCTGCCACACCTTCACCAAAGTGGTGCACCTTGGTAATGGGCATTGCAAGCTGATCGCGCGTGTCAGGCCTGGTACCGAACGGCACGCCCGGAAAGTCCCTGCCTGTGATCACCGCTTTCACGCCCTTCAGAGCCTTCGCCTTCTTCGTGTCGATGTTCTTTATCTTGGCGTGTGCAAGGGGGCTGCGAAGCAGCTTTCCATAGAGCATGCCCGGTGCTATGAGATCCGCAGCGTACTTCGCGCTGCCAGACGCCTTGATGCGTCCGTCTGTTCGTTCCACCGGTTTCCCGACTACTGAATACTCTGCCATGTACAGGTTCTCCTTTCTTGATATAAGGACGGCTTCTCAGCCCCCGCCGAGCGACAGGATTCTGATGAACACCGTGTCGCCGTCCCTGAGCGGGGTGTCCAGCGCCTTATCGCACTTCTGGTAAGGCACCTCGTTGATGTCGACTTCCCAGTCATCGGGGTCCAACACGCGTGCGCCGGGACGCACGTATTCGATCGGAGCAGGAGCTGCGAGCCGACCCAGTTCTTCGAGCATCTCCCGGAGCGTCATCTGGGAACGGTTGAACTCCGCGTACTCTTTTTCCTCAACGCCCGGAACCACAAAGTTAGACTTGATATTGATTTTCATCGCTTGCCCTTCGGTTTAATCAGGTATGCTGCGAGAGTGCAATCTTTACGCCCGGCACGTCCCTGCGCACAATGTTTTGTAACGGCTTATGTTATAACGGTTAATAGTAATTCTTTCAAGTAAAATGTCGTTTCGTATTCTGAAACACCTCTTGCGACTTTCACTCGCGCGTATTATTTTAGAGTATCGATAAGCATTTACGATCACGAACGATTTGAGAGGAGCATGCATGCAATACGAACAGGGTGTCATACGGCCGCCGAGTGAGGCGCAGAGCCTTCTGATACGAGTCACACGCAACTGCCCCTGGAACCAGTGCGTCTTCTGTCCCGCGTACAAGGGGACAAAGTTTTCAAAGCGCTCTGTCGAAGAGATCAAACAGGACATCGACAACATGGCCGCCTCGTACGGGGCATACAGCCGCAACATTACCACCGCCTTCCTGCAGGATGCGGACAGCCTCATCCTTCCGACCGCCGACCTCGTGGAGATTCTCAAGCACCTGAACAGTAAGTTTCCGGCGGTTACCAGAGTCACGAGTTATGCCCGCGCCAACACCATGAAGCGCAAGACAACAGAGGAATACAAACAGCTCAAGGAGCTCGGCCTTGCGAGGATTCACGCGGGCATGGAGAGCGGATCGGCGAAAGTGCTGAAGCTCATCAAGAAGGGAACGAGCCCTGAAGCTATTATAGAAGGAGGCCTGCACATCAAGGAGTCGGGCATATCCCTCTCCGAGTACATCATGCCGGGCGTCGCCGGAAAGACCCTGAGCGAGGAGCACGCGACTGAGACTGCCCGGGTGCTGAACGCCATAGGGCCTGACTTCATCCGTGTGCGCACCTTTGCCATGCACCCGTTGTCACCCATGCAGCGCATGGTTGAAGATGGGACCTATGTTCACATGACGGACACTGAGATCGTGGCCGAGATCAGGCTTCTTGTCGCAAGCCTAAACGAGATGCACAGCTATTTTTCATGCGCCGATTTCAGTCTGAACCTGCTCATGCAGGTGGACGGCTACCTGGACGAGAAGAAAGAGGAGATGCTCGCGGAGCTCGACCGCTTCCTCGCACTCACCACGGAGGAGCAGCAGGCTTACTCACTTCTGCGACGCTCCAACCCCGGTGTCCCGTATCCCCTGGACGTGGTGAAAGACCAGAAGCTGATGGGTAAGATTCTTCCCGAGATCAAGAAGCTGGAGGCAAAGGAGCCCGGCGGATTTAACAACTATATTCGCGTCCTCATGACCTATCAGCTCCCGCAGCCCCAGACAGACGACTGGACGTGACAAATAGGAACGCTTGAAACCGTTGAGCCTGTCCGCTCACACCGTTTTCTCCGCTCTCTAGGGCTCCAGGTCTGACCCGTCAGGCGTTCCGACTTGCTCGACGCTTTTTGAGTGCGAACTCCTTGGGTCCTTAAGGGTCCTTTGGCAGCTCGCAAAGGTGTGCAGGCGTGGGCAACTCACGTCTCGGAGTCCGGCGCGTCGTGCCGTACCCAGTCTTCGACCGGGTACCCACGGCACCGCTCGTCTTCACTGACGGGGACCCCAGACCTTCCCGCCATGTTCGCTCCGAAAAGGTCCTCCCGGACAGTCGTCATGGTCTTATGATGATGGAGAGGGATTTCCTAACAGATTAATAAGCGTGCCCTTAGATGTTCTTAATGAGCACGTTCTTCGGTGATGCGGCAACCTCTTCTGAGATAGCCCTCAAGTAGACGGCAATCTCCTCGTCCTTCAAACCGGTCGGTACGTCGCGGCCGTGCCTTTCGTAGGCCCGGATAGCGTACTCGATGGTGAGGAGTTCCGTGTCCTGCGCCGGCTGAAAACCCACACCATTGTTACCGTCGCGCGCAACCTCCGCAACAAGATCTGACGCGATGAGTTCGGTGAGAAGCCGCCTCACAAAACGAAGAGGCAACTCCAGAGTCGTCGCGATCTGCGCTGAGGTGAGCGCCTCCTCTCCTCGACCGAATCTCTTGATGAGGAGGTGAAGAATTCTGAGCCCCATTACCTTTCGCGCGCCGTGGCTGAGACGCGCATAGTCAGGATGATACCCGTAGGTATCGCAGTTCTCGTCTGCCACTGCTATCTCCGCTCCGAACAGCACGATCATCCATGAGAGCTGCATCCATGCGAGGAAAAGCGGCAATGCCGCAAAGCTGCCGTAAATGGCCCCGGCCTTCGCAACACCTATCTGAAATGCGATGTAGATCCACTGGACAATCTGAAATATGGTACCCGTCACGACACCGGCCAGAATAGCGGAGTGTATCTTTACTTTCGTGTTTGGCATAACGATGTAGCACAGAGTCAAAAGAATCCAGATGGAGAGGTACGGGAGAAACTTGAAAAGAAAGGAAACGAAGGGAGCCATTACCCCGAGCAGTTCGACCCTGCGCACTATCGCACCTAACTGGCTCGCCACCACCAAGTTGAGGCTGCCTGAAATGACGATGAGAACCGGCGCCAGCACCATGATCGCCATATAGTCGGTAAACTTGCGCACCATGCTCCGCGCCCTTCTTACTTCCCAGATCTCGTTGAATGCGCCCTCAACATGCCCCAGTATCGAGATGACGGTCCACACCAGAACGATCACCCCGATCGCGGCAATCACGCCACCTTTCGTTGCAAACAGCATCTTCTCAGAAAAGAGGACAATGTTGTCTACAACTCCCGTGGGCCAATTGGCGCTCGTCGCAAGCTTGACGATCTGAGACTTGATCAGCCTGTTGAGGCCGAATCCTTTGGCTATGCCGAACACAAGAGCAAGCAGAGGAACTACGGAAAGCAGCGAATAATAGGTGAGGGCTGAGGCGCGCAAGGCGCAGTTATGGCTGAGAAAACCGCGAACCGTCAAAGCAATAACGCAAAGGTCGCGGATCAGGAATCTCTTGACGGGCGAGAGGTCCTTGGGCCTCACCTCCCATATGCCTTTCTTGAGAAACTGGAGAACCTTCTCTACCAACCCTTCCTCCGGTTCACAGCGGGTTCATAGCGGGTTCATAGCCGGCCCATGACTGGTCCGTGACTGGTCCGTGACTGGTCCATCACGGTCCATCAATCGACCTACTCATACTCCTTGGGCACGGCGCAGATTATCATGAGCGGTGCGTCCTTCGCCGTGTTTCTGTATTGGTGCTTTTCATTTGGCTGGACCAGCACGAAGTCACCCTGCGTCACGGCACGCTCGCTGCCGTCCATCGCCTTCACCGCCCCCTGGCCCTGAATCACATAGTTGATGTGCTCGAAGGGATGCGTGTGGTACGGCGTGTGACCGCCCACCTCGATGGTGAACACGCGAACGGAGTGTGAAGGAGTGCCGTCCGCGCTCCCGATAGGGACCTGCTTCCAGGCATCTTTTGCCCCTTCCATGTCCATCTTCACTTTTTGAATCTGATCGAGTTTCGCAATCTTCATATACCCTCCCGCCAAAGAATTCGCTAATTATAGCACATTGAATTATGTGGTCCAGATGCCCGGTATCTTTTGCTTGCACCCCGGACATCTGCCATTGACGATATGATTTTTGATGACCTGAAAGTGCGTGCGGTGGATGAGCCGTGCACCGCACTTGGGACAGAACGTGGAGTTGTACTGATGGCCCGGCACATTGCCGATGGTAACATAATGGAGACCGGCGCCGGTGGCTATTTTGCGCGCCTGTTCAAGCGTGCTCACAGGTGTCGCACTCAGCTTTGTCAGCTTGTAGCTCGGGAAGAAGCGCGAGAAGTGGAGTGGGGTTTCCACACCCAGATTCTCCTTAATCCATTCACACATGCGCTTGATGTTTTCAGGTTCATCATTCACCGTTGTGATCACGAGGTTGACAACCTCCAGCCACTTGCCCTGCCCTTTGATGGTCTTGAGCGTGGCGAGCACCGGCTCGAGCTCGGCGG
>Ga0102851_10001342_pt1 | contig 13939 bp, 16 predicted proteins | sample Mud3Dept3metaG_FD_79558 | JGI IMG/M metagenome (GOLD analysis project Ga0102851, IMG submission 79558) | Freshwater wetland microbial communities from Ohio, USA, analyzing the effect of biotic and abiotic controls - Mud 3 Core 4 Depth 3... | ecosystem: Environmental > Aquatic > Freshwater >... | reverse complement strand
TGACTCTAGGAGGCTACCCGAATGGCGACGATGAACGTTTCCCTTCCCGATCCGATGAAGGCGTGGGTCGAGACTCAGGTCGAGACCGGCCACTTCAGTAACGCCAGCGATTACGTCCGTGACTTGATCCGCCGCGACCAGCAGGATCAGGCCCAGCGTGAAGCGTTGGTACAGGCCCTAGTCACCGGAGAGACCAGTGGGATTTCGAGCCGAGATATCGCGGGGATCTGGAATGATGTGAAGGCGCGGCACGGTGGCAACGATTGACCTCTCCGCGGCTGCCGCCAAGGATATCGAGGCCATTCTCGACCAATCGGTGGCGGAGTTCGGCCTGCTCCGAACCGAGAAGTACTATGAGTCGTTGAAGCGTTGCCTCGAGTTGCTGAGCGAGAATCCGGGCATGGGTACTACGGCCGACAATGTTCGGCCCGGCTACCGACGATTCAGCCATGAGAGCCACGTCGTCTTCTACCGACTTTTCGAGGGCGGCATCTTGGTAGTTCGCGTGCTGCACGCGCGGATGGATGTGGGCCGGCAGTTCTGAATAGGGCAGCGACGAGCTGAGCTTCCTGCAGATGGAGGCGCACACGTTTGCTGCAGCTCTTGCCGAAGGTCGGGTCCTGGCGGCGTCCTGCCGAAGGCGGTCACTGGCCTTGAGTCGCTGGCTCAGTGTCGGAGAATTTGACACCCACGGTCAGCTGGTCGGCGGTCGAGCGCATCGATCTTCGCGCATCGAACGCCCGCTTCCTGTGCCCAGCCGACATTCACCAGATTGAGGGGAGGTCGGGGTCGGGTCGACTCCGGCAGTTCGGGATCGACAGCGGCTCAAGTCTCGTAGGCCGCCAGATAGTCCCGGATCGCGCGACCGTGCGCAGTGATGTCGCCGTCGGTGATGTCGCGGAAACCGACGATGCCTGGCGGCAGGACACTGTGCATCACGAAGGGCGGCAGCCAGGTCATGCCGGCGAGCAGCGCGCTTTGCTGGAAGGGCCTCAGCAGCTCGCTGATCGTCCAGTTGTTGAAGCCGCCGGACCGATAGGCCTCCCACGGTCCCCCTGTCGTGATCGAGGACAGCCAGGCCTTGCCGCGCAAGCTGTCACCGACGCCCGGCGGGTAGGCGAAGCCCTGAGTGAGGACCTCGTCCATCCACAGCTTCATGAGCGGCGGGCAGTTGTACCAGTAGAACGGATGCTGGAACGCGATCAGGTCGTGCGCGAGGAGCAGTTCCTGCTCCCTCGCGACGTCGATCTTCCAGGCCGGGTACTCCGCCCGCACATCCCGTACCGTTGCGCCGGGCAGCTGGCGCAGCTGCTCGACGATCAGGCGGTTGGCGCGAGACGCTGTCAGGTCCGGGTGAAAGACATTGATCAGGATGCGCGGCGCGGTCATTGGATGCCCCAAGTCGTGTGAAGGTTCATGAATGAACGATGTGGGCGTCCTGGCTGCTGCGCGCCGAGCAGAGGACGGATGGCGGCATGCTGCCCGGCCTGCTCCGGGTACTCCTGGAGTGCCTGCTGCAGCGGATGCATCGGCAGACCCTGTGCGGTGGCGGCCGCAATCGCACCGCCGCCAGTGACGCGCAGCACCTGGCGTCGATTCATGGCTGTCCTCCTGCGATAACGTTGCCGGCAGGATCGTGAGCGCGGGCCGCAGCAATACCGGCGTGCGGACCATGAACGGCGCACCCGATTCGTCGGCGACGACCGAGGGGCGTCGCCGGTAGCTCAGTACTGGTACATTTGCAGCACGTAGAGGACCGACGTGCTGCGCTCCACGCCGTCCACCGTGATCGTGACCGGCGAGTCCTGCCGGGGGAAGGAGCCCAGGTCGGCGGGCTGCGCCGCCGGATAGGTGCCCACGACCATCCCGTTCGCGCGGACGGTGTACGGGCCGTCGCCCGGCGGCAGCGTCAGGGTGACGGCGCACGGGTCCTGGTAGCAGGCGCGCGTCGCACCCTCGGCCAGGTTCACCCGGCCGTAATCGGGGCGGTTGTCGAACCAGGTTCCCGCGCACCCGCCGAGGTAGCCGATCCCGAGGAGCGACACTGCGATCGCGCGGGGCATGCGGCGTGGCAGCGAGCCACGGGCCAAGGGGCGACTACGCATCGACGTCTCTCCTACGCAGTGCTGACGAGAATATCAAGAATACAGCCTTCGGCCCGCCGGTGAACGCCTGCGCGACCGCAGTGTCGCTTCCCGGGATCGGTCGTCGACTCGCGGGTCTCGGTGCTCCGCCGCTCACCCCGGACGTCGGCGACACCGACCGGGTGATACACACTGCCGGTGTCAGGGATAGGCGCTCGCGGGTCTCGGCGGAGAATCAGACGGCCTCGCACGCCCCCGCCGGCGCCCAATGCAGGTGCGCCTTCGGGTCGCCCGCGATAGCGGTCGCGAAGGCGTCGTCCAGCGCGCCTGCCGGCGCCGCACCTGCCGGCAGACCGATCACCAGCCGGAAGCGGTTGAGGCCATGCCCGTCCCGATCCCGCAATCCGGCGGCCGCGAGCCTCCCGAGCCGCGCAGCGTCGACGTCCGCTGCCACGACGTAGATCAGCAGCCGGTCACCGATCACGAGGCGCGTGCCGGCCGACCCGCCGTCGACGACCAGCCCGCCGCGCTCGACGGCCTCGAGCACGGCCTCGGGGCAGGTGCAGCCGAGCGTGGTGCGGACGAAGGCGCGCAACGCCGGCGTCGCCGGCGCGACACCGGCTATTGGCACCTGGCCGGGACCGGCTGCCCGCCGCGCTCCTCGTAAACCTGCACGATGCCGACCGCAGGGGTGGCGGTGTTGCCGTGCCCCATCATCGCGGCGACGGCGAACGACCGGCCGTCCAGGCACACCACCGCGGCTCCGAGCCGGCCGGGCGCCAGGTCGGTGGACGCGAAGGCCATGACGCGCCCGTTCTCGAGCCGGTCGCTGAACACCTTGGAGCCCGGAAGGTCGGCGGCCAGCGAGCCGCCGGCGATCCCCATCCCGGTCAAGAAAATGGCCGCCCGGCCGATCCTGGCGGGCAGAAAGCGTTTGCAGGACTTGCTCATGCCTGGCCCCCCGAGTTGCGGAACGTCGACACCATACCGCGCCGGGCGGATCAGGCGGTAGGCTTGTCTCCACCCCTGACACTCCGAAGGTCAGCCTTGCCGAATCGGTCCGCAGACGGCGCGGTACGCGAGCTTCGCACCATCACCGGTGCGGCACTGCTGGCCGCGCTCGCCTGGAGTGTCGTGATCGCCGCCTCCCTGCTCTGGAACCTCTGGTACGAGCAGGAGGAGCACCGTGCCCTCGCGGAGGTCGGTCGGCGGATCGGCATCCCCGCTGAGCACATCGGGAGGCACGTCGCCCTCGACCGGAAGCTGCTGGGCGGCCTCGGGGCAAGCCATGGGGCCATCTGGCTTGCCGGCCTCGGCATGATCGGCTTCATCCAGTCGCGCGTCCGGCGACAGGTCGTCAGCCAGCGCGACGCCCTCGACCGCGGGCGCGTGTCGGCGCAGGTCTTCGAACAGACGGCCGAGGGCATCGTCATCACGGACGCGGAGGGGTGCATCGTCTCGGTCAACCGGGCCTTCACCGAGATCACCGGCTATTCGGCCGAGGAGGCCCTCGGACGCGATCCGAAGCTGCTGCTGGATTCGGGTCGCCACCATGCCGAGTTTCACCGGCAGATCGAGGACTCCCTCAGCGAGCAGGGCCACTGGCGCGGCGAGATCTGGCACCGGCGGAAGAACGGCGAGGCGTACTCCGAGTGGCTGGCCATCAGCACGGTGCGCGATGCGGCCGGCCGGCCGGAGCACTACATCGGCATCTTCTCGGACCTCTCGCAGCAGAAGCGGGATGCCAAGCGCATCCGCATCCTCGCGTTTTACGACGCGCTCACCGGCCTGCCGAACCGGACCCTGCTGGGCGATCGCGCGACGCAGGCCTTGGCGGCCGCGCGGCGCGGCGGCACGCGGGTCGCGCTGCTCTTCATGGACCTCGACGGCTTCAAGCACGTCAACGACTCGCTGGGCCACCTGCTCGGCGATACCCTGCTGCGGCTCGTCGGCAAACGCCTCGCGCAGCACATGCGCAGCTCGGACACTCTCGCGCGGTTCGGCGGGGACGAGTTCGTGCTGCTGCTCACCGAAATCGAGGGACCGGACAGCATCGCCGCGGCCGCACAGCGCTGCCTCGATATCCTGGCTGCACCCTTCGAGCTCGAATCCCATGACATCGACATCACCGCGTCGATCGGCATCAGCGTCTTTCCGGATGACGGCGACAGCCTCGAGGCCCTGGTGAAGAACGCCGATACGGCGATGTACCAGGCCAAGGAGTCCGGCCGGAACCAGTTCCGCTTCTTCGAGGCCGCGATGAACGCGCGGGCGACCTCGCGCGCCATGCTCGGCAACGACCTGCGGCGGGCCCTCGAGCGCGGCGAGCTGCTGCTGCACTACCAGCCGCAGGCCGAGATCAGCACGGGCGAGATCGTCGGGGTCGAGGCGCTGGTCCGCTGGCAGCATCCCCAGCTCGGCCTCGTCTCCCCCGCCGACTTCATCCCCGTGGCGGAGGAGATCGGGCTCATCGTCCGCCTCGGCGACTGGGTGCTGAACGAGGCCTGCCGTCAGGCAGTCGCCTGGCAGCGAGCCGGCCTGCCGCACATCCCGGTGGCGGTGAACCTGTCGGCCCTGCAGTTGCGAAACCCGGACTTCCTGAACAGCGTTCGCCGTGCGTTGCAGTCCGCCGGTCTCGATGCGCACTGGCTCGAGCTCGAGCTGACCGAGAGCGTCCTCATGCATCGGGCCGAAGTCGCCATGCAGACCCTGCAGGGTCTCAGCGCGCTCGGCATCCGGATCGCCATCGACGACTTCGGCACGGGATACTCGAGCCTCGCCTACCTGCGCCGACTCGCCATCGACAAGCTCAAGATCGACCGTTCGTTCATCCGCGACCTCAGCGTCGACGCCGAGGACTCGCTGATCGTCGCCACCATCATCCGGATGGCCCACAGCCTCCGCCTCAGGGTCATCGCCGAGGGCGTCGAGGGTAGCGAGCAGCTCGCCACCCTGCGCGCTCAGGGCTGCGACGAGATCCAGGGCTACCACCTCAGCCGTCCCTTGCCGGCCGACGCGCTTGCCGACTTCATCCACAAGCGCTTTGTAGCGTAGAGTCGCTGCTGGAAGAGGGGGAGCCGTCGGTGCCCTGGGGCCGCAGCGCGGAGACCCGCAGCATGCGCACCGCCATCGAACCGGGAACCAGCCACCCGCTCGGCGCCACGCTGCGCCGAGGTGGCGTCAACTTCGCCGTCTACTCACGGGACGGCACGTGCCTGGACCTGCTGCTGTTCGACGCGGTCGACGACGCCCGACCGGCCCGGGTGATCACCCTCGACCCCGCGCGACATCGTACCTACCACTACTGGCATGCCTTCGTGCCCGACCTCGCGGCAGGCCAGATCTACGCCTGGCGCGCCCGCGGGTCGGTCGATCCCGCCCAGGGGCTTCGTTTCGACCCCGACAAGGTGCTGCTGGATCCCTATGGGCGTTGCGTGGCCGTCCCCGCCGGCTACGACCGGAAGGCTGCCTCGGCGCCGGGCGACAACGCCGCTGTCGCCATGAAGAGCGTCGTCACCGACCCGCGTGGCTACGACTGGGAAGGCGATGAGCCGCTCCGAAGACCCTTCACCCAGACCGTCATCTATGAGATGCACGTCGCCGGCTTCACCCGGCAGCCGAGCTCCGGCGTCGCGCCGCGACGGCGCGGCACCTATGCCGGCGTGATCGAAAAGATTCCGTATCTGCAGGACCTGGGGATCACCGCCGTCGAGCTGCTGCCGGTCTTCCAGTTCGACCCCTTCGACGCGCCGCCGGGCCGGGTCAACTTCTGGGGCTATGCGCCCGTGTCCTTTTTCGCCCCGCATGGGGCCTACAGCTCGCGCACCGATCCGCTCGGCCCGGTCGACGAGTTCCGGGACATGGTGAAGGCCCTGCACCGGGCCGGCATCGAGGTCATCCTCGACGTGGTCTTCAACCACACCGCTGAGGGCGACGAGCGAGGCCCCACGCTCTGCTTCCGCGGTCTGCAGAACGATGCCTACTACATCCTCGAACGGGACGGGTCCCGCTACGCCAACTTCACGGGCACCGGCAACACCCTGAACGCCAACCACCCCGTCGTGCGCCGGCTGATCGCCGACAGCCTGCGCTACTGGGTGGAGGTGATGCACGTCGACGGTTTCCGCTTCGACCTCGCCTCGATCCTCAGCCGCGACGAGGCGGGCCAGCCGCTCGCGAACCCGCCGGTCCTCTACGACATCGAGACCGACCCGGTGCTCGCCGGCGTCAAGCTGATCGCCGAGGCCTGGGACGCCGCCGGTCTCTATCAGGTGGGCAGCTTCGTCGGCGACTTCTGGAAGGAGTGGAACGGGCGTTTCCGCGACGACGTCCGCAGCTTCGTCAGAGGCGACAACGGGACGGCATCGCGCCTCGCATCACGGCTGCTCGCCAGCCCGGACATCTACGGCCACGAGGACCGCGAGCCCGAGCAGAGCGTCAACTTCGTCACCTGCCACGACGGCTTCACCCTCAACGACCTGGTGTCCTACGACCGCAAGCACAACGACGCCAACGGCGAGGACAACCGCGACGGCGCCGATGACAACCGCAGCTGGAACTGCGGCGTCGAAGGCCCGAGCGAGGACCCGGCGATCGCGCGGCTGCGCAGCCGCCAGGTGAAGAATCTCCTGACGCTGAACCTGGTGGCCCTCGGCACGCCCATGCTCCTGATGGGCGACGAGGTGCGGCGCACGCAGCAGGGCAACAACAACGCCTACTGCCAGGACAGCCCGATCAGCTGGTTCGACTGGACCCTCGTCGAGCGGCACCGGGACCTGCACCGGTTCGTGAAGCGGCTCATCGCCCTGCGCCTCCACAGCGAGCTGGCCAAGGGCGAGCACGGCCTGACGTTGAACGAGTTGCTCGGCCAGGCGCGCATCGACTGGCACGGCGTGCGCCTTCACGAGCCAGACTGGGGTGACGGGTCGCACAGCCTGGCCTGCACCTTCTGGAGCATGAGCGGGCGCTCCCTCTTCCACCTGATCGCCAACGCCTACTGGGAGCCGCTCCACTTCGAACTGCAGAAGCCGCCCGGCGGCGGGCAGTCCGGCTGGCGCCGCCTGATCGACACGGCCCTGGATGCCCCCGACGACATCGCCGGGCCTGGCGAGGCCGTGCTGATCACGGCAGACCGGTACCTCGTCCAGCCCCGTTCGACGGTATTGCTGCTTGCCCGGGGCGATTAGGGATACACCGGCATATGGCCATGCATTCCGGGCGACGAACTGGTCCCCACCAGGGCCGGCATTTCGTTATCATCACTGTCGAGACGTGCCAGGACCCTGAAGCGGCATGCGCGTCGGTAACAGTCAGTCGCCACAGGCGGGAACCGTCCCGGCGTTCCCCGGAAAGAACACCACCCAAGGAGAACTCGAACATGCGTAAAGCCGTCTATGCAGCCCTGGCCGCCACAGCCCTGCTGCCCTTGCAGTTCGGTGCCGCCACTGCGGCAGAGGTCGAGGTCCGCACCGCCGGGGACCTGGTGAACATCTGCGCGATCGCGGACGACGACCCGATGGTCGAAGGCGCCCGTGGCTTCTGCTACGGCTTCCTCAGCGGCGCCGCGAACTACCACCGCTCGGTCAACGCCGGCAAGAAGGGCAAGCCGCTGTTCTGCCCGCCGGAGCCTAGAATCAGCCGCGCCGAGGCCGCGAAGCTGTTCGTCGCCTGGGGCCGCGCCAATCCGCAGCACCTGGGCGAAGCGCCGGTCGATGGCCTGATGCGGTTCGCGACGGCGACCTGGCCCTGCAAGCAGGCCAAGCGTTGACGCGGCACCCTGGCCCGATCAGAGTTACTCGACCATTTCCATTTCGAGAGGACACAACGATGCGCACTCTGAAAATCCCTGTCGTGCTCGCTGCAGCACTCCTGCTCGCCGGTTGTGCCGGCATGTCGGACACCCAGCGGCGGACGGCGACCGGGGCTGGCGTCGGCGCAGCCGGCGGCGCCCTGATCGGCTCGTTCAGTGCCAATGCCGGCGCAGGCGCCCTGATCGGCGCCGGCGTGGGCGCGCTCGGCGGCTACATCTACGATCAGGACCAGAAGAGCAAGGGCTACTGACTGAGACGGCCGGCGCGGTAACCGCGCCGGCCGTCCGCACCTGTCACCTGGCAGGTGTCGCTCCGCGCAGCGCGGCGAGGCGTTGCGCCGTCAGCTCCGACCACTTGTCGAAGGCATTCTTCGCGTACGACCAGCTCTGGAACGAGTTCATGTAGCCGCTCGCCCACGTCTGCGCGGCGCCCGCAGCCCCTGCCTCCATGTCGGCTGCATACTTGCGGCCGATCTGGGTATCACGGCACTCGGCGAGAACGGCCCCGGAGACACCGTCCCGGAACTGCATCTCCATTCCGGTCTCACCCATGTACGGCGTGGAGCCGGCAGGCCGGCCGGTGGCCACCCCAGAGCCGGCCTCGGCGACGAACGCATAGGGGATCACAGTTCCGGTGACGCTTCGCGCCACGTCGGTGGGAACGAGGTTGGTCAGGGCGATACGGATCGTCAGCACGCCGGGCCCGGCCTTGTCCACCACCGGCATCTGCGGCTTGAGCGCCTTGACCATCGAGGCGTGGAAGTAGTCGGTCAGCGTCTTCAGGTCGGTCGGATCGATACCCTGCTGCTGGTCTGGCTTGAGCGTCACGACCATCCGCTCGATCAGCACCTTGTCGTACTTCTTGGCGTCGAGGTCCGCCTTGCGCCAGCACTGGATGCCCTCCGCCCAGGACACGGGCGCCAGGCGCCCATAGTCGGACAGGAAGCCGCTCTTCGTCAGCCGGGTGGGGTCGCTGGCCGTCACGCCCGTGCCACTGCCAAGAATGTCTGAGCCCGTGGACGCGCATCCGGCCGCGAGCACCAACGCGGCCAGGGTGGTGCCACGAGTCCATCGCCGGGTCCCGGCACTCCGTTCGATCATGATGAGTTCTCCATGGTGAGGGATGTCGCGAGCGCCATCACAGCCCGGCAGCTATCGCGAAGAGGCAGCGCGCCGTGCTCGCGGCCGCGAGTGTCCCACGCCGGCAACAGCCCGACCAGCGGCACGGGCCTCGATCACGGTGACCGGCTCTCCCGCACCCCGGCCGTGGATTCGATCAGCCGCACGACGATGGCGAAGACCATCGCGCTCGACCAGCCCAGCATGAGCACGCCCGTCAGCCCCTCCATCACCGCGACGAGCCGCCACTCGGTGGGCGGAACCACGTCGCCGTAGCCGATGGTCGCGTAGGTGACGGTCGAGAAGTAGAGCGCCGTGCTGAAGTCCCACCCGATCCGCCACCAGTAGAGAAGGGCCCAGAGACTCACCTGCATCAGATGGAGCGAGAGCAGCGCGGCAAAGAGCCCGACGAGCAGCAGGAACGCGTGGCCGAGAGGCGGGCGGGCCCCCGGGGCGATCCGGCCCCGCAGGAAGACGATTGCGGCGAGGCCGCCCACGAGGTGGATGGCCACGGCGCCCGTCATCAGCGCGAAACCCAGGAGCAGGTGATCCATGGCGAAACGACTGGCTAGCCTGACAACGCGATCATCGCGAGCACGTAGACCGCGCCCAGCGCGAGCTGTACCGCCGTGATCGGCACCCCGTAGCGCATGAAGCGCCCGAACGTCACGCGCTCCCCGTGCGAGGCGCAGATACCGACGCTGACGATGTTGGCCGAGGCACCGATGAGGGTGGCGTTGCCGCCCAGGGTGGCGCCGAACATCATGGCAATGAACACCGGAACCGTGGCCGCGGGCCAATCCGTGAAGCCACCGGCCAGCGCCAGCTCGGGTACCGCTTCGGCGGCGACCAGGTAACCCTTCGTCATGATCAGGGAGGCGGCGACCACGGGAATGTTGGCGAGCAGGCTGGACAGCAGCCCGATTCCAGCCAGCAGGAGCAGCGCCACCTGGGTGAACTGCGCGCCGAACCAGGCGTAGAGCTGCAGCGACAGCCCCTGCAGCAGACCGGTCTTGGTGAAGGCCTGCACCAGGCAGAAGATCGCACCGAGGAACACCAGGGTCTTCCAGTCGACGTCGCGCAGGACGTTGTCGACCGGCTCGACCTGCGCGCCGTAGATCACGAGCAGCGCCAGCGTGGCGCCGATGATGGCGACCGCCGGCGGCACGATACGGGTCGGCAGCAGCTCGCCGAACAGGAACAGCAGCACCATGACGGCGAGCGCGCCGAGCGACAGGACGACAAAGCCCTTGCGCTCGATGCGCGGCGGTGGTGCCGCCGGCGGAAGCGCAATCTGCATCCGCCAGACCTCGGGCATCAGGTACGGCAGCAGCGGCACGATGACGAGGACGGCCAAAAGGCCGCCCAGGCTCACCTGCTGCAGGTACTGCCCGAACGACATCCCCACGGCGGTGCCGACGAGGAAGGTCGCGGGGTCACCGACCAGCGTGAGCATGCCGGCGGAATTGCTGACAATGGCCGCGAGGATCATCGGACCGACGAAGTCCACCTTCAGGGCCCGGGCGACCCGGATGATGACCGGCGCGACCAGGATCACGGTGGTGGCGTTCGGCAGGAAGGCGCAAACCGGCGCCACGAGCGCGACCAGCAGGAGCAGAAACCGCCTGCCGCTGCCGGCGGTGGCGTGGAGAAAGCGGTCCCCCACCAGTTCGAACACCCCCGTCTTGCCAAGGACGTGCGCCACCACCATGCCACCGAACAGCAGGGCCAGCGGCCCCCCGGCGGTCTTCGCCGCCTCCACCAGGTCGTCCGGACCCAGCAGGCCGAGCCCGAGCAGGAGCGAGACCCCGAGCAGGGCAGCGACGACCATGTCGATGGCGTCGAGCGCGATCAGCAGGATCACGCCGCCGAAGATTGCCACGGTGAGGTAGATCTGCAGCTCGGTCATGGGCGACTCGGGGCGTCAGTCGATCGGTGGGGCGTACATCAGTCCGCCCTGGGTCCAGAGGCGGTTGAGACCGCGCTCGATGCCGAGCGGGCTGCCGCTCCCGACGTTGCGCTCGTACATCTCGCCGTAGTTGCCGACCGCCTTGACGGCGCGCACGGCCCAGCCAGGCGGGATGTCGAGCGCCCTGGCAAGAAGGCCGCGCTCGTCGCTCGTCAGTCGCGACACCGGCGTGTGCCCCCGGGCGACGAACGCCTCGATGTTCTCTCGGCCTGCGCCGTTCTCCTCCGCCAGGATCAGCGCATACAGCACCCAGCGGACGACGGTCGCCAATTCCTGGTCGCCCTCCCACACGACGGGCCCGAGGGGCTCTTTCGATATGCGCTCCGCGAGGATCTCGACGGACTGGGGGCCGTTGGGAGCACGCACGCGAGCCGCAGCGAGCTGGGCGGCGTCCGACGTGTACGCGCGGCAGCGACCGGCGTAGAAGGCGTCGGCGACGTCGCGCGCCGAATCGATGACCAGCGGCGTCACCGACAGGCCGCGAGCCGCGAAATAGCTCGTCAGGTTGCGCTGGTGTGTCGTGCCCTTCTCGACGCACACCGTCGAGCCCTGCAGGTCCGGCGGCGCCGCGATGCCGGCGCCCGCGGGCACCAGGAACGCCTGCCCGTCGTAGAAAAGCACCGCCGGAAACTGCAGCTTGAGGACGGCCTCCCGGGCGAGCGTCCAGCTGGTGTTGCGGACCAGCAGATCGATCCGGCGCGTCTGCAGCGCGGGAAAACGCGTCGACGACTTCAGCGGGACGAACTCGACGCGCTCCGCATCCCCCAGCACCGCCGCAGCGACGGCCCGGCAGAAATCGGCATCGAGCCCACGCCAGCGCCCCGCGGGATCCTTTTCGGATAAGCCGGGGATCCCTTCACTCACACCGCAGCGCAGGACCCCGCGGGATTTCACGCCGTCGAGTACATCGCCGGCACGCACCGGCGGCACGACGCCGACCAGGAGGATGAGGATCGCTGCCAGGCGTAGGTGGCTGACCGCTCGCACCTTGAGGCTCCCGATTGTCCCACCGTGCCACACGCGGACTCAGTGGGAACGCATGGGCGTGATTACTTTGCGCCGCGGCCTCGCGACTTCGCAACCTCTGTCCGCGTGGGCCGCAGGCCCGCGAACAGGAGCCGCACCGGCTGGCTGCGGTGCAGGCACCAACCGGCGTTGCTACAGTGGGGTGTCTGCCATTCGGCCCAGCCCACTGAGGACCACAACGTGACCGACGCGACCGCCCCCTCCCCCGACCATGACTCGACCGTGCTCGCGCTCGCCCGCGAGCTCGCCGGCGCGGAGGCGCGCTGCGCCGCACTCGCCCAGACGCGGCGCCGGTCCCTTGCAACTCTGGCCCTCGGCGGCGCCCTCGGCTTCGGCGCCGGCGTCTATGTCGCCGCAGCGGCAGTGGCGCAGAGCCACGCGCCTGCCGGGCAGTCACCCCAGGCGTCGTCATCCACCCCGGCGCCAACCCGCGAGCAGCTCATGGCAATGCTGCCAGCCGGTGAGCGCGCCCGGCTCGAGGAGTTCGAGCAGAAGGTGGCGTGGGTCAGCCAGTACACCCGCTCGTCGCCGCAATTCGATGCCGGCGCGGCAATCGCGCTCTTCCTCGGCAACATGGCGAAGGCGATGGAGTCGGTACCGCTGATGCACGCCGAGATGCAGGTCATGAACGCCAAGGTGAACGCCCTGCCCTTCATAGCCAACGAGGTCGCCGGCATGAACGCGAAGATGGGCGTGATCACAGCCGACATGGACTCCACCATGGGCCGGGCCGGACGCATGATGCCCTGGGGTTGGTGAGCCCCTCAGTCGACCCACTCCACCGCCGGGTGTGCCTCGAGATAGCCATTCACGGCGGTGCCGATGGTCGGGAAGAAGGTTTCTGCGCCGAGCCGCGCAAACAGCCCGAACCGCTTCAGCTTGTCCTTGACCGGGTCCTTCATCTCGGCAAAGCACAGCTCGATGCCGGCCGCGTGCAAGGTCTCGTCCAGCTCGGCCAGCATGTCGGCGGAGGTGACGTCGACGCTGGTGACCGGCTCCGCTGCAACGACCAACCAGCGCACTGGTGTGGGCGATGTCGCCACCGCGTCCAGCACCCGGTCACGGAACAACTCGGCGTTGGCGAAGAACAGAGGCGCATCCCAGCGAAACAGGACCAGGCCGGGTATCCGCCGGGCGTCTGGATAACGCATGATGTCGTGGTAGCCCTTGATACCCTCGGCGCGTCCGAGAACCGCGGAGTAGGGGCGCCAGCCATCCCACAGGAATTCGACGACGGCAATCACGATGGCCAGGCCGATGCCCGGGATCGCGCCGAGCACCGCCACGCCGAGGGTACAGACGATCGACAGCCAGAACTCCCAGCGCTGGATGCGATAGATGCGGCGCAGGTCGGCGACCTCGATGAGGCCGATGGCGGAGGCAATGACGACCGCGGCCAGCGCGCTGGTCGGCAGGTGCTGGAGCAGGTCGGGCGCCACCACGAGCAGCAGCGCGACCGCGACCGCGCCGACGACGCCGGCCAGCTGGGTCCTGGCGCCCGCCGCCTCTGCCACGGGGGTGCGCGACGAGCTGCTGCTGATCGGGAAGCCCTGGAAGAGTCCCGCGGCCAGGTTGGCGGCCCCCAGCCCCACCATCTCCTGGTTCGGGTCGACCTGGGTGCCGGTCCGCACCGCGTAGGTGCGCGAGAGCACGCTCGTGTCGGCGAACGACACCAGGGCAACGGCGCCGCCGCCGATCAGGACGGGAACGATGTCGTCGTAGTTGATCCACGGAATCGCGAACGCAGGCAGGCCCTGCGGCAGCGGACCGAGCACCGGCACGGCGGCGTGCGCCGCCAGGTCCAGCGTTCCGACGATGACGGTCGCTGCAACGACGGCGATCAGGATTCCGGGCACGCGCTTGCTGCCCTTTAGCAGCAGGATCACAGCCAGCGTGCCCGCGCCGACCGCCAGTGCCGTCCAGTTCGTCCTC
>Ga0102851_10001340_pt1 | contig 13942 bp, 15 predicted proteins | sample Mud3Dept3metaG_FD_79558 | JGI IMG/M metagenome (GOLD analysis project Ga0102851, IMG submission 79558) | Freshwater wetland microbial communities from Ohio, USA, analyzing the effect of biotic and abiotic controls - Mud 3 Core 4 Depth 3... | ecosystem: Environmental > Aquatic > Freshwater >... | reverse complement strand
TGTCACCTGATCGATAAAATTCCCGTCCATTGTTATGTTGAACACTCTCATGAAAAGAGGTGCGTCCGAAGGGCCTAATAAGCCATATATCTCTTCATATGACCAGACATAGAACTTTCCTTCTTCGCCTTCACTGTCGGCGTCCTCTGCTGAATAAAAGCCGCCCTCCTGACCGGACATATCACGTAATACGTAATCGAGGACTTCAGAGGCGGTCTTCCTGTATTCTTCTTTTTTCGTTGCAAGGTATGCATCCGTATACGCTATGGTAAGCAGGGCCTGATCATAGAGCATCTTTTCAAAGTGAGGCACAAGCCATTTTGCATCGGTAGAATAGCGGTGAAAGCCGTATCCGATTTGGTCGTATATACCCCCCAGCCTCATTGCCCGGAGGGTCTGCTCAACCATCGCCAGGGCCCTCGGTTCATTTTTCCTCTTCCAGTATCTGAGCAAAAAAAGAAGGTTCTGCGGAGTCGGGAACTTTGGGGCAGCCCCGAATCCGCTGTTTTGTTCATCAAACCTCTGGCCCAATTCCTCATACGCAGCCTGAAGCACTGATTCATCAAGGGCGTTCCCCGCCCGGGCCGGTTCCTCTTTTTGCAGCGCAGCGGTGATCTCATCAGACAATTTGGTCAAATCGTCACGCCGGGCACCCCACATTTCGCTTACCCTCGGCAGAAGATCGAGCATCCCGGCCCTGCCGAAGCGGCTTTCCTTCGGGAAGTAGGTCCCTGCAAAAAATGGCTTTTTCTCAGGAGTCATTATAATAGTCAGGGGCCAGCCACCGCTGCCGGTCATGATCTGGCATATCTTCATATAGACAGTATCTATGTCCGGCCTTTCTTCACGGTCAACCTTGATGGGAATAAAGCCCCCGTTCAGCAGTCCTGCTACTCCATCGTCCTCAAAAGATTCCCTTTCCATGACATGACACCAGTGGCATGTTGAATAGCCGATAGAGAGAAAGACAGGTTTGTTCTCCCTATGCGCAGCCTCGAACGCCTCAGCTCCCCAGGGATACCAGTTGACCGGATTATATGCATGCTGCAGCAGATAGGGACTTTTTTCAGAGATCAGCCTGTTGGGTGTTTTCTTCCTGTTTTCAGCGTCCTGCCCTGAACTCATTTTATCATCAGCCCTTTCGCAATATCGTCCATGTGAAACCATGCACCAGCTTCTGCTCCGGCCACAGCCTGAACAGCCAGCCAGTTGCCAGCCTTAATTAACACTATCAGGTTTGTTGGAGGCCGTCAATTTTCGCGGCTTTGACCTGATAACAGCAGTTTAATCACAGACTCCACAGAGTTTTTCTATTGCGTCTTATTGGTTATTACTCTCTGCCCTGTTTTTTGTTTAATAATCATGGCGTTTTCTCTGTGCTCTCGCTTCAAGCGCTAAGTCATCCATTCGCATCTGTGATGCGACTTATGGATGCTTACCTACTGTCGGCTACTTTGGGCTGTGGTAAGGTTTTTTTGAAGTTAAAAGCTTCAAAAAAAAGGCCCCCTTCGCCGGGGGCCTCCAATTACTGCAATGAACAGGTTGAATTACTTCTTCTTCGGTCCGACAGGAAGATCGTGCACATCCAGGTGGCAGCTCAGGCATTTCGGGTAACGGGAAAGGATGCCTGCGGAGTGCGGAGCTGCATGGCACTCTGTACATTCCGGCTTATATTTATGCTTGGTATGGTGACAACGTGCGCAATTGACTGTTGCGTGCTTGCTTGCCGTCTTTTGCCATGTGCCGTAAACCTTGGTGTGGCATACTCCGCAGAGCGCCGCGGCGGTGTCATCCGGATAAGTTACCTGCAGAGGTCTGTGGACAGGATGGCACGTAGTGCAGGTCGTAACTTCCTGCCCTGCAAGATGCGGTTTATGGCAATTGAAGCAGGACGGTTTCATTCCATGGCCTGTGTGACAGATGCTGCATGCGACCTTGGAGTGCTTGCTGGGGAATTTGGTCAATTGCTCTTGCGGGCCCTGATGGCACTGAGTGCAGGCGTTTGCCAGTGTGGCGCTCATCGCGACTTTCCTGGGGGTATGGGGATTTGCATGACAGCTTAGGCAATCGGTCACCTTTGCGCCGTGCGGCTGGTCGTGACAGGCATCGCACTTAGGCATTATAGCATCGTAGTTTCCTTTTTTCGGATTGTAGACATGAAATGTACTGTGGCATCTTTGGCAGTCAAAGCGATGTTTTCCTCCGTTTTCCTTGATATTTTGAAACACACTTGGGTGGCACTGCGCGCACTGCTCCACTGTCAGCGGCTGGGGTGCTTTGCTGTAAAGTTGCGGGTCGGTTGGGATCTGCACCTTCAATTTCCCGTTTCCCTCTGCGGCAAATGCCGCCATAACGCTCAGGACCAAAATAACTGCAGCAATGATATGACGATTAACTACTTTCACCGTACCTTCCTCCTGTCAAAATAATTTGGTTCCCCGGTCTAAGACCAGTAACAACTGATACTGATTACCGATAAAAATAAGCTTTTTCAGATTAGGACTAAAATAGCACGAGAAACGGGAACTTATCAATGCAATAGACTATTCCAGATCACATGGTAACATGCAAAGGATGGTCTGCCATTTTCATCGCAGCCATGACATACAGCTTCGCGCCTCTGACCTGTGAGAGGGTCTTTCAGACGCAAAAGTGGACAGTGCTTCAGAAGATTTGTTGGCTGGTTGCTGGTTACTGATAGCCTGGCATCTTCACAATTCTTCATAATTCTTTCGCTGTCTCTACATATTAATTTGTTAAGCTTTTCTTAATGAAGCAGATAAAAACCAAATCCAAGGAGGTAAGGGAATGAAAAAGTTACTGTCTATAAGTCTCGTGCTGATACTTGCCGGAGGGGTTCTCATGGCTGAGAATACAAAGGCTGAGGCCATGGATCCTGTTTCTGCTGCTTTGGTGGCAGGGGCGTTTCTAACGGTGCCGCCGTTTCTCGCGGCCCTGGCTCATGGCCCTTATTATGGCTATGGCGGAGGATACTATGGCGGAGGATACTATGGCGGACCATACTATGGCAGAGGACACTATGGCGGAGGATACTATGGCGGACCATACTATGGCAGAGGACACTATGGCGGAGCACACTATGCCGGAGGACACAGGGGCGGAGGACACTATGGCGGAGCACACTATGCCGGAGGACATAGGGGCGGAGGACACAGCGGTGGAGGACACAGGGGCGAAGGACACGGGGGCGGAGGACACGGGGGCGGAGGACACAGGGGGTATCGGTAATACCGCAGAGACCATGATGATGATCGGGGTAGTTATTCCGGCAGACAACCCCGTGGCTATTAACTGCTCTGCTCATTGGGCCCTGTTTCTTTAGACGGGCTTATTTAAAAAGCTTAATGTTAAAAAACCCTGCGGCACTGCGCAGGGTTTTATATTTAGAAAAGTCAGGGATTGGACATTCAGACTCCGTCTGACAACCTTTCAGCTTCTTTTCCTGGACGTGAGAGAGTTTCACTCTGGAATGACTTTTAGCGAAATGCAACGAAAACACCCCGACTGCTGTCTGGCAGAAAGATAGCTCTTCCAACTCCTGTTTTCGGGACAAATAGTTTATAATAAATGAAACTATACTTGAAGAAAAGGTGATGGATAAATGACACATTTCTATAACAAGGCTCTCAAAATATTACTCCTGGTTACCTTAATGGCTGGGTTGACTGCAATCGCATCTGCTGCAGATATACCCAGGGTCGCCACGGAGGAACTTAAGACAATGCTCGGCAATCCTGACCTCATTATTATAGACGTCAGGATTGAGCGCGACTGGAAGGCAAGCGAGTTAAAAATCAAAGGCGCTGTCTGGGAAGATTTTATGGAGGTTGAGACCTGGGCGCAAAAATACCCGAAAGACAAGACCATAGTCCTCTACTGCGATTGACCGAACGAGCATACGAGTGCCTGGATGGCACAAACGCTCATCAAAAAGGGGTTTACAAGGGCATACGCACTCAAGGGCGGCTGGCGCCAGTGGTTAAAGTCCGGGGGCCCGACAGAACCAAAAGAAGCAGCTGCCCGCTGACATATGCAAAGCAGCGATCTTGACTTCTTTAAAGCCTGGTTCGCCGGATATTCACAGACCTTTCATGCTGATGATTCCGAAGACAACAAGAACATCGACCTGAAGGTCTATCATACATCCTTAGTCTGCGAAAACGCTGCCCTGATCGCGGGGTCTGAGCAACTGGACGATGACAATTCCCTGATCGCTGAAACAGCCGCCCTCTTTCATGATGTCGGCAGATTTGCACAGTACTCAAAATACAAGACCTTCCGCGACAGCATCTCTGTAAACCACGGCAGGCTCGGGGCTGAGATACTCAGGGAAAGGGAGATAATTGCGCATTTGCCTGCGTTCGAGCAGGACCTGATCATCAACACTGTTCAATTCCATAATACCTTTGAGGTCCCCGAGTTTGGGGATAGGCAGAAGGTATTTTTTTTAAGGTTAATAAGAGACGCCGACAAGCTGGATATCTGGCGCATATTTGCAGAATATTATGAAAGCCCTGAGGAGGACCGGGCCTCTGCTGTTGGACTGGGCCTGCCTGACCTGCCTGAATATTCAAAGACAGTCCTATCATGCCTTCATAAAAAAACTCTGGCCACCCTCTCAGGCCTGAGGACCCTGAACGATTTCAAACTTATGCAGCTTTCCTGGGTGTTTGACCTGAACTTCAGACAATCCTTCAGGCTGCTTGAAGAAAGGCACCTCATACAACAAATCGCTTCAACCTTGCCGCCGACAGATGAGATTGCTCAGGCCCTCGCAGTAGTGGAGGAATTCGTGAGTGAAAAATCAGGACTGGAGACGAATTGGAAGTAGGTGCATTAGGAAGCGGGAATTCATTGTTTTCAAGATGTTTGGATCCCCGGGTAAAGCCCGAGGATGACGACTTCTTACTTTGTAGACAGACATATATTATGCAGTTTGATAATTCAGAAGCAAAAAAGTAAAATGAAACGTAGGATGAAAAGGGGCGCAATATGAAAAAATTGATCCTTATAAGCTGCCTGTTACTGCTTATCGCAGTGGGACCGAGTCTGCCGGGAAGTACCGCGGACGGAGTATCCCCCCTGAACGCCAACAATATCGTAAATTCCAAGGCGCCTGATTTTACCCTGAAAGACGTGAACGGCAAAACAGTGTCGCTTTCAACCTTCACGGGGAAGGTCGTGCTTCTGAATTTTTTTGCTACCTGGTGTCCTCCCTGCAGGGCCGAAATGCCTTCCTTCAACAAGTTGTCCCTTGCGCTCAAACAGCGCGGGCTGGAAGTCGTCGTTATTTCGTCGGACAGATCGATCAACGACCTTAAAGACTTCCTCGAAAAGAACAAGGTCGACTTCCCTGTTCTCTTTGATGCGGACCGCAATGTTGCCAAACAATACCGGGTATTTTCGATGCCGACTACCTTTCTCATAAACAAAAACGGGATGATCGTCGAAAAGTTCTATGGCGAATATGACTGGACAGGGCCTGAGACAAAAGGAAAGATAGAAAAGTTGCTGTAATATTCTTTTCTCTATTTAATCTTTTCTCAGTGTGCTCGCTTAGAGCGCCTACTGTTGGCTGTGGTTAATTTTTGACAAAAAGGGGGCAAAATGGTGACATCTATTATCCTTATAGAAGTGGAGAGAACAAAAATAAACGAGGTCGCAGCGGAGCTTGCGGCAATGAAGGGGGTATCAGAAGTATATTCCGTTAGTGGTAAATATGATCTGGTCGCGATCGCCAGGGTGTCCGGCAATGAGGAGCTTTCCGACCTCGTAACAAACCACCTCCTCAAAATCAGCTCAATACTCAAAACAGAGACCATGCTCGCCTTTCGGGCCTTTTCAAAATATGATCTCGAGACCATGTTTTCTATAGGTCTGGAAGATTGACGGACGCCAAGGATTGAATTGAAAAGAAAGATAATCAAAGCCGGAACCGAGGACGATGCAAAATGGGATAGATGTTTTATTGATCTCCGGTCCAGGGGCATCAAAACAAATGCTGGATTTACTGCTTACGACCCGCCGAAAGACCTAAAAGACAAATTAGGATACTACCAGCACTGGGAAGCTGCCAGGCAGCGGGCCGTATGACTATCATATTACTGATGTTGTACTTATTCATTGGAATTATCGTATATGCTGTTACCGATTCAAGGTCAGTGGCAGCAGAAATTGAAGCGCGGAATTTGCTGTTGACTTTTGGCGATGTCAACAAGGTTTTGACAGTCTTCGCGATAGCACTGTGGCCGTTGTGGCTTCCACTCTATTTAAGCCTGAAGAAGTGAGAACATGCCAGCCTGATACGGCGTACTCCATCAGCTATGAAAGCTCAACTGCGTCAGGGTCAGTTCGCCAACTGGTTAAGCATTCCCGCTGGATCGCAATGAATATTTAGTTGATGGTTGGATGATAAATTCAGACTTATAAGCCAGTGGGCAATGCTGTTGGCACATTTTCGCGATCAAGACGTCACGCAATTCCAATAATTGTTGAGACTTAATCAATAATATTGAAAGGAGTGCATATATGGAGAGGATGAAACGAGTAAGTGTTTTTTTTCTTGTGGTCTTAATATCAGGTTTAATTACTGGATGTGATTCCGAACCGAAAGAACCTGGCCGATATTATAATAACAGCAAGGGGTTTTCTATTAAATTTCCTGACGGCTGGTCAGATAAGAAACCGGAAGCAGGTATTCTGGTGCAGGTTTCCAACCCTGAGATCTCTGCACAAATCGGCGTTCAAGTGCAGGAGATACCTGAGGAAAAGACCCTTGATGATGCTTTCAAGTTCATGCTGACAATGATGCAGAGACAGGGCGGACAGATAATCAGCCAGGGAGAAGCAGATATCTCCGGCAATAATTCTCGCTGGTTTACCTGCCGTTATCGAAATGAAAAACTTTTGGAGTATTTAATAAAAAAGGAAAATTATCTCTATGCAATAATATTTACTTCTGACTCAGATAAATTTACCGATGATTTTGAAAGTGAAATGAGAGAAGTTGCTGGAAGTTTCCGGTTTGAATAGTAATCCAAAAATATATCAAGAGGGAGCAAGTGGCTAATCAGGTAGCAGGACGCTGGGTTTGAGGCTTCTGCACATCCTGAAGCTACTCGCAAAACTTTTACTGACCCAGTGGACTTTACGTTTGTTCGACAGAGGAAATAAATTGTTCCAGAACTGTCCTGTCTTTATCCTGCAGATCAATAAACTCTATCCCGACGTCAAAGTGCTTGGGATATTCATTTTCTATGGGCAGGCAGGAAGCTACTCTGCATAAAAACTTGATATGCTCAGACTCGCCCGGGAAGGTTATTCCCATAGGGAACTTGCCCTCAACAGGAAATTCCTCCATGGTTTCTATCAGCATACCGCCCATGCTTACAGTTTTCACGGTATAATTTTCAGGATACTGAAGAATGACTTTCTCAGGCACATGAAATTTCACTCTCAGCCCCTTGAGCCTTAGTGTGAAATCACTGGCAGCCTCTTCTATAAAGGATAAAAGATCAGAACCCTTGCTGGTTATAACATCTTTAAACTCAATTCCGACAGAATATACCGGGACTCTTTCACCCAGATCATTAGTTAAGTGGCCCTCCAGTTTTTCCCATAAGACAACGCCCTTTATCGGCATAAGTTCCTGGCCCCCGTGCAGCAAATGGAGAATATATTCGCTTCCGACATCAAGCTTCTTTTTAATAGTAATATGTGCGCCGCCTAAGCTTATGTTGTGGACTTGCACCTCTGCCGGCCGCAACACCTTCCCGTATATAGGCATGCCATCAATTTTATACCTCGGGTATCGTCTCTGCTCGTTCACGGATTTAAAACCCCTAACTTTACTTAATAACAGGCCAGCAATTTGTCAATCATAGCAAAGATAACATAAAAGTCGCAACTGTTTAACTGAAAACAGTCAATTCATTTCATTGCGGTGTGTCTGGTTTGTGGAAAGATATTTTTAAGGCTACCCACAGGCCTGACCAACATAGGTTTTACAGTCTGTTATTTTTATAAAGCAAATTTTATTTGCAGGAATTACAATAAGTAAAACCTTGAGAGATGCCTGAGTCCTGATGCTTCGGGACCCTTAGGCGGGCGCAGTGGCAGTTTCAAGAACCCGAACTGCACAGTCCGCAAAAATGAAAGGAAAATTATGTTGAATACTGACGGCAAATTGCCTTTAAGAGCTCACAAGAGGACTGCATTTGTGCTTTTGGACTCTTTTTCTTAACGCTAATAATACCTCTGTGAACTCTGTGGTTTTATTTAAATGCATTTTTTGAGTTAATATATTGGGAAGAAAGGGACTATGTTGCAACCAACTGAAGATCTGACAGAATATCCAAAGCCGGTTTCGGAAAAGCCCGGGAAGAAGGGCATGGCCGCATTTTTCTCCAGGACCCCTCTTGGCGACAGCCAGCCTGCGCTGATCCATTTCAGTTCAGCGCCCCTGTTCAGACTCGAAAAATGTCCTGAGAAATACTCGCATCTGCTGAAGAAGAAAGACCTGCAAAACATCGGGCCGATTGTGAATTACTTTATTAACAATTCCGGTCATATCGCCTATCTGGGTGGGGATGTAGTGCGAAATCTCTACCTCCATGGCAGTAGAAAATACAAAACACTCAGTATTCTGGTCATATTGACCACTTCTGATGTTGACAAATACTCAAGTATAATGAACAACATCATTTCCTCGAATGACGGTGACTTTTCTCTGGGGTTTAAATACCACGTCAGGAAAAACAGGGGCGAAGGCTGCTTTAAGGAGATTGCACACGGCAGATATATAATAGAACCGAGGCTGGAAGGCCCGGAAAAACTTCTGTATCCGTTCAGGCCTGCCGTGATAGAACTGGACCTCACCACCCAGAACAGGTTTTCCGAAGTCTTCGGGGTTGAGGTGCGATAAGACTAATAATTATCCCCGGCGTTCCATAAATTCAGTAAGGGTTCCAGAGATGGCAGGAGACAGGTCTCCCTTTATGCTCGAGCAAAGAGGGGACGATCTTGTCGCAGGGGCCGAACCTCTTCGGACACCTTGGATGGAAAGGGCATCCGGAGGGGATATTGATCGGGCTCGGCACATCACCTTTCAAAACTGCCCTTCGGGGCGCCCCTTCCTCTCCGGCCCTGATCTCAGGCACTGAGGCAAGAAGCACCTCTGTGTACGGATGTAACGGGGCCCCGAACAGTTCCTCGGTCTTTGAGTATTCGACGATCCTGCCCAGGTACATAACCCCGACTGAGTCGCTGAAGTATTTGACGACCCTCAGGTCATGACTGATAAAGAGAAAGGATATCCTGGTCTTTTCCTTAAGGTCCTGGAGGAGGTTCAGGATCTGCGCCTGGATCGACACATCAAGGGCCGAAAGCGGCTCATCGGCAACGATAAGTTCCGGAGAAACAGCAAGCGCCCGCGCGATACATATCCTCTGTCTCTGGCCGCCGCTGAACTCGTGGGGATACCGGTTCAGGATCTCCGGTGCAAGCCCGACCCTTCCCAGGATATCGACCACAGTGTCTTTCATCTGACTGCGTGGCACGAGGTTGTGGATCAGCAATGGTTCGGAGATAGTGTCGTAAATAGTCCTCCTCGGGTTCAGAGAAGCAAAGGGGTCCTGGAAGATAATTTGTACGGACTTTCTGAATATCTTCGTCTCCGTGCGGTTGAATCCGAAGATATTGCGTCCTCTGAAAAGTACTGTTCCTGAGGTAGGTTTCAGGAGATTCAGGATAAGCCTGGCCACTGTCGACTTACCACACCCGCTCTCACCCACCAATGCCATTACTTTGTCCTCAGGGATCGAGAGAGCTAGCCCGTCAACAGCCTTCAGCACGTCCGCTGAAGCGCCAAATATTTTTTTGGCCTTGAAATATTTTGTTAAGGCTTCAACCCTCAATAGCTCCATGTTATCTCTTCCGCCCTTATGCATCTCACCTGGTGTCTAGCAGCAATCTCTCTTAATCCAGGCTCTGTGGTCCCGCACTCTACTATCGCATACCTGCATCTGTCCATAAACTTGCATCCTGCGGGCAGGTCCTCGGGACGGGGGACAATCCCTGCAATCGGTTTCAGGGCAGTGCCTTTCTTTTTCGGGATCGAATCGAGCAGTCCCACCGTATAGGGATGTTTCGGGTTGCTGAATATCTCCCTTGTATCGGCAAGCTCCATTAGCCGGCCGGCATACATAATGCCCACCCGCGAGGCGTTCTCTGCGATGATGCCGAGGTCATGGGTGATAAAAAGGATAGACATCTTCTTTTCCTCCCTGATGCCCTGTATCAGGTCGAGTATCTGTGCCTGTATGGTCACATCGAGGGCTGTTGTCGGCTCATCAGCGATAAGCAGGCCAGGGTCACAGGCGATGGCCATCGCTATCATCACCCGCTGCCTCATGCCGCCTGACATCTGGTGCGGATATTCCTTGACCCTGACCTCAGGGGCCGGCATCCTGACCATTTTCAGAAGTTCTACGCTTCTTCCCATAGCCTCTTTTCGGGACATATTCAGGTGGGTCGTAAAGACTTCGGCGATCTGGTATCCAATGGTGAGCACCGGATTCAGGGAGGTCATCGGTTCCTGGAATATCATCGAGATCTCTCTGCCGCGCAGCTTTCTCATCGTTTCCCTGTCAAGCTTCAGTAAGTCTTTGTCCCTGAAAAATATATCGCCCTCTGCAGTCGCATTGGGCGGGAGTATACCCATTATGGAAAGGGCTGTGATGCTCTTGCCGCATCCGCTCTCACCGGCAAGACCGAAGATTTCTGATTCTTTGATGTCGAAGCTGAGGCTGGAAACGACCTTTACGGGTTTTTCTGCTGACCTGAAGTAGATATTAAGATCCCTAACGTCAAGCAGGGACACTGTCTGTTACTTTTCCTCTTTTTTGAGAAGCTTAAGGTAGGTCTCCGCCTCTTTCAGATTAGGGTTTACAGCCATGGCCTTCTCCCACTCCTCAAAGGCGAGGCCGGTGAGACCGGCCATATAATAACTCAGGCCGAGTTGAACCCAGGCAGGGCCATAGTTGGGATTAATCACTTTGGCCTTCACAAAATGCACGATCGCCTCTTCTGTCTGCCCCTTGTTCCTCAGTGCAATGCCCAGTTTTGTATGGACATCCGCCAGCTTCGGGTGAAGCTTGATCGCCTTCTGGTATTCCTCGATCGCCTGTTCATTCATGTTAAATTCGAGATAGATATTCCCCACCCTGTAATGTTCATTCGCCAGTTTACCGGCTATGTAAGGATCAATTGCATCAGGGTCAGGGTGGGCTATCTGTGCAGCCATCGAAAAGACTTCCTGCGCTTTCTTGAACTCTCCCAGATCGTTGTATGTTACAGCGAGGTTCAGAGAGGCCTCGGTATACCGTGGATTAAGTTCAAGGGCCTTTTCGAAATGCTCTGCAGCTTTTTCCAGGTCGCCATTGAGGTTCTCTATGATTCCCAGTTTGTTGTGAACATCTGCATATCGTGGGTTGAGGACCAAAACATCTTTCAAAATACGTTCAGACTCAGAGAGCTTTCCCTCTTCAAAAAGTTTCTTCCCAAGCTCGTAAAGCTCTTGTGATGGCTGATCTGTCATGTTCTAAGATTATATGGAGTGCGCGGAATGTTTGTCAACAACTCGCATTTCAAATGACTCATTTGGTATGGATTTTTGGCCTGTATTACGTGTACGGCCGGTTCGCCAGTCACCAGATGGCATAGGTAAAGTTTACCTATTATAGGTAAAGTTTACCTATGCACCATAGCTCCGGACAGCTCTCAATAATTATATTCAAACAGATCAATAGGTTATAAATATCTGATTTTAGGCACGCAGTTTGCATTCATATTGGGACGATGGCATATCATTTCATAAATCTGGTTTTTCTTGGCATCAGCATCGAGGGGATTGCCCCAGACAGGGCAATTGAGATACTCGAAAAGAGGGGACTACTGTCTCAGGTGGGCGGAGGGGCCGTTGCCGGAGCTATTACCCCCACCCCTCTTTTCGGCCTCAATTTTTCATCTGCAGATCCGTTGCAGATGGAACGCTTACTCCTTAAACAAACATTCCGGAGATTTGTTAAAAAAAGGCGCCATGGCCCTTATAATTAGCAGCGAGTCCATCCAGAAAACAACAAAATGTTTTTCTACTTTTAAATGTTTGACTGACCAAACCCATCCCTGCTGCCTGCCAGCCAGTCCTGTTATCGAAGGATATGGCTTGTTCGTTCAAACCGCCAGGCAACACTCATGCCCTTACGTCATGTCATTCGGAAATGGCATTATCTGCAATTGTCCCGCCCGGCATGAAATCTTTCTCCGCTATAAGCGATAAGAGAAATCTGTCCTGAGTTAAACCTAACAACGGCAGTTTAACCACAGAGTTCACAGAGTTTTTCTATCTTACCTTTTGGTTATTACTCTGTGCCCTGTTTTTTTAATAATACTGGTGTTTTCTCTGTGCTCCCGCTTTAAGCGCCTACTTTTGGCTGTGGTCAATGCTTTTTTAAAGTTAAATGCATTTTTCGGATGTCTTTTATTATTAGAATCTAATAACACGAGACTGAAATTATACGAAACACCCTGTCCGCATAGTCGTCATTCTTCTTTATCAGCAGCCATTCCTTGGCCTTCCCGGACATCCTGGCGAGGGCGAATGTGCCTTTGAGTTTTTTGCCTTTAAACACCACCTCAAGCTTCCCTGTCCCGATGCTTCCGCCTGTCAGCTCATAAGTCCCTCTGTCCCAGATAAAAACGTCTCCTGCTCCATACTCACCCTCGGGGATCGCTCCCTCAAAACCCGCATAGTCGAGGTCATGGTCATCCACCATCACCGCAAGCCTCTTGTCCGCAGGATTCATCGAGGGGCCCTTGGGGACAGCCCAGGACTTGAGCACTCCTTCCATCTCGAGCCTCAGGTCGAAATGGAGCCTCTTTGCGTGGTGTTCATGAACAACAAATACCGGCATTAAATTCTTTTCTCCCCTAATATTCGCATTGTCGAAAATTAACCACAGCCAAAAGTAGGCGCTTCTAAGCGAGAACACTGAGAACAGATCTAAATATGAAAGGTTACGATAAGGTTGCTTCTCTTACCCACTCTGTGCTCTCATCGTATTAGTCTTTTTATGCCATTCTTAATCTTTCTTTTTTGGAAAGAGACAACCATAGAGTTCACAGGGCTTTTAAGAAATCTAAAACTCTTTTTCTCTGTGTCCTCTGTGGTATATTTCTGCGGTTTCATGTCTTATTCTCTTTTTTCATAATACTTTTGACCTTACCCTCACACTTTTGCCTCCTCTTTTTTTATCTTGAAGAGGAGCAGCATTATCATCCCTGTCATAAATAGCAGGCCCCCGATGAGTGCCCAGATCGCCCCGGGTTCCCTGCTCACCTCGACCATGGCTGCTGGATAAGGTTGGAGCTGAACATCCTTGATATATATTCCGAGCCCTTCCCTGAAGGAGGGGCTGTTCGGCCTTATATTGTTACTTCCCAAAGACCTGCCCTCTTTAAGATATTCGACAGCAGCAGACCAGTCTTTTATATATCCCATCCGGTCCATATACACATCTATCTTCCTGAAGACCACGTCGCTGCCGTTAGGCAGTCTCAGCCCTGAGTTCTCATAAACGACCGCCGTCCCCCTGAAGCTGCTGTAGCCACTCAGGAGATGTGCCAGGAGGATGAAGAGGAAACCTATATGTGCCACCTGCGGGGAAATAACGAGCAGCCATTGCCGCGCGCTTCGCTTTTTTAAAATGGACTCCGCGCTGCAAAGAAGCGTATTAGCGGTCAGGAGCGAGATGACACCGATTGCGGCCCAGAGCCACCAGGTTATGCCGAAGGAATTTCCTGCCATCCACTGGAAGAGCGCCACTGTATGGAGGGACTGGAACTCCTCGTTCGAAGGCATTAC
>Ga0102851_10001339_pt1 | contig 13949 bp, 10 predicted proteins | sample Mud3Dept3metaG_FD_79558 | JGI IMG/M metagenome (GOLD analysis project Ga0102851, IMG submission 79558) | Freshwater wetland microbial communities from Ohio, USA, analyzing the effect of biotic and abiotic controls - Mud 3 Core 4 Depth 3... | ecosystem: Environmental > Aquatic > Freshwater >... | reverse complement strand
GGCGCTGATCGAGGCGATCTGGATCGGCTGGAATACCCCATAATCGAAGTAGCTCTTAAGCCTGGACAAGGCGCCGATCATCCTGCGGTTGCCCACGGCGAATCCCACGCGCCATCCAGGCATACTGTAGCTCTTGGAGAGCGAGAAAAACTCAACGCCGACATCTTTGGCGCCTTTCGCCTGCAGGAAACTGGGGGCCTCATATCCGTCAAAGACGAGATCCGCGTATGCCAGATCGTGAATCACCATCAGGTCATGCTCCTTGGCGAATGCCACGATCTTCTCAAAAAACTTGATATCAACAACCTCTGTCGTAGGGTTGTTGGGAAAGCTGATGATCAGCATCTTGGGGTGCGGCCACGTTGTCTTGATGGCCCAGCCCAAACGGTCTATGAACTGGTCAGCAGGCAAGAGCGGCAACGTTCTCAGGTCGCCGCCCGCTATGACCACGGAATACGTGTGAATGGGATAGGTTGGATCGGGCACAAAAACTACTTCGCCCGAGTGGATTGTGGCAAGCACGAGGTGACCGATCCCTTCTTTGGCGCCCATGGTAACTATGGCTTCAGTCTCCGGATCTATGTCCACCTTATAGCGCCTTTTGTACCAGTCTGAAATGGCGAGTCTCAGTTTGTATATGCCCTTGCTCACCGAATAGCGATGGTTCCTGGGGTTACGGGCCGCCTCGGTCAATTTCGCTACAATACTCTTGGGCGTTTGAAGGTCCGGGTTCCCCATGCCCAGGTCGATGATGTCCTCTCCCCGCCGTCTTGCCTCGATCAGCAGGTCGCGCACAATGTTGAAGGTGTAAGGCGGAAGCCTCGAAATCCTGTAGAATTCTTCCATCCCATGAAATTACCACAGAGCACACTGACAATCAATAGCCGGAGAGCAGTGAATAGTGTAAAGACAGTGATTAGTGAATGATGAAAAAAAACGAATAGCGTGAAAGATTCGCGCTGCTCTCACACTAGTTGCTGGACGCTTCGTATCCGCTGGCCGAGTACAGCAACCCGTGCTATACTGAGGGCATCGTATGAAAAGGGGCCTCGTTCCTCACAAAGTCCGCAACGTTTTCTACACTATTATCTTTATCATCCTTATCGGGACTCTCGGCTTCAAGCTGATAGGTGGCGCCAAGACGAGCGTCCTTGACGCCCTCTACATGACGGCAATCACCATCACCACAGTCGGGTACGGCGACGTCATAGGATTGGACGACAAACCCCTTGGCAAGCTTTTTACCATCGTCTATATGTTCTTTTCGGTAGGCACCATCCTCTATCTTTTCACGACCATCGCCGCGTACATCATCGAGGGCGAGCTGAGAAGAGTACTCAGGCAGAGGACAATGGAGAGGAGGATCGCGAAGATGAAGGATCATTACGTTGTTTGCGGCATAGGCATGGTAGGTCTCTACATCGTGCATGAGCTCTACCAGACCAAATACCATCTCATCGCCGTTGACAATGATGAGTCAAAGACCGAAGTATTGAAGGCCCACAAACTGGATCTGGACCTCGTGGTCGGGGATGCGACGGAGAACGAGGTTCTCGAAATGGCGCAGGTGCGCCAGGCGAAAGGGCTCTTCGCAACGACGAACTCAGACAACGACAACATCGTGATTTCGCTGACGGCAAAACAGATCAACCCGGGGCTTCGCGTCATAGCCAGGTGCAACGACACCAAGAACATCGACAAGATACGCCGGGCAGGGGCTGATGGGGTGGTCGCTCTCAATTACATTGGCGGCCTGCGCATGGCTTCTGAAATGGTCCGTCCCCACGTGATCACCCTGATCGATGCAATGCTGAGAGACAGGACATCCCAGGTGCGAGTCGAAGAGCTGCACCTGCCGAAGCACTCCCCGTATGTCGGCAAGACGTTGGACGACGCCGACTTCAGGGCCGTGGGCAACATCCTGATCATAGCGATACGGAAGGTCCACGGCGATTGGGTTTACAATCCCGCGCCTGACGTTGTGCTTGAGAAGGACATGCACCTCATTTTCCTTGCCACGCCGGAAGAAAGGGACCTGATGCGGACCCTGGTAGAAGGGGAGAGCGGCCGGGAGACCGGCTAGACGCACTCTTTCTTTCACTGATTACTGATCACCGATCACGGTCTTCTCGACCTTGACTTCAGCAGCGTCGAAATGGTACGTTTTCTCGAAGGATTAGCATGAAAGTAGCGATTTCCGGGAAAGGTGGAGTGGGAAAAACAACGCTTGCGGGCGTGATGGCACGGATACTTGCGAGCCAGGGATATAAGGTCCTCTCCATCGACGCAGACCCCGACTCGAACCTCGCGAGTGCCATCGGCATAGAGCCAGCCAAGCTCAAGGAGATACAGCCCCTCGCCCAGATGAAAGAGATGATCGAAGAAAGAACGGGCGCAAAGCGGGGCGCATACGGGTCATTCTTCAAGATGAACCCGAAAGTGGATGATATCCCGGACAAATTCTCCGTGACGAAGGACGGTATAAAGCTCCTTGTCCTCGGAACAATCCCCCAAGGGGGCGGCGGCTGCTTTTGCGGCGAGAACGTGCTTCTCAAGAGCCTCCTCTCGCACCTCTTCGTGGAACGGGACGAGTATGTGGTGGTCGACATGGAGGCAGGCCTCGAGCACCTCGGAAGAGGCACCACGGCTTACATGGACGCCCTGCTTGTAGTGGTGGAGCCCGGTCGAAGAAGCTTCCAGACCGCGCGCCAGGTGAAGAGCTTAGCCGACGACCTCGGCGTCAAGAAGGTCTACGTCGTAGGGAACAAGGTCGCGGCCGAGAGCGACATTGCCATGATTAAAGAACACCTTGCCGGCCTACCCTTCCTCGGCCACATGAGCCACAATGAGAAGATCCTCGAGGCTGATAAGCTGGGCGTTTCTCCTTACGACATAGATGAGAAGATCAGGTCGGAGGTGTCGGCAATCATAGAGGCCTTTTCAAAAGATATGAAATGAGGAGAGCCCTCTCTTTCCTTAACTTTGTATTCACCACGCTTTTTCTCTCCATGGTTGCCCTCTCTGTTGCACCCTTTGACAAAGGGGGCAACAATATCCACAAGATAGCCCGCCTCTGGGCAAAGATTTACATGCGTATAGGCGGGGTCACAGTCTCAATAAACGGTCTCGACAGAGTGCATCAACCTCCTTATATATTCATGTGCAATCACCAGAGCGCGCTCGACATACACGTGCTTCTTGCCGCCCTTCCCTTTAATTTCAAGTTCATCGCGAAGCGGTCCCTCTTTCTCATTCCTTTTTTTGGGTGGGCGCTCACGCGCGCAGGGTATATCAGTCTCGACAGGGATAACCCGCGACGGGCCCTGAAGGCAATCGACGAAGCTGCCCGCAGCATACAGGCAGGTGCCAATATCCTCCTCTTCCCGGAGGGAACGCGCAACGTCGACGGGAAACTTCTTCCATTCAAGAAGGGTGTCTTTTCACTGGCGCTCAAGGCGGGCGTACCCATTGTGCCCATCGGAATCTACGGGACCTCGGCGCTGCAACCGGAAGGGTACCAGGTGCCGCTTCGCACAGGAAAAGTCGTAATCAACCTGGGGGAGCCGATTACGATTGCGGGCAAGGGCACCTCATACAAGGACGAACTGGCACAGACAGTCCGGGCCAGGATCGAGGAACTGCGCCAGCCCGGTCCCGCTCGTACGGAGGACAAGTAGCTACTACTGATTACTGATTACTGATTACTGGTGACTGGTAACTGGCCACTGGCCACTGATTACTGATCACTGATTACTGATTACTGAGTTGTTGGTGTACGCTATGTCAGACGAAGTAAAAAAAGAGATTGCAGGGGTAGCGCTGCTCGGCTTCTTCCTCTTTGTGGTGGCAAGCCTCCTCTCCTATCATCCATTCGACCCCTCCTTCAACACCGTCTCCTCGGGACCGGTGAAAAACCTCTGCGGCAAGGCAGGTTCCTACACGTCGGATGCCTTAATCTCGCTGTTCGGACTGATGAGCTATATGCTCGCTGCCGCAGCCCTCTTTTTCGGTATCATGCTCGTGAGGAAGAAGAACCTTCCTCAGCTTCTTCTGCTTGCGGCAGGGCTCGTGCTTCTTTTTATCTCCACGTCTATGCTTCTGCAGATACTTATTGGCAAGGTTCAGGTCAAGGGAGTGGCGCTACCGTTTTCCGGCCTGCTCGGCGCGGTTCTCGAAAGGGCGCTCCTCTACGTCTTCAACTATTTCGGCAGCATCCTGATTTCGATACTCCTCTTCATCATATCTCTTTTCCTCATCATACAGGCACCCCTCGTCTCCGTCATAGAAAGAAACGTCGCCCGGAAAAAGTCCGTCGAGCGCACCAAAGAGATAAAGGTGATCGAGGAGCCGAAGCCGGAGCCCAAACCGAAGGAGGAGCGAAAGGTCCCGCACGTCCAGGAGTCGTTTGAATTCGTGAAGGAGATTGGCCCGTACAAGGTGCCGCCCCACTCGCTTCTTGACGAGGTGGAAAAACGGGAAATAAAAGTAGACAAGGAAAGCATCCAGGCAAACGCGCGGATCCTCGAAAAGAAACTGAAGGATTACGGGATCGATGGCAAGGTCACCGAGGTGCGTCCCGGGCCTGTCATAACCATGTACGAGTTTGAGCCTGCCCCCGGCATCAAGGTGAGCAGGATCGCAAACCTGTCAGACGACCTCGCCATGGCGCTCAGCGCCGTCTCCATACGGATCATCGCTCCGATCCCGGGAAAAGCGGTAGTCGGCATAGAGATCCCGAACAAGGTCAGGCAGACGGTCTACCTGCGGGAGATCATAGAATCGGATGCCTTCGCGTCCTCAAGGACATTCCTCACGCTCGCCCTGGGTAAAACCATAGCAGGCGAGCCATTCGTGGCTGAACTTTCCAAGATGCCCCACCTCCTCGTGGCAGGCTCCACGGGATCCGGCAAGAGTGTTTCCCTCAACTCGATGATCTGCAGCATCCTCTTCAAGGCTACGCCCATGGCAGTGCGTTTCCTGATGATAGACCTCAAGATGCTCGAGCTCTCCTTCTACGACGGCATCCCGCACCTCCTCCTGCCGGTCGTGACGAACGCTAAGAATGCGAAGACGTCGCTCCGCTGGCTCATCGACGAGATGGAACGGCGGTACGGGATAATGGCCGAGCAGGGTGTGAGAAACATAGAGAAGTATAACCAGAAGATGGGAAAACACGAACAGGGCACCATTCCGTACATCGTTGTAGTGATCGATGAGCTGGCAGACCTTATGATGGTCTCCTCCCGCGAGGTGGAAGAGCATATAGCCCGTCTCGCCCAGATGGCGCGCGCCTCCGGGATTCACCTCGTGCTTGCCACACAGCGGCCATCAGTCGATGTGCTGACCGGCATCATAAAGGCCAACTTCCCGGCGCGCATCTCCTTCCAGGTGTCATCCAAGGTAGACTCTCGAACGATTCTCGACGCCAATGGTGCCGAAAGCCTCCTCGGTTACGGAGACATGCTATTCCTGAGCCCGGGACTGGGCAGGCTGCAGCGCATACACGCACCGTTCGTCTCCGAAGGAGAGATCAAGCGGGTCGTCGAATTCCTGAAAACGCAGGGCGCTCCTTCATATCACCACGAGATCCTCGAGGAAAAAGAGGAGACGGGTGCAGAAGACGAAGTTGACGACGCGAAATACCAGGAGGCGGTCGAGTTCGTTCGCGAGCGGGGGGAAGCATCGATCAGCCTGGTTCAGAGAAGGTTCCGGATCGGCTACAACAGGGCTGCACGCATTGTGGAGCGCATGGAACAGGAGGGCATAGTCGGTCCTTCAACGGGCGTAAAACCAAGAGAGGTGTTGAGGAAGAAATGATGAAAACAGGGTACAGGGGCCAGGGTACAGGGGCCAGAAAAAGAGCAGAAGCCGGGGTACAGGGTCCAGTTGCCAGTGAAGCCAGGACAGCATTCAGGCGTTTTAGTATTGTCTCTATCAGGACCCAGGACCCAGGACCCAGGACCCTCGTCCGGACCCGGGACCCGGGACCCGGGACCCTTACTCGTCTGCTGTACCTTCTTACTTGCATAGCGGTTACCCTCTTTCACGCCGTGCCCGCGTCGGCTGATGTGCTCGAGATGCTCAAGAAAACGTATTCGGAAGTTCAGACGGTGGAGGCACGCTTCGACCAGAAGATCACCATTGCCACGCTCAAGCGGGAACGCGAATCAAAGGGCGAGTTCTATTACAAGCGCTCCAGGGGATTTCTCTGGAAGTACTCGGAGCCGGCACCCAAGATATTCCTTTATGACGGCAAGGCCATGTGGCAGGCCGATGAAGACAAACCATTCGTGGTGAAAGAACGCGTGGACAAGGCAAGAATAGAAGGAAGCTTCTTTGATCTTGTCGATGATGTGTCGAAGCTCGATCAACTCTTCAATGTGCGCGAGGCCGCGAAAGAGAAAGAGGGTTCCGTGCTTCTGCTCATGCCGAAGAAGGAAGGCATGCTCCAGTCGGCGCGCATGTGGCTGGACAACCAGTATCTTGTGAGAAGAATAGAGATCACCGAGGCGACAGGCAATGTGAATGCGCTTTCTTTCTCAGCAATCAAAGTGAATAAAGGCCTCAGCGACAGCCTCTTCCTGTTCAACCCCGGAAAAAAGGAGATAGTGGAGCGATAAGTGGGACTCGTCAAGGAAGAAGCGATCATCCTGTCGACGCGTCCCTTCGGTGAGTCGGACAAGATCGTCAGGTTTTATACGCTCGGCTCCGGAAAACTGACCGGTATCGCCAAAGGTGGAAAGAAGAGTCAGAAGCGCTTCATGAACACGCTGGAGTCTTTCAACTGCGTGCACATTGAATATTTCGAGAAGGCGACGAGCAGCATGGTACGCATTGAAAACGCCGACCTCGACCAGTCGAATAGCGGCCTCGAAAAGAGTCTCAGAAAGATCTGCACGGCGAGTTTCTTCACGGAATTCGTCGACAAGCTGACCAAAGAAAAACAGAAGAACGAGCACCTTTTTCAGATTCTGAAGGTCATCTTGCACAACCTGAAACATGTTGAATTTACGATCACCGATATACTATATTATGAGCTGCAAATGCTCGGCTTTCTTGGATACATGCCCAACCTCGCAACGTGCGTGCAGTGCGGTAAGGAACTTCCGGATGCAGAGAAACTGTATTTCTCCAGGGAGAGGGGTGGAACAGTCTGTCTCGGTTGCTCCAGGTCCCTTCCCCATCGGCAGTATCCCCTGGGCTTCATCTCGCACATGTCGCTCCTCGACAGTATGGGACCGGCCAAGAGCAGCGCAGGGTTCGAGCGGCTTGGAAGACAGATCCTCGAGGATTTTGTGGGCTTCCACCTGGCCGTCGAACTCAAGTCCTACAGACTCCTGAAAAGCATAACTGGGTAAACCGTGTACTTCCAAGATCTGGTGTTGGAACTGCAGAAGTTCTGGGCGGCAAAGGGCTGCGTCATTCAGCAGCCCTACGACCTGGAGGTGGGCGCGGGCACCTTTCATCCCGCCACATTCCTCAGGGTACTGGGTCCTGAGCCGTGGAACGTTGCCTACGTGCAACCGTCGCGCCGGCCCACGGACGGCCGGTACGGTGAGAACCCGAACAGGCTCCAGCATTACTACCAGTTTCAGGTCATCATGAAGCCTTCTCCTCTCGAGATCCAGGACATGTACCTGGAGTCCCTGAGGAGCTTCGGTATCGACCCTGCCTTCCACGACATCCGCTTCGTTGAAGACGACTGGGAATCGCCCACATTGGGAGCATGGGGTCTCGGGTGGGAAGTCTGGTTGGACGGCATGGAGATCACGCAGTTCACATACTTCCAGCAGGTGGGCGGCATAGACCTCTCCCCCATCAGCGTCGAGATAACGTATGGCACCGAGCGGATCGCCATGTACCTGCAGGACGTGGACAATGTCTACAACATTCGGTGGAACAAGGATGTTCTCTACGGTGATGTTCATCTGGAGACCGAGCGGGAGTTCTCCACGTATAACTTCGAGGAAGCAGACAGTGACATGCTTCGGGAGCTCTTTGACCAGTACGAGGCGGAAAGCCAGAAGCTTATACATGGCCGCGCGCTCACGTATCCGGCCTATGACCTCTGCCTCAAGTGTTCCCACGTGTTCAACCTCCTCGACGCCCGCGGTGCTTTGAGCGTTGCTGAGCGCACCAACTACATCGCCAGGGTGAGGAATCTCGCCAAGCTGGCTGCTGGCGCGTATGTGAGAAAAAGGGAAGAGCTTGGTTTTCCCATGCTGCGGCGGGTCACGCCATGAAGCCCTTTCTCCTCGAGATTGGTTCCGAAGAGATCCCTGCCCGGTTTCTTCCGCCTGCCAAAGAAGCACTCCTCAAACTTTTAGATGACAGCCTGGCAGCAAACCGCATAGAACACGGTCCAATTCGCGTCTACGCAACGCCCCGCAGACTTGCGGTGTTGGTGGAGGAGCTCGCAGAAGCACAGAAGGAGACGGTCACCCGTAAATTCGGGCCGCCCTGGGCAAAGGCCTTTGATGCGGACGGCACGCCTCTTCCTGCCGCCACCGGTTTTGCAAAATCGCAGGGTGTCGACGTGTCCGAATTGAAAAAGACAAAGAAGGACGCTGCCGAGCTTGTCTGCGTGGAGAAGCTGGAGAAGGGAAGACCCAGCGCAAAAGTGCTTCCTGAGATCGTCACGAGCCTCATTCCGCGCATTCCGTTCCCCAAGAGGATGAGGTGGGGCCTTGGAGAGTTTGAGTTCGCGCGTCCCATCCAGTGGATCGTCGCACTCCTGGGCAGCGACGTCATACCACTTACCGTGGCAGGCATCGCAAGTGGGAATACCTCACAGGGTCACCGGTTCCTGGCCAAAGGGTCCGTTCTCGTAGAGCATCCGGACCGGTACATAGAGGGGCTACGAGAAGCCCACGTAATAGTCAAAGAGGAGGAACGGCTCTCAATCATGGCAGAGGGTATACAGCGCATCGAGGCAGAGGCGGGCGGTCACGCCGTATCAGACGATGCGCTCATGCAGGAGATCCTCTACATCACTGAATATCCGTATGCCCAGATGGGACGTTTCGAGGAAGAATACCTGGAGCTGCCTCGCGCCGTTCTGGTCAATGTGATGAAGGGCCACCAGCGGTACATCCCCATGGAAGGATCGGACGGTAGACTCGCCGCACGCTTCATCTTTTTCGCGAACACGATCCCTAAGGAGCCGGCAGAGGTAGCGCGCGGTAACGAGAAGGTGCTCCGGGCGCGCCTTGCTGATGGCCGCTTCTTCTTCGAGGAAGACAAGAAGACGAAGCTGGATGAGCTGTATGACAAGCTCTCCGCTGTGATCTTTCACGAGCGGTTGGGAGACCTAAGGCAAAAATGTGAAAGAATCCGACGTATCGGGCTTTTCATCAGTGAAGCGTTAGGGTTCAACCTGTCCGCGCAGGTGGAAAGAGCTTCCAGGCTGATCAAGGCTGATCTGCTTACCCACATGGTTGGAGAGTTTCCCGAGCTTCAGGGCTTCATGGGAACGATCTATGCGAGGGCCCAGGGTGAACCTGAAGAGGTCACCCGTTCGATTGAAGAGCACTACCTGCCCGTCGGTGTGGGCGGGCCCCTGCCCCAGTCTGACCTGGGCATCGTCATGGCGCTGGCGGACAAGATCGATAGTCTCACTGCATTCTTTTCTGTCGGCATCACACCGACCGGCAATCTCGATCCTTTTGCGTTACGCAGGCAGACGCTTGGCATCATACGGATCATGATTGCACGCGAGATTCACATCCCGCTCAACCGGCTTATCAGCGCCGCCCATTCGACGCTGGAAGTCACCGGAAAGCTGCCTCTCGAAACGGTCCAGCAGACACTCGTCGATTTCATCACCACGCGTTTTCGATTCGCCATGATCGAAGAGGGGCACAACCAGGAGTTTGTCGACAGCGTGATTCCCATTGTCGGACAGGATATCTACGACGGTTTCGTGCGGCTGAAAGCGCTTGCGACCCAGAAATCGATCGAGGACTTCGCGCGCCTGATGATAGGCTTCAAGAGGGTCTTCAACATCACCAAGCAGCTCTCGGACACATCCCCCGTTGACACTTCGCTCCTCGTCGAACAGCAGGAGAAAGACCTCTTCCAGCTCTACACATCCAGCCATGACCTGTTCGTGGACGCTATGAGGTCACGCCAGTACGAGACCGGACTCTCGATCCTCGTCAGCTTCAAGGAGACTATAGACAGATTTTTTGACAAGGTGTTCGTCATGGCTGAGGATGAGCGGATCAAGAACAACCGGCTTACATTACTGACCAAGATAAAAGAGATGTTTCTGACGTACGGAGATTTTTCAAAGATCCGCATCGAAGAGATTTCTCGCACATCTGTCTAACTAGTAGGAGGAGAATATGGCCAAGTACGTCTATTTCTTTGGTGGAGGAGCCGCCGAAGGCGGTGAAAAGTTGCGTGATCTGGTGGGCGGCAAAGGCGCGGGTCTCGCCGACATGGTCAATCTGGGAATCCCGGTACCGCCCGGTTTTACCATCACGACAGAGGTCTGCAGGATCTTTTATGAACGTAACATGACGTATCCTGAAGGCCTGGAGCACGAAGTGGTGGCGAACCTCGCGAAGATCGAGGACCTCATGGACATGAGGTTCGGTGACCCGAAAAAGCCGCTCCTTCTCTCCATCAGATCAGGGGCTCGTGCCAGCATGCCCGGCATGATGGACACGGTTTTGAATCTCGGGCTCAACGCCACAACCGTCAAAGCCCTCGCCGAACTGACGGGCAACGAGTGGTTCGCCTATGACTGCTTTCGTCGCTTTGTCGCCATGTACGGCGACGTTGTACTGGGCCTCAAACCACAAACCAAGGAAGAGCATGACCCCTTCGAGGAAATAATTGATGCAAAGAAAAAGCAGAAGGGCATCAAGCTCGATACCGAGTTCACCGTCGAAGACCTGAAAGACCTGGTCGAGAACTTCAAGGCCGCCATCAAGAAGCGCCTCAACCTCGACTTTCCCGAAAACCCGATGGAGCAGCTCTGGGGGTCCATCGGCGCTGTGTTCAAGTCCTGGAACAATGACCGCGCCATCGCGTACCGGCAGCTGAATAATATCCCTGCCTCCTGGGGCACGGCCGTCAATGTACAGGCCATGGTCTTCGGCAACATCGGCATGGACTCCGGTACTGGCGTTGCCTTCACGAGGAACCCTTCGACCGGAGAAAACCAGTTCTATGGCGAATACCTCCTGAACGCCCAGGGAGAGGACGTGGTGGCGGGCATCAGGACACCGCAACCCATCAACCGGAAACAGAAGAACAATCCCGCAACCCCGTGCCTCGAAGAGGAGATGCCTGAGCAGTATGCAGAACTCCTGAAGATACGCGCCATCCTGGAAAAGAATTACAGAGACATGCAGGATATAGAGTTCACGATCCAGCGACGCAAGCTCTGGATGCTCCAGACGAGGAACGGCAAGAGGACCGCTTTCGCGGAGTTCAAGATTGCCGTGGACCTGGAGCGCGAGGGGTTTATCACTAAAGAAGAGGCGTTGATGCGTGTCAACCCGGAAGGGTTGAACCAGATCCTCCGACCCATCTTCGATCCTTCGGAAGTGAAAAAAGCACTGGCCGAGGGCAGGCTCGTGGCCAGGGGTCTGAACGCAGGCCCTGGCGCTGCAACCGGCAAGGTGGTCTTCAATGCTGAGGACGCTGAAGGCTGGGCGGCCCGCGGCGAGCAGGTGATCCTGGTCAGGGTCGAGACGTCGCCTGAAGATATCCGAGGCATGAATGCGGCCCAGGGCATCCTTACGTCACGTGGCGGCATGACCAGCCACGCAGCGCTGGTCGCCCGCCAGATGGGCAAGGTCTGTGTTGCGGGCGTGGGCGAGTTGGACATCGACTACAGAAAGAAAAGCATCTCCGTCAAGGGCACAACCATAAGCGAAGGCGATTTTGTTTCCATCGACGGCACTACAGGTGAGGTCTTCGTAGGCCAGGTGAAGACCATTCCATCGGAGGTGTTGAGAGTCCTGATCGACAAAACATTGAAGCCTGAGGAGTCCCAGGTATACCAGGACTTCAATCTTCTCATGAGTTGGGCGGATGAAGCCCGCAGGCTGGCAGTATGGACCAACGCGGACCAGCCCGACCAGGCGGCGATCGCCGTGGCATTCGGCGCTCAAGGCATAGGCCTCTGCCGCACAGAGCACATGTTCTTCGAAGGGGAGCGCATCGACGCGGTCCGGGAGATGATCGTTGCCGACGACCTGGAGGGGAGAAAGAAGGCGCTGGCCAAGCTGTTGCCCATGCAGAAGAGTGACTTCGCGGGCCTCTTCAAAGTGATGAACGGACTGCCCGTCACCATCAGAACACTCGATCCGCCGCTCCACGAATTCCTCCCGCACACGGAGCGTGAGGTCCGCGACCTTGCCGGCAAGATGGGTGTTGCGTATGAGAAGATTGCCGCCAAGATCGCGAGTTTGCACGAGGCAAACCCGATGCTCGGCCATCGTGGCTGCCGCCTGGGCATCGCGTATCCTGAAATTACCGAGATGCAGGCGCGTGCGATCTTTGAGGCGGCCTGCGAAGTTAAGAAGGCGGGCATCGACGTGCATCCTGAGATCATGATCCCGCTGGTCGGCCATGTGAACGAATTGAAACTGCAGAAGCAGGTAGTTGACCGGGTCGCCAAAGAGGTTACGAAGGCGTACAAGATGAAACTCGATTACAAGGTCGGCACCATGATCGAGATCCCGAGGGCGGCCGTCACAGCCGACGAGATCGCGTCGGTTGCCGAGTTCTTCTCCTTCGGCACCAACGATCTGACCCAGACCACATTTGGCATGAGCCGCGATGACGCAGGCAAGTTCCTCCGGCAATATGTAGCTGACGAGATACTGCCTTTCGACCCCTTCCAGCGACTGGACGAGGACGGTGTGGGCAAGCTCATGCAGACGGCTGTGAAACTGGGAAAGAAGAAGCGGAGAAACCTGAAGCTGGGCATCTGCGGCGAACACGGCGGCGAACCCAACTCAGTGAAGTTCTGCCACAAGATCGGCCTGAACTACGTGAGTTGCTCCCCTTACCGGGTGACCGTAGCGCGCTTGGCAGCAGCCCAGGCAGCGATTAAAGACAAAACCAAATAACGGTTTCTCTGGTTTTTCTGGTTTCTTTGGTTTATTTGGTTAAGGAGCAGACCGATGGAATCTGGCGTCTGTCTGGTTTAATATGATTACAGAATTCGGTCTCTAGGTTCGTAACCAGAGAAACGAAAGAAACCAGAGAAACCAGATGAACGTGCTGTTACATATTTGTTGTGGTCCGTGCGCCATCTATCCCCTCAAGAAGCTGCGCGACGAGGGGCATGAGGTGACCGGCTACTTCTTCAATCCCAACATCCACCCCTACACTGAATTCGAGAAGAGACTGGAGGCGCTTGCGACGTATGCCCGGAACGCATCCATGCCGCTCGTCATCGATGATACGTATGAGCTGGAGCCTTTCCTGAAGGGTGCCATGGAGTACGGTCCGGAGCGCTGCTCCTTTTGTTACAGGACGAGGCTGGGGCAAGCCTTCAGGCACGCCGAAGAGAAAGGTTTCGACGCGGTTACCACAACATTGCTCTACAGCAAATACCAGAAGCACGGCCAGATTGTCTCGATTGCGAGCGTGCTATCGGAAGAATATGACACGCCTTTCCTGTACGAGGATTTTCGCACTGGATGGCAGGAAGGTGTGGACGAGTCAAAAAGGCTCAGCATGTACCGGCAAAAATATTGCGGCTGTATATTCAGCGAAGCGGAACGATACCGGAAGGGATAGGGTCCTGGGCCCCCGAGTAGGGTTCTGGGTCCCGGGGCCGGGGTCCCGATAGAGACAATACCGGAACGTCTCGCTGCTGTTTTGGTTTGACTGGCCCCTGGCCACTGGACCCTGGACCCTGCTCTGTTTGTGGCAACTGGACCCTGATCGTTGGCTGGCCACTGGACCCTGGACCCTGTTCT
>Ga0102851_10001337_pt1 | contig 13955 bp, 11 predicted proteins | sample Mud3Dept3metaG_FD_79558 | JGI IMG/M metagenome (GOLD analysis project Ga0102851, IMG submission 79558) | Freshwater wetland microbial communities from Ohio, USA, analyzing the effect of biotic and abiotic controls - Mud 3 Core 4 Depth 3... | ecosystem: Environmental > Aquatic > Freshwater >... | reverse complement strand
TCGACGAGGAAAAGGCCATAGAGAAAGAGGAGCGAAAGCGGCTCTATTATGTGGCCGCGACTCGGGCCCGCGACCTTTTGGTCGTGCCGACTCCGAACCAGGGAAGCCGGGACAAGGTTTCCCATATCCTGGCCGGGGATCTCGAAGGCGGGCCGGCTCTGAAAATGGAGGAGTTCAAAGAAGGCGTTCTGCCAAAATGGGCGGAGGGAGTGAACGAAGCGCCGGCCTTCCCGGAGATCCGGTTCTCGGGTGCCGCGGCTGAAAAGGAATTGAGAGAAAAATGGAGCGGGGCCCTCGGAGAAGCGGCGCGGCCAATGGCGGTGCCGGTCGCGGTCACGGCGCTGGCAAAGGCGAAGCAGCAAGCCGATGGGAAAGCGGAGCCGGAGGCACGGCCCGGAAAGCCGGAGAGAGGGGCAGCCGGCGTGAAGAAGCCGGACGGCATTTCAGAAGATCCGGAAGAGATAGCCGATCTCTCCGGCGAGCGTGAAGAGGGAAAGGCGGCTTCCCGATTCGGGGCGGAATTCGGGTTGACCGTGCACGCGGCGCTGAGCGCCATCCTCAGGGGGAGTCCGGCGGATATCGAAAGAATCGTCTGCGCTTGCGCCGCCGCAAAAGGGCTGGAAAACCATTTGGACGACGCGGCCAAGGACGTCCGGCGCGCTCTGGAAGCCCTTAAAAGGGGGGGGGTATTGAATGATAAAGCCGCCGTCTATCCGGAATACCCGGTGGTGATGCCTGACGGCGAGGGCCGGCTGATCACAGGATACATCGATTTAGTGGCTTGTTCTCATGATTGCGTTTGGATCATCGATTTCAAGACCGATTCTCCGCCCGAAGAGCCCCTCGAAACTGCCTACCCGGAGTACTTGAGGCAGATCCGCCTTTACAAAGAGCTTCTGGAAAAAACGGTTAAAATCAAAGCGCCGATCCGGGCGGGACTGCTTTTTTCGGCCTCGGGAAAGCTCGAAACCTGTTAATGATTATCCGACGGGCAAGCGCGCCGGGTTTTATCGTCATCGTCTTTTTCTTTGCCGGCGGGGGAATTCCTCCGGGTTCATGATTTTGATTCTGCCGTAGGTCTGAAGCGTCAAAAGGTGAGAATCCCCGGACACAACGACGCTCGCTCCCGACGCGGCGGCGCATTCAAGTTAAGCTAAGGAGAAAGCCCGGAAATAAGCTCCTTGAGTTTTTTGTAGATCTCTCTGCGGTGGCCGACGGCGATGCGACATAGCCGAGCACCCAGACGCTGGGCCCGGCGGACTTTGTTCAGTAGGGCTTGATCCGGCGGAGAAAAGCCTCCGGAATTTCACGAATTAGGGTTGGTGTCCCCGGAATAGGTTTTCCCGGTCCTTGACTCTCGGTCAACGGGGGGTAATAATTTCTAGGAGAGGATATTACAAACGCCCAAAGGCGACGACAAATGTTCGCCCTTCCGCCAGGAGGCAAAAAATGAAACGAAGTTCTGTTTTCCTGATGGGGTTGGCTTTTTCGGCACTGGTCTTGAGCTCCGGAGCGGGTCTTCCAGCCCAGGCCGCATCTGTCCAGGCCGAGGCGCGGCCCATCTCCATCACCATTCTTTATGATAACTATCCATTCCAAGAGGGGTTGAAGACGGGGCACGGTTTTTCCTGCCTGATCCAGGGGACGGAAAAGGCCGTCCTGTTTGACACGGGCGCGGACGCGGAAACTCTCTTCCATAATTTCGCGGCGCTCCAGCTCGACCCGGCACGCGTCGACCTCGTCGTCATCTCTCACACCCACGGCGATCACACGGGCGGGCTCCTGCCCTTTCTGGCCAGGAAGGGCCAATGCCAGGTTTTCCTTCCGGCTTCAGCATCTCCGGGCCTGGTGGGGCAGATCGAAGCGGCCAAGGGAAAAGCGGTGCTGGTCAAGGAGCCGCTCTCGGTCTGCGAGGGAGTCTTTTCGACGGGGCCGATCCAAGAAGAACAGGCCCTGGTTGTCGATACACCCCGGGGGCTGGTGATCATCACGGGATGCGCCCATCCCGGAATCGTTCAAGTCGTCGAGAAGGCGGCGAGCGTTATGCCCAAAGAGATCTATCTGGTAATGGGGGGCTTCCATCTGGCGGGCCGCCCGCAGAGTGACCTCGAGCTCATCAGCCGCCGGCTGCGCGAGCTCGGCGTCGAGAATCTGGGCGCTTCGCACTGCACCGGAGACAAGGCCATAGAGCTTTTCAAGAAGGACTTCGGGAAGAATTATATCCCGCTCGGCGTGGGAAAAGAGATCGTCATCCGCTAGACAATCAGCCGTCTTCCCGCGAACTGACTTTCCGCAATTCGGGGGACAGCACACATAATTCACTTAATTTTGGCCACGTCCCCTCAATCCTATCTCAGGAAATCTTGTACATTATGTATGGTGTCCCCAGGTTAAAGGGCGGACAGGCGCTTCTTGGCGTCGGCGGGTTCGGGGAGCCCTGGGTCCGCGCTCTTCCAGAGGTCGAGGAATTTGGTGTAGTTTTCGCGGGCCTTGGCTTTATCGCCCAGCTTATCTTCGATTCGGCCAAGATTGTAGAAACTCCGCGCGTAGATGTCGCCGTAATTCAGGCGGCCGGTCGTTAGTGCCGTGATCCCGAACCGCTCGATGGCCTGCCTGTCCGCCGCGACGTCGGGCTTGAGGAGCTTGAGGGCGATCTTTTCCCGTGTCTTCTGGTCATAGACCTTATAGACGTGCCCCATGCCGCCCTTGCCCAACTCTTCGATCACCTCGTACCGGCCGGCGAACGTCGTCCCGGTCCGGAGCTCGGTCAGGACGATCGCCATCGTCTCGGTCAGGACGGCCGATCGTTCCGCTTCCCCCTGCGGTGTTTCCGCCCGGACGAGCGGGGCCGCGCAATTGCCGCAGAACTTCGTGTCGGCCGGGTTCTCATAAGCGCATTTCGGGCATTTCATCTGACCGGTCCTAAATAGAGATCCAGCCAATTCAGTGTTTCCTTGATCTCCTCGTTCCGGGGAACGCCATGGGCGGTATCGTAAAGAACGTGTTTTTTCTGCTCTTTTGGAGTCCCCAGGAAATCGAACATCGGCTTCTGGGATGTTTCCATTGGAAAAACGAAATCATAGCGGCCGTTCAGCATCAATGTCGGGACGGTCACTCTTGGGGCTAAATTCACAAAGTCGAATTCGGGTACGGCCTCGAATCCCGACACGGGGGAGAATCCCCCGGCCACGAGAACGCACGCCTTGATCCTCTCTTCATAGGGAAGAAGAAGGACGCCGGTCATGCCGCCCAAGCTGCTTCCGAGATAGGCGATTTTACGGCTGTCGATATCCACCCGGGTTTCTAGGTAGTCGATCGACCTCCCCAACTCTTTAACCCAAAAAATAAGATGATCTCTCCAGACATTCAATGTTGAGGAGGCCAGGTCGAAACCATCTCCCCTTTCATAGGTCGATTTATAGACCGGGTAGAGACAGGCCCGGCCGCTTTTGATAATGAAATCGATATGCGACATCCCCAGGTCCTCGCTGGAACGGAGGCTCAAGGCCTGGGCCCCCGGGAAGTAAATGATCGTCTGATAGGGAGGAGCACCTTTCTTGGGGAGGAATAGATAGGCCGCAATCCTCTCGTTCCCGTAAGCAGCATTGAAAGATATCTTTTCTTTCTTCCAATAATCAGAGCTCTCGTCCGTGGATTCGACGACGGAATCCAACTCTCCCTTGTCATAGGCGAGTTGGCGTTTGTAGATATTAAAAACCTCATCGCTGACCGGCTTCTCTTTATAAAAATCCCGGGTATAGGGAAGAGGAACCGGTTTCATCGCCGCTTCAGGAACGGCGGTCGACAGGCTTTTTATGCAGCGAAAGCCGTTCGACGCCGACCGGTCGAACGGAGAGTGGGCAAACGGCATAAAAAACGAATAGGAAGGGCCATCCCAAGAGCCGCCCATGAGGTATCGCAATCCGCGGGACTCGTTATAGCACCATTCCCTGACGTTCCCGGCCATGTCGTACGCCCCGCTGGGACTTAAACCGCCGGAGCTTCCGGCTTCGACCGGGCCTTTGCTGCCGAAGTTGCTCGTCGGGATGATATAAGACGCCGCCTCCAGGTTCGCCGCCTGAACCCAGTGATAGATGGTCGGCAGGCTTTCCGCCATGGACTCGGCATAGGCGGCCGCTTCGTACCAGTTTATCCCGGAGACGGGAAGATCCGCCTGTCCCTCGGGATATGTTCCCAGCTCCCAGGTCGCGGGACCGGGGCGGCCGGTCGCGTCACGAAACCGGGGCATGGCCTCTTCCCAGGAGAGAATTTTTCCGTCCGTCTCAAAGGGGAACTTCCAGTAGCTTCGTTCCTGGTATCCGCCTCTATCGACGAATTCCTTGAATTGCCCATTCGTCACTTCGTATTTATCGATCAGGAAATCGCCAAGCTCGATCGCAGGCAAATACCCGATGACCGCCAAGCGAAGCTGGGTGTCCCCTCCGGTCACGCGGACCATGCCTGCCGGGAGAGATGCCTCTTGGTCCAGCGCCAGCTTCAACGAGCCGCTGGAAAGTGAGCCGGCTATCTCTACGATCCTGTAGCCTTGCTTCTCGATCCTCCAGCGGAAATACCCGAGCGGAATTCTGATCTTCTCGAGCGGGGATTTCCCGAGATAGTCCCACTCCCCGGCGACGGCCCTGTAATCCTTCAGGAAGACATCGGCTCCAGCCGGGTCGGTATCGACAGTCACCTCTCTCGACATCTCGGGCCAGAGCTTGGCCAGAGTCGAATCTTGGGGGATGACCTTTTCCGCCTTTTTGGCCTCGTTAAAGGCCTCGATATATTTTTCTTGTTGGACGAGCTCCATAATTCTGGGCAGGGCTTTCTGGCGGGCCCAACGCACTTTCGATTGCTTATTGAAGAGCCGCACGCCAAAAAAGCCGAGGATAAGTACAGCGAGCACCACCGCGACGGCAAGGGTATATTTTTTTCGGCGGACGCCGGCAACGGTTTCCTTCGAGGGACGATATTTTCTCCGAAGGGAGGCCTTTTCTCCGGCGGCGAAATCCTTTTCGACCGCCTTCAATCCAGCGATCAGATCCTCCGCGGTTGGATATCTTCCGGCCGGTTCCTTTTCCAGGCATTTCAGGACCAGCCGGCCGAGGGCGGCCGGAATCTGGGGGTTTTGCTTCTGCGGATCGGGAGGTGGCTCGCTTTTGTGCTTCATCGCCACGCCGAGCGTCGAATCTCCCGTGAAGGGAACCCGGCCAGTGAGCATTTCATAGAGAATGATCCCGAGCGAGTAAAGGTCCGACCGCTGGTCTGCGGCCTTCCCCTCCACCTGCTCCGGGCTCATGTACTCCGGCGTCCCGATCATCACTCCCCCGCCCGTGATCCCTTCCGATTTGACCGAGCGGGCGATCCCAAAGTCCATGATCCGGGCGTTGCCGTCGCGGTCGATCATGACGTTCTGGGGTTTGAGGTCGCGGTGGACGACTCCGTGGCGATGGGCTTCGGCCAGCCCTTCTGCGACCTGCACAGCGATCTTGACCGCTTTGTCGACGGTCAGCCGGCCCGAGCGGCGGATGAAGCTCTTGAGGTCCTCGCCCCGCACGTACTCCATCGTGATGTAGTGGGCGCCCTGGTCTTCTCCCAGGTCATACATGCGGGTGACGTTCGGGTGGCCGATGTTCCGCGCGGTGCGGAGCTCGTTCCGAAAGCGCAGGATCGTCTTTTCGTCGGCGGCGATCTCCGGCTTGATGAGCTTGAGAGCCACCTCTTCGCCGACCTTTTTATCCAGGACGCGGTAGACCCGGCCCATGCCTCCCCGGCCGAGCTCCTCGATGACCTGGTAGCGGCCGGCGATGACGGAGCCGGAAGAAAGCTCTTTGGCCGGCGCCCGGATGGTTTCGGTGAGGACGTAGTCACCGGGTTCTGCGAGCAGCGCGGCGCAGCTCTTGCAGAAACGCGAATCGGAGGTGTTGTCGCTCCCACATTGCGGACACTTCATGGCGCCGTCCCGAAGCTGAAAATCGTCTTTGCTGGCTCCGAGGATAGATGTTTCCGGCAAAAAAGGCAAGGGAATAAACGAGCTAGTGGTGCGTCTCGTAAGTCACTTGCATAAATGATCATCATTGAAAGACGCGCCACCGCGGGGGAGTTTGAGGGGGACGGCGTCGTTCCCCTCAGGGGGTCAGCGGAGCAAAGCGAAGCGCCGAGGGGGGAGCTTGACTCCCCCCTGGAAGTGTCCCGTCCATGCAGAGGACTTATGCAAGGAATTTACGAGACGGGATACTAGGGAGAAAGCCCGGAGATTAGCTCCTTGAGCTTTTTGTAGATCTCTCTGCGGTGGCCGACGGCAATCACGATGATGAGGAGCTCTTTTTCTCTTATCCGGTAAATGATCCGGTAATCGGATGTTCTCAGGGAACGCAGGCCGGCCAGGTCATAGGCCAACGATTTCCCTTTGACGGGATTGATGGCCAAGGACTCAATGGCCTTTTTGATAATTTTTCTGATCGCAGGATCCAGCTTGTCAACGTTCCTCTTCGCCTCTCTCGTAAAGAGAATCGTGCAGGAGGATTCTTTCATTTGGCCGGGAAGACCTCATTGAAAGGATGAAGCTTTCCGGCTTTCTCATCCCTGAGTCCCCGACGGATTCCGGCCATGAGATCCCCGTCGCTCAGGATTTCCAGGGTTTCGATAAGGCTCTCGTACTCATCGATGCTCAGGAGAACGCCCTCGACCTTGCCCCGATGAGTAATGGCAAAAGACTCGTGCTCCTCCCTGATCCTCCGGATGAACTCCGAAAGAGAAGCCTTGGCCTTGCTGAGGGGAATCGTCTCTGAATAACTCATTTTCGCCTACTCTTTATAGGTCTATTTTTAGACCAATTAAATGGTCTATTATAATTTATTCCGATTGTCTCCATCTGTCAAGACAATAGGGAAAGACTATTCCTTCTCTTGCTATGGACGGAAGTTCCCGGTCCGTTTTCTCATCATTGAGCGCCCAAATTCGGCCCCCCTTCACCTTGACACGCGGCGACACGGCGGTTTATCATCGCCGACGAGGGGAGAGTTGAAGATCGGCGTCCGTTCCTGGTCGATGATCCGGCTTTAAGCAGGCACCCGAGGAGCGATTCCAGGAGCACATCAAGGGCAAGAGGAACAAGCGCGGCCGGCTCTACTCACGATCGGTCCGCAAGCATGGCCAGGGCCTGCGCCTGGACCTGGCACCTGAAACCAGGTATTTCGACGCAGCCTCCTCAAGCTTTTTTCGAGCCTTTATTTCACCGGCCCCAAATATCTATCCAGCCATTCCAGGGATTCTTTGATCAGCGGATTCCTGGGAACACTATGCCCGGTATCATAGACAAGATGTCGTTTGTGCTCCGCGGGTCGCTCATCCACGGATCCGCCGCCCAGTCCCAATGATAGATGGTCGGCAAGCTCTTCCCCACAAACTCGGCGTAAGCCGCCGCTTCATACCAGCTAACCCCTCCGACAGGATGATCGTCCCGGCCGTCGGGGTAATCGCTCATTTCCCAGGTCGCCGGACCGGGCCTTCCCGTCCTGTCCCTGAATTCGGCCATAGCCTGTTCCCAAGGTATCGTTCTTCCGTCTTTCTTGAACGAGTGTGTCCAATACTCCCTTTTTTCGTAGCCTCCCTGGTCGATGAATGTCTTGAATTGTCTGTTCGTGACCTCATGCTTGTCGACGAGGTAGTCACCGAGGACATCGGCCCGACATTTTGGGCATTTCACGGCTGATCGGCCCCTTGATTCCTTCAGTAAAAAGAATATTGATTAATCCAAGATTAGTCAATAAAAGAAAAGTGGATTCATCCGTGAAGGAAATCTTTTTCTCTCTTATCAATTGCTCTTTGGCATTCAGCAGCTCAATCCCATAGATTTTCCCATCGGGGGATATATCGATATTGATTTCTGGGCTTATCTGGCGGGTCTCGACGCCCTTGCTTTTCTGCCTGAACCGGATATAGGCCAGAACATCCATTTGACCCGGCGTTTCTTTTTGCGTATAAGGCAGGAAAGGGATTGCCGAGATGCCTCCCCATCCTTCCCAGCCTTCATCCTCCCGCCTGATTCCCGTCGATGCCCTGCGCGGCTTGATCATGATCTTCATGGCCCTGGACCACGCCAGCTACTTTGTGGCCAGAGTGCACATCTCCGACTGGTGGGGAATTCCTCTGCCCCAGTATTCGAGCTCCCTGGCCTTTCTCACGAGATTTGTCACCCATCCCTGCGCTCCCGGGTTCTTTTTGCTGCTCGGCCTGAGCATGGTCTTTCTTGCCGAATCGCGGCACCGGCTAGGGTGGCCGGATGGACGAATCAGGCGGTATTTTCTGCGGCGGGGCCTCATCCTTATCGGATTGCAGTTCTTTGCGGAGAATATCGCCTGGGCACTCATCGCGACTGGGGAGACCCCTCCGGGAGATACGGGTCCCTTCTTTTTATATCTGGGGGTTCTCTTTGCCCTCGGAACTTCCATGATCATCTGCGGTTGCGTCCTGCGCCTGCGCATTCCGATCCTGGTGGCCGCCGGAGCCGCGGCCATCCTTTTGACACAGTTCTTGACCCCGGGGCCGGAGAGCGTCTCCCGTCTTTACCATCCCTTCCTCCGGGCCATCCTCATTCCAGGCCAGACAGGCGTTGGCATGGTCAAGTATCCCATCATTCCCTGGCTGGGTGTCGCACTTCTCGGAATGGCCCTGGGCAGAAAGATGGTCCGCGACCCCAAGGGGGCGTTCCGTCTGACCCTTTTTGTTGGAGCCGGCGCGCTCGTGCTTTTCCCGGTCGTCCGGTTGATCGGTTGGCCGGTGGGTGATTTTCATCCCCCCGCGGGTCCCGGCTGGGTCGCCTTTCTTAGCCTGACGAAGTATCCGCCGAGCCTGGCCTTCCTGCTGGTGACCCTGGGGATCGATCTTTCTCTCCTGGCGTTCCTGTCGCGGAGGGAGGAGACCCTCAGGCGATGGGGAAAGCCCCTTTTGACGTTCGGCCGCACGGCCCTATTTTTCTACATCGTTCACTTGTACGTTTTCGCTCTCATGGGCCTGGCCTTCCCGAAGGGCGTCCCGCTCGGCTGGATGTATCTCTTCTGGATGGGCGGCCTTGTTCTCCTCTATTTTCTTTGTTCCTGGTATGCCCGGTTTAAGGCCCAAAAAGCGCCGGATTCCCTCTGGCGGATGTTTTAGGCCTCACGGACGAGGTTCCGGACCGATGATACGTCTTTGATAAGGGACCGAATAGATGAGAAGACAGAGGCAACCGAGGAATTGGGTTATCGTAGTCGAGCTCGATGACGTCGTCCCGCGCCGCGACCCCGATAAGCCCAATCTCTACGTGGGCCTCACGGTCGAAGAGCCGGCGACCAGGTATGAAAGGTTCAACATGGGCTATGGCCCGGCCTGGCTGCAGGGGCATCTGGTCAGGCTGCGAGACGATCTCGTTTCCGGTCCCCTTTTCTTCCCGGACAACGCCAGGCGGGAACGCCGGATGGCCATCCGGTGTCTCAAGAGCGAAGGGTATACTGTCAACCGCGACACGAGAGTCTGGACGGTCTATGTGATCGAGATGGATCCGAAAGGCTGCAAGGATCCCGGGAAAGGTTTTATGTACGTTGGCGAAACCTCCAAGACGCCCGAAGAGCGATTTAAGGAGCACATCAAGGGCAAGAGGAACAAGCGCGGCCGGCTCTACTCACGATCGGTCCGCAAGTATGGCCTGGGCCTGCGCCTGGACCTGGCGCCTGAAACCAGGTATTTCGACGCCGCCTCCTCAAAGGCCGCCGAGAAAAGGTGGGCCCGGAAGATGAAAGACGAGGGCTACAAGGTTGTCGGCGGGCATTAAAAGGGTTCACGTCCCACTTGCCTTGACAGCCGGCGACGCGGGGAATTATCATCCCCGACGATGGGAGGAGGCGAAATTGACAAACGAGCAATTATCCGCCCGGCGGGGCAAAAAGCACAAATTCCATAAGGTGAGATCGAGAGGAACTCAGCCCGGGCACAGGCTTGGGCGTGCGAATGGGCACGCGCATATTGCCGTCCTCCTGCTCGCGATCCTGGCCTTCGGCACGGGGTGCGGAGGCGGGGACGGCCGTGGCTCCGGCGACGGGACCACGCCGCCCGTCCAGAACCTCAGGACTATGGCCAAGCTCTATGGTTACCTCAGGTACTTCCATCCGAGCGACGAGGCGGCCCAGGTCGACTGGGACGCCCTGGCCATCCATGCCGCCGCCGAGGTCAAGGACGCCCCGGACGCCGCTGCCCTTAAGGCCGCCCTCGAAGAGGTATTCCGGCCAGTCGCCCCCTCGATGGTGCTCAATTTCAGAGGCAAAGAGGCGCAGGCTCCAACGCGGTCGGGTTCCACTCCGCCTGCATCCGCCCAGCCTTCCTCCTCCCCTGCTTCCTCCCCCGACTCCCCCTCCAAATCCGTCTCCTGGCAGCACATGGGACTCGGCACCGGAGCCGCGAACTCCATCTACCGGAGCATCCGTCTCAACCGTCCTTCCGAGATCGCGGGCCATGCCACCCTGGCAAAGGGACTCGAGGCCGCGAAGTACGCCGGCAGGACGGTCAGGCTCCGCGCCTGGGTCAAGGTCCGCACCCGTGATATGAGCAGCCGGGCCCAGCTCTGGCTCCGCGTCGACCGGCAGTCCGGCCCCGGTTTCTTCGACAACATGTCCGACCGTCCCATCTTGACCCCCGAATGGGCGGAATACACGATCAGCGGTCCCATAGCCTCCGACGCCCAGCGGATCTTCTTCGGGGCGCTGGCCTCCGGCAAGGGCGAGTTCCTGTTCGACGGCTTCCGCCTATCCGTCATGGACACCGCGGGACATGAGGAAGAGGTCCCTCTTCCGAACGCCGGCTTCGAGGAGGGGGACATAAGCGTTGCCCTGAAATCCTGGAATCTCGAAAGCCCGGCCATGGAGACCCGCGTCACGGAAAACGATGTCCAGGATGGGAAGCGCGCTCTCTCCCTGGCGACGAGAGTTTTCCCCTATTCCCAACCGCTTTTCGAAAAGCAGGCTCCGCCTGACGCTCTAATCGACAAAGAAATCGACCACGGCCTTTGCGCTCGGATCCCCCTCGTTCTTGAAAGCGACGATCAAGGAACAATCCCCCGCGCCGATGCCGACAAGCTCGAAAAACTCCGCGCCGCCCTCAGCGGCCTCCTGCGCACTCCTCAAACCGCCGCCGAAGAGAGCGTCCGTCTGGGCGATGTCGTCATCGCCTGGAACGTCTTCCAGCACTTCTATCCGTATTTCGACGTGGTCAAGGTCGACTGGGACGAGGTCCTGACCAAGTCCCTCGAACGCGCCCTCGCCGACAGGACGGAGGAAGAATTCCTCCGGACGCTCAACTGGCTCGTCGCCCGGCTCGACGACGGCCACGGCGGCGTCTACCACGCCCTCCAGCAAAAGCTCGGGACACCTCCATTCCGGGTCGAATGGGTCGAGGGGAAAGCCGTCGTCACCGCCTCCCGGGACGAGTCGTTCAAGCGCGGCGATGTCGTCCTCGCCGTCGACGGCAGAGAGGCCGCGGACATCATTCAAGAGGCCGAGAAATTTCTCTCCGGCTCGCCCCAGTGGAAGCGTTTCAAGGCGACAAACCAGTTCGCCCTCGGGCCGGCCGGCACGAAATCATCGGCCAAGCTTCAGCGCGGCGGCGAGGTCCTCGAAGTTGCCTTTGAACGTGCGGCGCAGCCGCCCGTGGCCGTTCCGCCGGCTCTCCCGCCCATCGACGCGTTCAAGGACGGCGTCTACTACGTCGACCTGACCCGGGCGTCCTGGCAGGATATCAACTCCCGGATAAAGGAGCTGGCCGCGGCAAGGGGTGTCGTCTTCGACCTCCGCGGCTATCCGAACGGGAACCATCAGGTCCTCTGCCATTTGCTGCGCGAGCCGGACAAGTCCGGTGCCTGGATGAAGGTCCCGCTCGTCGTCCTTCCCGACCGGGAAGGCTGGGCCTACCAGGAGATGGGCTGGAATCTTATCACGATGACCCCGCATATCGGCGGCCGGGTCGTTTTCCTGACCGACGGCCGGGCCATCAGCTACTCCGAATCCTTCCTGAGCTTCGTCGAGCACTACAGGCTGGGCGAGATCGTGGGTGAGCCGACGGCCGGGGCCAACGGCAACGTCAACCCGCTCATCCTTCCCGGCGGCTACAGCGTATCCTGGACGGGGATGAGGGTCGTCAAGCATGACGGTTCCCAGCACCATACGATCGGCATCCTGCCGACGCTGCCCTGCCGCCGGACGGTCGCCGGCGTCGTCTCAGGACGGGACGAGCTTTTAGAGAAGGCCCTCGAGGTCATCAACAAATAGGGGTCAGCTGGTCAATGCGAGCGGTGAAATCGATCATAGTCCACGGGATTGACCCTATGACGACCATTTCGCCCTGATCCCGGGCCTGCGGCTCTGGGACGAAATCGGTCATTAGCCAGGACCGCGGACGGGCTCAATCCAAGGGCCCACCGCAGTAGGGACACTTTCTTGTTGATTCCTTCTTGGTTTTTATTTCCTCGACAAAGCCCGCGCTGAGAATTCCGGCCGGCAGCGCAAAGAGGCCGATCCCCATCAGGCTCATAATGGACCCAAAGAGCTTTCCCAAGCCGGTGATCGGATAGATGTCCCCATAGCCGACGGTGGTCAAGGTCACAACTCCCCACCACATCGCTTCCGGGATGTTCTTGAATTTATCGGGCTGCGCTTCGTGTTCCACAAAATAGAGCAGGCTCGAAGAAATGACGAGGAGGATGAATATCGCAAAGATCGCAGTCAGCAGCTCCGCCTTCTTCTTGGTGAGAACCCTCCCGAACAATCGGGCGGCCTCCGAGTATCGGCCGATTTTCAGGATCCGGATGAATCGAAACAGCCGGAAGGCCCTCAGGAACCTCAGGTCAAAGGGAATGACCATGGGCAGATAAAAGGGCAAAAAAGAAAAAAGATCGACCAGCGCCAGGAAAGAGAAGGCGAACTTGACCCTACCCCAAATGGGCGCCCGGTATCTTTCTATTTCTGTGCACGACCAAAGCCTTAAGACATAATCCAGGGTAAAGACGAGGACTGAGAAGATCTCAAAGTCCTTGAAAAGATGGGGGTAGCGGGCATACAGGCTCTCGACCGTCTCCAGGATCACGCTTAAGACGTTCAGGAGGATGAGGATGACCATAAAGACGTCGTAGAAATCGTATCGCTGCTTGGTCAAATCCTCGAAAGAAACCGTCTCGACAATCGCGTAGACCTTCCTTTTCGCCTTATTCATTGCCTCTCTCTTCAGTCGCCCAAAATATCTTACCGGCGTTCTTTATATAAGGTTTTCTTATGGCTTTCAATAAGGACGCAAAGACGAAGGAACCGAGCTCACTTGGCCACACGACCCGGGGCTCTCTTGAAGCTAAGCAGAGGCCCACGGCATGAATTTCAGTGACGGGGATCAGGGACCCGACAAGCAATTCGGGGATATGACGGGCAATTCTGGGGACACGATCCGAAATCAAGAGATTCTGGTCATGTCCCCGAATTGCCATCAGGGCGAATTATGGTTGCTGTCCCCGGAATTGGAGGGCTTGTTCGAGATCGGCCCAGAGCGACGGATCCGCCTTCTTCTTTGACCAGTCCCCGGGCACCGGGTTTCCGTCTCGGGCGCGCTTGACCACCTCGCGGACGACATCGTTCTGGAGCTTCGCGGCTTCGAGAAATGCGACGAGCCGCTGCACATGCTTCCGGAAAGCGCCGCTCCTCGTGCTGTGACCCTCGGCCAGGAACTGGAGGACGGCCAGAACCGATGCCAGCACCCTTTCTTCCTCCGTCTCCCCGGGCATGCCGCCATCGGGTTGGATGCGGGCGGCCAGCGCTACAAGTTCTGTTTGCAGATCAACTCGCTCCCCGGCACCCTGCCGCCGGGAGGAGCCTTTATCAAGCTCTGTGGTTTTCTTCAAAGCGTCGAGATCTCCGCGGACCGGCCTTGCGAACAATTTTCCG
>Ga0102851_10001336_pt1 | contig 13963 bp, 10 predicted proteins | sample Mud3Dept3metaG_FD_79558 | JGI IMG/M metagenome (GOLD analysis project Ga0102851, IMG submission 79558) | Freshwater wetland microbial communities from Ohio, USA, analyzing the effect of biotic and abiotic controls - Mud 3 Core 4 Depth 3... | ecosystem: Environmental > Aquatic > Freshwater >... | reverse complement strand
GTGCCCATGTACACCATATTCAGGGGCATCATCCCGTTTCTGATAGCCGATATACTGCTCGTGCTGATCGTAATACTCGTGCCGAAGTTGTCGCTCTTCCTGCCGTCACTGATGCGCTGACGGACTCTCCGGGCTTATTTCTCCTCGTCCGTTTCCCGTGACATCTCGCGGTTCGGTCACTTCGCTTGTTCTGATTTGTACGCTTTCACCCGCGCCGTTGGTTCTGCGGCGCCCGAGATGGGGCAGAAGCGATGCTGGTCGTGCCTTAGCAAAGCATTGGGATTTATGCCTTTGCCCCTGGCGATCGGCATGCCGCGCGCCCAACTGCCCAGGCCAACCGCTGCTACCACTTGCGGATGTATCAACTGGGAAAGCTTGACCTGGCCCGCCTGTTTGTCTCCCCAACGGTTTTCAAGACAGATGAAATCACCGTCTCTTACTCCCTTCTTCTTCCCGGTCTCTACGTTCATGACGATGTTATGCGTGTACGGATTGCGTGACGCCGCTTCATCTACATAAGGGTTATGCGCCGTGAAGCGGTACGTCATGAGCGAATCCCGCTGAGAGATAAGAAAAAGGTCATACTCAGAATCGGGAGGCAGCTCAGTATGTATGACCGAAGGGAAATAGCTGGTCATTCCCGTGAAATAGTCCCAGTTCAAGCGGAAGCCTATCTTCTCGGCCCGGGTGCGTATCTCCTCCCTGTCGCCCTCGATCGTCTCATAGTAGAGCGGCACCCGGGCGTTGATGAACCAGCGCCAGTAACATTCTTCCGGTTTCTTGTCCCATGTGATAAAGCCGTGATCCCGGAACCATTCGAGACCCCGTGCAGCACCGAAGTGGTACTTCAAGACCCTGTCGACAAACTCGATGTTCGATGGTGCCTCCTCTGGTTCGATGATCCTGGGAATCGCTCTGTTTTCCCCGGGCGGCTGGGCCTTTCTGAAGGTGTAGAAGTCATCAAGCGCACCATTATACGCAGCCCTGACGCCCACACGGTCGGCCAGATCGTGCATCACATCCTGGACGTCCCGTGACTCCCCCCGAGGTTCCACCACGGGCATGCGCACGTGAAAGCTCCACTTGTCCATGCCGACCGGATAGTTGTAGGTAACGCCGAAGGAAGCTGAGATGTCCAGCTGTTCCAGGTAGTGGGACTCAGGAAGCACGATGTCGCAGAAGCCTTCGGTGGTTTCGTTGTGGAATGGTTGCAGCGCGCAGACAAAAGGGACCTTCTTCAGAAACTTTTCAACGGCTTCCGGCCTGATCACGTTCATCACGACGTTGGAGCCGTAACTGAAAAAGACTTCTGGGGTGAAGGTGTTGCCCGCGTTACGCCATAACTCTTCCCAGTCCTCGGCGTACGGGTAGATATTCGATCCGGAGTGGGACAGAACATCCATGAAGTTCATACGGGTTCCCGGATTTTCAACCTTGCGGGGCGGCCATACCGCCCACCCGACCGGCCAGGCTCCGGTCGTCAACATACCCTCAAACCCGCCATACGCCGAGAACCTGAATCGACTAGCCTCCGGGTGGCCGAGACTCCTCGCTGTGCCTGAACCGAGAAGTCCGCCCGCCACATCCTGATTGCCGAGCAACACATTAATAAGATGCATCGAAGCATACTGGTGAAAGGAGTTCTGGTGGGTCTGCAACCCCTTGTAGCCGACAACACATGCGGGCCGGTACGGAACTTTCACTCCATCGATCTCGATGAAGCTCCCTATGCGCGCCTCCTCGACGAGTTCCCGCGCAAGCCGTCGTATGGTGTCCGCGGGCACCGTGCTGATTTGAGAGGCCCAGTCGGGCTTGTATTGCTTTAGATGTTCTTTCATGAGCGCAAACGCCGGCTGCCCCTCGACTCCATTGACCGTCACCTTCCCTTCAAGTGTCGGGAGTGTGAGCGTCGGATCATCATACGCCTTGACCTTATTGTCAGCCTCGTCAAACATGAGCGGTTTTCCAGTCTCGCTATCCCGCACATAGAGGCGGTCGGGTCCGATGAGATAGGGAGCGTTCGTCTTGTGCCTGAGGTATTCCTTATCATACACACCTATCTCGTTCACGATAAGATTTGATATGGCCAGAAAGACGGCTATGTCGGTTGCCGGCAAAACCGGTATCCATTCTTCACCCTTGGAGGCCACGGTGAAACCCTGGGGGTCCATGACCTTCATCCTAAGACCCCGCTCTCTGGCCGCCGCAGCCTGTCGGATGCTGGCACTCGCGTTGCGGCCTCCACCCCACCCTTCGCTGCCCCCGCAGCGGAGCACGTAATTGCAGTACCGGTAGTCGGGTACGATGTCCCATTGGGCGTAGTGCAGGGCGCCGATGTGGTGGGCGCTGGCACCGCACATCACGCTCGGGCCGCCTGAGGCGTGACTCGCGGAGCCATAGGCCGCGAAGAAAAATCGGGTAAAAGTGATGTTTGCCCTCATGCCGCCTGTGGGGCCTGGGGTCATGGCAAAGAAGGTCGACCGCGGGTCCTTTTTTCGCGCCGCGGTGAGCTTCTCGGTGATCGTATCGAGGGCCTCCTCCCAGGAGATGCGCTCCCACTTGGGGTCTTCATGCAGTCCTTTCTTCGGGTTGGTCCGTTTTACCGGGTAGAGAATCCTGTTCGGGCTATGCCAGTCCATTATGGCGGAAACGCCCTTGGCGCAAAGGCTGCCCTGTGCCCCGCGATCGCTCTCGGGAACACCCTCTACGGCCACGGGTTTTCCGTTCAACACTCGTACCCGGATAGCGCACTCGTTGTAACAGATAGAGCAGATGCTGTGCACCCAGTAGTCCTGCTGCCTGTCTCGCTCGCCGAACATCTGCCTGTAACGTTCCCTGTCTTTCTCCACAATATCCATCACCGAATCTCCTCGCACACTAAGTAATTCCGCCCCAGTTGACATACGATAGCACAAACATTAGAACACAAATATCTTTGGTCGACAATAGAGCTACTGCATGCAGTCAGCTTGCAGATATTATGCGCGGCCGAACCGACACCGAAGATCGTACTTATGCAATGACTGTCCTGGCTTCTTTTGAAACAATGCCAAAGCCCAAGCACCAAATTCGAAAGACGCCCCAGGATGCAGCCACCTTTGGCGGCAAGTAAAAAGCTTCACCACCCGTGCGAGCGAGCCCCACGGGTACCCGGAGGCGTGCGAGCACTGCGGAACGCAGGCGTACTGAGCAGTACGTCGAAGTGGGCCACCCGCGAGCGAAGAATTTCGAGCGCGCGGGTACCCGGCGAATACAGATAAATACAGCAGATGGACTTTTGACGCCGCCGCCTTAAACACTACTTCTTGGCCCACTGGCCATTATCTGTTTGTATCCACCACCCCGCTTGCGCACTGCTACGCCAGCTGTTCGCAAATATCTTCTGGATCTGGGGCAGAGACTCAGGGCCGAATTTGTTCGCGGTCATGATCTCGCGATAGAGGCCCGTGCGGTCTTTATTTTCCTGGTCAACGAGCTGGTTGACCCGGGCCTGCTCCTGCAGGTTGAGTCCGCCTGTGCCACGGACCTCCACAAGGCCGTTGTTGTTTTCTCCCACCGCACCACGATCATAAAACGGCTTCAGCTGCGGGAAGCGGTTCTGCATGGAGGCCTTGAGCGCCCTGATCGCGGGCGTTGAAACATCCACATTCACCTGGGCATGTGCTGCGTTCACACCGAGCCCAAGCGCGCGCAACCCCTGGAACTGCTGATATAGGTGGCTGGCTGGTTTGGGCGGCGCCTTCTCCTCCTGCCGCACATCATCGACAATTTTATCCGCCGCCTTCTGTACCTCGGCCGCCGGGAAATAAATATTCACGGTCACACAAGACGCAACCAGGATGAGGCAGAAAAAACTCACCTTTCCCAATCTCTTCATCATCTCCTCCTTACCTTCGAGAGCATGCCCTCTTATTTCTTCGTGGTTCTGAATCTCTGGCCACCAATCACTATTCACTGACCACTGTATTAGCCCTCACTGCTTACTGCTCACTGCTTACTGTTCACTGGTCTATTCTATCACCATCCCTGCTGACTATGAAACAGTTATCGGCCCCTGTTTCGGCCGGAAAATTCTACCCACGCGCTCCTGCATGTCTCTGAAGCTGATGGTGTTGTCGGGATTCTGGATCACAACATCGATGCCGCGCAGCCAGCCGCGGCGCACGAGGTATTCTGTCCCGCCTTCGTGAATCTTGCCTCTGATTGAGAACGTGTCGTTTTCCAGCGTGCAAATGATGCCCATCTTGCTGTACGGATATTCTTTGAAGAACTTGTTGACGCCGCTGTTGAGCACAGCCGAAATCCCTGAGGAGCCGGTGCCCAGTATGGAAAAACTTTCGATCGCGTCGACGCTGATCATCTGGCTTACGCCCTTGGTCGGGTCCGATTCCACCTCAAAGCGAAATCGCGCCGGTTCCCCGTATTCGAGAATAAGGTGCGTGAGCGATCCATTCACATAGCCCGTCATCCTGCCGAGCGCTATCTTCTTGGTCACCTCTTCGAGGTTGATATCGCGAAAGGAGATGTTGCCACCGACCCTTCTGGCAGAGGAAAACAGGTTTTCCCCGAATATGCTCGTGACAATGACGCGACCATCAAAAACAGAGGCCACGACGTTGCCCGTTGTGCTCCATCTCCCTTCCCGAAAGGTAATGCGCGGAAAATCAACATTCAGCACGCCATCAACGCGGGTTCCGACCGTCTCCTCGGTCAACCGGCCTGTGTCCAGTCCATCGACCGAAAGGGAAAGATCCAAGCGCATTTGCGGAGTAAGGAGATTCACCCCCGTGAGGCGAGTCAAGCTCACACGCCCCCCATACACGGGTGCCTCAAGCTTCGCGAGCAACTCTACTCTGTTGCCTGATAGAACGAATGGAATGCGCATCCCTTCAACCAGTACGCTGCCCTTCTCGAATCTATCTATTGAAAGCATTGCCTCCTCTGCTTTCACGGCAGGCTCAGTGCCTGTTGCGCCGGGATACGTAAAATCAAAGGGCACCACAAGGTCTACCCCGCTGACCGCGAGTCCCAAGCCCTGGACAGTAAGCGAGGTGTCCTTACTGACGAGCCTGCCTTTGCACGCGGCCGATCCGTCGCGTAGATGCATCTCTGCGTCGAGGCCTGAAACCCCCAGGACCTCAAGTGTGGAAGCCATCGGGACCGTCTCGCGAAGATACTCCTTGAGCAATATCGCGAAGAGACGCGCATGAGAGAGTCTCTCCGCATGTGTGCGGAGGAATAGTTCATTGCCTCCCTGTCGTGCAGAAAAGGAATATATACCCGTGTCAAAGAGGTCAAACGTACCACTGGTGTCGAAAGAAAGCTCAGGCACTGCAGTCAATGTTCCCTGCGATGCGACCTTCAGCCACTCCCCCTTGAAGTCCCTGTAATACTTTCCCCACAAGAACTCGCCGTCACCCGCTTCCGCAGCGAGATCGAAACGCGCCTTCTTGTCCTGCGGTCCGGAACGCAGCTTCAGGGTCACGTTTCCCGAAATGCGTTGCCCTGCTTTTGATGCATCCGCTGACCTGAAGCCTCCCTCGCGGAAATTGAGCTTCACATCCGCTTTCCAGACATCGCTGACACCAAGCATGCCCTCGCCATCCGCCTGCAAAGCGCCTGTGCCTTGAATCACCCAGCTTTTATACTCATCGGGCAGAAACGGCTTCGCATTTGAGAAGGCCTGAGAGAAGTCTACAGACGGAGCCTCGACAGCACCCTTCCAGGGCATCTCACCCTTCAGGGTTCCTTCGAATCGGGCGCTGAACGGGCCAAGACCGGGCGCTTTACCTTTGATCGATTTCAGTACAAATGCGGTCGAATCGAGGTTGAATGAAAGATCGGTGGAGACGGACAATCCCTCGATCTCAACATTCTTATCTCCGACTTTCACGGAAGCCTTGTCAACGGAGAGCGTAATCCCGTCGAATGTGATTTGATTCTTTGCAAGGCGAACGGAGGCGCCGAACAGAAAGTTCGTCACGGAAGCAGGACCCATGACGCCAGTCTCTAGAGAGAGGTTCACTACGCCTTTACCCTCGGGGTGGCGGATCGGGCCGGAAGCATCAAGGCTGCCTTTGCAACGCCCCCGCCCTTTGAGCGTCTGCTCTCTTTCCGTGCTCACTTCGAGAAGTGATTCGAAGCGCGCGCTTCCTCCCTTCTGTGCCGAGAAGTCTTTTACCTCGGCCCGAAGGTTCGTTAGTTTCACGCGGCTTTCTTGATAGACGACCTCGACCTCTCCCTCCTCGACCAGGAGGAGCTTCACCGGCGGGAGTTTCTCAATGGCTGATAGATCCGTCTTTTCTTGGCCTGCGTCAAGTCTGAAAAAAAGCTTTGGCCCCGTCAGAACGAGCCTCTCGACCTCAGCCTGAACTACGTTCTTGATTGCAGCGTCGACCTCGGCACGCGCAACGTACATGTCGGGACCCTTGCCGCTCGTAGCCGCAATTTTGAGTCCTGACACCTGCGCATGCAGTGCCGGCGAGATGCGCACGTGCTCGACACTGACGCGATAGCCCGTGACCGGCTCAAGCAACCCCGCCAGACGGTTCACGACAAAGGCAGACTGGAGCATTGCCCAGATAACTACTATCAGTAGCAGCCCAATTGCGGCCAGACCGAGGAGTATATGAATAGGCTTATGTTTCAACACGCGTCCCTGTCGCGAAACGTTTTGATATAGTACCACAAAGACCTGCTGCAACAGGAAAGAACACGATTGCACATCCTATATGTCTAGAATAACGAACGCCTGCCAGCCGGATTCCGTCTTATCAAGGCTAAACCGGTGTAGCGTCACTGCTTTTACATCCGTCGCGAGCCGGTGCTTGCCAGCGTCAGGCATTTCACCGCAGAGGGTACTCTTCAGCGCAAACTTCGCCTCCTCCATGCCAATGGAAATGTCCTGCACGCGCAGGAGCAGCTTGCGAGCGTCCTTGAGGAAGATAAGCTCATTGAGAAAACTGAAGAGCAGCAGATCGAGCTGGTCGTGACCCAGCTCAACAGTGAGTTGATGGAGACATCCGATGGTGGATATATCCTCCACCATCACGTTCATCGTGGCATCGGCGGCGGCGGCGAAGACCTCTTCCAGGCTCTCGCCCCAGACCTCGAACGCCACGTCCGCTGTGGCTATATCGTCCCGATACCGGTATGGCACACGATCAACCTTTTATGTTACCGAGAGGCAGAAGGCGTACAACGCGCCTGGAAAGCCCCGCGAGTTCCGTGGCCTCTACCACTTCATCTATATTCTTATAGGCGATCCCTGCTTCTTCCGCCAGCCCACCCCAGGAGGCAGTGCGCACATAAATACCCCGATGCTCCATATCCTGCTGGAGTTTCTGGCCTTTGATCAGCTTCTTCGCCTGGTGGCGGCTCATGGTGCGGCCGCTGCCATGCGCCGTAGTATAGAGAGCCTCAGCCGCGGTGGGCAAACCGACGAGAAGGTACGAACCCGTTTCCATACTGCCGCCTATGATGACAGGTTGCCCGGTCTTCTTGTAGTGTTCCGGCAGACCCTCCATGCCGGGGCCGAACGCCCGTGTGGCGCCCTTGCGGTGGATCAACACTTCCTTCTGCTTACCGTTTATCGTGTGCTTCTCCAGTTTTGCGGTGTTGTGGGCGACATCGTAGACCATCTGCATGCCAAGGGCGCGCGCGTCTTTACGGAACACATCGGAAAACACCTCGCGGATACGGTGGAGAATCACCTGGCGATTGGCAAAGGCCATGTTGATGGCACAGGTCATGGCGGCGAAGTAATCCTGTCCCTCACGCGACCGGAAGGGCGCGCAGGAAAGTTCACGGTCATTCACCCTGATGTCATACTTTTTTTCCATGACGTTCAAGAAAAGCTGCAGATAGTCGGTTGCCACCTGGTGGCCGAACCCCCTGCTCCCGCAGTGAAACATGATCACCACCTGGTTCGGAATCGTAATGCCGAATGCGCGCGCCGTCTCTGCCTCAAATATGTTTTCCGGTTTGGCTACCTGGAGCTCGCAATAATGGTTTCCACTTCCCAGTGTGCCCACTTGGTCGAAACCCCGTTCGACAGCCTTGGCGCTTACCTTCGACGCGTCCGCACCTTTAAAGCATCCACCCTCTTCCGTATTCTCCAGGTCTTCAGGCCATGCGTAGCCTTTGCGCAGGCACCACCGTGATCCCTGCTCCGTAACCTCTGCAAACTCATTCTTAGACAGTTTGATGAACCCGGTTGAGCCAACACCCGCAGGAACCTTTCTAAAAAGCGCATCGACCAACTCTCGCAGCTTCGGCTGAACCTCCTCAAGGGTAAGGTTGGTGAGCACGAGCCTCATGCCGCAGTTGATGTCGAAGCCGATGCCGCCGGGAGAGATTACGCCCTTCTCGGGATCCATGGCCGCCATCCCGCCGATGGGGAAGCCATAGCCCCAGTGGCCGTCCGGCATGCAATAGGCGTAGTTGATGATTCCCGGGAGACAGGCAACGTTCGAGAGCTGTTCGAAGACGCCGGCATCCATCTCTTTGACGAGCTTCTCCGTGGCGTAAATCCGGCCCGGCACCCGCATCCCTTCCTTATAAGAGATGGGGATCTCCCAGACAGTGTCCGATACTTTCTTAACTACCTCAGGAATACTCACGCGTCTCGTCCCTCGTACAGAAAATAGTCTAAGGCTGCAGGATCAGAAATACAAGGCGAACAAGCCCTACCTATCTGTCAGCGCCTTCCCGCCCAGGACCGCCATGAACCTAGATCCAAAGATAGAGTAAGGCATTAGTAAGACTGGTAGGAGTAAGGATAAGAAAGGGGGGAGGTTTAACATCTTCTTGCAATTATATGTCATCTAATCCTCTTTCAGTTTGTCATACTCGCCACGCCGTTTTCTCGTATAGGGCAGAACGGTGGAAAGGAGGAGAAGCCCACCGATTGCCAAGCTAACGGCTGATATGGGGCGGGTGACAAAGATCGTAAAACTCCCCTTCGAGATCAGAAGCGATTGCCGAAGAGCCTGTTCCAGAATAGGCCCAAGCACAAAGGCAAGAATGAGTGGTGCGCCTTCATAGCCGAATTTTCTCATGAGATAGCCAACCACCCCGAAGAGGATCATCACGTAGATATCGACGGTCGAGTTGTTGATGCTATACGACCCTATCAAACAGAAGAGAAGAATCAGCGGAAAGAGAATCCGATAGGGAATTTTCAATACCTGAACCCACATGCCCACCAAAGGCAGGTTGAGAATGATAAGTAAAGCGTTGCCGAGATACATGCTGGCAATCAAGCCCCAGAAGATATCAGGATGGTCTTTGATGAAAAGGGGACCAGGCTGAACCCCATGAATGACGAGCATGGAAAAGAGGAGCGCCATCGTGGGCGTGGCGGGAATGCCAAGAGAAAGAAGTGGAATCAACGATCCCCCCGTGGCCGCATTGTTCGCAGATTCAGGACCGGCCACTCCCTCAATGGCGCCCTTGCCGAACCGTTCGGGATTCTTGGCAACCTTCTTTTCGACCGCGTAGGAGACGAAGGAAGAGAGCAGCGCTCCCCCTCCAGGAAGGATGCCAAGAAAGAACCCGATGATGGTGCCCCTGGCGATGGCCCATTTTGCCTGGGCCCAATCGCGCAAAGAGGGCCACAGGTGGTCAATCTTCGCTTGAAAAATCTTCCCGCCTTCGAGACTTTGTTCGAGATTCGTGAAAATTTCTGCTATGCCGAAAAGCCCCATGGCGATGGGACCAACCCCTATGCCATCCGTCAATTCGTCAATCCCGAACGTGAACTTTGGAAGGCCGGTAACGATGTCGAGCCCTACGCTTCCCAATAAAAGTCCCAGGAGGGCCATCATCATGGCTTTCACTATAGAGCCCTGGGCCAGATAGGCGACGATGATGAGCCCTGAGCACATGAGGGCAAAATATTCAGGGGGACCGAAACTGAGAGCCGCATTGGCAAGAGGAATGCCGACGAGCATCAACCCGACCACGCTTAATGTCCCTGCAATGAAAGAACCCCATGCTGCGATCGCCAGCGCAGGGCCTGCACGACCCTGCCGGGCCATCTGATAGCCGTCCATGCAGGTAACCACAGAGGCGGCCTCTCCGGGGATGTTGACCAGGATTGAGGTTGTTGACCCCCCGTACATGGCTCCATAAAATACCCCGGTCAACATGATGATACTCGATGTGGGAGTGCTCTTGAGGGTAGCCGGGAGAAGCAGGGCTATGGCCCCGAGCGGTCCGATGCCGGGAAGCACGCCCACCAGGGTGCCTATGAGCACCCCGATAAAACAGAAAAGAAGGTTGTTGGGATCCAGAATGACCTGGAAACCGAGAATGATGTTGTCGAAAAAGCCCATTGCGCTGCGCCTTTTGCTACAACCCGAAGAGGCCTTCGGGGAATTGACAGTTCAACCATTTGGAAAAGATAAAATAGGTGGCCAGGGTGGTGATGAAGGATGATGCGAGAACCCACCACCATGCACTTCCTTTCAAAATCCAGAATAGCAGCGTCATGAGAAGAAAAGTCGTAATCAGATAACCCAATACCGGCAGGAGCTTTACATAGAGCACCAGGACGATAAGAACAAAGAGAATCCTTTTCCACATGACGCCTGAGAAGCCTATCGGGCTGATTTCAGCCTCCTCTCCTTTCAGAAATGTCCGAAAGAAGATGAGCAAAGAGAAAAGCCCCAACAATATCGAAGAGCCGAACGTCATAAAGCCCATACCAGGACTCCGCGGTGTTCCGACTCCCATGCGGAAGGATGCGATGGCCACATAAAGAGAAAGGAGCAGCCAGAAGAGACTGCTCCCCCGATCATAGGCCTTCATTACTTGCTCTCCCCTTCCTTGGGAAGGTTAAGGCTCTTGATAAACTTTTCAAGGCGGGGATACGTCTCTTTCAGAAATTTCAACGTATCGTCGGAGTTCTTGTACATGGCCTCCATTTCCAAATCATTCATTACCTTGATAAATTTTGGATCATCCATGCCCTTATGAAATGCATCTTCCAACTTCGTTACTACAGGTCGCGGCGTGCCTTTCGGCGCCGACAACAGATAATATATCTCCGCGATGAAATCATATCCCTGTTCCCTGAACGTCGGCACATCAGGGAGACGTTTCGTCCGTTTATCCTCATGGATTCCCAGGACGCGGACTTTTCCCGTCTTCACATAATCCGCTACTTCCATGACCCCGCCCGACTGTGCATTGATATGGCCTCCCAGTAACGCCATGAATGCCTCGCTGCTACCTTTGTAGGGAACATGGGTCCATTTAACATTTTCCTGTATGGCGATAGATTCCATAGCGAGATGCGGCGGCCCACCGATCCCCGATGTACCATAGTTAATTGCGCCCGGGTTCTTTTTTGCGTATTCCACGAATTCCTTCAGCGTCTTCCAGGGCGCGTCCGCCCGGACCAGCAGACCTGTGGGCGGCGCCTTCCCGAAGATCAGGATAGGGACAAAATCATCAATCGTATAGGTAACTTTTCGCACGTGGGGAACATAGAGCAACCCGGCCGTCGAGGTGCCTACGAGGTGATAACCGTCCGGCTTCTCTTTTGCAATGAGGCCGTACGCGACTGATCCCTGGCCTCCCCCTTTATTTGTGATGACAAAGGGCTGCCCAAGATGTTTCTCAGCACCCGCAGCTACGGCGCGCACGGCAGGGTCCTGGGCTCCGCCCGGGGCCATTCCGATATATATATTGACGGGCTTTGTGGGAAACTGCTGGGCAAGCGAAAGAGCAGGCATCAGCAAAAAAAAGATGCCAGAGAGAAACAGCATTCTTGTCGTCCTACCTCCACTGGCTTTCATGAAACACCTCCTTGAACTAGTTGGTTTGCACGTCCATCGGTCTGGCCTGCCCCATGCTTGTGCCGCCCTCAGGGTTGGACCTCCAACAACGAACAAACACGTACTTCGATCACTCATCTCCTACTCATTACCACGCGCGATCTTGTACTTCAAGGAAAACCTTGGATGGATGAACTTCGCCCTCCCTTATTTGTTGTCGCAATGGCGTCAGCACGATTGGGCCGTAGACGGGCAAAGAAGTGTAGTTCGGACTGCGGCCCCTTTTCTATTCCGACAGGCGCAGTATCATGCCTGTTTTGCGCGCCCGCGCAAAGGCGTACTGCAGGAGCCAGAAGAAAACGAGTATGTATGCCGCGAGGAGGGCATACCCCTTGACGAGCGTATAGGAAAAGAGCGGCGTAAACCCGTAGCCCGAGCGGAAATGTTCGAGGAAAAAGGTGAGCGGAATAAACTGCGATATGGCCGCAACAGACCCCGGCAGGTAGCTTACCGGATAATAGATGCCGGAGACGAGCATTGCGAGGGTCGCAAGGGACCAGGCGGTCACTTCTACCCGTTGCCCGTAGAGCAATACGAGAAAACAGACCATCATACCGATGAGCAGGGCATTGAGGTAGATCCCGCTCACGAAGATGAGCGTCATCCCAACGGAAGGCAACGTGAACCCGAATGCAAAATAAGAAAAGATGAAGAGCATAATGAAAACGACAGATCCACGAATCATCCCTATGCACCAGGAGCCGAGCACGTAATGATAGGGACGCACCGGAGCGAGAAACGTGTGTTTTATGCTCTTCGACCAGATATCGTAGAGCAGGCCGTACGAAACATCCAGCTGGGTCACCTGGAGGACACCCCCGGCGATTGCGCCCGTCAGAATGAAATTGGTCACATCCCCCTTCAGGTCGAGAAAATTACTCATGAGCCCGATCCCCACAAGGCTCACGAACGGCCAGAAGACGATCTCCGTGAACGCAAAGAAATTTCTCTTTGCAAATATCCAGTTGCGATAGGCGAAGGCGAGGATCTTAGTGAGCAAGCTCTAAGAAGACCTCCTCAAGGTCTTTAGCGTTAGTCATCGTCTTAAGATCAGCGCTTGTGCCTGTGGCGCGCACCACTCCACCCTTTATGAAGGCAATGCGCTCACAGAGTTCTTCCGCTTCACGCATATAGTGGGTCGTCACGAGAATCGTAATCTTTTTCTGCTCGTGGATGTCACGGATCAGCTTGCGCGTTCGTGCCGCAATGTCCGGATCGAGACCGATGGTGGGCTCATCCAGAAAAAGCACTTCAGGATTATTGAGGAGCGCCTTGGCAAGTGCCAGTTTCTGTTTTGTCCCGGTGGAGAGGACGTCGTATCGCCGGTTAGCATATTCCTCCAGATCGAGCATGCCCATGCACTCGCGAGTCGTCTCTTCGCATTGCAGCCCACATACCCCATAGAGCATCGCGTAAAACGTGAGTATCTCTCTGACGGTCATGCTCCAGGGAAAATTCGGGTTACCACTGCACATGTTCATCCTGCTCTTGAGATCGAGCTGGTCGCCGGCGAGGGAGCCGCGCAGCTTGCGCCCCAGGATATGGACTTCGCCTGAATCAGGTACGAGTTGGGTAGACAGGATATTCAGGAGTGTTGTCTTACCTGCCCCGTTCGGCCCGAGCACGCCGAACATTTCGCCTCGCCTCACCTGGAGGTCCACACCCTTCAAGGCCTGCGTATACTTCCTTCGCAGAAACCCTGAAGAAAAAGTCTTGCTCACCGACTTGACTACGACTGCATATTCATCCACTGAAGACTCAGCTCCTCACTCACGCCCTGCGGCATTGACCTAAATATATAGACGCTCCCTCGACTTATCAAGCAAGCCTTATGGAGGTGTTCGAAGTGATGCAAATATTGCCTGATCGAATAAGGGACTCGGCTCGGGACCGGATGGCTAACAGAGCTATAGGGACGGCGAGTAAAACGGGCTCAACGCGCGAAACTCAAGTCGTGACGAAGGGGGCGTCCTGTGCGCCGAGGCAGATTTTGATGCATACCGCGCCACCCGTGAGCGAGGAGTTTGGTTCCACACGGGTACCCGGCCAAACCAGGCGGTACCGCGGAGGCGTACCTTAAGGATAAGGTTGGGCGGCGAGTAAAACGGACTCAACGCGCG
>Ga0102851_10001335_pt1 | contig 13966 bp, 7 predicted proteins | sample Mud3Dept3metaG_FD_79558 | JGI IMG/M metagenome (GOLD analysis project Ga0102851, IMG submission 79558) | Freshwater wetland microbial communities from Ohio, USA, analyzing the effect of biotic and abiotic controls - Mud 3 Core 4 Depth 3... | ecosystem: Environmental > Aquatic > Freshwater >... | reverse complement strand
TACCCGCAGCCTGAATTTTTGGATTCTTGGGGGAGGTTTTGGTATAGTATGAACTCACGGCGATGGCCCGAAAAAACTCCAAGCCCAAGAAGACCAGGCCATTCCTCCGCGTCCGGATAGAAAAATGGGGAGGGAAAAAAGTCCTCAGGTCGCTGGGCATCATCATTCTTTTCGGCATCGCCGCCTCGCTGGGTGCCGGTTTCGGCGCTTTTCTGGCCGTCAAGCAGAACCTTCCTTCCGTCTCGGAGCTCGAGACGTTTGAGTCCAATATCATCACCTCGATTTATTCCGACGAGGGACAGCCCATCAAGGATTTTGCCATTGAACGGCGGGTCGAAGTCGGCCTGGACAGGATTCCGGAGGTCCTTAAGAAAGCCATCATCGCCACCGAGGACCCGCGTTTCTACCGCCACCGCGGAGTTGACCTCCTGGGAGTTCTGAGGGCCTTCAAAGAGAACCTCCGCTCCGGCCGCCTCCTCCGCCGCCCCCAAGGCGGAAGCACGATCACCCAGCAGCTGGCCCGCCTCCTCTTCCTCTATCCGCAGCAGACGATCGGGCGAAAACTCAAGGAGATGTACCTCTCCCTCCAGATCGAGAAACAGTACTCGAAGGACAAGATCCTCGAGATGTACTGCAACCAGTTTTACCTCAACCATGGTGTCTACGGGGTGGAGACGGCGGCCAACTTCTATTTCGGAAAGAGCGCCGCCGACCTGACGCTCGAGGAAGCAGCGCTTATCGCCGGGATTTTTCGAGGCCCCTCCCTCTATTCCCCCTACACCAATGTGGAGACGACTCTCCGCCGCCGCAACCACGTCATCAACCGGATGGTCGAGGAAGGATTCATCACCTCCGTCCAGGGAGAGGAAGCCAAGGCCAAGCCGATGGCCGTGCTCCCCTGGCGGCGGGGCTCCTCCGATTTCGCCGCTTACTTTTTCGAGGAAGTCCGGAAATACATCGAGAAAAAATACGGCAGCGAAGTGCTGTACCGGGGAGGCCTCAAGGTCTATACCACGCTCAACCCGAAGCTGCAGCGGTATGCGGAGGAGTCCCTGCTCACCCGTCTCCGGGAGATGGACAAGCAGAAGGGGTGGCGCAAGGACAAGAGAAACCTGCTCAGGGAAGGGAAGGAGAAGATCGAGGAGGAATGGCTCGACAGCTGGGTGACCTCCTACGTGGAGGAAAACGAGATCGCCGATGCCATCGTTCTTTCCGTGACGAAGAAGGAAGCCGTGTTTAAGGTGAAGCGGCATACGGGCAGGGTCCAGAACAAGGGGATCGGCTGGACCCGGACCGACGACCTGGAGAAGCTCTTTCAGCGCGGGGATGTCATCCAGGTTAAGGTCACCAAGATCAACCCCGAGGCCAAGGAGCTCGACGCTTCGCTGGACCAGCATCCGGTCATCGAGGGCGCTTTCCTGGCAATAGATCCCCGGTCAGGCCAGATCAAGGCCATGGTCGGCGGCTACTCCTTCCAGCGCAGCGAATGGAACCGTGCGACCCAGGCCCAGCGGCAGGCGGGGTCGACCATCAAGCCGATCCTCTACACCGCCGCCCTGGAAAACGGCTTCACGGCGACCACGATTATCAGGGACGAGCAGGTCGAGTTCCCCGACAAATGGCGGGGCGAATCCTGGTCTCCGAAAAATTATGACCGCAAGTACAAGGGCGCCGTCACCCTGCGCATGGGCCTCGAGGAATCCCGCAACGTCGTCACCGCCCGCCTGCTCGACTATATCTCCCCCCAGACCGGCGTGGACTACTGCCGGAAATTCGGGCTCACCTCGACGATCTACCCATACCTCTCCCTGGCCCTGGGATCGTTTGAAGTCAGCCTGCTGGAGTTCGTCTCCGCCTACACGGTTTTTCCCAATAAGGGCGTCCGCATCAGGCCCTACTTCATCACCCGGATCGAGGACCGCGAGGGCAATGTCCTGGAAGAGGTGCGCATCGAGTCGGAAGAGGTCATTTCCCCCCAGACCGCCTATCTCGTCACTTCGCTCATGGAAGGCGTCATCTTGAGAGGGACGGCCGCCCCCTTCGCGGGCAACCTGGGGGTTCCTCTCGCGGGAAAGACGGGCACCACCAACGACTTCTCGGATGCCTGGTTCATCGGCTTCTCTCCCTCCCTTTGTGCCGGCGTATGGGTTGGAAACGAGTCCCGTATCAGTCTCGGAGACAGGCAATCCGGTGCCGTGGCGGCCCTGCCCGCCTGGGTCGCCTTCAGGAAGAGGCTCATCGATGACGAGTTGGCCAAAGCCGACGAGGAAGACCGCGACCCCTTCTTCGAGGATTTTGAAGTTCCCCCGAATATCACGTTTATGGAAGTGGACCGGAAGACGGGCCTTCTGGCGACCCCGAACTGCCTGTGGCCGATCCGGGAAGCTTTCCTGGCCGGGACGGAGCCTCTCCGCTACTGCTCAAACCAGGATCACTTGCTGAGCCTCGATTACTACAGCACGGAGAAGGCGGCCGAAGAGCACGATTGACCGGAAGGACTACTTCTTCCTGATGCTCCCCCCCGAAGACCGCGAACCCCCTGAAGACCGGGATCCGGAAGAGGACCCTCTCGAACCCGAGGAAACCGACCCCTTGGAGCCGCCCGACTTTGAGGAGCTCGAACCGCGGGAAATCGACCCGCTCTTGGATGAGCTCTTGGACGATGACCCGCTCTTGCCGAGGGATTGATAAAACCGGCTGCGGATCGAACTCGATGTCCGGTCTCCGCCGGAGAATTTCCTCAAGGTGATGCTGGGCGAAGAGGGGTAGCCGAAGGATTGACCCCGGACCGTGCTGCCTTGTTTCTTGGGAGTCCCGGCTCTTTCACCCTGCGGCGTCTCTCCGCCCCGGATTCTCCTCTCCCCGGAGGAGACTCCGCCGGCCTGCCCGCCCTTGTCGGCGGGGCGAAGAGTCGGCGGAGCGGCGGGCTCCGTCCCCTTCGACGAGCCGGGCTTGATGACTCTTTCGGCTCCGGCGGCCTGGCCTCCCGCTGACTTCTGGCCCACTGCCGAGCCGCTTGCGGGCTTCAGGGTCCGTCCCTGGCTTGTGATCGTAATTTTATCGAAATCCTTGAGAGATTCTCCGCGCAGCGCCGCCTGGGTGATGTCCTTGGCCCTCAACTGGTCTTTATGGATGACGGTCAGAGCGCGGGAATTGTAGGGATAATAGGGGCGGTTCCAATTGGGATAATACCAGTTGTCGACGATGACCATCGGGTAGTTCCAGTAGCCGAGCGGTGCCCAACCGTAGTAATCGGAACCCCACCACCAGCCAACCCATCCCGGCCCCCAGATCGTCCCGGGGATCCAGTACCAGCCCAGACCGCCGTACCAGCCCCATCTCCCATAGTGGAAGGTCACCCATCCCCAGGGATCATAGGGGAGCCACGTCCAGCCGCCCAGGGTCATCCACCTCCAGGACCCATTGTAGTAAGGCCGCCAGTCCGCGCCCACGCCTCCCGGCACCCAAACCCAGCCGTAGGGGTTGATCCAGGTCCAATCCCCGCCCTCCTCGAGCTCGCCCTCGAAGTCCTCGATCTCGGAGGGTAAATGACGTGCGGCGACCTGGATGGCCAGGCGGGATTCCCGCTCCTCGCTCCAGCGGTCGAAGCTGTCCTCGGCCACGGCCATGAATCGAACCGGCCGGCCGGAAAAACGTCCGTCGGCGACGGAGATGCTCTGCTCGCTCTTGAGAAGCTGGGAGCCGTCCTCGCCGGCCGCCTCAAGGACGCCGCGGAAGACGTAAATATCGGTTTTCCGGCCCTCCAGGACGTCGACGCGGTAGAGGCCCGTATCCAGAACATAGAAAGACGAATCCGGCGTGTGGACCTCGACGGTCTTTTCCTCGTCCAGGCGGTTGACGCTGAAGTAGATATTGCCCTTGAGAACGCGCAGCCGGGTCAGATCGGAATCTTTTTTGGGAAGGCTCATGATCTCGACTTTTGTATTATTATCGAGCCGGACATAGGTTTTCTTGCCGAGGTAAAGCTCGACCCGGCCGTCGGTTGTTCCGAGCCGATCTCCCTCCTCGAGGGGCATGTTCACGACGCCGTCCTCGTAGGCCTCCTCGGCGCCCTTCTGGATGTAAACGCTCCCGCTTATGTAACTCAACCGGGCGAAGGAATCGTTGGTGTATTTCGGGTCTTCCTGGTCCGTTTGAGCAAGGCCAAGCCCCAGGGCAAACAGGAACAGGGCCGAGATTAAAGCGGCTTTTCTCATATTTCTTCTCCTATTTCCACTTCTATTAAAGCAAGAACCATGCCAGGATTTTCCCCTGATGGGAGGCTGATTTTGGGCCGCATTTGTCCTCGAAAGGGGACGAGTGGCTCTCCCAAGGACAAATGATTGCCCGTTCATGGGAAAAACTTCCTCCCCCCTGGCGTGGGAGGATGAAGGAGAGGAGTTTTACGCCACTAACCTCAGAGCGGCCAATAGGCCTTTTGGGCCTTGAAGATGGGGGACAGTTCCCGCTCGAGAGAAGCCGATGGGTTGAGCATGGCCGGGGGAGGTGCCGCCGGTTGGCCGCTCAACGCCCGCAACACGCTGCTGACTCCATCCTGGAGGCCGAAGAGGTTGTACCCTCCCTCGAGGGTGAGGAGCAGGCGGTCATGGGCGGTTTGACCGGCCAGTTTCATCAGTTCGCCGGCCAGGGCGCCAAATCCCAGGGCGCTGACCTCCATGCCGCCCAGTGGGTCACCGGCAAAGATGTCGAACCCGGCCGAGACCAGGATGAATTCGGGTTTGAACACGGCCGCGATGGGAGAGAGAATTTTCCGGTAGATGAACAGGAAGTCGTCGTCCGTCTTCCCGGGCGTCAGAGGCACGTTCACGGTGAACCCTTCTCCCTTGCCTTTGCCGACCTCGCTCCAATGGCCCGAGCCCGGGTAATAGGGGAACTGGTGAGTGGAGAAAAAGAGGATATCGGACCGGGAATAGAAGGCATTCTGGGTGCCGTTGCCGTGGTGGAGGTCCCAATCCACGATGAGGATGCGCCGGAGGCCCCTCTTCCCAACCAGGTATTGGGCCGCGATGGCCGCGTTGTTGAAAATACAGAATCCCTTGGCTTGGGCGGCTTCCGCGTGATGGCCGGGCGGCCGGACCAGGGCGAAGGCGCTTTGGACTTTTCCATCCATGATCCGGTCGGCCGCCTCGATCAGCCCGCCCGCGGCAAGAAGGGCGACCTCGTAGGAGCGGGCGGAGGTCGAAGTGTCCGGGTCAAGAAATGTCCGTTCGCGGCCGGCGGTTTCCCTAATCTGCTCGATGTATTCCTGGGTATGGATGAAGGCGATTTCTTTTTCCGTCGCCGGACGCGGCGGGATGAGGGTCAGGGAAGCAAGACTCTTTTCCTTTTCCAGCCTCTCGTAAATCGCCCGGATTCTTTCCGGGCTCTCGGGATGGCCCGCCCCCATATTGTGGTCCGCATACCGCAGGTCCTTGACGATTCCTGAATTCATGCCTTTCCTTTGGGGAAAAACCTTTCGAGGTCCTCCGGGTCAGGCTTCTTGGTCAGCAGGCTGACCACAATGAGCGCTCCGAGCGAGGCGATGAGGGCCGGGTAGATCAGCGGAATCCCCCAGGGGTCGCCGTCCGGGACTTTTGCCGCCGGCAGCACCTTGGAAAAAATGAAGAACAGGATGCTCACGGCCGTCCCGGTGATGATCGAGGCCAGGCCGCCCGCCTTCGTCGCCCTTTTCCAGGTCAAGGCGGCGATAAGGGCGGGGGTAATGGCGACGCCGTAAATCGTGTAAGCGAAAAAGCTCATCTCCAGGACGCTTTTGAGCTGCGTCGCCAGGAGGAAAGCCAGAACGCCGATGAGAACGACCAGCACTTTCTGGAGGGCCACCATGCTTTTCTGGGAGGCGTCCTTCTTAAAAAACCTCTGGTAAATGTCCCGCATGAGGGTTGTCGAGGGAGAAAGGAGATAGTTCATTCCCGTCGAGATGACCACGGCGCAGGCGGCGCCCAGGAGAAGTATTCCGACGGGAGCCGGGACCAGGCTCCTGGCCGCCATCAGCACGACCTTGCCTCCCGCCTTGGGGACGGTCAGGTCGATCTGTCCCTGGAGCTTGCTGTAGGCCAGGACGGCGATGATGACGACGACGGTTTCGACGAAGATCGTGCCCAGCGTCCACCAGAAAACGGCTTTCTTGGCGTCCTTGCCCGACCGGGCGCTGTAGAACTTCTGGTACATGCTCTGGACGCCCATGAGCAGGAACATCGTCGACAGGAAATAGCCGACGGCCTTCAGCCAGGGATGGGCGCCGAATTGGCTGTTCACGATCGAGAAGTAGCCGGGGTCGAGAGCCTGTTGGGCGGCCGGCAGTCCTCCCGCGGCGACGTAGACGAAGGGCACGGCCAGGAGGCAGGCCAGGACGATAATGATGCCGTTGGGAAGGTCCGTATAGGCGATGGCCACCATCCCTCCCAAAGCGGTGAACAGGATGACGAAGACGGCGGCGATCACCGTGCCCAGGGATTCCGAGATCCTCCCGTCCGAGACAACGTTGAGGATGAACCCGCCGGCGACGAACTGGTAGGAGACGATCGAGATAAAAGACATGATCAGGGCGATGGCGCCGAAAACGCGGGCGGCGGGACCGTAGCGGACCTCGAGCAGGTCGCCGACCGTGTACTGGCCGAAGGTGTGGATCTTGGCGGCCAGGAAATAGATGATGATGATCCCCACCCAGGCGCCGGCGGCAAGCCAGAGGGCGGAGATTCCCGCCTTCGAGGCGAACTCGGCGCCGCTGATGAACGTGCCCGACCCGATCCAGGTGCAGATCAGGGTGAAGACCATGACCTGCCACTTGAGGGACCGGCCCGCGACCATGAAGTCGTCCTGGCTCTTGATCCGGCGGGCCCGGACGAAATTCAAGGCGGCCAGAACCAGGAGATAGGCCAGAATGATGTAGAGATAAACCGGCATGCTACCCTCCTTTTCGCTTGAGTTTTCTGAGCTTGAGCTTCATGAACACCCAGGCCATGACGGCGTACCGTTTGAGGTCGCCCCAGGACCGGATGTTCCGGATGACCCGGGGGATTTTGCGCGCGACCGAGACGTTTCCCCCGGAGAAAGACCAGCGGAAGAGGAGCTCGCTGATCTGGGCCCAGGTGAGCTTGTCCAGGAAAAGCGGCACGTCTCCCTGCGCCGTCGGGAGCGTTATGATTTTGGAAGAGTGTTTCTTTGTCCAACTGAAGTCGGAGGGCAGAAGGCCGATCTCCTTGGCCGTTTTCTCGAGAGGAGTGCCCGGATAGACATGGAGGATGGCGACACTGGCCTCGACCTCGCCCTGATATCTCTCGATGAGCCGGATGGTTTCCTGGGCTTCCTCCCAGGTCTCGGTGGGATGGCTGAAGATAAAAAAAGGATTGGGGACGACGCCGAGCTCCCGGCACCAGGCGATGACGTTCTGGAAATCCTTGAGTTTGACCTGTTTGTTGATGACCGTGCTCCTCACCCTTTCCGACCCGGCCTCGATTCCGAAGGAGACGTAGAAAAGGCCCGCCTCCCTCATCTTGGCCAGCAGGGGCTTGGTCATCAGGTCCACCCGGATTTCACACAGCCAGTTGATGGGAAGCCTTCTCTCCAGAATGAGGTTCGATATGTCCTCCATCCGCTTGACGCTGAGGTTGAAGGTGTCGTCATAGAAGTGGATGACCCCGGCGCCGTATTTCTCGAGGTGCGCCTCGATCTCCCGGATGACATTCAGGGGGCTCCGGGTACGGACCGCTCTTCCCCAGTTCACAGGTGTGGCGCAGAAGTTGCAGTTGAAGGGGCAGCCCCGGCTGGTCATGATGTTGACGGCGGGAAGAAGCCCCTTGCCGGGGACATCGATCTTGAAGTTGTATTTCTCGAAGGGAACGAGATGGAATGCCGGGAAGGGGAGAGCGTCAAGGTTGAAGATGGGGGAGCGGGGAGGTGTCGAAGCGACCCGCCCCTCGAGCCGGTGCGAGATGCCGGCGACGTGGCTGATGCCGTTCGCGTCTTTTTCCCTTTCGAGCGCCCGGCAGAGGTCGAGGGTCGTCTCCTCTCCCTCGCCGCGGACGACGACGTCCAGCTCGGGGGTGTGGCTGAGCGCGTCCTCGGCCGCCATCGAGGCGTGCGGACCGCCCATGACCGTCAGGACGGGAGGAAAGATCTTCTTGGCCTGCCTGACCAACTGGAAACTTTGGAAGCGGTTCTCGGTCGTGGAGGTGACTCCGACGATGTCGGGCCTCCCGTCCTCGATTTTCCGGGCGACATCCTTCCAGCTCATCTTGAGGACATCGGCCGGCACGATCTCAACCTCGATGCCTTCCTTCTCCAGGACCGCGCCGATATACAGGAGTCCCAGCGGAGGCATGGTGGAGCCCTTGGACCAGCGCTCCGCGAAATAACCTCCCGGAGGGACAAAAAGCTGGATCTTCATCCGTCTATTGGGCCAGTTCCTGCTGTTTCTCCAACTTCATCGAATAGAGCTTGGTGATATTGGGTTCGGCCATGGTCGTCCCGTAGATGTAATCGGCGACCTCCATGGTCTTGTAATTATGGGTGATGATGATGAATTGGGTGTCTTTTTTGATTTCCTTCATCAGATCAAGGAAGCGGGTGAGGTTGACGTCGTCCAGGGCCGCGTCCACCTCGTCGAGGATGCAGAACGGGGTCGGCTTGTAGCGGAAGAGCGCGAACAGGAAAGCCAGACTGGTCAGGCTTTTCTCCCCGCCCGAGAGAAGATGGACATTCTGGACTTTCTTTCCCGGCGGCTGGGCGACGATCTCGATGCCGCTCTCCTGCACTTGTCCGGCATCCAGGAGCCTGACCTCGGCGCTCCCCCCCTTGAAGAGGAGAGTGAAGATCTCCTGGAAATTCGTGTTCACCGCCGACAACGCCGCCAGGAATTGGGTTTGGCTCTCTTCGTCGATCTTGCGGATGGCCTCCTGGGTGGAGTCGATGGACTGGCGGAGGTCGTCCCGCTCCCGGATCAAGAAGTCAAAGCGCTCCTTGACGCCGGTGTATTCCTCCTCGGCCATGAGGTTGACGGTCTTGATCCGCTGCAGGTCTTCCTCGGCCTCGGCGAGTTTTTCTTCGATCTCGGCGTCGGAGAGCTCGATCTCGGGTTTTTCGCTCTTCAGCTCGTGCAGGGTTTTTTTGAGTTCCTGCCAGCAGGTTTCCTCCAGGTTGACCATATCCCGGTCGATCTCGGCCTTGGCAATCTCCCACTTGACCCGGCCTTCTTTTTTGCGCTCCAGCTCCTCCCGGGCTTCGGCAAGCTCTTTATCCAGCGTTTCGGCCTCGGTCCTCTTCCGGAGCAGTTCGGCTTCCTTCCCCGAGACCCCGGCCCGCCGGCTCTCTCTTTCCTCATCCTGGGTTTTGAGCCGGCTTTGGAGGGCCGTGGCGGCCTCCCGGGCTTGGGCTTCTTCCCTCCCGGCCGCCTCGGCTTCTTCGCGGAGAGAGGCGATCTTCCGGCCGAGGGCTTCTTTCCGCTGGCCGATCTCGTTTATCTGGCCGGTGAGGTGCCCGAGCCTCTCCTCGAGAAGAACGATGTCGGAATGGAGCTCGATCGTCCGCTTCTCCTCCTCGATCGTCTTGCCCCGATGGGCGGAGAATTCCCTTTCCCCGGCTTCCAGATGTGATTTTTGGGCAAGTTCGTCCGCTTCGAGGCCCGAGATTCTGTTTCGGAGTTCCTCCCGCGCGCAGGAGAGAGCGGACATGTCCTGACGCAGGACGTCCTGTTCTTTCCTGAGCAAGGCGACGGTCCCCGCGGCTTTCTCATGCTCGGAAAGAGCGGCGATTCTTTTTTTTTCGAGCTCGTGGATGTGTTTCCCCAGCTCCTCAATCTGGAGGGCGCCGGCTGAGACTTCTTCTTCGAGACCCGCGATTTCCTTCTTCTTTTCCTCGAGCTCAGCCGCGAGAGGGGCAAGTTCGTTCGTCCGGAGGGCCAGCGCCTCTTCGAGTCGGCGTATCTCCTGACCCAGGGCGAAAGCGCCCTCCTCTTGCCGGCCGATCTTGAGAAGCCCGGAAGAGAGGAGAAGATCTCCGCCGGGAGTGATGAAGTTCAGGGCGGGCTGCCGCAGCCAGAGCTCTATGGCCGAGCGGATGTCCCGCACGATCATGGCATCGCGGAGCTCATCCCGATAACCGGCGATCTTTGCGCTCGGCCGAAGCCGGGCCTTCAATGAACCCAGCACGGCGGGGTCGGAAATCTCGGGAGGCTCTTGAGCCGGTCCCTCATTGGGAGAGACCAAGATATAGCGTCCCTGAAGAGGCCTCTCAGCGGCGCGCCTCAGGAAATCCAGGGCGGGGATGACGGGAAGCCCGGCTTCCTCTTTCCAGAGCGTATCGATGAGCAGCGCGTCGGAGGCGTCGGCTTCTATGAGTTCGGCCAGCAGGCCCAGTGCCTCCGGGAGCGCTTCATCCTCCCCGGGCCCGCGCCGGCTATCTTCCATTTTCCTCAAGGCCTGGAGCTTGTATCGGTCCCCTTCCTCGATCTTTCTCCCTTCCGCCAGCCGGTCCCCGAGCACCGCGGCGGCCGAGCGGTGCGTTTCGAGCGATGCCTTGAGCTCCCGGCTATTCTTTTCGCGGCTTTCAATCGCCGTCCGAGCTTCCGCGAGCTCGCCGTCTAAAAGATGAAGCGACTCTTCTTTGGCCCGGACGATATCGTCTTCCCGGGCGATCTGGACGGCCAGCCTGGATTCCTGTCGGGTGAGGAACTCGAGTTCCTTATCTCCTTTGAGCCATTCATTCCGGAGCCCGCTCAGCTCGAAAAGAGTCTGAAGATGCCCGGACTTCAGGTCCTCGATATTCTTTTCGAGGATGGGGAAGTTCTCGTGGACGGTACGGCTCGCGGCCGCCGCCCGCTCTTCTTCGGACTTCTTCTCTTGGAGCGCGCGATCGATCTCCGCCCAAGTCTGCTGCCGCCCGGCGGCCTCGGAATCCAGAAGCGCGATTTCTTTCTCCAACTCCTCGGCCGATGCGGCCGACCTTTTAACCCTTTCAAGCAGAAGCTCTGCTCGCTTGGCTTCTCTCTCTCTCTCCGCTTCGGCCCGGCTGAGATGGGATTCGAACTCGTAGAGAGCCTCCTGGCCCTCCTTAATGGACATTTCGTGCTCCCAGACTTCCCGGCGGCGGTCGGACAGCTCTTTTTCACTGGCCTTGATCCGGGAAGCGATGTCTTTTTCCTGGGTCAGGGCGTCCGTATGAGACCGGGTCACCTCCGCGTGCCGGTGCTCGAGTTGGAAGAGCTTCCGCCGGAAGTTGAGCCCGGTGAGTTCCCGGGTCTTTTCCCTGAGCTTCCGGTAACGGACCGCGGCCTGGGCCTGTCGCTGCAGGGAGTTCTTTTCGCGAGTGACCTCGCTGATGATGTCCTCGAGCCGGATGAGGTTCTGCTCGCTCGAGGCCAGCTTGCTTTCGGCTTCTCTTTTCTTGTCCTTAAAAAACGCCGTCCCGGCCGCCTCTTCGAGGAGCGCCCGTTTTTCGGCCGGCTTTGTCGTCAGGATCGTCCCGACGCTGCCCTGTTCGATGACGAAATATTCCTTCTCGGCAACCGCCCGCTTCCAGAGGGCGTCCTGGATATCCTTAAGCCGGGCAGCCTTGCCGTTCAGTCGGTACTCGCTCTCCCCGGAGCGGAAAGCCCGGTGGCTGATGGCGATCTCCTCCTGCTGGTGCTCGAGCGCCAGGCCGACTTCGGCCATGCCCAGGGCGGGCTTCTTGGCGTTGCCGTTGAAGATGATGTCCTCCGTCTTTTCTCCCCGGAGGCCCTTCTGGCGCTGGCCTCCCAGGACCCAGAGGATGGCATCGACGATATTGCTCTTTCCCGTCCCGTTCGGGCCGACGATCGCGGTTATCCCCGAGGTGAAGACGACTTTGGTCCTTTCCGGGAAAGATTTGAAGCCCTGGAGTTCCAGCTTCTTGATGATCATCGGTGTCGTATTGTATTCGATTTGAACTGGTTTTTAAAGCCTTGGGCCGCTCGATGTGTTAGAATTTAAGACCATGCGGCGAGTGAGATTCGGCGGAAGTGGAAAGAAGGTCTTGGCGCTGCTGGGGTATGCCTCCTGGCTGCTCCTTGCCGTGTCCTGGATCATGTCGGTCTATGCCTATCCCCGGCTGCCGGAGAAAGTCGCGCTTTGGTCGAGCGTTTGGACGAGAGAGATCGTGAGGGGCGCGAGGTCTCCTCTCTTCTTTATCTATCCGGTCCTCCAGACCGTTATGCTTCTGGGAGTTTTTTTCCTGGCCAATGCCGTTTTCTTCCGCGCTCCTGAACAGGATTCAAAGGAGTCCAAGTCGCGGATACTGGGAAGCGAAGGGCTGCTGGATCTGAAGAGAGAGATCGCCTATCTGGGTTTTATTTTTCTCAACCTCGTTTTCATCCATCTCCAAACCAGCCTGATCCTGGTATCGCACGAGCTTGCGAAGGGGATCAACCGCTATTACTTTATCATGCTCCTGGTGGTTCTCGTCGGGCTTGTTCCCTATTATCGCATCCGGCGCCAGATGCTTGACACCCATCCCTAAATCCATTATTTTCTAGGCATTCAGAGTCTTCAGAGCTGAGCCAGCGTAGCTCAGTCGGTAGAGCAGCTGATTCGTAATCAGCGGGTCGGAGGTTCAAGTCCTCTCGCTGGCTCCATCATATTCCCCGAGAAAACTGCGGTTCTAGCAACGTCCCCACCTTTTATCTGTCACTGCTGAACGAGGAAACAGGAAAAGAGGGACGTAGAGCTATCTCATACATCGCATTTCAATAGACCTAATGGCTCTACCCCTTTTTGAAAAGGAAGACATTTTATTTATCATTTAGGAAAGGGCAAATAAGGCCTTCAGCCGGCGTTCCTGGCCTTCCGTCCGTCAACTTCCTCCCTAAGGCGTGCCCAAGGGCAAATAGACTCGGAATCTCGAACCCACTCCCGGCGAGCTCTGCAAGTCGATCCGGCCGCCATGAAGAAGGACGATGTGTTTGACGATGGAGAGTCCGAGACCGGTCCCACCCGTCTTTCGGGAACGGGACTTGTCCACGACATAGAATCTTTCGAATACGCGGCTCTGATCGTCCTCCGGAATCCCGATACCCGAATCGCCGACCTCCACGACGACGCCGGCCTCAGCTTTTTCCAGGCGGACCCAGACACTCCCTTTCTCCGTGTATTTGACGGCATTGTCGACCAAGTTGACGAACATCTGCTCGAGACGGAAGGGATCCCCGTCGATGGGAGGAAGATCCGCGGCCGCTTCCAATCGCAGCTCAAGGTTTTTCTCCTTGACTCTCGGCTCGAAGAACCTGACGACGTTTTCAGCGATCTCTTTCAGGCTCACCCTCTCGGGCTCGTAAGCGAGGCCCTTTTCTTCGAGCGTTGCCAAAGAGATCAGGTCCTCGACAATTCGGATTAAACGGTCTGTATGGCGGATGATGGTTTCGGCGTAGCTTCGTGTCCGGGCGTCACCTTCATCCTCCAAGGCCTCGGCGTATCCCTTGATAGCCGTCAGAGGCGTCCGCAGCTCGTGGGAAACATTGAGGACAAAATCCTTCTTGATCCGGGCGAGGTTCTGAATCTCGGTGATGTCATAGAGTGTGACCACGACCCCTTCCTGGGCAGAAAGGAAGGCCGCTTGGCAGAGGATGCTCTTCTCTCCGAAAAGGATCTCCTCTGTCCGGCTCTTTTTCTCCGCCTTGACCCGGCGGACAAGATCCACGAACGGGGTCATCCTCACAACTTCCCAAAAATTCTTTCCTTCTAAAGCTTCCTGGTCGATGAGGTCCTTTGCGCTCTGGTTAGCGAGCACGATTTTTCCGGCGCCGTCCAGGACGAGCAACCCCTCCTGCATGGAAGCCACGATGTTGTCCAGCTCTTCTTTGCGTTTGCTGAGGTCGCCGAACAGGTTTTTGACCTCGGCGGTCATGGCATTGAAACTCTTCGCCAGGTCCCTCCATTCATCGGAACAGCCGACCCTGACCCTGGCTGTAATATCCCCGGCTGCGACCTGTTGAGAG
>Ga0102851_10001334_pt1 | contig 13968 bp, 11 predicted proteins | sample Mud3Dept3metaG_FD_79558 | JGI IMG/M metagenome (GOLD analysis project Ga0102851, IMG submission 79558) | Freshwater wetland microbial communities from Ohio, USA, analyzing the effect of biotic and abiotic controls - Mud 3 Core 4 Depth 3... | ecosystem: Environmental > Aquatic > Freshwater >... | reverse complement strand
GATAATTTTACGACCCGTTAAACCACAATCACCGACAGGACCACCGATAATGAATTGTCCTGTTGGGTTGATGAAATATTTAGTGTCTTTATGTAACCATTCTTTCGGCAATACATGCAGAATAATTTCATCCATTACCGCTTCATGTAAAGATTTAGTGCTAATTTCTGGCGAATGTTGCGTAGATAACACGACCGCATCGATGGCAACAGGTTTGTTGTTTTCGTAGCGGAAAGTGATTTGGCTTTTTGCATCAGGACGCAGCCAAGGCAGGGTTTTGTTTTTACGCACTTCAGCTTGGCGTTTAACCAGCAAATGTGAGTAAGTAATCGGGGCTGGCATCAACACGTCGGTTTCATTGCTGGCATAACCAAACATTAAGCCTTGATCGCCCGCGCCTTGTTCGTGATTTTCACCTTCATCAACACCCATCGCAATATCAGCCGATTGTTTACCAATCGCGTTGAGTACTGCGCAACTGTTGCCATCAAAACCGATGTCGCCATGATCGTAACCGATGTCACACACGACTTTACGAACTAACGCTTCAAAATCAACCCACGCGCTAGTGGTAATTTCACCCGCTAACACAACCATGCCTGTTTTGACTAAGGTTTCACACGCTACGCGTGATTTGGGGTCTTGTGTTAACAGCGCATCCAATACCGCATCAGAAATTTGATCGGCAACTTTGTCAGGATGTCCTTCTGAGACGGATTCAGATGTAAAACTAAAATTATTGCTCACATTCATACCTCAATATAAAAAATAAAAACCCAGATATACAAAAGGCTGCATGAGCAGCCTTGTGTGTTTAGTGGTGGGCCCTGTAGGACTTGAACCTACGACCTGCCGATTATGAGTCGGACGCTCTAACCAACTGAGCTAAGGGCCCTCAAACTTTATTCACCATCCAAAAAGCATCTTAGTTGCTCTGATCTGGAGGGATGTCTTAATTTTCTTAATGCTTTCGCTTCAATTTGACGGATACGCTCACGCGTCACATCAAACTGTTTGCCAACTTCTTCTAAGGTATGGTCGGTATTCATGTTGATACCAAAGCGCATTCTTAATACTTTGGCTTCGCGTGCAGTTAAACCAGCCAATACATTTTGTGTTGATTCGCGTAAACCTGCAATAGTAGCTGCTTCTACAGGGGATAACACTTTAGCATCTTCTATAAAATCTCCCAAATGTGAATCTTCATCATCACCGATGGGGGTTTCCATTGAAATCGGTTCTTTGGCGATTTTCAACACCTTGCGTACTTTGTCTTCGGGCATTTCCATACGCTCTGACAGTTCTTCAGGGGTGGCTTCCCGCCCCATTTCTTGCAAAATCTGCCGTGAAATACGATTCAACTTGTTAATCGTTTCAATCATGTGTACGGGGATACGAATCGTTCTAGCTTGGTCAGCAATCGAACGGGTAATGGCTTGGCGTATCCACCATGTCGCATAAGTTGAGAACTTATAACCGCGACGGTATTCAAATTTATCAACGGCTTTCATTAAACCGATATTGCCTTCTTGAATTAAATCAAGGAATTGCAAGCCACGATTGGTGTATTTTTTCGCAATCGAAATAACCAGTCTTAAGTTAGCTTCAATCATTTCTTTTTTAGCACGGCGGGCTTTGGCTTCACCGATAGACATACGGCGATTAATATCTTTTAAGCCGCTGATTGTTAAGCCGTATTGTGCTTCTATATCCGCCAGTATTTTTTGCGCTTTTCTGAGTTCTTTTTCGCGTAACTTTAAGCTTTCTGAATAGCTATGTCCGCTCAGATGCGAATCTAACCATTCTGCGCTGGATTCATGCTCAATAAAACTAGCAATAAAATCTTTACGCGCCATTGTTGCATCTTTAACAAAAATGTCCAATATCAGTTTTTCTTGTTCCCGCACGGTAGCAACACCGTTAGGAATGATCCCTGTTAATTTCTTTAAGTATTGTGGAGTCCATTTAAATTCCATGAACAAATCCGCTAATACTTCAAAGGCTTGTTCCGTTTTGTCACTGACATAGCCGTACTTTTTAATAGCCGCAGAGGCTATTTTTAGTTGCTTTCTAAGGACTTCAACTTTTTCTTTAACTTCTTCGTGGTTAAGTCCTTTTAACTCCTCTTCAGCCCCCGCCTCTTCAACGATGTCAGTCGCTGGAACGGCAGCTAAGTTTTCTGGCTCAGTTAAATCGACAAAACCCGATATTAAATCGGTCAGTCGAGTAGCACCCTCTTCACTTGAGATAGAATCAAATGCGTCTAAAAAATCTTCAACAACCACGCAGGATCTAGCGATTGCCTTGACTAATTGCTGTTGCCCTTCTTCGATACGCTTGGCAATTTTTAATTCATCGGCACGCGTTAGCAATTCTACCGAACCCATTTCGCGCATATACATACGGACGGGATCAGTGGTTCTACCAAACTCACTATCAACAGACGCTAAGGCGGCAACTTCTTCTGCATCTTCGTCATCGGTAGTAACGGTGGCAGAATCAGTAATCAGTGAATCTTCATCGGGGGCAACTTCGTGAACCTGAATGCCCATCTCATTGATCATGCCAATGATGTCTTCAATTTGTTCAGGATCAACAATATCACTGGGCAAGTGATCGTTCACCTCGGCATAGGTCAGGTAACCCTGCATTTTGCCTTTGGCTATTAATTGTTTAAGCTGAGACTGTTGTTCTTGATTCATTATTTATTCACCGAGTGTTCTGCTCAGTCCGACTACACTGAGCTAGAAATTATACTACACAATTCATTCTTTTGCACTAGGACAACGAATTGTCCACCACTATTTTATTTACAATTCATTACCTGCAAATGACATTATTTATACTCATACAAACTGATTTTCAAGGCTTTTACCCTACTCATTCACTTTGTGTTGAACAATTCTCTTAACTGTTCTTTTTCTTGTAGCGTTAATCCTGTTGTTTTCAGTTTCAGCAACAAGTTACTACGTTCGTCCATAGATTGAGCAAACAACTTATCTAATGCACCAGAAAATTCTGCCGCTTCATTACCTGCTGGAATCTCCAATTGTAGAGACTCCAACCGCTTAATAATCGGCTCATCCTTATGATTTCGATAATATTCTAACAAGGCACCAGTATTAGCGGGTTTTTCATGCAAAATCACTTGTAAAATACTTGTAAATTTTTCAACGCCTTCAAATTTCAAGCAATCCCAATTTATTTCTCGTTGCTCAATAATTGAAACTAATTCTGGATGCTGAATTAATAAAGCCAGTGTTCTTCGCTGTAAAGCGGGGCGTCCCTGTTCAGGTCTTTGCTGCTGGGTTTGTTTTGGGCTAACTGTTGGCGTATTTTCTAAGACTTCAAGCGTGGCTAGACCTGACAATTTTTTAAGTCGCTCTAACATCATTTCTTTGAACACACTTTCTGGCAATTTTTCCAGATACGGTTTAGCCTGACTAACTAATTGTGCACGTCCTTCTGTCTCAGATAAATTAAGTACATTGGTAAAATGCCCAAAAAAATAATCTGACAAGGGCAATGCCGTTTCTATGCACTCAGTAAACCCTGACAACCCTTGCTCGCGTATCAATGAATCAGGATCATGCTGTGGTGGTAACAACATGATACGGCACGATTTCCCGTCTTTTAAACTAGCAAAAGCCGATTCCATCACCCGCCAAGCGGCAGTCTGCCCTGCACTATCACCATCAAAACAAAACACCAGCTCCGAGGTAAAACGAAACAATAAATCCAAATGCACGCGTGAGGCGGCTGTCCCTAACACCGCGACTGAGTATGGAATGCCAAATTGCGCCAATGCAATGACATCCATATAACCTTCAACAATCAAAATACGCGCTGGTTTTGAGTTCTTGGCTAGCAACTCGTATAAACCGTAAACTTCCTTGCCTTTGCTAAATAGTGCCGTTTCTGGCGAATTCAAGTATTTAGGTAAACTATCGTCGAGTACCCGTCCACCAAAGCCAACAATTCTTGCTCGCCTGTCGCGAATAGGAAACATCAATCGCCCACGAAAACGCCCGTAAAACTCACCGTTATCATTGCTACCTAGCAACCCACAATCCATTAAGGTTTTAGCGTCGAACTGTTCAAGCAGCGATTTCCACTGTGTAGGGGCGTAACCCAGCATAAAATCATTCGCGACTGTGCCACTAATTCCTCGCGCTTTTAAGTATTCAACGGCTTTTTTCCCGTCCACACTACTGCGTAACTGCTGCACATAAAAAGCCGCAACCTGTTCCATGACCGAATAGAGCTGACTTAAATCTTGTTTTTTCGGCTCAACCTGATAGGAAGAAGAAGCCGTTTCTCTAGGCACATCAACGCCAACAAAAGCCGCTAAATCCTCAACGGCTTCAACAAAATCGGAATGATTAAAATCCATCAAAAAACTGATGGCGTTACCACTCGCACCGCAGCCAAAGCAGTGAAACATTTGCTTGTTGCGACTAACGGAAAAGCTAGGGGATTTTTCGGTATGAAACGGGCAGCGGGCGACATAATTCGCGCCCGTTTTCTTGAGGGGAAGGTGCGAATCGATTAAATCGACTATATCAACCCGCACTAACAGCTCGTTAATAAACTCTCGAGGAATTCTACCCGACACATTCATGCGGATAAAAACAAACTATCCAGCTAACGCTGCCTTGATTTTGTTGCTGACGATAGACATATCGGCGCGACCTTGCATGTTTGCTTTTAACAACGCCATGACTTTGCCCATGTCTTTAACCGATTCAGCACCAGATTGTGCGACAGCATCGCTAATCATAGAGTCAATTTCGGCTTCCGTTAAGGCTTGCGGCAGAAAATCTTGAATAATTAAAATCTCAGCTTCTTCGATTGCCACTAAGTCCATGCGATTTCCGTCGGTAAATTGACGAATCGACTCGCGGCGTTGTTTCAGCATTTTGTCGAGGACTAGAATGGTACGTTCATTGTCTAGCGTAATGCGTTCATCGACTTCAATTTGCTTAATGGCGGCTAACATCAAACGAATCACACCTAATCTGGCTTTGTCGCCGCTTTTCATAGCGGCTTTCATAGCGTCTTTGAGGCGATCTGTTAATAAGTCAGTCATGATTACAGCGCAGGACGACCACGACGTAAATTTTTCAACGCATAACGCTCACGGGCTAATTTTTTCAAGTGACGTTTAACAGCCGCCGCACCTTTGCGTTTACGTTCTGAAGTCGGTTTTTCATAAAACTCACGACGACGGACTTCTGCCAAAACACCTGCTTTTTCACAAGCGCGTTTGAAGCGACGGATAGCAATATCAAACGGTTCGTTTTCTTTAAGTTTCACTGACGGCATTATAATAATTCCAAGTATGTTAATATTTTAAGGGTGTGGAGTCTGTCCACTAAATAAACAGAACCTGTAATTATACCTTTACTTTATTAATATTCAAAAACTCAATGTACGTTTTAGGCATAGAAACTTCCTGCGATGAAACTGGAATCGCTATTTATCATTCCGAACACGGTTTGATACATCATCTTTTATACAGTCAAATCGATATGCACAGCGAATATGGCGGTGTTGTACCTGAGCTTGCCTCACGCGATCATATTCGAAAATGTGTGCCGTTAATTAAGCAATGTTTGCAAGAAAGCCAACTCACCCGTACCGATATTGGTGGTATTGCTTACACCGCAGGACCTGGATTGATGGGTGCGTTATTAGTCGGTGCGGCAACGGCGAGAAGTTTGGCTTGGGCATGGCAAATTCCCGCCATTGCTGTCCATCACATGGAAGGGCATTTACTCGCTCCGATGTTGGAAGAAAATCCACCTGCGTTTCCGTTTTTGGCGTTGCTGATTTCAGGTGGACACACCTTATTAGTCAACGTTGAAGGCATTGGTCGTTATGAATTACTCGGCGAATCCTTGGATGATGCAGCAGGCGAAGCCTTTGATAAAACTGCAAAAATGCTGGGTTTAGGTTATCCAGGAGGTCCTAAATTATCCGCACTGGCTGAACAGGGTGCCCCACGCTTTAAATTTCCCCGTCCAATGACTGACCGTCCGGGTTTGGATTTTAGTTTCAGTGGTTTAAAAACCTTTACCATGAACACCATTAACGCCAGTGAACAAACCGAGCAGGATAAAGCTGATGTGGCATTTGCTTTTCAACAGGCGGTGGCTGATACCCTCAGTATTAAATGCCGACGAGCATTACAGCAAACAGGTTTAACCAGATTAGTCGTCGCAGGTGGAGTCAGTGCAAACAAACAAATTCGCGCTGCATTAACCGAGATGGTCGCTAAAGAAAACGCGCAAATTTATTATCCGCGCTTGCAATTTTGTACTGACAATGGCGCAATGATCGCCTACGCAGGCTGTCAACGATTAATGGCGGGGCAACAACAAGGTCTAGAAATCGTTGCCCGTCCCCGTTGGGCAATGAGCGAGTTATCAAATTGCTAGATTTGCTTGCTAGTAAAAGTTTAGATGGCTATTCCTAGCAGTAGTCTCTATAATGAAATGCTTAGTAGACAGTACTCATCTCAAGATACGAGACTTTTACTTTATAAGTCTTGCCTATCGTTCAGCACTTTTCAGAAATTCCTTTCGTTTTTTCCTTTTTGTGCCTTGTGTGATTTGCAAGCAGATTTTTTTATTTATTTATAGAGGCAACAACATGGCAACAGGTACTGTTAAATGGTTTAACGAGTCTAAAGGTTTCGGTTTTATTTCACCTAGCGACGGCAGTGCAGATGTATTTGTACATTTTTCTGCGATTGCCAGCAATGGTGGATACCGCACTTTGGCTGAAGGTCAAGCCGTTAAGTATGAAGTAGAAACAGGCCCTAAAGGTCTACAAGCATCCAATGTAGCCAGCGCGTAAGCGACTACTTTCCTTACCCAATCCCGTTTTCAATAGCGGGGTTGTGGCATCACTGGTTTATCCAGTCAATCTACCCCCCAATTTTAGGATATGTCTTTTGAAACGAATTTTTGTAGGAAACTTACCTAGCGACGCGACTGAAGCCAGCGTTACCACCTTATTTTCTGAATATGGAAAAGTCCGATCCATTCAATTAGTTGCTGATATATTCAGCGGTAAATGCCGTGGTTTTGGTTTTGTCGGCATGGAAGGTCATGAAGCCAGAGCGGCTATTTCAGCACTCGATGGCAATTTATATTGTGGTAAACCGTTAAAAGTTAAGTTTGAAGAACCCGCAACGGGTAAAAATGGTAAACGCCGTTAATTTAGCTTGCTATGTGTAGTTTGCGGCTTTAATTTTGAGGAAGTATAGTTCGCGTTAATTATCATTGAATACTGCATAAAGAACATCCTTCTTCTTCCCCTAAATTGAATACACAAGCTAATCCCGTTATTTATAGTGGATTAACCGCACCTCATAACACAAAAAAAGCCCGCTTTCATAGCGGGCTTTTTTGTTTAACGCAGTTAAAAAACTTTCGTTTTAATGACCCATCCAGATCAATTCAACACGACGGTTTTGTTCTCTACCTTGTTCAGTACGATTGTCAGCAATAGGCTTACTTTCACCGTAACCTCTAGCATGTAAAGGGTTAGTTACACCTTTTGATGTTAGATAGTTAGCAACTGATTGTGAGCGTTTTTGTGACAACTTCATGTTGTAAGCGTTGCTACCTTCGCTGCTAGTGTGACCATGAACTTCAAGCTCATCTTTCAGTGGGTAGTTAATCAGACTTTGTGCGACACCATCAAGAACAAACATAGCGTTTTGAGTGAGTTTAGCAGAGTCATATTCAAAGTTTACGCCTTTTAATTCCAGACTGATTGGGCAACCTGTTGCGTCTACTTTACTACCTGCTATTGTACCTGGGCATTTATCAATACAATCATTAACGCCGTCAGCATCTGAATCTAATGTTGAGCAATCAACAACAACGGGGGCTGGAGCTGGTTCAACATAGGGTTCGGCTTTTGGTTTTGGACCAAAAGGAACAACGACACCAAGGTTAACGGTCATGTCGTGGAACTCGTTAGTGCCTTGTTGTAGATTAGCGTTAAAGTTTTGATTGTAACGGTAACGAACATCACTACGCACTAATAAATTGTCGAGTAATTCGTAGGTAAAACCTGCGCCCGCTTCACCGATGAAGCCTGCACCACTACGTCCTGGAACGTCAGTATTCATGCCACCTAAACCGATAACGGTGTAGGGAGAGAATTTGCCACGCGTAATAAAGTATTGTAAGTCAGCCGTCGCGCCCGCTAAATCCCAGCTTCCGCCAGTTGTGTTAGTAGGATCACGAAAGTCGTTATAGCCAGTTGCTGTTTGATAAAAGCCTTTTAACTCAACATTAAAGTGTTCGTTAAGCATTTTACCAATACCTAAACCACCACCCCAACCATCGTGAGAATTGCGATCACCACCTGTTTTCAGGAAAGTGCCGAAAGGTGCTACATACCAGCGGGTATCAGTAGGATCGGTAGATTGAGTAGATGCTGTCGCAGGCTCTTCTAAAGGGGGTAATACATTAGCTTGTTGATCTACAACAGGAGCTGATTCATCAGCCTGAGCCAACGGTATGCTACCCAGACTTGCTAATATAGCAAGTGCAAGTAAATGTTTTTTTAGCATAATATTCTCCAGAGAATAAATAATTATAAGAACTAACGTTTTGATTTTAGCAGTTACACTGCGTTTCTACAATGTAAAAAGACAAATCCGCTACAAAATGTTTAAAAAAAACAACAATGAAACCACTATTTCTTAATCAACGCAGGAGCAAGTTTAACCACCTCTATGACTTCACTATAGCAAATAAATGTTATAAATCCAGATAACCGGTTTCTTCATGCAGAACCGTATCAAGTCCTTGTACTTCTTCATCGTGAGTGACGCGTAAACCGATCCATTTATCTAATGCTTTTAGAATAAGATAACTGAATATGCCACTCCAAATTGCGGTAACAACAATCGCTAAGGCTTGAATGCCAACTTGTTGGATCATGCCAACATCGTCTCGCAAGAAACCCAAACCACCCAAACTTTTGGCAGCAAACACGCCTGTTAATAATGAACCCGTCACACCGCCCACCCCGTGGACAGGAAATACGTCTAAAGAGTCATCAATTTTCAACGTGCGTTTGACGTATTGCGTGGCATAAAAACACACAAACCCTGCGCTGACACCAATGACTAACGCACCCAGCGGACCAACATAACCAGAGGCAGGGGTGATTGTTCCTAATCCTGCCACCATACCTGTGACGATACCCAATACGCTAGGTTTGCCAAAGCGTTTCCATTCAATAAACATCCATGTTAACGCGCCCGAAGCTGCACCTATATGCGTGACTAGCATTGCCATTCCTGCGTGTCCATTTGCGGTTAAGGTACTGCCTGCATTAAAGCCAAACCAGCCCACCCATAACATACCCGCACCAGTAACAACCATTGTCATATTGTGCGGTGGCATCGCGGTGGTGGGAAAACCTTTTCTTTTGCCTAACACTAACGCAGAAACCAAGGCGGCAATCCCTGCGTTGACATGAATTACAATGCCGCCTGCAAAATCCATCGCACCAACCTTGGCTAGCCAACCACCACCCCACATCCAGTGACAGATGGGTATATAAACAATAATTAACCATAGTCCACTAAACCACAGCATAGCAGAGAATTTCATGCGCTCAGCAAACGCGCCAACAATCAGCGCGGGGGTGATAATAGCGAAAGTCATTTGAAACATGAAATAAACAGTTTCAGGAATATCACCGACCAAAGCGGTGGTGTTTATATTGGGCAGAAACACTTTAGACGCGCCACCGATGACAGCTTGTAAGCTGCCACCATCAGCAAAAATAAAACTATAAACGCCTGCCAACCACAGTATGGAAACCAAACAGGTTATCGCAAAACATTGCATTAATACCGACAATACGTTTTTGCTTCTAACCAAACCCGCGTAAAACAACGACAGTCCGGGTATAGTCATGAACAAAACCAATGCAGTAGAGGTTAGCACCCACGCGGTATTGGCTTGATTTAAGGTGTCTGCAAAAGCCACTTCGGGCAATAAGAGTAATAGTAGGGTACGCAGTGCATACCTAGCTGAAAACGACATTGTTATATCCTTATCATGCCATTAGATGGCTTCTTCTCCAGTTTCACCCGTTCTAATGCGAATCACTTGTTCTAAGTTAGAAACAAATATTTTCCCATCACCAATTTTTCCTGTGTTAGCAGCGTTGACGATGGTTTGCACGGCTTTATCCACCACATCATCAGCAACAGCAATTTCCAATTTAATTTTGGGCAGGAAATCAACGACATATTCAGCACCCCGATACAGTTCAGTATGTCCTTTTTGACGACCAAAGCCTTTAACTTCAGTGGCAGTCACCCCAGCAACGCCTATTTCAGAGAGAGCTTCTCTAACATCATCCATTTTGAACGGTTTAATAATCGCGGTTATTAGTTTCATAATTTTTCTCGTGTATTGCTAAAAATAACCTGCAATCATAGTGAATTATGCTTCAACATACAATTCAATCATTCAGACAGACCGGCGAGATTTTTAAAACCTCGCCGGTCTAAACGACTTGATTAATAAGCGATACAAAAGCAACCGCGTCCTTGGTCTTTGGCTTTATACAAGGCTATATCGGCACGATCCAACAGTATTTCAGGGTTGTCACCGTGTTCTGGATAGAAACTAATACCTATACTGGTACCAATGTTGACTATATCGGTTTCGTGTAGCAAAAAAGGTTGGCTTAATTCAGTAATAATCGCTAGAGCAACGCGTTCGACATCTTTATGATGATTTATTTCGGGTAGCAGAACCACAAACTCATCACCCCCTAAACGCGCCGCTGTATCAATCTTACGCAACTGTGCTGTAATTCGTTCCGCCACTTTTTGCAACAACTCGTCGCCTGCTTTATGTCCCAAATTATCGTTGACTGCTTTAAATCGATCTAAATCCAGTGCCAATACTGCCAGTTGATTGCCTTCACGTTGCGCTAGGTCAATGCCATATTGCAAGCGTTCATTTAACAAGCGACGGTTAGGTAGTTCGGTGAGGTAATCATAAAATGCCAGTTGTTTAATTTGTTCTTCGGCGGCTTTGCGTTCGGTAATATCTTGCACAATACCTCTAAAATAAGTCGGTTGCCCATTCTGTGGTTCATCAATACATCCGACTGAACGCATCCAGCGCAGTTGTTTATCGGCGTTGATAATTCGATATTCCACATCGTATTTTACGCCGTGAATAATGTGTGCTTCAGTGGCATCAATAACAGTTTGTCGATCTTCGGGATAAATGACGGCTAAAAAATCATCCCACTTAGGCTTTTCTAATTCAGGAAACCCCAATAATTTGCTAGTGGTTGGCGACCAGATTTGCTGATCGTTAATTAAATCTGCTTCCCAAGTACCTATACCACCATAGTATTGGCAGAGCGTTAATCGCTGTTCACTGTCGCGTAGTTGATGCTCGGCGAGTTTACGCTCGGTAATATCAGTATGCGTACCGCTCATGCGTAGCGGTTTGCCGTCTTGGTCACGTTGAACAATATTGGCATGATCTAAAATCCAATGTATGACCCCCTGATGGTCTAACACACGATATTCAATTTTATGGGTCGCTCGCTTACCATTCAACACGTCTTGGATAGATTGCCAGACTTGTTCTCGGTCATCAGGATAAATAAAATTTAGCCATTGCGGTGGAATATCTTGTATCTCGGTACAGTGATAACAAATAGTTTCTGTATCGATGGTATGTATTTCTACTTTATGGCTATCAATTTTCCAATCCCAAAAACCTAAACCACTGCCTTTTAAAACAAAGTGCAGACGTTGTTCGCTTTCTAGCAACGCCGCATCTGCACGGGTATGTTCAATACTCAGTTGCGCCAAGTTGGCATAGCTTTCAATCAGTTCGATTTCTGACTCTAGTGGTTTTGTTGGTTGAGCATGATAAATAGCGAATGTACCTAACACCTTGCCATGACTGTTTTTAATGGGTTGTGACCAACACGACTGCACACCCGCTTGTTTAGCTAAATCAACAAAATCTACCCAAAAAGGATGCTGTTGCACATCCTCAACAATACAGCGTTCGCCACGATAAGCCGCTGTACCACAACTGCCAACACCTTCGCCAATCGCTAAACCATCAATCGCTTGGTTATAAAAATCAGGCAAACTCGGTACTGCACCATGTCGTAGCTGATTATTGTCATCGAGCAACAAAATTGAGCAGAGCATTCTTGGATGTAACCATTCCACTTGCCGCGCCAATTCATCCAGCAATTCAGGCAGGGTAACGCCCTGATTAATTTGTTGCAGAACATGATTGCGTAATGCGAGTTCATCGGTACGTTGTCGTAATTCTTCTGCTACGCGCTTACGCTGCCGATTTTCTCGTTTTATGGATTGATAAGCGGCGTATAGAATTGCGGTAATTAGACTGCTAACAAACGCTAACACCCCCATAATCTCTAGATAGTGTTTTATATTCGCGTCAGACGAATAAATAAAACCTTTCAATAAATTATCGTTCTTCACCATACCGGCTTGCACAAAAGTACCTGCCATGTATTTGATCCGCCAAGGATTAATATGACCGATTTCGACTAAGTCGGGTAGTATCAATGACCGCATAGCTTCAGCTTCAAACTCCAAATGTTCCTTGGATTTAGTAACGTGGTATTGACTCTGCAATAAAGCAATAATTTCTTGTGGATGTGCCATTGCATACTGCCAACCTTGCAGACTGGCATTTAGAAAGTCTTTAACGCGCTTTGGATGCTGTTTTAGTTCATTTTCGCTGGTGAACAGCATGTCGCTATAAAAATCAACCCCGTAATTACGCGGATTAATGACTGTAAATTCAATGCCTTGTTTTTTTAAAAAATACGGCTCATTGCTGATATAACTATTGAAAACATCGACTTCGCCTGTCGCTAAAGATTGAATATCAAAACTGCTGGGAATGATATGAATTTTCGCCATATCAATACGTTCATTGTGAAACATAGCCACAAAATCGGCATCAATATACTCGCCTAACATCATGACTTTTTTGCCGACAAGATCACTGGGTGAAAAAATTCCTGCGTCTTTGCGAGCCAGTAATGCCGAAGGCGAATGTTGATAGATAGCCGCTAATAGCACCAGTGGTTCACCTTTTAACCGGGCTAACAGTAATTCACTATTGGCAACACCGTATTGCGCATGACCTTGTAACACTTCGTTGATGGGTATTTTTTCGGGTGTGCCTTCGTGAATCACCACATCCAGACCTGCGTTTTTATAATAACCTTGTTGCACAGCGGCATAGTAGCCCGCAAATTGGAATTGATGATGCCAGCGCAGTTGTAAATCAATGGTTTCTGCACACAGGCACATCGGCATCACGGCAAGCAAGCCGATTATCATTGTGGGAAATTTACTCGCCATAAGCAGACTATTTTTTACATTAGTATTATTTCTAATGAGCATATTTTGCGCCAAAGTGCTTAATAATGTCTAAAACTATGTAATCGTCCTTATTCCTTTTGCTTTTTAGGCAAACCTCCGCGCCTATTTTTCATCATTTAGAGTAAGTAGTAACATTTTTTGTCACTACTTAACTTTCCACGCAACCTGATTTTTGTATTATTAAGGGGTAACGTCAGTTGAGCATAGCTATCACATTGGAATATTAGCTGAATAGCTTAATTAAACCGTCCATAACGCAACAGCACAATCGGTAATAAAGACAAATTCAACACCGTGGAAGACACCAAGCCACCGATAATAATCGCCGCCATCGGCCCCATAATTTCTCGTCCTGAATTATCGCTATTAAAAGCAATCGGAAACATGGCTAAGGCGGTGACTAACGCGGTCATTAAAATAGAGGGCAAGCGTTGTCCTGCACCCAGCAACACTGTGTCTAAATTCCAACGTTTACCCTCTACTTCAACTAAGTGTTGATAATGCGCTAACAGCATAAT